>Ga0209002_10004644_pt1 | contig 10749 bp, 12 predicted proteins | sample Rifsed16ft2_FD_184010 | JGI IMG/M metagenome (GOLD analysis project Ga0209002, IMG submission 184010) | Soil microbial communities from Rifle, Colorado, USA - sediment 16ft 2 (version 2) | ecosystem: Environmental > Terrestrial > Deep subsurface > Rock core/Sediment | place: Rifle, Colorado...
CGAGGCTCGCGAACGATTCGATCGTCGGCGCGCCGTCGACGCCCCCCGCGTCCTCGGGGAGGACGCCGAGGCCGAAGGCCTCGAGGCCGCCCTCGAGATCGTCGCGGGTCTCGTTGAGCTCCTGGACCGCGAAGAGGTCCAGACCGAGGATGTCCGCATCCCGGTCCCCGTCGGAGGTCGCCTCGCTCGTCGCGCCGTCCGAGGGCGCTGCGCCGTCGGGGGATCGCATGGCCGTCTCGGGCGGGGCCGGGGTCGGGGCCGGCTCCGGCGCGGTGGCGACGATCGCGCGGCCCTGCGCCGCGTCGTCGACTGCAAGGGCCGACAGGCCCACGCCCGGTTCGGTCGCTCCGTACCCAAGGAGCCGCACGTACGTCGCATTCGCGGTCAGCCCGCCGCCCTGAAACATCGGGGCGAGGGCCGCGGTCAAGCCCACGATCCCCAGGACCATCGCCATCCCGAGGAGGAGGGCGCGTCGGGGACGTCTCGAGACGCGGTATGCCTGCAAGGCCGTCTCACCTTCTTGGGAGAGGGCAGGCCCCCCGCGGAGGATATTCCCCCGGGGTAGAGTCTTCCCGATGGCTTTAAGAGGTCCCCGGTCCGCCCCATCCGTCGGAACGCGTTAAATAGCGGCGTCCCGCATCGGCGGCCGTCCCCATGCCCTCCCGGCCCTACAAGGACCTCGTGATCTACGGGTGCTTCGTCCTGAACCGGCTCGTCGCCGAGGCGCGCTTCGACCTGTACCAGGAGGGCCTCGAGGACAAGCTCGACTCGCTCCTCCAGGATCAACACGGCATTTCGAAGGAGGAGGTCAAGCGGGAGATCCGATCGAACCACTTCATGACGGACCGGGTGATCGACGCTCTCGTGGAGGACCGCAACGTGACCATCGAGGTGTCGGAGGGGCGTTACCGCATCCGAATCACACGGGAAGGTGTGCTGCACATCCGCAAGTACAACGAATTCTACCGGAAAATCTACGAGGAGCAGATTCGCGACCACTATCGGTTTTCGAAGGCCCCATTTTGGCTGCGGGACTAGCCACCGCCGCTAGGAGCCGACTCTCGCGGGCGACTCCCGCCAGAATCGCCCCTTGTAGTGAATCGTCGCGGGGCAGCCCGTGCAGAGGTCGTCCTTGTAGAACTTGCACAGGGGACATCGAAATCCGCAAATCGTTTGGTCGCACCGCGTCGCATCGAGCCGAATGGGAAGCGCGAGCGGGATGGTGGACCGCGTGATGATCTGGAACTCGATGCGACGGACCCCCGGCAGCGGTCGGATATGCATGTCCACGAGCGACTCGAGGTGCTCGAGGGTCTCGCCGACCATGAGGAGACTCACGTTCGTCTCCCCGAGCGTGAGAAGAGCGTTCACTAGGAGAGGGCAGTTCCGGAACCCTTCAATGAGGCCCTGGGGGTCCACAGCAGAGACGTCGATCTTGGCGAGGTGCAGCCCCACCGCGGATGGATCGACACCGATCTGGAGGCGCAGGATGCCGGCGCTCTTGAGACGCGCGATGCGTGCCGAGACGGAGGGTTGGGACAGGCCCACCTGGCGCGCGATCGCCCGCTGCGAAATCGCGGGATCGGATTGCAGGAGACGGACGATCTCCCGGTCCATGGCGTCCAGGTCGGGCACTACGAACCGCCTATCGTTGATTGGCAGGTAGGTCCTTTGGCCTTATCGTCCGAACAATACATGCGAATCCTACTTATCGTCGCGCGGCGCCGCCAAATGCCACGACTGGAGATATCCCATGCCCGCAACCCTGAGTCGGCGCGCCGCTGCAGCCCTGATTGTCTCCACGCTCCTCGTGGCCGTCTCCGTCGCATACCTGGGCCAGACGTGGCTCCCGTCGGTCCGAGCCCAGACCGTCCGGGAGTTCTCCCTGACGATCGAGCCCGCGAGCATCGAAATTGCGCCTGGCTTGACGTGGCAAGCGTGGACGTACAACGGCACGGTGCCCGGACCGACCCTCCGGATGCGCGTCGGCGATCTCGTGCGCATTCACCTCACGAACAACCACAACCTCACGCACAGTTTGCACCTCCACGGGCTGCGGTACAACATTTCGAGCGACGGTTCTCAGGCCTTCCCCGACTCGATGCCCGGACCCGGAGAAACGTACACCTACGAGTTCGAAGCCACGCGTCCCGGCCTGTTCTACTACCACTGCCATTCCTCGGATGCGTTCCCGATCCACACGCACATCCTCCAGGGCCTGTACGGCGCGATTGTCGTGTACCCCGCGGACCAGTGGCCACCCGATCCGACATACGAGTTTGTCGAATTCTTCGGCGAGGTCGACCTGAACCTCGACGGCCTCGCGGAGACGTACGTGATCAACGGCAAGCAGGCCTACGAGCACGACCTCCAGGACCTCATTGAGACTCAGGGATACGACACCGCGGTGCAGACCCTCAAGTCCCTCGGCCTCCCGGTTGTGCCCGTCGGGCAGGAGCTGACCTTCTATCTGGTCGGGATTGGCGACCAATACCACTCATGGCATCTGCACGGAGGCAATCCCGTGTACGTGAACGGCGCGCCGGCGGAAGGGGACGTCGTTGCCTTAGGCAGCGGGTCCGCGGCGATCGCCAAGGTCCGATTCGCGAACCCCGGCATCTGGCTCATCCACTGCCACGTGGTCGTGCACGCGGACCTGGGTATGGTGACGTTGTTGATCGCGGAGTAGGAGGCGGCCCTGCGTGAACGACAAGCTCCTGATCACGTTCGTCGTGGTCGGGATTGTGGCCGTCGCGGGCCTCGCGGCCTTCTACCCCCGTGTCGCGCAGGCGCCCCCGGAGCCGAGATCGAGCGTCTTCTACATCTCGGCCCGGATCGCGGAGGACGGCGGCTTCAACGTCAGCGAGATCCGTGTTCGGCAGGGCGACCACGTCGTCGTCTTCCTGAGGTCCCTCGACACGACGCATGGAATCGTCCTGCGGACGCCGTGGGTGACAATCGGCGAGCAAGTTTTCGTCGGTCAGCAGAAGCGGTTCGAGTTTGACGCCCGATTGGCGGGCCTGTATCAGATCTTTTGCGCGAATCCGCTCTGTAGCCCGTCGCACCACGAGATGGTCATCGACTTGGTTGTCGAGCCAGCGTGAGGTCCCGCGGCAGTCCACAGGGAACTCAAGCCGCGGTGCGGGCGGTTGCCCGCGTATTCGTGTGCGTCCCGACGACGATCGGGATGAAGTCATACGTGCCGTCCGCCGATTCCGTCGCGAGCTCGACGGAACACGCGTAGACGGCCCCTCGGATTTTCACATGGATCGTCTCGCGGATGAGGAAGTCGTACGCTTCCGCGGGGATCCGAGCACCGGCCGCGGGGCGCCAAACCGCGAGGACTCGCGCGGGCGGGATCTTCGTCGAAAGGGACAGGTCCTCGACCGCACGCTTGACGGCCTGGAGGTCCGCCAGGCCCGGCGCGGATTCGAAGGCCTTCACGAAGACCGCGAAGCCCGGCTCCCCGATCCCGAGGATTCGCGCGATCGCGGACGGATCCGAGCGCACGTAGGCGTCGAACGAGTACGTGAGGCCGCTTGCCCCCGTCAGGAGGGCCGGGGTCGCGGTCGCCCCGGGAACCGCCATGAGCGCCTGGACGTCCGGGCTCGTCCTCGCGAGGTGGCTCAGGATCCGCTGGACCGCGTCACGACCCTCGGGGACGTACACGACAGGGTCCGCCTGGCGGACCCGCTGGATCACGCGGTGCCGCAGCGCGAAGTAGTCGAAGAAGGAGCGCAGGTCGCGCATGAGGTCGAGGATCACGAATCCGAGGATGAACAGGGTGACGAGGATCGCCCCCAGGAACAGGAGGCCGCCGAGGGTGATCGCCTGGAACGCCCCGAGGGCGCCGGCGACGATCAGCAGGGCGAGGCGCGTGCTCGCTTGGGAGGCAAGGCGCATCCCGAGGAGGAGGCCCACGATCGGGATGAAGAGGAAGAACGTCGCCGCGACAGACCCGCCCGGGGAGATCGCGGACAGGACGATCATCAGGACGAAGTCGAGAAGGAGCCAGACGCTCACGAACACGCGGACGTACCGGAGCATCTTCCGGATCTTCGGCGTCTGCGCGTCGACGGACTCCGCGAGATCGAAGATCGCGGCGATCGGATCCTCGACAGCGCGCGCGTCGCGCTTCGCGTACTCCGGGTCCACCTGGGAACGACGAACCTCGGGGTATTTAATGGGGTCGGGAACATTCCTGGTCCGGTGAGACGCGATGGCGGAATGTCGGGAGCATAAGATCATTTCGGACGTGGCCATCTTCGTGGACGACCGGGTCCTCCTCGTCCGGTATCAGGACACGAAGAAGTACGATGGCGAGGCGGGCTGGTTCCTGCCGGACGACTTCGTGAGACGCGGGGAGCATCCCGCCGAAGCGGGGCTCCGGATCCTCGAAGAGCAAATCGGAATTAAGGCGGACCACGTCGCCCTGAGCCACATCGAATCCTTCACGGGCGGCCCGGACGATGCGTGGCACATCGTGTTCCATTTCGTCGCCGGCGCCGCGTCAGAGCCACGGCTGTGGTCATCGAAGGCGCTCGCGAAGGCCGAGTGGTTCTCCGCGGGCGGGCTCCCCGCGCGGTCCGAAGTGGCCCACCACGGGTGGGCCCTTGACGTCCTGTCCGAGATCCGGAAGAGCGAATGAGTACCGGGCGTCGTCGCTCGCGGGCTTCGCATCCTTTATTACGACGCGGGTCTTCGGCCGCGCCGTCGGCGTGGCTCAGCCTGGTGGAGCGCCGGACTCATAGGGTCCAAGCCGTGGTCCGACCACGGCGCTCCTGAGGCATCCGGAGGTCAGGGGTTCGAACCCCCTCGCCGACATCGTCTTTTTCGGTCACGCCCTCGGAGGCGTCCGCCGTCTCCGCGAAAGCAAGAGGGCCAGCGCAACGAGCGCGACCGCGATCAGGACGACGGCTCCGACGGTCAGCGCATCCAAGGCGAAACCTGCCGACGGGGCGATAATCTCGAAGGACCCCGTCTGGGACGCGAAGTTGCCGACCGAATCGAACGCCCAGATCGTGTACGAATACGAGCCGACCGCGGTGTAGTTCGCGTTCGCGTACCACACGGTCCCACTCGAACGGATCATCGTCAGGTTCTGGTCGAAGGAGGGCCCTACGACGTGGACGCGGACGGACGTCACCGCATTGTCGTCGGTGATCGACGCGGTGATGTTCACGAAGCCGCCTGAGACCTGTCTGGACGGGTCGGCGCTCGCGCTCGAAATGGCGGGGTCTGTCGTATCGGCCGCGGTCCCGGTCATGAACGTCCAGATTTCCGGAACGAGAGGCGGGTTCCCGGGATTCGAATCGTCCAGGGCGGTCGCGTTCGCGTGCACTCGGTACGTGGTCGATGCCGCGAACGGAGCGGTCGGGCTGAAGGTCACCACGCGCGAGTCTGGAGACCACGAGAAGGCTCCCTGGGTCCAGACCCCGCCCGCGACGTTCAGGAGGCCGAAAGCCCCTGCCGCCGTCGTCGCGATTCGATTCATCCCTTCGGACCACGTGACGACGACGGGCGCGTTCAGGCTCACCCCCGTTGCGCCCGTGTCGGGGCTCTTCCCAGCGACAGCGGGCTTCGTCGAGTCGACTTCGAACGGGTTCGAGAGTCTGCTCGACGTCGCGGCTCGGCCGTCTTCGACCGTGACGTTGACGATGACGTCCGTGGCGTTGGTCGCCGGCACGGTCCAGGAGACGCGGTTGGGGTTCGGACCCACCGGGATCGGGCCCGAAATGGGTCCCCCAGCCGCACCCGCATTGTACGTGTAGTTCACCCACGCGGTTAGGTTCGAAGCCGGCTCGTCATCCAACACGTCGAACGAGACGTCATGCGTGGAACCGCCCGACCAGGACGCGGCCGATGTCGGAGCGTTCACCGTCACGCTCGGGGGCAGGTTCGCCCCCGTGGACCGGACGATGAGCTGTCCGTGCATGGGCGAGGCATGGAACTCGCAGAAGTACTCGTAGGTCCCCGGCGTGGTGAGGGTGAATGTGACGGGGGAGGTTTCGCCGGGACTGTTGACGATCCCCGTCCGGTGGAGTGCGAGGGGATTGTCAAAGGAAACGTCCGCCACGGTGCTTCCGGGTGGGTAGAGGGCCCAGTTGTGGGAGCTGTCCACCCGCTCGATGGTCACAGTTACCAGATCCCCCGGATCCACGAACAACGTCGGATTCACGTTCGCCGAGGAGTCTATCCACCCTGAGGTCGACGCGGTCAGGAGGAACGACACGTTCGCCGCGCGCGCGGGTGCGATCGCAAGAGGCAGGGTCGCGAGGATCATGAGGCACGCGAACGCGAGGGCAGATCTCATCCGGCTCACCCCGAATAGTTACTACCGAAGTCGTAATTCCCTATTAGCCTTTGCTCTATGGGCCGATATGCCCGAGCGGTCGGCTCGTTGTAACAGATGTCGTTACACACGTCGAAATATCCCGGGCCTCCGTGCCGGCGGCCGACATGAGGCAGGAGGGCGCGCGGACTCGCGGGACCAGGACGGTCATCCGCTCCGACAAGTGCGAGATTCTGGCGAGGCGGCTTGACACCCGCGAGGCTTCCGCGTCCGCCTCAATCACAAGATGAAGGAGGGGAACGTATGGAAGAGGAAACCAAGGTATCCAGGCGTAGCTTCTTGAAGAAGAGCGCGGCCGGCGCGGTGGCGGCCGGGGCCCTCGCGGCGGCTCCGTCCCTGCTCCTCGTCGCCGAGCGGACCGCGGGCGGGGTTGTCGACGGAGTCACGACGCCCCTCGTCGCGTACGTGAAGGACGCGGCGAAGGGGGAGGTCGTGATCATGGTCGGCACGAGGGAAGTGACCCGGAAGGATCCCGGGCTCGTCGCGCGGCTCGCCGCGATGGCGGGGTGAGCCGAGATGTCGTCGCACCGCGAAGCCCCATCGATCTCAAAGGATCCCGTTGCGGACAACACGGACCTGTACGCCTTCGTCGACCCGGTCGACTCCTCGAAGGTCACGATCCTATCGAACTTCATCCCGCTCGAGGAGCCCGCCGGAGGGCCGAACTTCTTCGAGTTCGGGGACGACGTGCTGTACGAGATCATGATCGACAACAACGGGGACGGTGTCGAGGACGTCACGTACCAGTTCCGGTTCAAGACGACCGTCGAGAATCCGAACACGTTCCTATACAACACGGGGCCGATCACCTCCCTGACGTCTCCGAGCTGGAACGTTCGGCAGACGTACTCGATCTGGAAGGTCCTGGGGCCACGGCGCACAGGGGAACGGACCCTCATCGCCTCCGACCTCGCGAGCCCGCCCGTCAACATCGGCCCGCGGTCGACTCCCGGCTACGCGGCGCTCGCGGACGCCGCGGTCCACAGCCTGTCCGGAGCTCGGAAGGTCTTTGCCGGGCAGCGGGACGAGGGATTCTTCGTCGACCTCGGATCGATATTCGACCTGGGCGGCCTGAGGCCGTTCAACCCAGCGCACCTGATCCCGCTGCCCGCGATGCCCGGGAAGGACGACACGAAGGGGTACAACGTCCACACGATCGCGCTGCAGGTGCCGAAGACGGACCTCACCGCCGGTGGATACGCCGGCACGGACTCCGCAGACCCCCGGTCCTCGATCGGGATCTGGTCCTCGGCGAGCCGTCAGAAGGCGCTCGTCCGGAGCGGCATCGGCCATGGGGCCTCGAACCCCGAGGTGCAGGCAGGGCCTTGGGTCCAGGTCTCGAGGCTCGGGAACCCGCTGATCAACGAGGTGATCATCCCGCTCGGGAAGAAGGACTACTGGAACTCGACGCACCCGAAGGACGACGCCCAATTCGCGTCGTACTACACGAACCCAGAACTCCAGCACTTGATCGCCCTGCTATACGGCGCCGCCTTCCCGAGTCTGAGCGCGTTCGTGAGCCCCTCTCCGGGCGCGTCGCCGGTGGCCCCGCGGGTGGATCTGGCCGCGATCCTCCTGACGGGGATCCCGCTCGGGTTGATTCCCGCTCTCGGCCCGTTCAACAATTTCACGGGGCCGGTGCAGGCGGACTACCTGCGGCTGAACGTCGGGTTCCCGCCGGTCGGAGCGAGCCCCTTCGGGTTGCTGGGAGGCGATTTCGCCGGCTTTCCGAACGGCCGGAGGGTGTTCGACGACACGGTCGCGATCGAGCTGCGGGCGGTTGCCGGGGCGACCCTCCCCCTCGTCGCACCGCTGCTCGGGATCAGCTTCACCGCGGACCCTGCGGCGGGCGTGGTGGACGACGGGGTGACGGCGAACGAGGCTCCCTACCTGACGTCGTTCCCGTACCTCGCCCACCCGCACTCAGGATACGAACATGGGCACGATTGAACGGCTCGAGACCCGGTTCAGTTGTCGAACCCGAGGTCGTTCCACCCCGGTTTCCTTTTATACCTTTATATAGGGTCCGCGGCCGGAAATCCTGTATTTAACCATTCCGTCATGGGCACAGCGACATTACGCTTAACGTCCGTTCGAGGACCGTCCAATCACGGTTAAGGCCTCCCAGGCCGGCCGGGGGCCAAGGAGGTGAACAGCTCGTGGAAACCCGTGTACGCTCGGAGCCCGGGTTCGCGTCTTGGCGCGAACTCGCGCGCACGCCGACCCACCTAGTACCAGCGTTGCTAGGCGGCGTCTTGGCGGTGCTCTTCAGCGTTCTGGGATATATCTTCGCGATGGTAAGCCAGAGCGCGATCGTACCGGCCACGCCTGAACAGGTCTACCTGTTCATATTCGGCGTGATCGGCCTGATCGGCTATGGCATCGCGAAGCAGAACGTGCAGAACGGCTCCATCATCTCGGCGGTTTCCGGCCTGGCGCTCATCGGCGTCGTGGCGGACATCGCTGCGGATAGCACGGTCGCCCTGCTGACTGGCTTCCTCCTTCTTGCGGGAGCCATTTGGAGCCTCGCTTCGACCCGGTAAAACCGGTGTCGGAGCCTGGGCAGACCTCCAACCCTTTTTTCTTTGTTTTTTCTCCCCTTTTGTCACAGCCTGAGTGACAGCGCTCGACGCCTATGGGGGAGAGGCCGCGCGTCGTTGTAACAGCTCCGCGTTACGAACGTAGTTAATACGTCCGCGCCTCCTACCTGAATCGAGATGCGAATCGCGGATGCGATGGACGCCCTCCAGCGTCTCGGCTTCGGGCGGTACGAGGCGGTCGTCTTCGTGAACCTGGCCCGCGCGGGCGCGGCGACCGCAGGGGAGATCGCGCGGGCGACGGGGGTGAACCGCGTGCAGACATACCGGGCCCTGGACAGCCTCGAGGCACGCGGCCTTGTCGAGGTGACCCTGGACCGCCCGAAGCGGTATGCCGCGCGCGCCCTGAACGACGTCTTCGACCTCGTGACGGAGGAGAAGCGGGCGGAGCTCGAGAGCCTCGAGGCGATCCGCCGGGGCCTCCTCGACGCGTGGCCGAAGCTCGCCAAGGCCCGGGACGGGCCGAGCGTCCGGCTCCAGGTCATCAAGGGGCGGGCACAGGTATACAAGGCGATCCGGCGGGTCGTCGCGGGGGCGAGGCGGGAGGTCCTCGCCTTCACCACGACGAAAGGCCTTCAGCGTTCGTACCGGGCGGGCATCAACGAGGTACTTCTCGAATCGATGCGCCGGGGCGTGAAGTCGAAGCTCATCGCGAACATCCAGGCGACGAACGCCGCCCTCATGGCCCGAGTCGCGGAGCGGGTCTCCCTCCGACACGTGGAGGTGCGCGCCGGGCGCTTCATCGTCGTGGACCAGGAGGAGATGATCGCGTTCCTCATCCAGGACGAAGGCACGATCCGTGGCGACGCGGAGACCGCGATGTGGACGAACAGCCCGGACTTCGTGAAGGCCCACGTGGCCGTATTCGACACGGCGTGGTCCGAGGGCGTGCCTGGCGGCCGTCGCTTGAGAGCGTTGCGCAGTGGTTAGACCGGTCGTTATCACGTTCCGGAACGAGGACTTGGGGAAAAGTTAACGACCTCGGAGCGCCGTCCGCACCCCGGAGAGGGGAGACGTGAAGACATCGTTCGCAATCTTGGCAGTCCTGCTGACGAGCGCCCTCGTTGCAGGCGGGGCCTACGCGGATTCCGGCACGGCCGGTGCGCCGCGGACGACCTCGTTGAATGGGGCGGAAGAGACCCCTGCCGGCGATCCCGACGGAACCGGGTCCGCGCGGGTCACCTTGAACGTAGGCAAGGGCCGCGTGTGCTGGTCGCTCACGTGGGCGAGCATCGACCCGCCGACGGCCGCACACATTCATCGCGCGCCTGCGGGAACGGCCGGCGGCGTTGTCGTTCCGTTCTTCACCGCGCTCCCCGCCGTCGCGAGCGGCTGCCGCGAGGGTGTGGACCCCGTCCTGATTCAGGACATCATCGACTTCCCGGAGAAGTACTACGTGAACGTCCACAACCCCGCGTTCCCGGCCGGCGCGATCCGCGGTCAGCTCAGCGTCCCGGGCCAAGCCGACTAGGCGCCTCCCACCTGTCGTGCGCGAGGGGCTCGCGTTGCGTGCCGCGCCGAGCGAACGCTCGAATGTTTCCGCTCGTGCTCGTACGCACGAAGAAGGCGGGCGACACGTACGTGAACATGCGCACGAGCGCGCACGGCGGCGGAGAGATTCGAGGGCAGATGTCGCCCGTAGGCGCACAGCGTCGTCGTCACCAGCGCGCGTCCGCGTCGAGCAGGTCGCGGTAGGCCTTCGCGAGCGGAACCGTCAGGGTCTCGGGGGGCTCGGCCACCACGGCCGAGGAGGTGGCCGCGCTGACTCGCGCGGTCTGTCACGTCGTGCGCTACCAGAGG
>Ga0209002_10004649_pt1 | contig 10745 bp, 14 predicted proteins | sample Rifsed16ft2_FD_184010 | JGI IMG/M metagenome (GOLD analysis project Ga0209002, IMG submission 184010) | Soil microbial communities from Rifle, Colorado, USA - sediment 16ft 2 (version 2) | ecosystem: Environmental > Terrestrial > Deep subsurface > Rock core/Sediment | place: Rifle, Colorado...
GATCTCCGCGTAGTAGCGGGGCTTGCCCTCCTCCTCGTGCATGTAGCCGAGGGAGTAGATCGCGATGAGCATCGAGAGGAAGGACACGAGGACGAGCATCAGCGCGCTCAGGTTGTCGATCTGCAGGCTGATCTCGATCTGGGTGCCGGAAATCGGGCTCGGGAGCCAGACGTAGCCGACGAGCCGATGGAAGACGCCCTCGCCGAGGGCCCCCTCTTGGAGGACCTGGACGAAGAAATACAGGGAGATGACGAACGATCCCGCGATCGCGCCCACGACGACGTGGCCGCCCCCTTCCGGAAGCCTCCGGCCGATCAGCCCCACGACGACGAACGCCGCGAGGGGCAGCAGCAGAATGAACCAGGCGAGCCACTCGTTCTCGAGCATGGATCACCACTTCAGGATCCGGATCTTGTCGAGCTCGATCGTGCCGTGGGTCTGGTAGACGGACAGGAAGATCGCCAGGCCGACGACGGCCTCCGCGGCTGCGACCGCGATCCCGAGCAGCGCGAACACCTGCCCGCTCGGGCTGTTGTTGTACGCGGAGAAGGCGACGAAGTTCAGGATCGAGGCGTTCAGGATGATCTCGATCGACATGAGGACGATGATCGCGTTCCGCCGCGCGAGCACGCCGTAGAGGCCGATGCACAGGAGGAGCGCGGACAGGAGCAGCTCGTACTCGAGCGGGATCACGGTCCCACCTTCCCGGGTTCGTCCATCTTCGCGAGATAGACGCCGCCGATCATCGCCGCGCCGAGGAGAAGCGCGATCAGGATGATCGCGATCGCGAACTCGTCGAACATCTCGTTCGCGATGCCGTGTCCCGCGGTCGCGTTCGAATCGTACACGGGAATCTCCGTCGGGGTCTGCGGCCATGGCGTGCCGGCGAGGAACGAGAGCGCCATCACGAGGAACAGGCTCGTCGCCGCCAGGAGGACGAGGAACTCCCGCACGTTCATGGCGTGCCCTCCCTGGCCGGCTCGTCCATGATCTTCCGCCGCGTGAGCATGATGCCGAAGACGAACAGCACGGGCACCGCGCCCGCGTAGACGATGATCTGGATCAGGAACACGAACTCGCTCAGGAACAGGAGATAGATCGCGCCGATCGTCACGAGAGTCATCGCGAGCCAGAACGCCGCGCGCACGAGACGCTTGTTGATCACGACGAGGATCGAGCCGATGACTTCGAGGGCGCTCAGCACGAGGAACGCGACGAGCTGCCAGTCAACGGCCAACGCATCCCTCCCGGAGTACGGCGCACGTGCGGGCCCCCATCGCGCTCACCCGATGACCCGGAAGCCCGCCGCAATCAGGATCGCGAGGAGGGAATACGGGATGAGCCGCTTCCACCCGATGTTCAGGATCTGGTCGATCCGCACTCGAGGCACTGACCACGAGATCCAGACGAAGACCGCGCTGATCAGATAGATCTTCAGGAGGAACCAGACTTCCTCCGGGAGGATCGGCACGGGAATCCCGCCGACGTCGAGCGTGGCGAACACGGGCCCGCTCCAGCCGCCCAAGTAGAGAATCGCGATGAGCGCCGCGCCCGCGATCATCCGCAGCCACTTGAACCCGAACACGAGGCCGAACCTCATGCCGGAATACTCCGTCGTCCAGCCTTCGACGAGCTCAGCCTCCGCCTCCGGGATGTCGAACGGGATGCGTTCCATCTCCGCCATCATCGCTACGGAGAAGATCAGGAACCCGAGGAACTGCGGCGAGAACGCGTACCACGCCGGGATGCCGATGGGCCCGAGAGCGAACAGAACGCGGTCCTGCTGCCGCACGATCTCGATCGGGTCGAGGGAGCCCGTGAAAAAGACGAGAGCGATGACCGCGAGAATCATCGGGATCTCGTACGCCATGAGCATGGCGGCGGCGCGGAGCCCGCCGACGAGGGTGTACTTGTTGTTCGCGGACCAGCCGGCGATCAGGATTCCCAGGGGCGCGAGGGAGAACGCGGCGAAGATGAACAGGATGCCCAGGGGAAGGTTCGCGACGTAGAAGCCGCTGCTCCACGGGAGTGCGGCGAAGATCATCAGGGTCGACGAGGCGATCAAGACGGGGGAGATGTGGAACATCGCCGAGTCCGCGTTCCGGGGCGTGATGTTCTCCTTCTGGAGGAGTTTTACCCCGTCGGCGACGTTCTGCAGGTACCCCGTGCCCCGGTGCGTGGGCCGCTTCACGCGGTTGAACGGCCAGAAGGGCAGAGACCAGATCGAGATCATGATCCCGTAGCGGTCCTGGAGGCGGCTGTACAGCTTCCGCTCAACCCACATCATCGTGAGCAGGTTCACGAGCGTCGCCCAGATCACCACGACGGTCACAGCGATGAGCCACGTCAGGAGGGTGACTACGAGATCGGAGCCGAGCCAGTCCCCGAGCCCCGTCAGGGGCGGGATGAGGATCGCGAACGCATAGATGATCTGCTGGACGATCCACACGATCGCCACCGTGAGGACCTTGCACACCTCGAAGAGGTTCGGGATCAGGGGCGCGCTCACTTGTCCATCTCCCCCACGCAAACGTCCACGGACCCGAGGATCGCGACGACGTCTGCGAGTTTGTTGCCCCGGAGCAAGATCGGCGTCGCGGCCATCGTGCAGAACACAGGGCTGCGGATCTTCACGCGGTACGGGCGGTCATCTCCGTCCCCGATCACGTAGAAGAGGGCCTCGCCCCGGGAATCCTCCGTCTTCGCGTATCCCTCGCCCTCCGCGCGCCGCGGCGGCTTCACGCGGTACGCGCCCGACTTCGGCATCTTCTCGAGGGCCTGCAAGACGATCTTGCACGACTCCCGCAGCTCGTTGAATCGAACAATGAAACGCGCGTACGAATCCCCCGCCCCGCCGTCGTGCCACACCTGGGGTTCGAAGTCGATCTCCTCGTAGGTTTCGTACGAATCGAGCCGCCTCAGGTCGACGTTCACGCCACACGCCCGGAGGTTCGGCCCCGTGACCCCCCAGTCAATCGCCTCCGCCGCAGAAATACGGCCGACGCCCTCCGTGCGCATCAGGAACACCTTCGACGAGTGGAAGATGTTCTCGTACTCGTTGAGCTTCTCGCGGAAGTGCTCAATGCTCCGCTTGCACATCGCCTCGAAGTTCTCCGGCAGGTCGTTCCGCACGCCGCCGACGCGCGGGTAGTTCTGGTTCATCCGGGCGCCGGACATGAGCTGGATCAGGTCAAGGAACAGCTCCCGCTCCCGCAGGGCCCACAGGAGGCCCGTGAGCAGGCCGAGGTCCGGGCCGTAGGACGCGAGCCACATCAGATGTGACGCGAGACGCTGCAGCTCCAGGGAGACGACCCGGATCCACTGCCCGCGCTCGGGCACCTCGATGCCCATCATCTTCTCGACTGCGAGGCAGTACGCGTGGGACCACGTGATGGAGGAGACGTAGCAGAGGCGGTCCGTGAGGACAACGTTCTTCTGAAACTCGCGGACCTCCATGATCTTCTCGTACCCGCGGTGCAGATACCCGATTTCCGGGCGCGCGTCGACGATCGTCTCTCCGTCGACCTTCACCTTCATGTTCCAGAGGCCGTGGGTCATGGGGTGCTGCGGCCCCATGTTGATCCAGAACTCCGGCACTCACTTTCCTCCCTTGAGCTTGCGCCGGCTGATGTATTGGCGGTCGACCTCCTGGGCGAAGTCTTTGCGAAGCGGGTGGAACTTGAAGTCCTGCGGCAGGAGGATGCGCTCGAGATTCGGGTGCCCCTCGAACTCGATCCCCATGAGGTCCCACATCTCGCGCTCGAGGAAGTTCGCGGCGTTCCACAGGGGCACGAGGCTCGCGATCTTCGGGTCGTCGTACGGGATATGTGCGTGGACCTCGACCATGCAGCCGTTGTAGTAGTTCTCCACGTGGTATACGCACTCGAAATGGTCCTTCCAGTCAACCGCCGTCACGCAGGAGAGATGCTCGAAGCCGAGGGTGTTCTTCAGGTACGTGCACAGGGGGACGAGATCCCTCCGGTCGATGAACACGTGCACGAGGCGGTCCCGCACGGTCTCGGCCTTCGTGAGCTTCGAGGCGAACGCCGCCTTGAGCTGCGCGAGGATTTCCTTCTCGATGCCCGCCACGGGACGGCCGCTGACTTGCGGGACGTGCTCCGTCGCGGCCGGGCTCATATCTGGATGACCTCCTCCTTCTTGAGCGCGTACTGCGTGGCGACGAACACGATCCCCAGGAACAGGAAGATCGAGAACTTGGTCACGGGGGAGGCGGCGTTCAAGAGGCCGTCCCAGGCGAAGGCCCACAGAAGGAGGAAGATCGCCGCGACGTCGAAGACGACGAAAATCAGGGCGAACATATAGTATTGGAAGTGGAACTGGATCTGGGCCTCGCCCTCCGGGACCTCGCCGCACTCGTACGTCAGGTCCTTCAGCGGGGTCGGGTTGTCCGGGCGAAAGAGGCGCGTCGCGAAGAACGTGCCGAGCGGGAAGAGCAGGGCAACGATGGCAAAAATGACGACTGGCACGTAACTTTCAAGCGCCATCTTCCCGGCGTGGAAAAAAGGTCGGGCTATTAAACCTTTGTCGGGAGGCGTAGGCGCGCCGCAATCCATGCGATTCGCGCCATGCGCGCGACGTAGGCGGCGCCGCGAGAGAATCAGGTAGGGTTATGACACAACCATTTATATTCGCACGACCCAGTGTTGTCACAATGGCGATGAACCGGAGTCTCCCTCCGGGACAGCGCGAGGTCCGCAAGTGGCCGCGGCTCGACCTGGGGATCGTGCCTCGCTTCGATCCGAGGGAGTGGGACTTACGCGTCGACGGCGAGGTCGACAAGCCGCTCCGGCTCAGCCACGAGGAGCTCCTCGCGCTCCCGAAGAAGACGGTCAATTCGGACTTCCACTGCGTCACCGGCTGGACGACGTTCGACAACGAATGGGTCGGCGTCACAATCCGAGAGCTCGCGGAGCGGGCCCAGATCAGGCCGACCGGCCGCTTCGCGACGTTCCGCTGTGGCGATGGGTACACGACGTCCCATCCGACGACGGTCCTCTACGACGACGACGTCCTCATCGCGTACCAGTGGGACGGCAAGCCGCTGCCGATCGAGCACGGCGGCCCTGTCCGGCTCCTCGTGCCGAAGCGATACGCGTGGAAGAGCGCGAAGTGGGTGCGCGCAATCACGTTCACGGAGCAGGAGGAGCTCGGATACTGGGAGGTCCGCGGGTACAGCAACACGGCGGACCCCTGGACGGAGGACCGCTACTCCTTCTGAGCCGTGAATTTGGGAAAGTCCATAAGCCGTCGGCTCCTTGCCGCGGCGAGCGGCGTGGCATCTTCTTCGGACGACGAGAACCGGCCGGAGCCGGAAGAGCGCCGGATGAGCTTCTTCGAGCACCTCGAGGAGCTGCGGGCGCGGCTCAAGATTGTCCTGATCGCGTTCATCATCGTCTTCGTCATCATGCTCACGTTCAGCTTCGAGCCGATCACGGTGTCGGGGACTACGCTCTGGGTCCCGCTGCCGACATTGCAGCAGAACGAGACGATCCCTGCGCAGTTCATCAATCTCCTGAACGAGTCGCTCGTCCAGGGGAGCGCGCGGCTCGTCGTGCTCACCGCGCCGGAAGCGGTCGTGGTCCAACTCAAGGTAGGGATGTTCCTCGCGGCGATCGTGACGGCACCCGTGTCGACCTACCAGTTCTGGCGGTTCGTTGCCCCCGGTCTGAAGCCGAAAGAGCGGCAGCTCCTGTTTCGTCTCTCCGCGCCGGTCGTCGCGCTCTTCGTGGCGGGCGTGCTCATGTCCCTCCTCGTGGTCCTGCCGTTCACGTTCCCGTTCCTGTACGGGTTCGCGTTCCCCATCCGGGCGGAGCCGCTCCTCCGGCTCGAGGAGTTCCTCGATTTCGTCATGATGTTCAGCCTCGGATTCGGCCTCGCTTTCGAACTGCCGGTCATCATGTACGGGCTCTCGACCCTTGGAATCGTCCAGCCGGACTTCTGGAAGCGCAACTGGCGATACGCCGCCGTGGCGATCTTCATCTTCGGCGCAGTCATCACACCGGACGGGAGCGGGATCACGATGATGCTCGTCTCGATTCCGATGCTCGTCCTATATGCCGGCGGATATGCTGCGATCATGCTTCGCACGCGACGTCAGTCACAGCGAAAAGCTCATAAGACCGGCTAGCTTGGTCCGGTCGGGGTCTGGCATGTTACCCGTTTCGGTCGGAGGTTTGGTGGCTCAGCTGCCGGGCGGATTCGAGTGGATCATCATCCTCATCATCATCGCAATCCTCCTCCTGTTCGGGCCCCAGAAGCTTCCCGAGCTGGCGCGTGGCGTCGGTCGCGCCCTCGGCGAGTTCCGACGCGGGAAGATGGAGGTCGAAAAGCAGATCTCGGAGGAGCTCAGCGAGATGGACGTGAAGGCGTCTCGCGCGAAGATCGAGAAGGCCGCGAGCATCCTCGGCGTCCCATCGTCGGGACGGAGCGAGATTCAGATGAAGCTCGAGATCGCACGAGCAGTCGACGGCGCGACCGACGAACAGGTCGCGAGCGCCGCGCAGGCCTTAGGCGTCTACAGTTCCGGCGCGGACGTGACGCGGCTCAAGGAACAGATGATCAAGGCCCTGAACGTCTAAGCCGACGCTCTCCTCCCGAGCATCCACGTTACCTTTATCCGAGTTGACCGTCTACCGCCGCCCGTCCCGGGAGAGAGGCGGATGGCGAGCCTAGATTATGCGCATCGCCGACTCGTGAACACCCTCGGCCCCGAACGCGTGGCCCGCGGGGAGTTCGAGCGGATGGTGTACAGCCACGACTTCGCGTCCCTCCCGAAGATCGCGCTCCTGCAGTGGCGCCTGTATCCCGATTTCGTCGTGCTGCCACAGACGACGGGGGAGGTCTCCGCGCTCGTCAAGCTCAGCGACGAGTCGGATCTCCAGATCACCCCTCGCGGCGGCGGCACGGGCGGGTCCGGTGGCGCCGTCCCGAACCGTGGCGGCGTCATGATCGACATGCGCAAGATGAGCCGCATCGTCGGGCTGGACGCGGAGAACCGCACGGTGACCGTCGAGGCGGGCGCGACGTGGAAGGACACCGCCGACTACGTCGAGTCGAAGGGCTTTGCCCTCCCGGTCGTCCCGACGAACGGGGTCGCGAGCACGGTCGGGGGCGCGATCAACTCGGGCGCCACGGGCTTCGGCGGATACCGCGGCGGCACGTTGCGCGATGCGATCGTCAGCCTTGAGGTCGTCCTCCCGGATGGGAGCGTCCTCCGGACCGCCTCGGACCGCGACGCGGCCGGCAATTTCGCGAACCTCACACCGCTCTTCTTCGGCGCGGAGGGCACCCTCGGCATCATCACGAAGGCGACGTTGCGCGTGATGCCGAAGCCGGAGGCCGCGAAGGCCCTCGCTTACGCGCTCCCGGACCTCGAGACCGGTGGGGCGTTCCTCAAGTCCCTCGTCGACGCGGGCACGATGCCCCATCACGCGGTCCTCCTGGACCGGGACCACTTCGTGTTCCAGCGGGCGCTGCGGTCCGATGCGCCCGAGCCGATGACGATCGTTCTCGTGTCCCTCCAGGGTCCGAAGGACGAGGTCGGGGACCAGGAGAAGACGATCGACGACCTGGCGTCGAAGGGCCGCGGCTCGAAACTCCCGTCGGACGTCGCGGGCCACCTCTGGGACGCGCGGTACGAGAACTACGGCGCGCGCCGACTAAGCCGCGGCCTCATGGTCTCCGCGAACCTCGTTCCCGTCGCCCGACTCCCTGAGGCGGTCGAGAAGGCCGCGGAGATCCGAGACAAGCTCAAGCTGAACGGCGCGATCCAGGCGTACCTGGTCGACTCGACCACGGCGGTCCTCGCACCCTACGTGCTCCTGGACGACACGCGGCCGTCCGGAGGTACGGCCCTTGGATTCGTGAAGCGGATGGGCGACGCGGCATTCGAGCTCGACGGCCACCCGATGGGGCTGGGCCTGTTCTTCGTGTTCAACCTGCGGAAGATGCACGGCAACGCGACGACGTTCATCTCGTCCGTGAAGACGGTGTTCGACCCGCGCAAGAAAATCAACGGCGGCAAGACCCTCGAGGTGTGGACGAAGTACACATGGCCAGGGCTCCGCGCGATCCCCCCGCCGGGCATGGCATTCGGACTCGAGGTCGCCGCAATCCTGCGTCGCCTCAAGCCGACCCGCGACCGCTTCGTCCGGGCGTACGAGAGCGCTCGGGAGGGATGAGATGGGCCTCCTTCGTGACTGGCACTACATCGAGCGCGCCGTCGAGATCCCGGCCCTGTCCGAAATGATCCGGGAAGCGCTCATCCGCGCCCTGTTCGTGCGGGACGACCGCGTCCTCCCGAAGGACCTCATCGGGGACCTGAACCGCGGTCCTGCGGTCACGGTCAAGGTGAAGGACGACGCGGAGGTGAGGAAACTCGTCCGCGTCCTGAACGGCCAAGAGAGCACCGTGTCCCTCGGCCTCTCCGCGGAAGACTACCACTACTTCAGAACGCGCCTCGGGGTGGGTCGCACGCGGGAGTTCGGGCTCGTGGGTCGACCGAAGACCCTGCTCACGTACGACTGGATCGTCCCGGAGCAGCGAGGCGTACAGCTCGACTTTTCGTCGTACGCAGGGATCGAGTTCACGGAGGGCGCTCACCGGGCGATCGTGCAGGTCGGCGCGATGTGGAAGCGCCTCTACGACGAGGCCCTCGGGAACGGCCACATGGCTCCGTTCGTCCCGACGGTCCCGCTGGACTTCGCGATCGGGGACGCATTCTACGGCGACGCTCCGTTCGCTTCGTATCGCGGGGATTTTGGGTCGTATGTGAACGGACTGCGCACGATCTCCCCTTACGGGCATCGGGCCCGAGTCGGATTCGAGGAGGTCGCGAACAACGGCACCGCGTACGATCTGTTGCATGCGACGGGTCCCCTGGCGAGCGAGTTCTTCATCCCGCTGTCCGCGGCGGTGCGACTCGATCCGAAACCCGCGGCGCGGAAGACGCTCACGTATGCGTTCGACGATGGCGCCAAGACAGCTGCGGCCTTCGACAAGCTCACCCGATCCGGCCAGCCCATCACGTGGGTCCACGTGACGGACGCGTCCGCCGCGAAGATCCTGCGTCCCGCTGTCCCCGCGGAGGCGTTCACGGTCCAGGTGTCCATTGGCGGCACGGCCACCGGCCTCGCCGCGAAGGAGAAGGCGCTCGACGCGCTGCTGGCGGGGTTCAAGTCGAAGGCGGCGGATGTGCCGAACCCCTTCGACGTTCCCGCGGACGCGTATCGCAAGGCGGCGGAGAGCGTCGAGCGGAGCCTGTTCGTGGGCGAGGTGCGACTCCCGGCGAGAGCATTCGGTGACTTCGCCGCACGGCTCCGCGCGTACGGAGACCAGATGGCCGCCAGGACGGGTCTGTACGCGAGCATCAGGGAGACGGGCACCGTGTCCGTGTTCCCGTTCTTTGCGACACCGAAGGACCGCACGAGGGCGTACGATCTCTCGAAGGGCGTGAATACGATCGCTTCCAAGGTGCCCGGTGCCGTCTTCGTCTCCCGACTCGCGCACCTGTGGTCCGAGGAGTCGCACTTCAGGCGGAGGATGGACCTCCTCCGCCGGTTGAAGCTCGAGATCGACACGGCCCACGTCGTGCAGCCGCTCGTCGCACCCTGAGGCGTCACATCTGGGGCGCGCCGCATTCCGGACAGATCGCGCGGTCCCGTTCCAAGGGAGAGCGGCACGCGATGCACGCGTCCGTCCGCACCTTGATCGGGAGCATCGAGACGAGGATGCCGAGCGGGATGAAAATCACCGTGAAGAGGTACTGACCCGTGACGATCCCCTCGAGGCCGATCGCGACGAGGAAGACGCCAGCAATCTTCATGATCACGATGCCACGCTGCACACGCGGCAGGTTCCGGATCGTCTGGATCTCCTGGCGATACGTCATCCGAGGCGCCTTGCGCGCCTTCACGACGGTTCCGCCGGCCTCGCCCGCATCGGCCACTCAGGCGCCCTCCGGTTTCGTCGCAATGGGCAAGGGCGTTGCCGGCTCCGCTGGCGGCACGGGCGGCGCCGAGGGCTTGGGCGACGGCGGCGTCGCCGGGGCCAGCCTCGGCGGTGGCGAGGTCTGCACGACCCGGCCCTCCTTCACCTCGAACCCGTGCTTCGTCACCATCGTGATCGCGTCGACCGGACATACAATCGCGCACTTCTCACAGCCGACGCAGTTCTCCTCGATGATGACCGCCTTTCGCGAGGTGTACGAGTAATCGGGCAGCGCGAACTTGCGGTCGACCATCGCGATCGCTTCGAACGCGCAGTTGTCGAAACAGTGCGTGCAGCCCATGCAGATATCGTCGATCACCACGGCGAGGGTCCCGCGCCCGCGGATGAACTCCTGCGTCCGTACCTTGAACCCCTGCTTGTATCGGTCCTTCGCGAGCTGAAGGTTCGTCTGGCGGACGTTCCGGTAGTATGCGGTGAGAGGATCCGCGGGAGCCGGGGGCGTGGCGGGCGGCGCGGCCGCGGCCATCAGCTCCCGCCTCCCTTCCGTCCCGGCATCGGCGGCTCCTTCCGTCGCGAGTCCACGTTTCCTCCCGTCGGGAATCCGCCGGGCAGCCGTTCCGCGAGGAACTGGGTGATGTCCATGACCTTGTACCCGAAGCGCTCCTCGCCGGGCTTCCAGCGGTTCTCATGGTGCAGGCAGCCGAAATGGGTCAGGCATTTTGGGCACGCGGTCAAGAGGTAGTCCGCCCCGACTTCCGTGGCCTCGTCCATCCGCT
>Ga0209002_10004653_pt1 | contig 10743 bp, 9 predicted proteins | sample Rifsed16ft2_FD_184010 | JGI IMG/M metagenome (GOLD analysis project Ga0209002, IMG submission 184010) | Soil microbial communities from Rifle, Colorado, USA - sediment 16ft 2 (version 2) | ecosystem: Environmental > Terrestrial > Deep subsurface > Rock core/Sediment | place: Rifle, Colorado...
GGCGCCTTCGACAGCCGCCTCTACGGCCTGCTGGCGGCGACCACCATCCGGGTGCCCAGCCTGCGCGAGCACCGCGAGGACGTGCCCGACATCGCCAATATGATGCTCTCGCACCTCATCGAGGCCCGGGAAGCGCCGCCACGCCAGTTCACGACCGCGGCGCTGAACGCACTGCGCAACCACGACTGGCCCGGCAACCTCGCTCAGCTCGAGAGCGCGGTGCGCACGCTCGCGCTGACCTGCTCCTCGGAGCACATTTCGCTCGAGGAGGTCAATAACGCCCTGCCCCAGCGCGGCGCCGGGCCGCGCGTGGGCCACGACCTGCCCTTCGATTTGCCGCTGCGCGACGCGCGCGACGCCTTCGAGCGCGTCTATTTCGAGTATCACATCGCGCGCGAGGGCGGTAACATCTCGCGCGTGGCGGAGACGGTGGGGCTCGAGCGCACGCACCTCTACAGAAAGTTGAAGCAGCTCGGCATCCGCCTCGCCCGCAAGAACGACAACGGGGAGTAGCGTCAGCTCAATGCAACGGCCCGAAGCGCGCGCAGCGTCTCAAATAACCGGTCGCGGACCGCTTCGACCGGGCCGTCCGCCGATATTCGCACGTAACGCGGCACGCCGGGCCCGCCGCTGGCGACGCGGTTCCTGTAATGCTCGACCAAGGCCGGGGCGTGCTGGTTATGGACTTCGAGCCGCCTCGGGGCCGCATCCGCCCGATCATCGGCCCGTTGGACCAGTTCTTCCCCCGTGATGTCGTCCTTGCCGGGAACCTTCGGCGGATTGAACACCGCATGGTAGGTGCGTCCGGAAGCGGGGTGCACCAGGCGCCCGCCGCTGCGCCTGAGCAACTCCTCCGGCGCCAACCAGAACTCGACGATGACTTCGATTTCGATGCCGGCTGCGGCCATCGCCTGTGCCTGCGCCACGGTGCGCGGGTAACCGTCGAGAAGATACCCTGCGTCGCAATCGGCTTCACGTACGCGCTGCGCCATCATTTCGATGATGATGCCGTCCGGCACCAAGCCGCCCGAGTCCATGTGGCGCCTCGCCTCCAGCCCTAGCCGGCTGCCGGCCCGCACGGCCGCGCGCAACATGTCGCCCGTCGAAATGTGAGGGATGCCGTAGTGCCGCGCGATGAAACCCGCTTGCGTGCCCTTGCCTACTCCAGGAGGCCCCAACAGGATCATCCGCATGGTTGTCTTCTACTGGACAGAATCAGGGTTCGGCCGCTCGATCACAGCGGTCATTTCCGCGCCGCCGCGCAGCGCATCAAACCGCCAGAACCGACTTGATCTCGGCGAACGTGCGCACCCGTTCCGCCATGGGAATCGCGGTGCCGAGCTGGCGCGCGATCTGGGTGGTCGAAAACAAGCCGCGCACCCTCTCGATCCCCTGCGCGTCGCGGTCAATCACCATTGCGTGCTGCCGCCCCGACGCCGTGAGCGTCGCCACGATGTGCCCCACCTTGGCGCTGGAAGCGTCGGCCATGTCGAGGACCTCCAGCCGCTCTTGGGGCGTCATGATGTCGCTCACCAGGATTTCCTCGCGCCGGCAGCCGCGTTCCGCGGTCACCTTCATCGGCTTCTCGCCGAGGATGTCGGTGGCGGTGATGAGGCCGACGACCCGCCGGTCGTGGTCCAGCACGAGCAGCAGGCGCACGCCGCGCTGGATCATCCTCCTGTGCGCCTCGTCCACGGTATCGTCGGGCCGGATCACGACGGCGCTCACCTGCCTGAGATCGGTCATGACATGGATCGCGGAATGCTCCAGGCTGACACGCTCCGGCAGCGTTTGCGTCGGGCTGTGAAAGGATATGCCCGGCTTCAGCAGCGTCGCGGGCAACGGCGCATAGGTTCCTCGTACCATTAACGTCTCCTCCGGATTTCTGTGGCAGTCCCGGGACAGGTGGGCTGCGCTCCACGGCCGCCGCGATGTTGCGGACATTCTGTGCAGGAAATCCGGGCCGTCGCCAACGAAATCTCTTGATGGCCGAATAAGCGAAGTTGATTCGCGCCCGAGCTGCGGCGGACCCGTCACGTCGAACCAACCGGCTGATTTGACTCGATCCCTGCCGCTATTCCTGGGAATCTGTCCGCCCCGAGTGCGATTAACGGCTAGCCATTCCGAGGCGGCGCGTCCTGGCGATCGGGAACGGCGCGAAGCCTTCCCGGCTTCACCGGCGCGCCGCGGTGCCGGAGCGCCCCGTTGATCTGCGAAAGCAGGAATTCCCGGAAGGCGCTTGCCACGGGAGGCAGGCGCTTGTCCTTGCGGTGCACGATGTACCAATCCCGCATCACGGGCATGCCGATGACGTCGAGCACGACGAGATGCCCGGTCTGGCGCTCGAGTTCCACGGTGTTCAGCGAGAGAAACGCAATCCCCATTCCGGCCATCGCCGCCTGCTTGATGGTCTCGTCGCTGCTGATCTCCATCGTCGCGCTCACGCTCAGGCCGTGACCGCGGAAGACGCGCTCCATGAGCAGGCGCGTGCCGGAGCCCGGCTCGCGGATGAGGAAGTTCTCGCTCGCGAGACGCCGCCACGGGATGCGGCGCGCGCGCGCCAGCGGGTGATCGGGGGGCGCGATGATCGCATGGGGATTGCGGGCAAAGGCTTCGGCGACGATGTCCAGACCCTCCGGGGGGTGCCCCATGATCGCGAGATCCGTCTCGTTGTCCCGCAATCTTTGCAGCAGTGCGGCGCGGTTGCACACGGTGAGCTTCAGTTTCACGCCCGGATACGGCGCGCAGAAGCGGGCCAGGTACCTCGGCGCGAAGTACTTCGCCGTGCTGATGAGAGTGATGTCCAGCGTTCCCTGATTGACGCCCTTGAGCGCGGCAAGCGTCTGCGAGGTCTCCTCGATCTGGCGCTGGATCACGAGGGTCTGGTGGCGCAGCGCGCGACCGGCCTCGGTCAGATAAAGCTGTTTGCCGAGCTGCTCGAACAGCGGCAGTCCGGCCTGGCTTTCGAGCTGCTTCACCTGCATCGAAACCGCAGGTTGGGTGAGATGCAGCTCGCGGGCCGCGCGCGAGAAGCTCAGCTGGCGTGCAACCGCCTCGAACACCTGGAGCTGGCGCAGGGTGAAGTGCAAAGCGGGCCTCGCTCAGACATAAGAAAGCTCTGATGGATATGATAACAAATATTGATTTCCACTTATAGCTACAACCGGCTATATTGCACCCCGACCCGTTTTCCGGAGAAGCCGATGGACCAGTCGAAACGCTACGCGAACCTCAACCTGAAAGAGCCCGACCTCATTGCCGGCGGCGGCCATGTGCTGTGCGCCTACATCATGCGGCCCAAGGCCGGCTACGAACCGGTGGCGACCGCCGCGCACTTCGCTGCCGAGTCCTCCACCGGCACCAACGTCGAGGTGTCCACGACGGACGATTTCACCCGCGGGGTCGACGCGCTAGTCTACGAGTGCTCCGCAGCGCCCGGGGGCGATTACCTGATGAAGATCGCCTATCCGATCGAATTGTTCGACCGCAATATCCGCGACGGTCGGGCGATGCTCGCTTCGTTCCTGACGCTCACCGTCGGCAACAACCAGGGCATGGGCGACGTGGAGTACGCCAAGATGCACGATTTCTACATGCCGCCCAGGCTGCTGGCGCTGTTCGACGGTCCGGCGGTGAACATTGCCGACCTGTGGCGGGTCATGGGCCGGCCGGTGGTGGACGGGGGGCTCATCGTCGGCACCATCATCAAGCCCAAGCTCGGACTGCGTCCGAAGCCGTTCGCCGACGCATGCCACCAGTTCTGGCTCGGCGGCGACTTCATCAAGAACGATGAGCCGCAAGGCAACCAGGTCTTTGCGCCGATGAAGCAGGTGATCCCGCTGGTGGCTGACGCCATGAAGCGGGCGCAGGACGAGACCGGCGAGGTGAAACTATTCTCGGCCAATATCACCGCCGATGATCCCTTCGAAATGATCGCCCGCGGCGAATACATCCTGGACGCCTTCGGCGAGAACGCGAGCCATGTCGCCTTCCTGGTCGACGGCTTCGTCGCCGGTGCGACTGCGGTCACCACCGCGCGTCGCTGTTTTCCGAACCAGTTCCTGCACTACCACCGCGCGGGTCACGGCGCGGTGACGAGTCCCCAGAGCCGGCGCGGCTATACCACGTTCGTGCATTGCAAGATGGCGCGCCTGCAAGGCGCCTCCGGCATCCACACCGGCACCATGAGCTTCGGCAAGATGGAGGGTGATGCCGCGGACCGCGCCATCGCCTACATGCTGGAGCGCGACGCGGCCGACGGTCCCCACTACCATCAGGAGTGGCTCGGCATGAAGGCCACCGCCGCGATCATTTCGGGCGGGATGAACGCGCTGCGCATGCCCGGTTTCTTCGCCAATCTCGGCCACGCCAACGTGATTCAGACTGCCGGCGGCGGAGCCTTCGGCCACATCGACGGGCCGGTTGCCGGCGCCCGCAGCCTGCGCCTGGCCTATGACGCCTGGAAGCAGGGTATCGACCTCGTCGAATATGCGAGGGGTCACCGCGAGCTTGCCGGCGCGTTCGAATCCTTCCCGTGGGATGCCGACCGGCTCTACCCCGGCTGGCGCCAGAAGCTCGCCAAGCGCGCGGCATGACAACCGCCCCGCTTGCGGCCGAGCCGGGTTTATGGCCTCACAAAAAAATGTGAATGGGATTTGGCGCGGATACCCGCTACAGTTCGCTCATCCTGCGGAGCTGATGTGTTCGCGTAAACGATGCGAGATTCCCCGATGGAAAGGCTGCAGGCGCTGATTTTCGACGTGGATGGAACCCTGGCGGATACCGAGGAGGCGCACCGCCAGGCGTTCAACCTCGCGTTCCTCGAATTCGAGCTCGGCTGGGAATGGAGCGCGGCACTCTATCGCGAGTTGCTGCGTGTCTCGGGCGGCAGGGAGCGCATCTTGCATTACATCGAAACGCAACCGTTGCCTGCGCTGGAAAGGTCGCGGCTGCGCGAGATAGCGCCGCTCCTCCACAGCGCCAAAACGCGGATCTACAAGGAGCTGGTGGAGGGCTTTCGCCTGCCGCTTCGCACCGGGGTGGCGCGCCTGATCCGCGAGGCGCGCGAGGCTGGTCTGCGACTCGCGATCGCCTCGACCACGACGCCGGCGAACGTCGACGCGCTGCTCTCGGCGGCGCTGGCACCGGAGTCCGCGCGCTGGTTTTGCGTGATCGCGTCGGGTGACATCGTGCCGCGCAAGAAGCCGGAGCCGGACATCTACATAAGCGCGCTGCAGAGCCTGCGCCTGCCCGCCGAGTGCTGCGCGGCGTTCGAGGACTCGGTAAACGGGCTGCGCGCCGCACGCGCCGCGGGACTCTACACCGTCGTCACGCCGACGCGCTGGACCGCGGGGCAGGATTTCAGCGAGGCGCAGCTCGTGCTGGAAAGCCTCGGTGACCCCGACCGCCCGCTCGGGATCGAGAGCCAGCGGCGGATCGGCGCCCCGATGCTGGGCGTCGCCCAGATCGAGAGGCTGCACGGTCTCGCCGTGCGCGGCGCTTTGCGCGTGGTATAGGCGTTACAGAGGCGGGCGGCAAGAGCAAACGGATCGACGTCGGCGGAGGGTGAGGCCATGTCTGTCAAGCATCCCATCATCGCGGTAACCGGTTCGTCCGGCGCGGGAACCACCACGGTGCAGAACGCGTTCGCGTATATTTTCCGGCGCGAGAACGTCAACGCTACCTTCGTCGAAGGCGACAGCTTTCACCGCTACGACCGCGCGGAGATGAAAAAAGCGATCGCGGAGTCCGAGCGCAAGAGCCGGCGCCCGATCAGCCACTTCGGGCCGGAGGCCAATCTCTTCGAGGAGCTCGAGGCCCTGTTCCGCCAGTACGGCGACGCCGGTACCGGCAAGGTGCGCAGGTACCTGCACAATGAGCAGGAGGCCGCCCCCTACGGCCTGCCACCGGGGACTTTTACCGCTTGGGAGACGCTGCCCGAAGGCTCCGATCTGCTGTTCTACGAGGGCCTGCACGGCGGCATCGTCACCGACCGGATGAACGTCGCGCAGCACGTCGACCTGCTGATCGGGGTGGTGCCGATCATCAACCTCGAGTGGATCCAGAAGATCCACCGCGACACCAACCTGCGGGGCTATTCGCGCGAGGCGGTGCAGGACACCATCCTGCGGCGCATGCACGACTACGTGCACACCATCTGCCCGCAGTTCACCCAGACCCACATCAACTTCCAGCGCGTGCCGACGGTGGACACCTCCAACCCGTTCATCGCGAAGGACATTCCTGCACTCGACGAATCGTTCGTGGTGATCCGCTTCCGCAACCCGGTGGGCGTGGACTTTCCGTATCTGCTGACGATGATCCACGACTCCTTCATGTCGCGCCCCAACAACATCGTCGTGCCGGGAGGCAAGATGGAGCTCGCCATGCAGCTCATCATGACGCCGATGATCTGGCGGCTGATGGAGGACCGCAAGCGCCTGGGCACCCGCACTGGACCGGTCGAGCACGCGATCGGGATCGTGCGCCCGCGGGCATGATGACGGGCCGCGCCGCGCCCGGACTTGGAGAAGGAACGCAGCCATGCCGTTGATCTCGATGCGCCAGTTGCTGGACCACGCCGCCGAGTTCGGCTACGGGGTGCCGGCGTTCAACGTGAACAACCTGGAGCAGATCCAGGCGATCATGCAGGCGGCGGATGAAACCGGCAGCCCCGTGATCCTGCAGGGCTCCGCCGGCGCCCGGAAATACGCCGGCGAGCCGTTCCTGCGCCACCTGGTGCTCGGCGCCGTCGAGATGTACCCGCACCTCCCGGTCGCGCTGCACCAGGACCACGGCGCGAGCCCCGCCGTGTGCCAGCGCTCGATTCGCTCGGGTTTCACGAGCGTGATGATGGACGGGTCGCTGCGCGAGGACATGAAGACGCCCGCGCCCTACGACTACAACATCGCCGTGACCGGCAAGGTGGTCGAGCTCGCGCACGCGGTTGGAGTATCGGTCGAAGGCGAACTGGGGTGTCTGGGCTCGCTCGAGTCCGGGCGCGCGGGCAAGGAGGACGGATCCGGCGCCGAGGGCGAGCTTACCCGCGAGCAGCTGCTCACCGACCCGGAGCAGGCGGCGGATTTCGTGAGCCGCACGCGAGTCGACGCGCTGGCGATCGCCATCGGGACCTCGCACGGGGCATACAAATTCTCGCGCCGGCCGACCGGCGACATTCTCGCGATCGACCGCATCAAGGCGATCCACGCGCGCATCCCCGGCACGCATCTCGTGATGCACGGGTCGAGCTCGGTGCCGCAGGAGTGGCTCGCCGTGATCCGCGAGTACGGCGGCGAGCTGAAGGAGACCTACGGCGTCCCGGTGGAGGAGATCCAGGAAGGCATCCGCCACGGGGTGCGCAAGGTCAACATCGACACCGACATCCGCCTCGCGATGACCGGCGCGATCAGGCGCTGCTACGCGAGGAACAGGAGCGAATTCGACCCGCGCAAGCCGCTCAAGGAAGCGATGCTCGCCGTGAAGGCGCTGTGCAAGAGCCGCTACGAGGCGTTCGGCTGCGCCGGGCAGGCGGCGCGGATGGGGCCGGTATCCCTGGAGGTGATGGCCGAGCGCTATACGCGCGGCGAGCTTGATCCGGTGGTGCGCTGACGCCGGCCACCGCTGCGACCGCGGCGCAACCGCCGCCACGGCAGTTTATAATGAGCGCACCCTCCGCTCTGCCCCCCGAGGAACGCTGGATGAACACCCGTGTCGAGCTGGCCAACGCGATCCGCGCGCTGGCGATGGACGCCGTACAGCAGGCGAATTCCGGCCATCCCGGCATGCCGATGGGCATGGCGGAGATCGCGGAAGTGCTGTGGAACCGCCACCTGCGGCACAACCCGGCCAACCCCGCCTGGCCCGACCGCGACCGCTTCGTGTTGTCCAACGGGCACGGCTCGATGCTGCTCTACGCGCTGCTGCATCTCACCGGCTACGACATGCCGATGGAGGAGCTCAAGCGCTTCCGCCAGCTGCACTCGAAGACCCCGGGGCATCCTGAATACGGCTGCGCGCCGGGCGTGGAAACGACGACCGGGCCGCTCGGCCAGGGGCTCGCCAACGCCGTCGGAATGGCGCTCGCCGAGCGCATCCTCGCGGCGGAGTTCAACCGCGAAGGCGGGGACATCGTAAACCATTACACCTACGTCTTCGTCGGCGATGGCTGCATGATGGAAGGCGTCTCCCACGAGGCGTGCTCGCTCGCGGGGGTTCTGGGCCTGTCGAAGCTCATCGCCTTCTACGACGACAACGGCATCTCGATCGACGGCCGGGTCGCGGGCTGGTTCGGCGACGACACGCCGGCGCGCTTCCGCGCCTACGGCTGGCACGTCATCCCCGATGTGGATGGCCACGATTTCGACGCGATCGAGCGCGCGCTCACGCAAGCCAAGTCGCAGCGGGAGCGCCCCACGCTCATCTGCTGCAAGACGGTGATCGGCAAGGGCGCGCCGAACAAGCAGGGCTCGCACGACTGTCACGGCGCGGCGCTCGGCGAGAAAGAGGTGGCGGCAACGCGCGCGCACCTCGGCTGGAAGCACCCCCCGTTCGAGGTGCCCGAGCATATCTACGCGGGATGGGATGCGCGCGAGCGGGGCGCGAAGCTGGAGGCGCGGTGGGATGAAAAATTCGCCGCGTATGCCAAGCGCCACCCCGAGCTTGCCCGCGACTTCCAGCGCCGGATGGCGGGTGAGCTGCCGGCCAACTGGCGCGCGCACTGCGAAGCGCTCGTCTCCAAAGTGAACGAAAAGGCGGAAACGATCGCCACCCGCAAGGCCTCGCAGAACGCGCTCGAGGCCCTGGGGCCGGCGCTGCCAGAGCTCGTCGGCGGCTCCGCCGACCTGACGTGGTCGAACCTCACGATGTGGTCGGGCTCGAAACCGGTGGGGCGCGCCGCTGGCGGCAACTATATTCATTTCGGCGTGAGAGAGTTCGGCATGGTGGGGCTGGTGAACGGCATGGCCCTGCACGGCGGGCTGATCCCGTATGGCGCCACTTTTCTTGTGTTCTCCGACTACTGCCGCAATGCGCTGCGCGTGGGGGCGATGATGAAGGTTCGCGCCGTGCACGTCTTCACCCACGACTCGATTGGACTGGGTGAGGACGGCCCGACGCACCAGCCGATCGAGCACGCGGCGACACTGCGGCTGATGCCGAACATGGAGGTGTGGCGACCGTGCGACACGGTGGAGTCAGCGGTGGCCTGGATCGTGGCGATAGAGCGCCGCAGCGGGCCGACGAGCCTGCTCCTCTCGCGCCAGAACCTGCCGTTCCAGAAGCGCACGCCCGAGCAGATCGCCCGCATCGCGCGCGGCGGTTACGTGCTCTCCGAGGCGGCGGGCACGCCGCGATGCGTGGTGATCGCCACGGGTTCCGAGGTGCAGCTCGCGCTCGAGGCGCAGAAGCTGCTCGCGCAGGACGGCGTGCCGGTGCGCGTCGTGTCGATGCCCTCGACGACGACTTTCGACCGGCAGGACGCGGCCTACCGCGAATCGGTGCTCGTGCCCGGGCTGCCGCGGGTGGCAGTGGAGGCGGGCGTGCCCGATTACTGGCGGAAGTACGTGGGCCTCGAGGGCGCGGTCATCGGCATCGACCGCTACGGCGAATCGGCGCCCGCCGGTGAGCTCTACAAGCATTTCGGTGTCACGCCGGAGCGTATCGCCGCGGCGGTGAAGACCGTGCTGTGACATTCGTTTTGGGGGGTGAACGCATGAGCATCAAAGTCGCAATCAACGGCTACGGCCGCATCGGGCGCAACATCCTGCGCGCCCACTACGAGGGCGGGAAGAAGCATCCCATCGAGATCGTGGCGCTGAACGACCTCGGCAACGCGGAAACCAACGCGCATCTCACGCGCTACGACACGGCGCACGGCCGCTTTCCCGGCAGAGTCGACGTGGACGGCGAGTCCATGGTGGTGAACGGTGACCGCATCAAGGTGCTGGCGCTGCGCAACCCCGCGGAGCTGCCCTGGAGGAGCCTCGGGGTCGACGTTGTGCTCGAATGCACCGGGCTCTTCACCAGCAAGGAGAAAGCCGGCGCGCATCTGAAGGGCGGCGCGCGGAAAGTCATCATCTCGGCGCCCGGCGGCAAGGACGTGGACGCGACCGTCGTCTTCGGCGTGAACCACCAGACGCTCAGGGGGAGCCACACCGTGATTTCCAATGCCTCATGCACGACCAACTGCCTGGCGCCGATGGTGAAGGCGCTGCACGATGGAATCGGCGTGGTGCAGGGGCTGATGACGACCGTGCATGCCTACACCAACGACCAGGTGCTGACCGACGTCTATCACGAGGACCTGCGGCGGGCGCGCTCGGCGACCATGTCGATGATCCCGACCAAGACCGGCGCGGCCGCGGCGGTCGGACTGGTGCTGCCGGAATTGAACGGCAAGCTCGATGGCTTCGCGGTGCGGGTGCCGACGATCAACGTGTCATTGGTGGACCTCACGTTCACCGCCGCGCGCGCCACCACCGTCGAGGAGGTGAACGCCGTGATGAAGGCCGCGGCCAACGGCGAACTGAAGGGAGTGCTCGAGTACACCCAGGCGCCGCTGGTGTCGATCGACTTCAATCACAACCCGGCTTCTAGCATATTCGACGCATCGCTCACCAAGGTCACCGGCGGCACGCTGGTGAAGGCGCTCGCGTGGTATGACAACGAGTGGGGCTTCAGCAACCGCATGCTGGATACGACGGTTGCGCTGATGAACGCAAAATAGCAATCAGCGATCAGCAGTCT
>Ga0209002_10004655_pt1 | contig 10742 bp, 15 predicted proteins | sample Rifsed16ft2_FD_184010 | JGI IMG/M metagenome (GOLD analysis project Ga0209002, IMG submission 184010) | Soil microbial communities from Rifle, Colorado, USA - sediment 16ft 2 (version 2) | ecosystem: Environmental > Terrestrial > Deep subsurface > Rock core/Sediment | place: Rifle, Colorado...
GCCAGGCCATGGTCGCGGGCCTGAGGCACTTTGCCGGCCGCGCCGGGTGCCAGGTCATCGCCGAGGGCATCGAGGAGGAGGCGGAGTTGGCGATGCTCCTCGAGCTGGAGGTTCCCTTCGGACAGGGCTTCCTGCTCGGCCGGCCGGGTCCGTTTGCCGAGCCCTGCGCGGCCGACACTCGGCGTCGACGAGCGTCGCGGCGCTCCGCGAGTGGGTGACGTGGGCCGCGTGGGCCGCGTGGCAGGCACGGCGCGCAGTTAGAGGACGTCGCCGCTACTCAAAGCCGGGCCCCTCGCCCCTTCAGGCGGGATCGCCCACCAGCTCACGCCAGGGTCCCATGAGCGTCTCGAGGTCATCTGCCGAGAGCAGGTCGCTCACCACCTGCGCGCCGGCGGCGTCCAGGATCACTGGTGAGGCGTCGACCGCCGCCTGAGCGGGCGTGATGTCACGACCGTATCCCGAGATCTGGAAGCCGCCCGAGAACCAGGTGTTCACCCACCGGGTGACCTCGTTCTGGGCTGCGAGCAGCTCCCGTTCGCGACCGCCGCGCTTCGCCGCCTCGAGCATCGCGTCGCGAGCCGTGCGGCGAGCGGGGTCGTCCCCGCTGAGCCCTGCCAGGAACAGCGCCTGGCCCTGGTCCACGGTCTCGAGGCGTTCCAGCAGTTCGTCAACCTGACCCTGGTTTGGACCGAACTCGTTCTTCATCCCGTCACCGGTACGCTGCTTGATTCTGATCGTCCCGGACAGGTAGCGACGCAGGATGTCGAGGTTGTCGTCGTAGGAGAGGAGGTTGGTCTGCATCGGCCTGTAGGTAGCCGGGACTGGTCTTCGTGCAGAAGCTCTTGCTGGCGGCGCGCCGGTGGCGCCGTGTGTGACCTACGCGCCCGTGGATGGCGCGCACCTGTCGGCAAGGGTAGCATCGGGCCATCCGCAGGAGTCGCATGGATCTGATGGGTCCAGATGGAGGGGGTGAGCAGATGCCCTTCGACATGAGCCTGGTCCAACGCGGGGCACGCCTGCGCCAATCTCCGTTCTACGAGGCCGAGCAGGCCTACGGCCCGCGTGGCTACACGGTCTACAACCACATGCTCTTCCCTATCAACTTCGACGACTTTGAGGCGGAGTATTGGCACCTGCTGCAGCACGTCACCCTGTGGGACGTGGCGGTCGAGCGACAGCTCGAGGTCCAGGGCCCCGATGGCTTCCGCTTCGCCCAGCTGCTGACCCCGCGCGACCTGTCGAAGTGCGCGGTGGGCCAGGGCAAGTACGTCCTGATCACGGCACCCGACGGCGGGATCGTCAACGACCCGGTCATGCTGCGGTTGGGGGCGAACCACTTCTGGTTCGCGCTCGCCAGCTCGGACGCGCTGCTGTACGCCGTTGGCCTGGCGGCAGACCTGGGATGGGACATCCAGCTTTCGGAGCCCGATGTCTCCCCGCTCCAGATCCAGGGTCCCCGCTCCAAGGAGGTGGTCCAGGCCCTCTTCGGCGACGAGATCCTGTCGCTCAAGTACTACTGGTTCCGCGAGCTGGAGCTCGATGGGATCCCGGTGATCGTGACCCGCACGGGGTGGACCGCCGAGGTTGGGTACGAGATCTACCTCCGCGACGGCCGCTACGGGACCGCGCTGTGGGAACGCATCATGGAGGCGGGCCGCCCATTCCAGATTCGGCCCACCGGGCCGGTCGACATCCGGCGCGTGGAGGGCGGCATCCTCAACTGGGGCGCCGACATGACGATCGAGAACAACCCCTTCGAGGTGGGCCTCGAACGGCTCTGCAGCCTGGACGGCGCATTCGAGTTCATGGGCAAGGCGGCCTTGCGCCGGATCCGGGCCGAGGGTGTCCGCCGCCGCCTGGTGGGCGTCGAGATCGGCGGGGAGAAGCTGGAGATGAACTTCACGAAGTGGTCGGTCCATGCCAACGATGGGCCGGTCGGCGAGGTAACCACCGCGCTCTGGTCACCGCGGCTGGAGAAGAACATCGGGTACGCCTGGCTGCCGATTGAGCTGGCGGGGCTCGGTAGCTCGGTCGCGGTCACCACTCCGGACGGCGAACGCGCGGCCACCGTCGTGCCGATGCCGTTCCTCGACCCGATGAAGGAGATCCCAAAGTCCTGAGCCAGTCTGCGGCCGCCGATGTGGCCCGCGGCCTGGGATCAACCAGCGGCGGCGAGACTCGCGGCGGCCCAACGGGCCAGTTCGACATCGTCGGCTTCTGGCAGGCCACTCACCCCGATGGCTCCGATGACCGCACCGTCCACGATGATCGGGACCCCGCCGCCCCATCCTGTGTAACGCGGGTCTCCGAAGTTGGTGAGGGGGAAGCCCTCCGTTCGGGATCGCTCTCCGAGGACGCTCGATTCGACGCGTTCACGAGCCGCGGTGAACGCCTTGTTGATGGCGATGTTGATCGAGGCCAGGCCACATCCGTCGGTGCGGAGGAACGCGACAAGCTCGCCGTGGCGGTCGACGACGGCCACCGCGGCACCTTGTCCGTTGGCCTCGAGTCGATCCGCGACCATCGCCACGAGGCCACGAGCCTCCCTGTGTCCGATCTCCCTGCGTTCAGGCATCACGACTTCTCCTCGAATGAAAGCCTGGCGTCCGTCCAGAGACCGTTGGCGTCGCTCGACGCCACTGCCGCCTCGACGAACTTGACCCCGATGGCGCCGTCGCGCTCGTTGGGGAACTGGACCGCCAGCGGATCGGGCTCACGGCCCGAGCGCCGCGCGGCGATCGCCTCGGCGGCGTCGGAGTAGATGTTGGCGAAGGCTTCGTGGAAGCCCTCCGGGTGCCCGGCGACGATCCGGCTTGCCCGGGCTGAAGCCGGCAGCGTCCCCGGCCCGTTCGGCGTGTACATGCGAACAGGTCCATCGAGCGGCTTGAAGGTGAGTCGCGTCGGCCGTTCCTGGTGCCACTCCAGGCTGCCCTTCGTGCCGGACACGCGGATCCGCAGACCGTTCTCCACCCCGGCCGCGGTCTGCGTGACCCAGAAGGTCCCGCGCGCACCGTTGTCGAATCGCAGCATGGCGGCGCCGTAGTCGTCGACAAGCCGCTGCGGGATCACGTGCCCGATCTCGGCGGCGACCTCGGTAACTTCGAGTCCACTCACGAATCGCACCAGGTTGTGGGCGTGCGTACCGATGTCGCCCATCACCAGCGACGGTCCGCCTCGCACCGGGTGATAGCGCCACGGCAACCCGTCGGCCGGGTCCGGGTCGGACTCGTCGGCCTTGCCTCCCTGGACGTATTCCACCTGGACCAGCCTGATCTCACCCACCTGGCCATCCTCAACAAGCGCGCGAGCCTGGCGAACCATCGGGTACCCGGTGTAGTTGTGGGTGAGGCAGAAGACCAGACCGGTGGCATCGACCTTGTGAACGATCTCCAGGGCTTCGTCGAGCGTGTTCGTCATCGGCTTCTCGCAGATGACGTCGAAGCCGCGATCCAGGGCTGCCATGACAAGCCGATGGTGGCTGTCGTTGGGGGTCATGATCGCGACGACCTCGGCGCCGTCCTCGCGCTCGCTCTCGGCATCGAGCATCGCGATCGCATCGGTATAGGCGCGAGCGGGATCGATCCCCATTCCGACGGCAGCCTTCCGGGATCGGTCTGGATCGGTCGAGACCACTCCGGCCACGAGCTGATAGCGACCGTCGAGTCGTGCGGCCGTGCGGTGCATCGCACCGATGAAGCTGCCCGGGCCACCGCCGATCACCGCCAGGCGAAGCGGGCGGCCAAGCATCTCGATGACCGGGTTGGTGTCCACGGGGATCTCCCTCACTGACGGCGGGCGGTGCGCCATTGGCGTGCCGAGAGGGTAGCAGCGGTGGAAACGGTGTTCAGCCCGGCCCGGCAACGTATGGTACGATGGGTGGCATGGACAAGACCACCGTCTACCTTCCCGATGACCTCAAGGTCGCCTTGCGCCGCACGGCGAAGGCGACCGGCCGCAGCGAGGCAGAGCTGATCCGCGAGGGAGTCGGCCTGGTGACGGGCGCCCACCGCATCGCGGAGGCACGGCTGCCCCTCTTCACGAGCGATGATCCGGGCCTGGCCGAGCGCGCGGACGAGGCGCTGGGCGGGTTCGGCGAAGGGTGATCCTGCTCGATACCAGCGGCCTGCTGGCGGCCATCGACGCCGCGCAGACCCGGCATGCGAGCGCGGTCGCCGCACTGCGCACCGTTCCGCCGCCGTGGCTCCTCTCGCCATTCGTGCTGGCCGAGCTGGACTACCTGCTCGCAACGCGGGTGGGGCAGGACGCCGAGCGGGCGTTGCTGGCCGAAGTGGGGCGCGGCGTCTACCGCCTGGCAGAGGTCACTGCGGAGGACATCGCCGCGGCCGAGGGGGTCATTGCTCGGTACGCGGATCTCGGCATCGGACTGGCCGATGCATCGATCGTGGTGCTCGCCAATCGCTACGGTGTGCGCGACATCCTCACCCTGGACGAGCGGCACTTCCGGGCGATGAGAGGAATGGACGGCCGGCCGTTCCGCATCCTTCCATCGGACGCCTGAGGAAGCCGGCGCACGTTCTGGCGGATCCGCTCCGCGAGATCGACGACCAGGGATATTGACGCGTTGCAGGCGCCGCGCGTAGGTTGTGCCGGTTCGCCCACTGAACGGAGGGGTCGCCATGCGCGTCGGACTGATGGCCGAAAACCCGCTCGAGCGTGGAGTGATTGCATCGGGGATCGTCCCGGCGGCGATGCTGGAGGCGTACGCCCCGGTCTATGCACGAGCCATCACCGCGGCGACGCGGCTCGGGATCTTCGACGCCCTGAGTGCGGGCGCGCGCTCAGCTACGGCGGTCGCCGCGACCTGTGGCACCGATCAGCGGGCCACCGAGAAGCTGCTCAACCTCCTGGTCACCATGAAGTACGTGGGGTATCGGGGCGGCACCTACGCGCTGGCCCGGCACGCACGGCGCTGGCTGCTGACCGATGCGCCCGGGGGGATTCGCGATCTGATCCTGATGAAGGAGCTCGAGTGGCGCTGGATCGACCGGCTGGAGTCATTCGCGAAGGACGGCCGGCCGCTGGACGTCCACGGAACGATGTCGTCCGACGATTGGGGCGCCTATCAGCGCGGGATGCGGGCGCAGGCCAACCTGCTGGCATCCTGGCTCGCCCGCCGTCTCCCGATGCCCGCCGGTGCACGCACGCTGCTCGATGTCGGCGGTTCGCATGGGTATTTCTCGGTGGTGCTGTGCCGCAGGTACCCGGACCTGTCGGCCACCGTGCTCGACCTGCCGCCGGCGGTGGAGCATGCCGCGCCGCTGCTCGAGCGCGAGGGGATGGGGGAACGGGTCGCGCTCCGGGCCGGCGATGCCCTGGTCGACGACCTTGGGGAGGCCGCGTACGACGTCATCCTCATGTTCAGCCTGGTTCACCACTTCGATGACGCCACCAACCGGCTCCTGATGCGCAGGGCCGCCGGCGCGCTGCGTCCCGGCGGATACCTGGTGATTGGTGATGCGCTTCGGCCGCCCTCCCCCGGCAAGGGCGGCCAGCAGGGAGCCTTCTTCGACCTCTACTTTGCGTTGACAAGCCGATCGGGGTTGTGGACGTTCGAGGAGATGCGCTCGTGGCAGGTCGACGCGGGACTGGTACCGCGCAAGCCAATCGCGCTGGTTCCGGGCGGAGGCTTCGCGCTCCAGATTGCGGAGCGCCCAGCGGCACGATTCAGCCCTGGGCAACCAGGCTGAGGGTGTTGGCCTCGAACGAATCAAGCAGGTCGCGGACGCGCCCAACCTGTTCCTGGAAGCCGGGATGCGCACGCCAGGCCTGGATCGCCTGCATGCTCTCCCACGGCCCGAACGAGTAGAAGCGCGTCGGGTCTTCGAGGTCCTGGAGCAATCGAGCCTCGCCGGCCACCGCTCCGGGGATGTTCGCGGCCGTCCACTCGGCGAGTTCCTGCCATGCCGCCTGGAACCGATCCTGCTGGCCTTCCTTTGCGACCCAGCGGCCGTGCGTATAGAGCTGCCCCATGGCGATCCTCCTCAATCCTGCCGGTCCTGAAGGAAACTTCGAACCTCGGCATTAAACGCCCCCGGCGACTCGACGCTGCTCATGTGGCCGACACCGGGCAGAACCACGACCCTCGAATTCGGGATGGCGGCGTGTAGATCCTCGGCCACGGCGAGTGGCGCGCGCACGTCCTTGTCGCCGTACAGCAGCAGCGTCGGCACATCGATGTGCGGAAGGACGTCTCGCAGATCGGCTTCGGCCATGATCTCCGCGAACCCATCGACCGCCTGCGCAGGCGCCGCTTTCGAGAACATGCCGCCGATCATGGCGCCCACGAACTCGTCGGGTGCCAGGTCGGATGTGGCCAGTGTTGCTGCCAGGCGCTGATCACGAGCCTCGGGGGCAAGCGAGCCGGTCCACCCCGCATAGGCGGACGCGAGGACCAGCGTCTTGGGCATATCGGGATACCGACGGTACAGCTCGAGGGCCAGCGCGCTGCCGAATGACAAGCCCACCACGTGCGGCCGGCCAAGTTGGAGCGCCTGCACCACCCCAGCGAGACAGTCGGCGTAGTCCGGCATGCGGAACGACTCGGGTGGATCGGACGATTGGCCGCTGCCGGGCGCGTCCCAGGCGACGACCGTGAACGCATCCGACAGCGCCTCGATCTGCGGACGCCATTCCCGGCTGTCGCCAACGAATCCATGCAGGAGGACGAGCGGGGGCCCAGCACCCTTCCTTTCATACGCCACGCGCAGTCCGCCGACGTCCAGCTGGTCCACGGCCTAGCCCGGTTCGAGGATCACGACAGCCGTCTCCCGTGGCCTCCGGGATGCCCAACTGTTGAGGTTCTCCTCGCCGTCGTACTCGCCCCATTTCGCCCACAGGCGCGGACGCTCCTCGGGCGTGGCGGCGCGTCCGTGCACGGCGCGGGTGCCATCGGACAGCTCGACGGTGGTGTCCGGATGAGCCTGGAGGTTGAGCCACCAGGCCGGCTCCGGCTCGCCCCAGCCGTTCATGGCCATGGTGACCAGGTTGGGACCGTCCTCGTAGTAGCCGAGGATGGCGGTGCGCTCGACGCCGCTTCGGCGACCGATCGTGCGCAGCCGCATCATTCCCCAGGTGCTGTCAGTCGCCGGACGCAGACCGCGCCGACCACGCGTGATCCGGTAGATCGCGCGATGGACAGCCCACGCGCTGAGAACGACCCAGCGCGGCGGGAGTCGCGCCGGTTTACCTGGCTCGGCGGACATCTGGCCTACCTCGGCTGCGCGTCAGGGTTACGAAGCTCGGCCCGGATTGTCGCAGCAATCCACGCTGGACGACGTTGACGCCTCGGTGCCGGAGTGGCACACTGTGAGCATGAGTGACACCAACGCGATCTCGGTGGGACCAAAGGGCCGGGTCGTGATTCCGGTCGAGATCCGGCGCCGCCTCGGCCTCGAGGAGGGGAGCCAGCTCGTCGCCCTGGTCGAGGGGGACGGCGTGCTCCTGCTCCCGCGAGCAGCCGTAAAGCAGCGGCTGCGCGGGATGTTCGCAGGCGCGGGCACGAGCATGGCCGATGAGCTGGTCCGCGATCGTCGCGGTGCCGCCGCAGAGGAGTCGCGGGTCCCGTGACGGCCGTGATCGACGCCTCGGTCGTCCTGGCCTGGCTTCAGGATGAACCAGGGAGTGACGTCGCGGAGCGGCATATGGTGGAGGGGATCATCGGCGCCGCCAATTGGTCCGAGGTCCTGCAGAAGGCGCGACAGCATGGAGCACAGCCGGGGCTGGTGGCCCGCCTGCTGACTTCGTTCGGGCTCCGGGTCGTTGACGTAACGGCGGAGGATGCCGAGCGGGCGGCCGGCCTGTGGGTGCCCGGGTCGGCGCTCTCGCTGGCCGATCGGCTGTGCCTCGCCCTGGGCCTGCGGCTCGGCGTCGCCGTGGTGACGACCGACGCCGCATGGCGATCGGTGCCACATGGTCCAAAGGTGATCCTGGCCCGCTGACCGCGCGCCCTGGGACTGGTTGTGGAATAGCAGCGAGGGTGACGGACCCGCGTCAGTCGCGACCGACCTCCCCCGGCCACAAGGGCTCCTGCACCGTGAATCCCAGGTCGCCCTGCCAGTGGTTGCGCGCCGCGACCTCGTGGACGGGCGTTCGAGGAGCCACACCCCATCGGCCGGTCGGGTAGCCCATCGGCACCACACCATGCATGAACCAGCCCTGGTCCTTCGGCACGCCCAGGATCTCGAACACCTCGTCCGCGGCGAAGGTCTGCATCACGCCGGTCAGCGTAGAGCCGATCCCCTCGGCACGGGCTGCCAGCATGGCGCTCCAGATCGCCGGGTAGACGCCGCTGCCCTCGCTGGTCTTGCCGAAGCCGATCAGCAGCAGAGGAACCTCGGCAAAGTGGCGCGCCAGGTGTTCGCCCGAACGCGCCGCGCGGCCAGCCGGGCCGTCCATCTTCAGCATGGCGGCGCGGTCAGCACCGAAGGCCTCGAACATCTGCCCCCAGGCCCGATCGTAGAGCGGGGCCAGCCTCGCCTTGATCTCCGGGTCATCGACCAGGATGAACCGCCACCCCTCGCCGATGTGGGGGGCGCGAATGGCGGCGTCCAGGATGCGAGCCTGCGCCTCGATGGGGATCGGCTCCGGCTTCATGCGCCGCATGGCCCGCGTCGTGTACAGCGCCTCGTGGATATCCAAGGCCGACCTCTCTCAGTGGATGCGCTTACGTTGTAAGGTGTGGCCGGACGGTACGCTTACAGCGTAAGATTGTCAACAGCGATGGCGCACCAACTCGACCAACCGACACCTGAGGCGCGGATCCCGCTCAGCCGGGAGCGCGTGCTGCGCGCCGCCATGGAACTGGCCGACGAGGCTGGCCTCGAGTCGCTGAGCATGCGTCGGCTGGCTCAGCCGCTGGGGGTGGAGGCGATGTCGCTCTACCACCACGTGCGGAACAAGGACGACCTGCTCAGCGGGATGCTCGACATGGTCTACGCGGAGATCGAGCTCCCGGCTAACGATGTGGACTGGCGGTCGGACATGCGTCGCACCGCCATCTCGTTCCATGACGTCCTGCTGAGCCACGAGTGGGCTTGCAGCCTGTTCATGGCTCCACTCAGCGTCGGACCCGCGCGGTTTCGATACATGGACGCGGTGCTGGGCCGGCTGCGCAGCGCCGGCTTCTCGGCCGAGATGACGCACCACGCGTACCACGCCCTGGACAGCCACATCGTGGGGTTCGTCCTCTGGCTGCTGCCCTTCCTAGCGTTCGCGCGGCAGGGTCCCGACGCGGCCGACGACGTCCTGCGCAGCGTTCCGGTCGATGGTCTGCCGCACCTGGCCGAGCACATCGACGTGCACCAGGCGCCCGAACGGGCCGGGGACGTCAACGAGTTCGAGTTCGGGCTCGGCTTGATCCTCGACGGGCTCGAGCGAATGCGCGACACCCCCTGACCCGGTCACGGGCGGTCAAGCCGGTGGCAGACGCTCCTCGAAGACGAGCTCCTCGTACGGGAGTCGCGCCTGTCCGCGCGGTGACTTCGGGAGCAGCGCCCCGGCGGACGGATGGCCGAGCGCCATGATGGTCCGCACGAATCGCCCCTCTGGCAGCTCGAGGATCTCGCCGATCGCCGGGCGCACGTCGCTGCGCACCCAGGTGATGCCCGCGCCGAGGCCCAGGTACGACGCGGCGATGAGGATCCGCTCCGCGACGCGACCGTCGTCGTAGGCGTGGGAGAGCAATCGTTTCTCGTCCACCGGCAGCGCGATGGCGACCGCTGCGGTTGCCGTCTCCAGCGCCCGAGTCTGGGGCAGGCCCGCCTGCCACAGGCGCCTGAGCGTGGACTCGTCCCGGATCACGATGAAGCGCCAGGGCTGCGTGTTGCGGCTGCTGCCGGTCCATCGGGCAGCCTGGGCGATCGCCCGCAGATCCTCGGCAGTCACCGGCTCCGTCGTGAACTCGCGCACCTGGCGAACCCGCAGGAGCGGGCGGACGCGGTCGATCGGCGATTCGGTCACGACCGCAGCCTACTACGATCACCGTTCCGCGCCGGAGGCACCCATTGACCCGATCACCGGCGAGCGCGTGACGCGGATGTCGGGCCGTGGAAGCAGTACCTCGGGATCCTTCTGCGGCGGGACGATCCGTCCGCGATGCCGGGCTAGACTGGGGCGATGGAAGAACTCGAAGCGGTCGTTGTCGGCGGTGGCCAGGCAGGGCTGGCCGCCAGTCGAGAGCTCCAGCGCAATGGCGTTGAGCATGTCGTGCTCGAGGCCGGACGCATCGGGCAGAGCTGGCGCGACCGATGGGACACCTTCTGCCTCGTCTCTCCGAACTGGACCGTCCAGCTTCCGGACCGGCCATACGACGGCGACGACCCGGACGGATTCATGCCGCGCGATGAGATCGTCGCCTACCTCGAGGGATATCGGGACGCGTTCGCGCTGCCGGTCCGCGAAGGGGTCGCGGCGCTGTCGATCGAGCGTCGCGCCGATGGATTTCACATTCGAACGACGACCGGAGATCTCCAGGCTCGCGCGCTCGTTCTGGCCAACGGTGCCTTTCAGCGTCCGCATCGGCCGGCCGGTGCGGAGACGCTGCCGTCGGATCTCCTGCAGATCGACGTCAACGATTTCCGCAACGCGTCGTCACTGCCGCCCGGGCGGATCCTGGTTGTCGGGAGCGGCCAGTCCGGTTGCCAGATCGCCGAGGAACTGCACGAGGCGGGTCGCGACGTCGTCCTCTCGTGCGGCAAGGCCCCTTGGGTTCCGCGACGGCCGGG
>Ga0209002_10004658_pt1 | contig 10738 bp, 9 predicted proteins | sample Rifsed16ft2_FD_184010 | JGI IMG/M metagenome (GOLD analysis project Ga0209002, IMG submission 184010) | Soil microbial communities from Rifle, Colorado, USA - sediment 16ft 2 (version 2) | ecosystem: Environmental > Terrestrial > Deep subsurface > Rock core/Sediment | place: Rifle, Colorado...
TCACCCCGCGCACCGCTGGCACCGGGCTGCCCGGGTATTGCTTGACCAGTTTATTCGCTTCGACAATATTCGGCATTTTTATCCTCCATGTCTTTATTGGCTGAACCGTGGTTCGATTTCGCCTCATTCGCATTTGAACGGCTGTTGCATTTTTATTCTGACAGCCCGCAAATTCCGAACTTGTTGTTCCAGTGGCGAAGACGCCACCTAACGGTTCGCTTCACCCGCTCGGCGGCGAAGTAAAGACTCCTTCGCGGGGAAGACACGCTGGAACTGCACGAAACTCCGCGAGGGCGAGGCGTTAGCCGCGTCGGGTGGATGCGGTGTGTGCGATCCGTTTGCCTGAAACTATACGCCAAGTATAGGGGAAAGGCAGGAAGGAGTAAATCTCTTTCACAACTGAATGTCCATGTAGGTGTAACCCCTACTCCTGCGGTGGTCAGGTAACTGCGTCTCCCAACGTTGTGCGACTGGTTATCAAGCGGCGGAGTGCATGGGAGAGACGGCGATAAACTTCGAGCCGACGAAGTGACGCGCCCAGCAGGTGGCTATGGATAACACAAGTGAAGGCACATTGAGGCGTCGTCATGCACAACCAGCCAACGCTCTCCAACGGCTGATAGGCTGGGTCCAAAAGGACATGGTTTCGCGGTGATGAAGCACACTGGTCATCACGCCACTCGCATACGGAACCCGGCGTAAAGTGCCATCCTAAAGTCACGTCAAATGGACGTTCGGGACGGAGTAACCCCCTGTGGCTCTTCGCCCGCACTTTGGCGGAGCAGGCAACCAACCGTAAGCCACAAGTGGGTGGGATGCCCCAAGAAGCAAAGGCCCGGCGTAATGGCCGGGATAGGCTGACGTGGGGCGGGGACACAGGAAGGTATCGGCACTGGCTGAGCAAGGGTCTTATGGCACACGTCGCAAGGCGTAGTGAAGACGGGAGAAGCAATTCTCCGGCCCGACTGGTTCAGATACCAAGCGAGGACGAGCGTATAGCCTCGTCGTCGTGCCCGTGACAAGGGCCTGTCTCCTCAGGAGCCGTGTGAGGTCGAAAGTCTCATGCACGGTTTTGTAGCAGCGGTGGGGCGGGAGACCGCCCCACCGACTGCACCTTGGGCCGCGCTCATAGACCCGCGGGGTGGTGAGAATGCTCCGCCGCCTTCTTCAGACGTGCCAAAGCATCGGCGACCCCTTCGTGTAACTGTCGGCTCGCGAAACGCTCGATCACCCATCCCCACCATCCAGGTGAGATCGCAAAGTCTCAACCGAAGCTCACCCGGCAACGGTTGTTATGCAGCGACCCACACCCAATGTGGTTGTGTACTGTGATGCCGAACGGTAACTGCGTCGTCAATTCCAAGTGCCGTTTGTCCGGGTCGATGCTCTCAACCGCGATCCGCACCTCCCAGTCTTTCCCCAGCGCTCTCGTTCGCGCGGATATGCGCTGCCCTGATTGGGCTGGGCCAGCCGGCTCTATCCAGCGCGTCTCCGCATCCCACCACAACGCATAGTTGTGGGGATTAGCCAGGAGTTCCCAGACCCGCTCGACTGGCGCTTCCACGGTGGCGATAGGACAGGTGCTTATGCTCATCGAGATATCATCACCCGCTGGCACACGGCGATGGCTTGTGGCCGACGACCATTCGCTTCAACGGAAGGATTATCGGCTCGTCGAGAGCTTGCCGCAAGTGGTCACGATCTGCTTTGTCTTGATGCAGAGCATCATCTGATCTTGTGCGGCCCAACTCTATTTTCAACCGTTAACGGTTTAGTCACCATTTGGACCGCGCGGTATTTGGCGCAAAAAACCGCGCGGTTTTTTGACTCAGTTACCGCACCCGGCTATTTCCGTGCCAAAGTTGGAGCGTCGCCTCTCCAAAACAGAGCGAGCCGCCCGCGAAAGTTGCAAACGGCTCGGAGTATTTTCATACCCACGCCACATGCCCTACCGCGTAGGCTCCGCCCGATGGGCAATTCCTCGGGCGGCGTCTGGTGTGCCCGAGCGGTGGGGATTATAGACCTTTTTTTACTATCGGGGGAGTATTCCAGAGACCCTTTGCACATACCAGAAAGGAAGTAGCGATGCCCTGGATCAAACAAATCCCCCTCGCCGAGGCCACCGGCCCGCTCAAAGCGCAGTTTGATGCCGCGCTCAAGCGAGCCGGCCGAGTCTGGCACATCGTCCACATCATGTCGCTGAACCCGAAAGCCATGCGCGACAGCATCGCCTTTTACGTCACGATCATGATGGGCGAATCGCCGCTCACGCGCGTCCAGCGCGAGATGCTCGCGACGGTCGTCTCCGCTGAACTGCATTGCTACTATGCGCTGTGCGAGTTCGCCGCCAAACTCACGCACCATCAGCACGACATGGCCCCCGCCGACCTCGACGCGCTGCGGGCGCACGGCCTTGACGACCGCGCCCTTCACGACGCGGTGCAGGTCATCGCCTACTTCAACTACATCACGCGCGTGGCCGACGCGCTGGGGGTGGAGCCGGAGGATTTTATAACGCCGTGGGGAAGATGATGGCTGATCGCCTTACCACCGCACCAGCGCGCCCTCCATCGTCAAGCCCGGCCCGAAGGCCAGCAGCACGCCATAGTCGCCAGGGACCGGCTGGCCGCGGCGCTGGATTTCGTCAAGCACAAACAGGATCGTGGCGGAGGACATGTTGCCGTAATCGCGCAGCACGGCGCGCGAGAAGTCCAGCTGCGCCTCGGCCAGCCCCAGACGCGACTGAATGTAATCCAGGATCTTACTGCTGCCCGGATGCACCCCCCAGAAACGCACATCGCTCCGGCGCAGGTTATTCCGAAACAGCAACCCGTCTACGAAGTCTTCGACTTTCGCGGCCAGCAGGTCGGGCACGTAAGCCGATAGACGCATGCGAAAGCCGTGATCGGTGACGTGGAAGGCCATGTGGTCGAAGGTGCTGTAGTCGCAGTGTGTCGCCGCGTCAAGCAAGCGCGGCTGTGTGACGCGCTCCGGGCCCGGCCCCGCCGCGGACCCGATCAGCGCTGCCGCCGCGCCGTCCGCAAACAGCGCCGAAACGATCATATTCTCGAGGGTGTCGTCCACCTGCATGTGCAGCGAGCACAACTCGAGCGCCAGCACGAGCGCGGTCCGGCCCGGCCGGCTGGCCGCCGCCTCGCGCGCACGCAGCAGCGCCGGGAACGCGCCGTAGCAGCCCATGCCCAGCACGCACGTCCGGCGCAAATCAGGGCGCATGCCCAACCTCCCGGCCAAATGCAAATCCAAGCCTGGGATGTCAAAACCAGTGCAGGAGACCACAAAGAAATCGTCAACGGCATCGGGCGCACAGCCGGCAGCATCGAGGCAGCGCCGGAGGGTCGCCTCGCCCAAGGGAAGCGCCTGGGCCAGGTAATAGTCGTTGCGCGCCCCGGTGCGCTGTTCCTGCCGGTAAAAGTCCCGATCTACAACCATGTGCCGATAGGCGACTCCGGCGCGGTGGAAAATGGCGCGAGCGTGGCGCGTGCGCTCGAAGAGCGGCAGCAGATATTCAAAGATTTCGCTCTGGTTGTATCGCCTCTCCGGCACGCCGGTGGCGAGGGCCAGAATCGCGGGAGTGTTCATGAACCTCTCCTGTCAGACCTGTGAGGTCTGCTTCGCGAAGACCTCACAGATCTGGCCAAACTATAGGCGTAGTGGTTTCATATCCCGGGTGTGCGTCACGAGATAGCGTCCCAGGGGTGGGACGGCATTGACGATCTGCAGCGCGTGGGCCAGCAGTCCTGGCCGGAGCATGAAGGCTTGCAGCCAACGCCCCAACCTCAGCCGCGCGCCGAACTCGCGCTGCCAGTCTGCCGCATAGCGCCGCCGGAATTCGGCCGCCGACAGGCGCCCACTCAAAAACTCCGCCGTGCGAGCCGCCGTCAAAATTCCACCGCGCAGCGCCATCCCAATCCCATCCCCCGCCAGCGGGGCGATGAGGCCGGCGGCGTCGCCCACCATCAGCACGTCGCCCACGACGGGGCGCTTGCCGACGAACGGCGCCTGCCCGATGCTGAGCCACTGAGCGTCTATGCGTTTGGCCTGCGTCAGCCAATCTCCCAGGCGCGCGTTCTGGGTTTGCATCCACGCTAAAAAATGAGCCAGGCGCGCAGGGCCGTGTCCATTGGCCCGCGCTTTAAAGATGGACTCGTGCGCCAACAGGCAGACGTTGGCCGCGCCGCCCTCGAGTTCCGACAAGCCGCAGTAGCCGCCGGGAAAGGCATGGAGTTCGATGCGGTTTGGAAGCGGCGGACCACGAAAGTGGGCTTTGAGCGCGAGGAACGGCTGGGGGCGGCGAAGAAAACGACGGCCAAGTGCGCGGTCAAGTGCGCCCCGTTTGCCGTGCGCGGCGACGACGACGCGCGCCCGGACCAGCGTCGCGTTGGAGGTCGCAGAGGCGGCCGAGCGGGTTTCAAGCTCGAATCCACTTTGCAGGCTGCCGCCGATGCCCATGACCGTGGTTGCCTGACGCACGTCAACGCCGAGGGCCGCGGCGCGTTCGGCTAAAGCCGCGTCGAGCGCTTTACGGCTGAGTCCCCAGGCAACTCCCGGCAGGCGCGTCTCCCAGGTTGTGCCGTCGGGCGCGGTCAAGCAAGCGATCTCAATCTGCGTCGGGCGGAGCGCGCGCATGGTCGGGGTCAGGCCCAGCCTATCCAGCAGGGCGGCGCATTCGGGCGAAAGGAACTCGCCGCACAACTTGTCATGTGGGTATGTTTTCGCCTCGAACAGCACGACGCGCACGCCCCGATCGGCCAGCGCAATCGCCGCACTGCACCCGGCCGGTCCACCGCCGACGATCGCGGCCTCGAATACCGGCCTGTTCACTTGAATGTCCCTCGTGGGGATTTGTCGGCGACCAACGTCATGCGCCACGGCCAGTGAGTGTGGACCTCGGGCGCCGGCAGTCCGGCGGCCGCCGCCAGTTCGTACAGTTCGGAGGGAAGGTATGCGCGCAAGATGGAGAGCGCGCCATCGTGGCGCGTCAGGCGGTGGCGGGCAAAGACCGGCTGGACGAGTCTGAAAGCGAAATAAGGCAGCCAGCCGCGCACCAGGTCGCTCATTACGATCCCCCGGCGCGCAAGGGCGAAGGACGCGCGGAGTAGTTCGACGACCTGCCCCGGCGAAAAATGATGCAGGAATAACGACGAGATCACAAAGTCCACACTCTCAGGGAGGAGAGGCAGGCAGCTGGCGTCGGCGCGGAGCAGTGTGACCTCGGATGTCCCGGCCACCCGCCCCCGAGCCGCGGTGAGATTGCGAGCCGCCCAATCCAGGGCAAAGACCCGCAGCTTCAAGCGGCGCTTCCGCGCCCACCGCGTGATGGCGACCGGAATATCGGCCGAACCTGTGCCGAGGTCGAGCAGGGCAATGTGGGACGATGAGACCATCAGGCGGGGATAGAGATGGCGCGTGAGCGCACGGAAGCCGCCCAGGTAACGATTGATGCGCCACATCTCGGCCAGGTTCGCCGCCGCGTCGTCCGCCGAGCCAAAGCCCAGGTCGAGCAACTCTGGCCGGTTCAGCCGGGCGCGGAGGCGTCTCTCGGCTTTGATCCCTGGTCCTTCATCACCGGTCATTCGCCCTTCGCCATTTGTCATTCCCTCACTTTTCAATTTCGCTCATCTGCCCCCCGCCGAGAATGGCCTGCGGCGGCGGAGCAGGTGCAGAGAAGCTGGGCACGATACCGGCCTCCCCTCGATCACGCTGACTTCGGCCGGGGTTGCAACGACCCGCGATAGCGCGAAGCCCGTTGCCGCGAACAGTTTCCGGTACTCCGCCTCCGTGCGTTCCTGCCCCCTGAGGAGCACGAGCATGTTAAGATCGAGGTATTTGCCATAGTCTGGTTCGTTGTTTGGCGGAATGATCACCTCGACTACCAGGAGCCGCCCATCGCCTGGCATCGCACGGCGACCGTTCTTAAGGATCGCGATGCAGCGATCGTCATCCCAGTCGTGGAGAAGGTGCTTGAGCAAGTAGCTGTCGCCACCGTTCGGCACAGCCGCGAAGAAATCTCCGGCAATGGCGTCACAGCGGTCGGTCACTGCGGCGGCGGTCAGCCGTGGCCGTGCTCCCGCGATGACGTGTGGCAAATCGTAGAGTATGCCGCGCAACCGGGGATGTGCAGTCAGAATCGCGACCAGCAGAGCGCCGTATGCGCCGCCTAACGGCATCGAGATGAGCCGCCCGGCCAGCCCAAGGCTAGTATCGCATGAAATGGGTCACCTGGGCTGGCCGGGTCGGCTCCATCGAGTTGTTAGATGGCCCGAAGTGGTCTGGGTACGAAAGCTGGAAGAAATCTCTGCACTGGTGCCTATGCCAATCCCAACACGATCCCAAGGATCAAGAAGGCAAAGAACACGCTCTGTGCAGAGTGGACGATGATGCCCATCCAGGTACTGCGGAAGCGCCAGGTCGGAAATGTGTCCAGGAAGACACCGCTAACAACAGACCCCACGATACCCCATGGCTGGTGAACATGGTAGAAACCGAACAACACTCCGTTGGCCACCCAGCTCCACTTGGCGAAAACGCCTTCCATCTTTGGCAGCAACACACCTCGGAATAGGAACTCCTCCCCGAGGATGGTATTGAACATGGCGCTTACCACAAACAGGCCAAAGAACCACCAGGCGCCCACCAGTCGTTCCAGGATTTCTTGCGATTCGAGGACCGCGCCAAAGCTATAGCCCGGAGGCTCGGCGAAAAAAGGGAAGACCGTTACCCATAGGCCGTCGACGTAAGATGTTAAGGCAAGCTCCCACACGGCGGTCGCGATAAGAAATGGAATCACCCACAGCCATAGCCTGCGGCGAGTTTCACCGGTTTTGGGATCGCGCGGCGTGTCGAGCCGGAGCCTCCGCTTGACCGTCACCCAACGGAGATCGCCCTCCTCCCGTCGGACGATGATCATGGAAAGGATAAACAACCAGGCCAAACCAAATGTGAGCAACAGTATTCGGGTGACGCCTGCCCCAAGAGGATCCGAGCCGAAGTCAGGCGACAAAGCAGGAAACACGATCCAGCTTAGGACCCCCATCGGGAGGGCAGCAAGGACCCAGATGCCCAGGATTCTAGCGAGCGAGTACTGTTCTCCCTTCTCAGCGCCTACGTCTGCTCCTGCGTTGGACCTGTCTTCCATCTCTTCCTCCTCTTGTGGTTCTCGACAACGGGCCATCTAACGGTCGCGTTCAGCCGCTCGCCGGAGCGCATCGGAGCAACGTCGCCTGCAACGCGGTGGTGCGACCCGTTCGCTCGAAACTATACGCCAAGTATAGGAGGCTGAGCGGCAAAGGGCAAGTACTTTGACAACTGAACCTCCATGTCGGTGCAAATCCGACCCCTGTAGTGGTCAGGTGACAGCATCCTCCAACGGCGAGCGACTGGCTATCCAACGTCGGAGCGCATGGAGGAAAAGGCGACAAGGTTTGAGCCGAACAAGCCGACGCGCCGAGCAAGTGACTACGGGTAACGCAAGTGAAGACACATCCGAGGCGTCGTCATGCAGACCCTGCCCAACGGCTGACAGGCAGGCCCAAAAGGGAAGTGGTTTCGCCGTGAGACCCCCACCGCGCAGTCTCACACCACCGGCCAAGAAACCCGGCGTAAAGTGCCACCCTACCGTCACAAACAATGGATGTTCGGAACGGGGCAACCGGTCACGGTTCTCCGCGCGAGCGGAGCAGGCAGCCAGCCGCAGGCCGTGACCGAGCAGGATGGCCTGAGAAGCAAAGGCTCGGTGTAACGACCGGGATACGCTGACGCAGGCCCGGCAAACGGGAAAGTAGAGGCCATGACGGAGAGATAGTCTTATGGCAGACGTTGAAAAACGGACTGAAGACTGGCCGACGCTCGACTGGAAGAAATACCGGAAGAACGTGGGCCGCCTCCAACAGCGCATCTACCGAGCCGCAAGTCGGGGCGACCGGCGGCGTGTTCGCAGTCTGCAACGCTTGCTTTTGCGCTCGTGGTCCGCCCGCTGTCTTGCCGTGCGGCAGGTCAGTCAGGACAACCGGGGCAAGAAAACCGCCGGGGTGGATGGGGTGGCAAGTGTGACCCCGTTCCAACGGCTGAAACTGGCCCAGCAACTGGCCGACCTGAAACGCACACCTGACCCGGTACGCCGGGTGTACATCCCCAAACCCAATGGCGAACAGAGACCGTTGGGTATCCCGACCTTGCGCGACCGCGCGCTACAAGCGTTGGTCAAACTCGCGCTCGAACCGGCATGGGAAGCGAAATTCGAGCCGAACTCGTATGGCTTCCGGCCCGGACGGTCGGCGCACGACGCGATAGAAGCAATCTACAACCACATCCGGCTGAAACCGAAGTGGGTGCTGGATGCCGACATCGAGAAATGCTTCGACCGGATAGACCACGTGGCCCTGCTGCGAAAACTGGACGCGCCCCGGCCCATCGAACGGCTGGCGCACGGCTGGCTGAAAGCAGGTGTGCTGGACGGTGGAGAAATGCTCTACCCCGAAGCGGGCACACCCCAGGGGGGCGTCCTCTCGCCCTTACTGGCGAACGTGGCCTTGCACGGGCTGGAGACCCACTTGACCGGCGGCTTTCCCCAACGTAAACGACCGGCGGTCGTCCGCTACGCCGATGACTTCGTGTTGCTGGGCGAAGACCGGGCGATGGTGGAGCGGCTGCGCGTGGAAGCCGACCGGTGGCTGGCGGATATTGGCCTGCGGTTGAAACCGGCCAAAACCAGCATCCGGCACACGCTGGAAGGGCACGCCGGGCAACCGGCGGGTTTCGACTTCCTCGGCTTCAACGTGCGCCAGTACCGGGCGGGCAAGCGCCGCACGCCTACACCCGGACGGGGTTACAAAACGCTCATCAAACCGAGCGCAAAGGCACAGACCCGCCACCGCGCGCAGATGAAAGCCATCGTGCGTAGTCACCGGGCCACCGCGCAAGCCGCGCTAATAGCCGACCTGAACCCGGTCATCCGGGGCTGGTGCAACTACTACAGCGCGTGTGTGGCAAAGCGCGTCTTCGCCCGCCTGGACACCGACCTGAACCGTAAACTTAACCAATGGACACTGCACCGCCACCGCCACAAAACCGGCGGTTGGCGGCACAGGCGTTACTGGCGAGAAGTGAACGGGCGGCAGGAGTTCAGTGACGGCGTGGCGACGCTGACCAAGCATGAAGACCGGCGCATCGAGCGGCACGTCAAGGTACAGGGAAGCCGCAGTCCCTACGACGGGGATCGGGCCTACTGGGGAAAACGGCAGAAAAACGACCCGACGTACTCACGCCGGGTCGTGGCTTTGCTCAGGCGGCAGGACTGCAAGTGCGACCACTGCAGGCTGCAATTCGAGACGTGGGATGAAAGGGAAGTCCATCATCGGGACGGGGACAGAACGAATCACCGGCCCGAAAACTTGGTGCTCCTGCACGCCCATTGTCACGACACGGCACACGGTTGACCCGACAAGCGGTATCTATGACAGCGACCCGTTGGCTGAGGAGCCGGATGAAGCGAAAGTTTCATGTCCGGTTCTGAACCGGCGGCGGCGCGGTCACCCGCGCCGCCGACCGTAACTTGGGCAGGCGCGATTTTATGAGCCGCACCGTGCTTTACGGCAGAAAGTCGTCCAAATCGTAGTTGCCGCTATTGAACTCAACCAATCTTGCCCAATCAATTACGCCGGTGGCGTCACAGAAGCGATCAACGAACTGCTTCGTGAACAGATTGACAACCCTACTTCTTTCATGTATGAAATTCTCGTTGTGCTCTTTTGCTCTATGACCTATCGGCTCGATGATGTCTGTGTATAGGTGTTTGTTCTCGCTTATCAAATACCAGAAGTTCTGGCCGACGACCTTCAAATATCCTCGGATGTAACTCGTCCTGGTTTTTCCATAGCAGATACCCAAGACTGGCTGAACATTCGTGCCGCGTTTCAGTTGCTTGACTCGGGCAACTGCATTCTTTAAATCCTGCTCAAGTTTGGTCTGCTGTGAACTGTTTCCCCAATTTGGCCCTGACTTGACCGAAACAACATAGTGAACCTTCTTGTTGAAGAACTCCAAATCTACTCCGGGCGCAGTGGATTTGTGGCCGTTGCAAGTTTTCTGAGCGATAAAGGCGGCCAATCCTTCAAGAAAATCCCCGAAGAGCTTTTCCTCTGACGAAGACAAAAAGGCTTCGAGCAGATTTGTTATCAACTCGCCAGCCGTAGTGATGTTTTTGGCTCTGAATAGGTATGGGTTTTTCGTGAGTAATTTTTCGAGGCGTAGTTCTTCCAGGGATTTGATTTTCCGTTGATGAAAGTCAACGATATTTTCATTCACATATTCGCGGACTTCATCGAGGTTCAACGGCTTCATCGTCTAGCCCTTGCCCCATTCTTAGACTGTGACTTGACTGTAGGGTAGGACGCACGCCTTTCCGCAATGTTGGGCAAGCGAATTTGCTCGTGAGCCGTGCGCTTCCGCGCCAACGCAATGTACTCTTTGCTGATATCGACTCCAACAAAGTGTCTGCCCAGTTGGATTGCCGCAAGTGCTGTTGTTCCAGAGCCCATAAATGGGTCAAGCACGATGTCGCCAGATTTGGTGAAAAGCTTGGTGAACCATGCAGGTAGTTCCACGGGGAAAGTGGCGCTGTGATTGCGATTTGAGCACTCAGTAGCCATGTGGATAACATTAGTCGGGTAAACCAAGTCGCGGCCAAGCCAGTTTGAGACGTTCTTGCCGAAGCCGCTTC
>Ga0209002_10004662_pt1 | contig 10735 bp, 11 predicted proteins | sample Rifsed16ft2_FD_184010 | JGI IMG/M metagenome (GOLD analysis project Ga0209002, IMG submission 184010) | Soil microbial communities from Rifle, Colorado, USA - sediment 16ft 2 (version 2) | ecosystem: Environmental > Terrestrial > Deep subsurface > Rock core/Sediment | place: Rifle, Colorado...
GCAGGGCAACGACTGCAGCATCTACGGCCTTGAACCTACAACAGGAGAATTGAAATTTTCTCTACCTGATACGTGCAAAGACATACCTGGCAATACTGGGCAATACTTCGGAGTCATGTCGCCAGTATTCTATAAGGACATCCTGATTACAAGGGCGAATGGAGGCTTCTATGGAGCAAGAGGTTTTGTTGCAGCCTATGATCTAAATAGTAAACAGCTGTTGTGGAAATGGTACTCTGTGCCTCCTGCAGGAGGAGAGCCAGATTGGGGTCTGAAGGACGCAGAGAAGGGAAACATCTTACCGTACAAGGGAGACTGGGGGGACTCTGAGCTAATTGGCGGTGGGACCCCATGGGGTTATATGGCTGTAGATGAGGAAACTGGGCTAGTTTATACGCACACTGGAGACCCTTCATCGGTAGGATACGATGCTGCTTTAAGGCCTGGTCCTAACCTCTTTACAACATCTGTTGTTGCTCTAAATGCAAAGACAGGCGAATTGGTATGGTACTATCAGACGGCTCCGCACGACATAAACAATCACGATCCAGTGTGGAGTGTGATACTTGCCAAAGTCCCAATAAACGGTGTAGAGAGGAAAGTTACAATTAGTGCATCGAAGAGCAACTATGTCTACGTCCTTGACGCCCTAACTGGAAGGCCCGTCTATGACCCTGTAAAGATCGGCCCCCCAAGCATAAACTCTCCAAATGACAATGCTGGAAATTCTGCAAATTTGACTTTGTCGACTAGCGTCCTTTTGGGTAAGATACACTGCCCAGGCAACCTTGGAGGACCCTTTGCTCACCCTGCCTTTGCCTATAATACTATCTTCGTAAGCTCACAGAACGAATGCGGAACTGTCCGAAAGGCAAAGATACCCTACAAGGACAAAGTCATTGATGGATACGACTTCCTTCTTCCTGCAGCCCTTCCACAGAATTCGACAATATATGCAATTGATGCTTCTACCGGGAAGCTAAAATGGTCGTTCTTTATTGGAAATAGGTTCCAGAGTGCTGCATTGACGGTGAGCGGCAAGGTCGTCTATGCTATCGATAGAGTTGGAATATTTTACGCTTTGGATGCTGAAACTGGGAAGCTTTTGAATAAAGTGCCGTTCAATTCTTTTGGCGCTGCAGGAGTTGGAATAGGTGCCGATGCAAGAGGGGAGATGATGTTATTCGTCGCTACTGGAGGTGCAGAGCTTGTGGAGGAGAGGCCTGGCGTTATGGTTGCCTTTGGACTTCCCTCTGAAAAGATTCCGAGCATAAATTATGCTGACCAAATTACCGTCGCTGCACTTGCGGTTGCTGCAGTTTCGATTGTCTATGCTGTTGTGAAGGGAAGAAAATCCAAGCGTTAGTGCCCGCCCCCTGCACAAAAGAGGGGCTTAATATGAAGAAACAATAGTATTGTCGATTAGTAAAAGATGTTGCTCCTTGCCTCTGCGTGCAAAAAATATTCTTGTTTTGTATACAAACTCAAAAAATGAAGTAATTTGTTAGTTGTCAGTTAATAGTATTTGAACTCAAAGTATCTAAAATTATGTTCCTCAGGATAGTACGTGTAGTATCTAGCACATAGAGTATTGTTCTGAGGAGGAGAGTACTAGAGTGATTTAGTCATGTACACTTGAAGGCAAAGTAAGCATAAAGTATTTGTAAGCCATGAAAGTTGAGCCGTAAAGACTAAGATTAATGCCGTTCGATAAAGGATCGCTGATACTTGCAAACTTCACCGCTAAGATCAAGGACACCGGTGAAGGCGTAGAATCTACCATTGAGGAAGATGCTAAGAAACTCGGGATTCACGACCCTACGAGGAAGTATGAGCCAAGATTGGTTGCTGTTGGGGATTCGTGGGTGCTTCAAGGGGTAGATGAAGCTCTTACCAAAGCTGATGTTGGCCAGAAAGTTTCGATTGAAGTTTCTCCGGAGAAGGGTTTTGGGATGAGGGATCATGCAAAAGTTCGCCTGATTCCAATTAGGAGGTTTGGCGATAAAGCAGATCAATTGAGCATCGGTGCTGAAATTGAAGTTGATGGAAGGGTTGGCATCGTGAAACTTATGGGCTCTGGAAGGGTTCAATTGGATTTCAACCATAGGTATGCTGGAAAGGTTCTGCTGTATGATATTGAAGTTGTAAAGGCTCTGAGTACTGATGACGAGAAGATCAAAGCCTTGGTTCACAGGAGAATGCCTATTGAAATGGATAAAGTCGAACTTACAATTGAGGCCAATTCTGTTAGCATAAAGCTTCCAAATGACACGTACCTTCTCGAAGGGCTGCAGATAATCAAGAGGGCCATTACAAATGATATCTTCAAGTACAACAAAAATTTAGAGAAGGTTCTTTTTGTAGAAGAATACCTTTCGCAAAAGCCGAAGGAAGAGGCTAAAGCAGAAACTAAAGAAGAGGTTAAGGAAGTCGAGGCAAAGGCTTCCAGCTAGGCTACTCCTGCAGACGTGATCAATTTCATAGCTTCAGCATTATTCAATTTCTTCTTGCTCAAAATAGTGTAACGTTCAGGTCTTACTGTTGCAGCCATGACGACAGCCTTCGCCATAGTTTCAGCATCAATTCCAATTGCTTCAGCAGTCGTCGGGGAGCCTATGCTCTTCAGAGCCTTTGAAATCTTGTCCCATTCTAGCCCGTGTAGTTTTGCCATCAATATAGTGCCTATTCCGCACTTTTCTCCATGAAGTCCTTTTCCCGGTGCAATTAAATCAAGGGCATGGCTGATCAAATGCTCAGAACCGCTACACGGCCTGCTACTTCCTGCAATCCCTGCCGCTACACCTCCACTGATTAATGCTTCTACAATCTCTCTCACACTATCAACGCCGCAGTCTTTCCACCTTGAGGCGTTTTCAATGAACATCTCTGCTCCCAGCATTGCTAAACTTGCTGCGTACCTTCCGTAATACTCGCCAACACCGTCCCTTGCAAGTTCCCAGTCTTTTACTGCGGTAATTTTGGCTACGAGGTCTCCACAGCCGCTAAGAATTAATCTTCGGGGTGCATCTGCAATAACATCAATATCCGCAAGTATCCCTGCAGGTGGCTTTGCAACTATTGAATATGGTTTGTCCAAGCCTTTCATCGAAGCAAACGGACTAGACATTCCGTCGTGGGATGCGCTGGTAGGCACGCTTACGAATGCAATGTTTGAGTAGAACGCTGCTAATTTTGATAGATCAACAGATTTGCCCCCTCCTAGCCCGATTATGTGTGAAACCTTTTCTTTTGTTGCCTGCTTTGCGATTTGCTCTGCAATGTCTTTAGTGGCACTTTCAGAAACAAACCATATGATTGTTATTCCTGCAGACTTTAGCGAATCCCCTACCCTCTTCCCCAGTTTCTGCTTTACATGAGGCCCTGTAACTACTATAACCTTGTTTGCAGAGGCTAATTCCCTCACGAACCGGCCTAAATCTGCAATCACTCCTTGCCCTACCAGCACCTTTCTTGGAAGTTCCATCATGTGCCCGCGCAATATCTTCCCTTGCGCTTTAGAGGAGGGGAAAAATTAAGATACCTACTGCTTTTCTCTTTGATAGGATGCTATCTCGGTGACCTTGAAGTTTTGGGAATACATAGACTAGATATTTATCGGAGCTGCAATATAGGAATTTTCACAAAGGCAAACGACAACTTTGTTCTCGTACCTCTCGGTCTGGCTTCTACGAAGACCGAGCAGCTTTCTAACTTCCTTGGCGCTAAAGCTATTAGCATTTCGATCGGAGGTTCGAGGTTGCTAGGTCCTCTAATCGCCATGAACGGCAAGGGAATTCTTGTTTCGAAGCTTGCAGATGATTTCGAGATCGAGGCTCTCCGCAAGGAAACTGGGCTCCGTGTTGAGAGGCTAGAATCTAAATTTACCTCTCTAGGTAATATGATCGCGGCAAATGATAATGGTGCAGTGATTTCGAGTGCGTTTTCGAGGGAAACTGCGGCCATGATTTCTGAAACTCTTGGCGTCCCTGTAAGACACCTTAGCGTTGCACAGTACATTCAGGCAGGTTCTATGGTTGCGGCTTCGAATTCTGGCGCCATAATGCATCCTGCAGGAACGGAGTGGGAGATAAAGCAAGTTAGTGAAACTCTGAAGGTAGATGTTGAAGCGTGTACAGTCAATAATGGAGTTCCGTATGTTTCATCGGGGATAATAATCAACAGCAAAGCCGCAGTGGTTGGAAGCTTGACAAGTGGGCCTGAATTAATGATACTTTCAAGAGCTCTAAAGCTATAGCAAGTATTTTAAATCCTACTTATAAGACTCGCATGATAGCTTTGGCAGCAGACCAAGAAGAGCAACGATTACAATCTTTGGTATCTCAAGTTAGAATTCTAGAGGCTTACCTGAACGAAATCTCCACAAGGGAAAACCTGACGGGAAGAGCGATAATTGAAAGCAGAGCCTCTTTGGAAGCGGTAAAGACTCTTACAAGCGCACCAAGCAACGATGTACTATTACCAATAGGAGCAGGAGTACTACTCAGTTCAGCAATAGCGAAGCCAGACAAGCTCTTCATCGATATTGGGGCTGGAGCAGTAGTCGCAAAGACTCCAGAAGAAACTATAGCACTTGTAGAACAAAGAATCAAAGAACTAGAAACAGCATTAGAAAACCTTCAGCGGCAAAAAGCCCAGGTAGAAAACCAGCTCGCATCGTACAGGGCAGCCGTGAACGACATTGTAGAGAAGGCCAGAAAGGAAACATAATGTTTGATAGGCTAAAATCTGCATTTTCATCGGTTGTAAACGCGTTTACCGAGCGCACCTTATCGGAAAACGAAATCAACGAATTGTTAGGAAAATTAGAAATTGATATGCTAGAAAGCGATGTTGCCTACGAAGTAGCACAGAACATTCTGACAGATTTAAGACAACAATTGGCCAATGAAAAGGTCAAGAGGGCAACTGATACATCAGACATCATCATAGGAAAGTTCAAGCAGTCTATCGAAGATGTATTTGCAAAGGCAGTGACCATAGATGTATTCTCAAAAATAGCCGAGAAGAATTCAACAGGACAACCGTATGTCATAACTTTCTTGGGGATAAACGGGACAGGGAAAACTACTACAATAGCAAAATTCGCAAATATGCTGAAGAAGAAAGGTCTCTCAGTAGTAATAGCTGCAGGCGATACTCATAGAGCAGGAGCAATTGAGCAGGTTTCCGAGCATGCAGACAGATTAGGAATAAAGGTAGTTTCGCAGAGATATGGGTCAGACCCAGCAGCGGTGGCTAGGGATGCTGTCATATATGCAAAGACCCATCATATCAACATTGTAATGGTTGACACAGCGGGGAGAATACAGACAAGCAAGAATCTTATGGACGAGATGACCAAAATAGTCAGAGTCGTAAAACCTGACCTCAAGATATTCGTAGGAGATGCCCTTGCAGGCAACGATGCAATTTCCCAAGCTAAAGAATTTCTCAGCGCCACGGACTTTGACGGTGTAATCCTAACAAAGATAGACGCTGACGCAAGAGGTGGAGCGGCACTTTCAATAGCAAGCGTTACAGGAAGGCCAATTCTATACCTTGGAGTAGGCCAGGAGTATGACGATTTGATACCTTTCGAACCCTCATTCTTCACGAAGAACCTTTTCAACAGACAAGCTGTCGCTGCAAACTAAGCGTGTTTCCTTATGCCGAAACTATCATTGCCAAACATTCTCACCCTCGAAGAACTCTCCCTGAATCAGATAACTGCAATTCTCGACCTTGCAAACAAGCTGAAAGTTGAAAGAAAGAGAGGAATCACGAGAAATAGCTTAGCCGGCAAGACACTTGTGCTATTATTTCAAAAGGCATCGACGAGGACGAGGGTAAGCTTTGAAGTTGCCATGGCAGAGCTTGGAGGCTTTTCCATCTTCCTGAATTCTTCCGATATACAGCTTTCGAGAGGGGAGACCATAGCAGACACGGCGAGAACACTCTCACTATTTTCGCATGCACTTGCGGTAAGGGTCTACGACCATAAAGACATTGAAGGACTCTCAAAATATGCTAGCCTACCCGTCATAAACGCACTTTCAAACGACTACCATCCGTGTCAGGCATTATCCGATATCCAAACGATTAGAGAAAAGAAGGGCAATTTCAAGAAGCTAAAAATGGCATGGGTAGGAGACGGCGACAACGTCTGCAATTCATTGCTCATAGCTTCTGGCAAAGTCGGTATTAACATGATGGTTGCATCTCCGAAGAAATACAGGCCATCATCCTTTGCGCTAAAAGTTGCCAAAGACGCTGCCAGATCAAGCGGAGCAGTAATAGAGGTAACAGATGATCCATTGGAAGCAGTTAATGGTGCAGACATAATCGTAACGGACAGTTTCGTTTCTATGGGCTCCGAAGCAGAAGCAAAGGAGAGGCTCCAAACTTTCATCCCGAAATACCAAGTTACTGCAAAGCTATTCTCCAAGGCCAAGAAAGATGCGATATTCATGCACTGCCTCCCAGCAAAGAGGGGTCAGGAAGTAGAAGCAAAGGTGATAGATGGAGCAAGGTCAGTTGTATGGGAAGAAGCCGAAAACAAACTTCACACGCATAAGGCCCTGCTTCAGCTATACCTTACGAAGAGTCTTTGAATACCCTCTGAACCTTACCATTTCGAAATCAGCAATTCTGTCATCTTCTATTGCAATGCCCTCTTCCTGCAACATCTCTACCTTCTTCCTTACCCCTTTAGCATAGCCTCCCAGCCTTCCATCAGAGTGCACTACCCTATGGCATGGAACCTTTGGAGCATGTGGGTTCAGGTGCAGAAACCTTCCCACCTGCCTTGAAGAGCGAGGATTACCCAGAGTCCTTGCGATGTCTCCATAAGTTCCCACCTTGCCCTTTGGGATCGTCGATGTAAGAGAATAGACCTGCGAGGCAGTGATCTTGGGCTTCAAAGTTTGATTATATTGAGATTCTTAGCTTCTAATATTTGAAGGATCCTCTGCTTGTCCTGCCCCAGACCCTTCCAGTCAAGATATACCTCTGTAATTTTTTCGCAACTCTTGCTAATCAAAGAATCAATAGTGTCTTCCGTGACATCCTGGAGATTGTGCTTTGAGATGAAACCTGCAAGCGCAACATCAGTCTCTGTAAGTAGCTTGGTGAACTTCTCCGAATAATGCAAACCTCCAACTCCAATCCCTATCCTCCTTGCCTTGCTGAAATTATCAAGAGTTGCCGCAAGTGTTTTGCATATTATAGATGCTCCGTGCAAATCAGTCCATTCTTTCTCCGTAGAACCCAATTCTACAAAAAGGACAGGCTTCTTCAATGATGTAGGACCATGATGAGTCGATTCGATTACAATATCGTAGGGCTTGGCTTCGTCCTTAAGTTTCCATAAATTCTGCATAAAGCATTTCTGCAGGCTTGGGTACGTGCAGGCAAGCTCTCTAACCTTGCCTCCATGGGAAGCATCTTCACCAATATTGCCTGGAAAGTGGGAAGTTATAGTCGGGGTTGCGCTCTGCGAGGCATGCCTTGAAAGGAATATGTGCGCCTTTGGCGAAAAAACATCCAAATCATCTATGTATAGAACATCCTTCTCAGAGAATAATAATGCATCATCATTTCTTATTAAAATCGGATTGCTCTTAAAATTCTTACCGGAGTCTCTAAAACCATAATCCTTTACCAGAACCTGCGCCATCAATAAACTAGCTTTGTCAACTTTGGAGCCTACTAGAGAGAACCTCAAGCTAAGACGCTTTCTATGAAACTGCTATATTTATAACCCAGTGCTGCACATTGATTTGTCTTCTCAAAATTAAGATAAGAACATCGACAATTGACGAACTTTTTAACCCTTGGAGCAAAAGACTAAAAAAGGAAAGATAGAAGGAGAGTTTAGATTTACCATGGCTACTGTCGAGATGAGGGGTTTCGAGGCCTATTACGAATCCGAGTCTTCGTCAAAACTTCAGCAGATGTATCGTTTCATGCGGCTGGCAAGGTGCGTCGATGAGAAATGCGTTAATCTTCAAAGGCAAGGCAAAATAGCCTTCTATCTCCCTCAGATAGGACATGAAGCCTGTTCTGTTGGTAGCGCATTTACATTAGAGAACGAGGACTGGGTATTCCCAGGCTACAGGGAGATTGCAGGTGCTCTTGTAAGAGGCTATTCGCTAAGAGATCTATTCTCTCAATTTAGAGGAACTGTAAATGATGCACAAAAGGGAAGGCAGATGCCTGTATTCTTTAGCGATAGGTCGATAAGGTGGGTAAGCACATCTGCACCCGTAGGAAATAGGATCATACATGCGGTTGGGGTGGCGCTAGCTGCAAAGTTGAAAGGCGACAAGATCGTTTCGTTAGTTTATTTTGGAGACGGGACGACTTCTACTGCAGACTTCCATACGGGCTTGAACTTTGCTGGAGTTTTTCAAACTCCGACAATATTCTTCTGCCTTAACAACCAATATGCAATCTCACTTCCATTTGAAAGGCAGACAGCATCGGAGAGTATAGCCATAAAGGCAAAAGCATATGGAATTGACGGAGTTAGGATTGATGGTAATAATGTCCTGCAGGTCTACAATGTCACAAAGGCCGCTGTCGAGCATGCTAGGAATGCGGGAAGACCTACGCTGATTGAAGCTCTAACATACAGATTAGCAGGGCATAGTACGTCGGATGATCCTACGCGGTATAGAAGCAGTGCAGAAGTTTCTGAATGGATGCGTCAGGATCCTGTGGAGAAGTTCAAGGTATTTCTGATAAGCAAGAATTTGTGGAGCAACGAAATGGAAGAGAAGCTTAAGGAAGAGTCGGTAGCTCTTATTGACGATGCTGTAGACTATATGGAAAAAGCCGAGCTTCCGAGCAAGGAGACGCTGATACAGGACGTCTATGCCGATGTTCCTGACAATCTCCGAGAAGAACTTGACGATATGCTTTCTTCAGAGTGACTGACATCCCCCTGTGCAGGGGCGGGCACATGGCTGACTAACAGGATGTTATCCAATTAACTACATCGCATTTGCCCCAGCAAGCATATCTTTGATCAGTGCAAGCATGGAAACGTTGCTCTTCACCTTCTCCATCGCAATCTTCCTGACAATCTTTGTTCCTCCTCTTATTCCGTACATCTCCTCCAGTATTTCGCAAATCACCTTCGGATAAGCAGTGTAAAGCCTCCTATTCTCCATGTATTTCGGCCCCTTGCTGAATGTCCTCATATCTGGGAGAACTTTCCTCTGCTCAAGCGCCTTGCCGTAATAAGAAAGAGAAGACTCGTCAAAGTTATTGCTTTCTTTAGCCTTTTTGATAGTATCAGCAGCAGCCATGCCCGACGAAATAGCAAGGTCAACTCCTCTGAAGGTATAGCCATTGTTGATGATGAAACCTGCAGCATCGCCGCATATTAAAAAGCCTCCTCTGTACAATTTTGGAACCATCGCAAGGCCAGCTTCTGGTATTGTGTGAGCGCTGTACTCTAACGTCTTCCCTCCCTTCAAGAGTTTCATTATTGCTGGATGCTGCTTAAAATTTTCGAATATCGATGGAACTTCCACCTTCGCTTCCACAAGGTCAACAGTTTTTACGACTACACCGACTGAAACGCTATCTTTGTTTGTATAAATGAAGGCTCCTCCTCTTAGCCAGCTGCTCGCATAGCCGACATAGACTCCAGCAAAACCCTCGTTTTCACTCAAGCCGAACCTCTCTTCTATTACATTCTGCGGAAGCTCGATGACATCCTTTATGCCTACAGAAACGTGTTTTGGATTGATGTTGCTACTCAAGCCAGCTTTTTTAGCTAACGTTGCCGTTGTTCCCTCGCAGTCTATCACAACATCTGCAAGAACATCATCTTGACCAGTTTTGACTCCTTTTACCATGTTCCCTTCAATTATCAGCTCATCGACCTTGGTTTCTGGGAAGAGCATTGCACCTTTTTCGACTGCTTTGTCTGCTAGCCATCTGTCAAATTTTGATCTAATTGCTGTGAAACTGCTCGGTTGGTCACTGGCAAAAGTTATCGATGCGGAGGATTTTTCCGTCATGAAGGTTATTCCTTCCTTGGCAACATTTCTTTCAATAGGAGCGTCCTTGTCGTAATCAGGTATGAGCTCCTTCAGGGAATACGGGTATATCCTCCCTCCAAATACATTCTTAGATCCTGGGTACTTCCCCCTTTCGAGCATTAGAACCTCCAAACCAGAACTTGCAAGTGAGTAGGCACAGGCACTACCCGCAGGGCCAGCTCCAACGACTATTGCATCAAACTCTTTCAAGTTGGTTCATTATGAAATAGAACAGGTATTAACTTTAGAGCTTTTGAAGAAGAAATTAGCCTATTTTTGTAGAAAGCTTGCTAATCCCTTTTACCTCTACTTCGGAGACAAGGTTGGAAGTCTTGACGGCCTCTTCAAGCCTATCAACTGCTCCCTCTTTCTCTTCTACTTGAACATCGAGTAAAAGTGCAACTAATCCAAAGGCTATCGGCTCCTCTCCTGTTCTTTTGATTGCTGCGCCCTTAGGGAGGACTTTTTCTATAGAAGAGGCCATCTTCTTTAGATCGGTACCGACTTCCTTCGGTAATACTTTAATCTTAGCGATCAGCATTCCCATTTAGATCAAGGTCCCTGAAAGCCGCAGTTGACGCATTTGTACTCTCTGGAGAACTTTCTGCACTTTTCGCATCTCCACATCAGAGACTCTCCGCACTCTGGGCAGTAGAACTTTACAGCCTTTTCTCCTGGTAATA
>Ga0209002_10004663_pt1 | contig 10733 bp, 12 predicted proteins | sample Rifsed16ft2_FD_184010 | JGI IMG/M metagenome (GOLD analysis project Ga0209002, IMG submission 184010) | Soil microbial communities from Rifle, Colorado, USA - sediment 16ft 2 (version 2) | ecosystem: Environmental > Terrestrial > Deep subsurface > Rock core/Sediment | place: Rifle, Colorado...
CCGCGATCTGATGGGCTACCTCGCGCGCGCCGGCCGGCGCGCCGAGGCCCTGAGACAGTACCGGGTTTGCCGCTCCGTCCTCTGGCGGGAGCTGGAGGCGGCACCGTCGTCGGAGACAGAGGCCGTCTATCAGGACATCCTGCGCGGCGACCGATCCAAGGCCAATGGCGACCGCATTCCCGCCCTCAAAAAGGAGTAGCGATGGCGAGACTGACGATGACTCCGACTGTAGCCGAGGGGCGACCTGGCGTGAGGCCTCCCGTGGTTTCCTTCGTCGGCTATTCCGGGTCCGGCAAAACGACGGTACTGGAGCGCCTCGTCCCGGTGCTGAGAAGGCGAGGATGGCGGGTCGCGGTCATCAAGCACGTCCACCACAAGGGCTTCGAGCTCGACAAGCCGGGCAAAGACAGCCATCGCCTCACGCAAGCAGGCGCCGATATCGTCCTCCTCTCCTCGCCGGAGCGGATAGCCCTCCTCGAAGAGACCCCGCAGGAGTGGGAGCTGCAGAGGCTCATCTCCTTGGTGCAGGGCCGCGTCGATCTCGTGCTGACGGAGGGTTACCGGGGCAATGACGCGCCCCATGTGGCGGTGGGGGCCCTTCCGCCCGGCCTAGACCCAGAGACCGCGCGCATCGTGGCCGTCGTCAGCGACAGCGCCAACGTCGGCGCGTTGCCGTGTTTCAAGTTCGACGAGCCAGAACCGCTCGCCGCCTGGCTTGAGCAGTTCTGCGGCTTCCAAGGGGACCCCTAATGCGCCCGTTGCCCGAGCTCCTCGATCGCGCGGCGGCGCTCCATGGCCACCTCTGCCCCGGTCAGGCGCTGGGCGTGCGCATGGCCGTCGTCGGCTGCACCGAGCTCGGCATCGAAGACCCTGAAACCGCGAAGCGCCTCGTTGTCTATGTCGAGATCGACCGCTGCGCATCGGACGCCATCCAAGCGGCCACCGGTTGCCAACTGGGTCGGCGCACGCTCAAGCATGTGGACTACGGGAAGATGGCCGCCACCTTCTTGGACACCAAGACCGGGCGGGCCGTCCGGGTGGTCGCACTGGAAGAGGCGCGAGACCGCGCTTGGGCCTACGCTCCAGAGGCCCAGGACAAGGACGAGGCCCAGCGGCTGGCCTACGCCCGCATGCCGCAGCAGGAGCTGTTCAAAGTGCGAGAGGTATCGCTAAGGCCACCGGCGGAAGACCTCCCCGGCCACCCCAGAGGCCGCGTGCTCTGCGACACGTGCGGCGAGGGGATCAACGATGGCCGCGAGGTGCTGCGGGATGGCCGCCTGCTCTGCCGTGCCTGCGCCTTCGGCGCATATTACACGCCCCGGATAGAACCGTGAAACTGCTCATAGGCATTGTTGTTCTCGCTGGGCTGAGCCTGGTGGGTGTGGTAATCGGGATAGCTCTCAACGACAGCCACCCGCCAGGGAGCGTGAGCCGGAAGGTGGACGTTTTCGAAGGGGCGATCACCAACGTCGCTGTTGCCGTAGGAGAGGTACAAGGAGTTGGCGCCTACGATTGGAACTGCACGGACATCGGTGGAGGGCGGACGCAATGTGACGGTGGCGTGCGGACGGAAGAATACGGCATCCTGAATTTCAACTATGCCCATAAGATGGAAGAGGCGCCCTGCATTGCGCCGGGGGACCAATTGCGCGTCACCATCCTCGATTCCAAGGGGCAGGCGCTGGTCGAACGGAGAAACTAGCTCCATTGACTGCCGAGCTGCCCCCCTTCGACGCTAACTATCGCGAGGTCACCCGCATGACTTCGTATGAGCCGGTCAGCGGCATCGTTCTCGCTGGAGGACGCAGCCGTCGGATGGGCGGCTTGGACAAGCGCTGGGCCATCGTCGACGGGCGCTCCCTCCTGGAGCGCGCGATAAGGTCCCTCCAACACTGGTGCGATGAGGTGCTTGTCGTTGCCGCGCTGGGCGACGAGTTGACGCTTGCCGTCCCCGGCGTCCGTGTCGTCAACGACCGGTTCGCCGCGGGACCCCTCGGCGGCCTAGAAGCCGGACTCCGTTCCATGCGCTCGCCCTGCGCCGTCGTCGTCGCCTGCGATATGCCGTTCCTCGATAGTCGGCTCCTGCAGCATCTCTCCAGGCTCTGCGACGGCTACGACGCAGTTGTTCCCATCTGGGACAAGCATTCCCAACCCCTGCACGCCGTGTACGCGGCAAGCTGCCTGGAGGTCATCGATAAGCTGCTTGGTGGGCAGGTAGTTCCCGCCCTCAACGATTTGCTGGGGGAGCTCAGCGTCCGGTTCGTCGGGGCCGACGCGCTGCAACCCTTCCTCGCTTCGGTGGCGTCCTTCACCAACATCAACACCCAGAACGACCTTGCGGCGGCGCGTGCCAGATCCAGGAAACAGCCTGATGCCGCAGACGGCACTGTAAACGGCCCGTCGCCGCCACAGCCCCAGGCATCGCCCCTGGCCCTTCGTCGCCGGAACCACTCCTTCGAGTAGCGTGCAGCCCCCTCGTTCGGGGGTCGTGGTCAGAAGACCGAGAGAGTATGGTGCGTCTGTGCACAGTGAGAAGATAGACCAACGCCTGCGCGTCCATGTTGTCATGGAGGACACCCTCCTCGCCGAGGCGCTGGTCGGTTATTTGGGCCGGCTGCCGCATCTCCTGGTTCACGTGACCCCGACCCGAGTCCAGGACCCCGTGCGGGAGATGGAGGCCTTCGGTCCCCAGATTATCCTTGTGGACCGGCATCCGTCACCCGAGGTTCTACGTCTTGCCGGCAGTCTTGAGATGAAGGTGGTGGTCGTGAGCCTCCAGGAACAGGCCGCCACGCTCTATGACGTCTGGCACCGAGAAGTCGCAAGCATGCACGACCTTGCCGCCCTCATAGCCGAGCCCTGGGAGCTGCAGGTGTCCGCTCGAGCGGATTCGGAGGAGGAAAAAGCGATGCGCTACGCACGAATCACGTACCTCTACCCGTTGGAGGGCCAGGGAGAAGAGGTCCGGCGGCTTTTGGACTCCTACCTGACCTGGCTCAGCCAGCGACCGGGGTTCGCGCTCGGGCTCTCGCTCGCACCCGTGAGGGGTGGGAACTCTATCACGCGCGTCACGGTGTGGGAAGGGCAGGGCTGGGCGGACGCCACTGCCCTGAGCGAGCACGCGCTGGCCATTCGCTCGCAGTTGATCGCTCTCACCAGCGACCAGGCGATCCATGAGGAAGAGTTCAACGTCAGCGCCCTGGAAATTCCAGGGCGCAACGAAGGACACTGAGAAACGAGAGGCTACAATCTGCCGGCCACGAGTCCGGTCCGACTAAACCGACAAAATTAACGACCAGACCCCAGGGTTCTAACCAGAGTGATTTGGTTGTATAATCTCTAGCCGATGCGTAGGGTAGGCACGAGCACCACAAGAAGAACATTTCTAGCCTACGTGGCGTCGGCTATCTCGGCGTTTATCGGTATCGTCGCCGGTGTTCCGGTCCTCGGATACCTCGTCAGCCCCCTACGGACCAAGCAGGAGGCTACCTGGGTCAACTTGGGCAGAGTCAGGGACTTCTCCGGCTCCATACCGCAGGTCGTACAGTTCACGCTTACCCGAAGGGATGGCTGGGTCGAGGTAAAAGAGGCTCGCTCGTGCTGGGTCATCCCTAGCGGTGGGGGGAACTTCCTAGTAGTCAATGGGCGATGCACACACTTGGGCTGTGCGTTTAGCTGGAAGACCGACGGTGAGTACGCACAGAAATTCTATTGCCCTTGTCACGACGGCGTCTACGATCAAGAGGGACGTGTCCTGGATGGCCCGCCGCCCCGCCCCTTGGACCGGCTTGAGACGAAGGTGGAGAACGAAAACCTCTTCGTGCTCTATCAGGACTTTCAAGTGGGCGTTTCGGAAAAAACGCCGCTGTGAGGATCTCCCACAGAGTCTCCCTGAACGTCTCCAAGGTTCAGAGCTGGCTTGACGAACGCTTCGGTGTGGGCCCCGTTTGGCGCTCAATCTTCCTAAGACACATCCCCATAGGTCTCAATTGGTGGTATAGCCTCGGCTCGGCTGCCCTCTTTGTCTTTGTGATCGAGGCCGCCACAGGCATCTTGCTGGCGATGAACTATTCACCCACACCCGAGTACGCGTATGACAGCGTGCGCTTCATCACATACGAGCAGCCTTTCGGCTGGCTGATTCGCGGCCTGCATCATTGGGGCGCCTCGGCTATGGTCGTCCTTGTGCTCTTGCACCTGGTCTCTGTCTTGGTCATGGGCGCTTATAAGTATCCCCGCGAGGGCATTTGGATTGTGGGGGTCGGGCTGTTGCTCCTCACACTGGCCTACGGGTTCACCGGCTACCTGTTGCCTTGGGACCAGAAGGCATACTGGGCAACAACCGTCGGCACCAACATGGTGGGCACTATTCCGGTCATTGGCGGCGACCTACTGAAGCTCATCCGTGGGGGGACGGGCCTAGGTGTCGTTGCTCTAACCCGATTCTTCGCCGTCCATGCGTTGCTATTGCCGGTATTGCTCGGCGCGCTAGCTGCTGTTCATGTCGCGTTGGTCATTTACCACGGCGTGAGCGTTTCCCCGGGCCTATGGCACAAAGGGCCGCCAGACGAGGCCGCCTCCGACGGAAGCGCGCTGCACCCGTATCACGAGCGCTATGCCGCTTTCAAAGCGCGTGGGCCGAGCTTCTGGCCCGAACTAATCGCCGAAGACCTGCGGACCGCCCTCGTCGTCTTTGTCGTCCTCGTGGGCCTGACCGTGCTTTTCGGCGTGCCGCTGGATGAGCGAGCCGACCCGACCGACACCACGTACATACCGCGCCCCGAATGGTACTTCATGGCGCTTTTCGAAATGCTAAAGTTTTTCCCCGGCCAGCTCGAGTGGGTGGGCGCGGCGCTCCTGCCGGCCTTGCTTGTGCTGCTGGTCTTGTTCGTTCCAGCCCTCGCTCGCGGCGAGGAACGACGTCCGCTGCGGCGACCGGCGGGCATGGCCACCCTGGCGCTCGTCCTCATCGCCCTGACTGGCATGACGATTCGCGCCTACGCCACCACGCCCCCCAGCGCGGTCGTCGAACGCGGTGTCGTCCTTACCTCGCAGCAGTTGCGGGGGCGGCAGCTTACTGACCAGCAAGGATGCCGTTCTTGTCACATCATCAGCGGCGTGGTCGAGGTAACGGAACCCAAGCCGGGAGAAAGAGAGAAAGTGAAGGGTCCCCGCCTAGACGGCATAGGCGCCAGGCTCACAACCGCTGACATCCACACCTTCATGGAGCAGCCCAAGCGCTTCAATCCCGACGCCACCATGGAACCCGTCATCCCACCCCTCAATCACGCCGATGTGGAGGCCATAACGCAATACCTGCTGACGCTCTCCGCCGATATCCCGCTCACAGAGAGGAGCATACGATGAGCAACTTGTCCGGCTCTGAAGATGCCAGTCCGCGAGGATCGGTGGAGGGCCTGGTGCTGCTCGTGGTTGCCGTTGTCCTCGGCGTGGGCACAGCAGTTGGGCTGGCGGCATGGAGCGCCGAACCTAGGGCCCTCGCCCTCTCCGACAGCGGTCGTCAGGAGAGCTTAGGCGTGCCTCGAAGCAGTTCCGGCCTGGTAGCGACCACCGAGAACCGGGGCCAGGTGCTCTTTGGACGATATTGCGATTCGTGCCACCCCGGTGGCGAAGAGGGCCGAGGCGTTAGCCTTGCCACGCTAGAATTCCGACGAGATTTCCAGACCCAAACGCAGGTTGCTCAAGTCGTGCGCGACGGCACGTGCAAGATGCCCGCGTACAACCGCTTCCTCCTAGCTGACGGTGACCTATCCGAGATGGCAAAGTTCGTGTTGAGCCACGCTGAGGCTGCCACAAGGGAAGATCCGTCTCCTCCCTTGCCGCCGCTGGACGGCGCCGGCATCTTGGACAAGAAGTGCAACAATTGCCACGCCACCATTGAACCTCACCTCGATCCACGGGACGTCCAGATCCTATTCGCCCTCAATGACATGGCTAAATGCGCCGGCCTTACCACCGACCAGCGGAATGTCCTGCGCGCCTACCTGCTGGCGCAGCAGAGTCAGAGATAAGCTGGCCGTGAAGAGTTGGCCCACGAGGAACGCCACAGCGAGCCTGAACCAAGGATGATCGCGTGGCGCGCGAGCCTCTATCTAGGCTGGGGGCCTGTCGCGTTGGTAAAAGGGCTACGCGTTTAGAGCAAAAAGACTACACCGTTGGAGCAGACGAACTATACCATTTGGAACAAGAAGACTACACTTTCGGGTGTGGCAGGGTCGCAAAGGCAGTAGTAAGATATTTGTGAAAAAAGACGCAATCGAGGAGCGCTCTCCCCCAAGATTTCAGAAGGGAGGATGTCGCACAGCGGTCGCAAGGGCGGGGATCGCGCAGTAGATGTGCCGAAAAGGAGGCGCGTATGAAAAAACACCTCGGATGGGCAAGCATGCTGCTGGTAAGCGCCGGCTCGGTTGGGTTGCTCGCAATCGGTTGCACGGGGCCGGCGGAGCAGCCTACCCCGACAGCAGCCGCACCAGTGACGACTGCACCAACACAGCCAGCCGCCGCTACGCCGGCCCAGACCAAGCTCCCCATCCTGTCGGCTATCCCGAACGCCCCGCCACGGGCCACCCCCGTACCCACGCCGGTCGGTCAGGTGGCGCCCACACCGGTTCCGCTAGTCGCGGCGGAGGTGAAGGCGCTCTTTCTGGACGTGAACACCGTCACTGCCGGCGCGGGTGAGAGCCGGTACAACGTGGACGGGGACAGGTACTGCGTCGCCACGAGCACCTTCAAACGAGGCATGCACGTCGTTTGGCTGATGGAGGCCTACGACGCCGGCACAGGCAAGGAGTTGCAAGCGGCTGACGTCAAGGAAGCCATCGTCAAGCTACCGCACGGCGAAAACGTAAGCTTCCGCTACGGCCGGCACGGCTCAACGGACGACTCCCCGTGGTTCTGGAGCGCCGCCTGGGATATCCCGCCCGACTATCCACTTGGCGTGCTAGACTTCGAGGTGGCAGTCACAAGTTCCACGGACAAACGGGCCACCTTCAGCGCCTGGGGAGCGCACGCGCCAGAGCGGAACATCACGAACCGCGTCACGATCATCGAGTAACGGGCCCGGATAAGGACCCATGAGACATTAGCTGGCCCGCCGCGAGGAAGCGGTGGGCCAGCCGCCCAACAGAAAGGGGACGGACATGACGAACGTCTGGACACGCCGCGTCAAGGGGAAAGCGGCCATCGCGGTGTTGGTGCTGGTCGCCCTAGCCGCCTGCACTGCCTCTAAGAGCCCCGCCGGCTCTTCCGCCGGCGACGCGGCAGCAGCCCCTGCTGGGGGGCCTTACGCGTACGAGACGCCCGCCCAGTCGGCCAGCCAGCAGTCATCGGCCGCTCTCAAGCTGCTGAAGACCACCCCAGAGAAGGGCAATGTCGGCACCGCGTTCACCGTCACGGGCGAGGGCCTGCCAGCGGGGCGGGAGGTGGAGCTCGTCTGGGCCACCTGGGACGGCAGCTACGTGATGAAGCCGACGGCGGAAACAGTGGAATTCTACGAACGCTTGTACGAGCCCAAGCGCGTGCCCTTTGGACGCGCCACCATCAACCCCGACGGGCGTCTGTCGGCGACTTTTGCAGCGCCCGATGACTACGGGGAGATCCATGATATCTATGCGGTGATCGACGGACAGGATGTGGCGAAGGCGGGCTTCCGGATCGTCCGCAACGTCACCATCACACCTACCGAAGGACCCGTCGGCACTCCCATTACGATCAAGGTGGATGGACTGGGCTGGAAGCCCTATGAGGGGACCCTCAGCGTCCTCTGGGACAACAACTACTCAGGCTTCATATCCGCCGTAGCGACACGTGGAAATACTGTGGGTCAAATCCGCGCAGCGGGACCCATCGGGAAGCATGTCATCCAGGTGGGCCATGCCAGCGCGACCGTCCCCTACCTGAACTACGAGCAATCGCCCGTAGCCCATATACCAAACTTCCGCTTTGAGTTCACGGTCACCCAAGACGCCGGGGCTCCGCCTCCCGTTTTAGACTGGCCACTCGATGGCCTTGGAACGGACGGCGTGGTTGCCGCCAAGACCACCGTGGGTAGCACCTCTGCCACGTCGGCAGCAGGTGTCTCAACCAGGATTTCCCCTGCCAGCGGACCGATACTGTCACAGACAACGCTTCAGGCAAAGGACTTGCCCGCCGAGGCAGAGCTGAACCTCCTTTGGGTGACAGCAGTCGGCAATCGGGTCAGCCCTAGCGGCTGGTCCCTGAGGGAGGTTCCGCTAGGCAAGGCTAGGACGGATAAAAACGGAGCCCTTGAGGCCACTGTGCAGGTGCCCGATGACCTTGGGGGCTGGCATAGCGTGAAGCTCGTTCAGAACGAAACAGTGCTGGCCGAAGTGGCCTATTTCGTGGAACGGAGCCTGGTAGCGGTGACTCCACCACGCGTGAAGGCCGGCGAGACCTTTACGGTGCAAATCAAGGGCATCGGCTGGACTGAGCTCGACAACGGAGTCGCAGTGACCTACGACAACGCCTACATTGGCTACGCCTGCGGCTTCAACAGCCAGGGCGACGTCACCATGTCCCTCGTGGCCACCGGGGGCGCGGGCACTCACCTCATCGATCTCTATCCCATGATCTACCAGGGGCATGGAAAGCCCCCTTGGGCGTATCAAACGTCCATCCTGAGCTATAAGCAGGACGCTCCCGGCCTGGCGCTTGGGTATCGCCTGCCTGCCTTCCGCTTGGCGATCACGATCGTCGAGTAGACACGCTTGACGCGCCGCGCGGCGGGGATCGTCTCGCAGCGGGGCTGTGCCTTCGAGAATCACCTCGTGCGCCAGTAGGCGGCCGTCCGACTCTCGCCTGCTCTTCCCCACTATGAACGGAGTCCTCGCCCTGAAGGGATCGGCAGGCGAGAGTCGGGAGCAGAGCAATGTGGAAAGGACGCCCAGCACTTCTGTAGCATCAGCGCCCGCAGGTTCCTGTCCTGCGGATGCTGGGGCGACCGCCCCGAAGGCCACACGCCACAGGCGGTGCAGTCGACGATGAGTCTCGCTGTGCCTCACGCTCGACTATGTCGGAATTGCCCGCTTCTCAGAGAAATGGTTGGCCAGGTCTAGAGAACAGGTTGGCTGGGCTTAGCAACGACGGTTCAGCCCGGCCCAGCTTGGACGGTCAACTTCCCTCGCATGGCCTTGGGGACATAAGCAGCCTCACGTTCACCGACATAGATTTGGGACGGGCGGAAGATCCGGTTGTCTTCCAACTGCTCGAGCCAATGGGCCAGCCACCCGACAACGCGGGCGATGGCGAAGAGCGGCGTGAACAGGTCTGTCGCTATCCCCAGCGATTCATAGAGGCATCCGGAGTAGAAGTCCACGTTTGGGTAGATGCCCCGGTCTCCAAGTCGCCCGGTGACCACCCGTTCCAGCTCGACCGCTATCGGATAGTGGGGATTGACGCCCGTCTTCGCATACCGCTCCTCGAGCAGGCGTTGGATGATGGTGGCGCGCGGGTCCTTCACGTGGTAGACCCGATGCCCAAACCCCATGATCCGTTCGCCGCTGTCCAGCATCCTTCGTACCGCATCCTCCACCACCTCAGGACCCCCAATCCGGCCCAAAAGCCCGAGGACTCGCTCGTTCGCCCCCCCATGCAGCGGACCCATGAGGGCTCCTACCGCCGAAGAGACCACGGAATAGGGGTCAGCAAGGGTTGAGGCGACGACCCGCGCTGTGAACGTCGAAGCGTTCATACTGTGCTCCATGTGGAGGATCAAAGCCTTCTCTAGGAGCTTCGTATCTTCCGGTTCCGGCTCCTCACCCCGCAACATGGCAAGAAAGTTTGCGGTGTGCGAGAGATCGTCTCGGGGTGTGACGGGCTCGTCCCCATGCCGGATGTGCTCGATGGCGGCCACGATGGTCGGTAGCTTGGCCACCAGACGCACGACCGACCAATAGCGCTCAGGCACGTTCTGAGCGTCTCGTCCAGGATAGAAGGTGCCCAGGGCTGCCGCTGCCGCCTGTAGCGCCTCCATCGGGTGCGCCGTCTCTGGCAGCGACTTTAACAGGTCCAGTATGCGGAACTTGACGCGTCGATGGTGGCGCAAGTCCTGGTCAAAGCCGGCCAGTTCCGCGTCCATCGGGAGCCGGCCAAACAGGAGCAGGTAGGCAGTCTCCTCGAAGGTGGATTTCTCCCCCAGCTCCTCGATCGGAATCCCCCGGTATTCCAAGACCCCCCGTTCACCGTCGATGAAACACACGCCCGACCGCGCCGCGGGCACCCCACCCAGGCCGGGCACGTATTCGATTGCCATGGTTCTCCTCCCTGGGGCGTCCCTACCGACCGCCAGGAGAAGGCCGGTGGGCAGGGAGACCTCCTATTGCTTACGCTCCGTCCTCTCGACGGACGCCAATCAGCTCGTAGCAAACGGCCGACGCGAACACGAGGACGATCCCGCCGATGAAGAGGGCCGCGGCGAACGGGACCCGAGGATTGCTGAAGGACTCGTCGGTCGGTCGGCCGAGGGGCGCAGCGAGGAAGAAGTAGCTCACCAGCCCCAGCGCAACACCTGCCGTAAGGACAGCCAAGGCCACCACCGTTCTCGTCTGCATCACGCTACCTCCCCCGATTCCGGCGCCTCGATGATCGGAAAGACTTTCATGAAGAGCATGTAGAGCAGCACGCCGAGCGCTATCAGCCCGAGGATCACGCTGTACTCTACCCAACTTGGACGGTAGAGCCCCTCGCCGTACGGC
>Ga0209002_10004664_pt1 | contig 10733 bp, 9 predicted proteins | sample Rifsed16ft2_FD_184010 | JGI IMG/M metagenome (GOLD analysis project Ga0209002, IMG submission 184010) | Soil microbial communities from Rifle, Colorado, USA - sediment 16ft 2 (version 2) | ecosystem: Environmental > Terrestrial > Deep subsurface > Rock core/Sediment | place: Rifle, Colorado...
AACGGAAGCCAGCCGCCACCCACGACGATGGGGTCAGCCGACGCGGTGAAGACAAACAGAAGGACGAGCATGAACAGCCCGCCTCCTATTTTCCATTTGCTCATTCGAACCTCCCTTATCTTTAGGTCCTAAAGCTTGTTACTTAACCTTGGGAGGGACACTTTAAGTACGTACACCCTCCCTGTTGCTGCGCAGATTCCGGCAATTTACAATCCAAAGGCCTCCCGCTCTCTAACTGTAAGTGAAACAAGGGGAAAGTCGAAACAAACGTCCCGGTACCATCGGCATAATGTGAACGGTTTTTCGACTAAAGGAAACCAACCTCGGCAAAACCTTGCGCTTCACCCTCCTCTTCTGAACCGGGCCTGCGGGCCGGCAAAAAATCCCGCTGCGCCAATGCCCGTGTTTGCTCCTCCCCGGCAAAACTGGAACACCAAGGGAGTCCGTCAGTCTCCAAGCCCGGTCCTCTTGCTTTGTTGACCTCATTAGCCTTCCGGCGTTGTGGGTTACGCAAAAGACTGCCAACAAATCTACGGGCGGCTCTAAGGGGTGTGGTGGTTGGGGGTTTGTCTCTTGTGGCGATAGTAGCGCAAGTCTCTCCTACCGCGGGATGAATTCGCTTAACGTGGGAAAGACCTTCTCAGCGAACTCGACAGCTCTGTGTTGCGCGCTCTCAAGGCTCTCCTTGAGGGCCACCGGGGTTATGACGCGCACGAGGGCTCCGTCGGTGCGGTTCATACGTATGGCATCCGCCACCAAATAGAACTTGCCCCAATATTCACTCGCTACGACACGCCCATGTGCCTGATACCAATACAACACAAGTTGCTGGTCTGATCCCTTGGCGATTATGTAGCGGTTGACAGCGACCGCTTCCCCATTGGCTCCAGCCAGCTCAATTCGACCGGATTCGACCGGCACCCAGCCGGCCCCGGGCAGGCAGTGCTTCGGCGAATGAATCGTATCGCCCGTGCGTTGACTCGGAAAATAGGCGAGGAACAAGTCAACGGGAGCCTCAAGGGGGGAGCGAGAATAAATCTGCGATAAAAACTCACCCGGACCCAACACCTCTAAAATCTCAGGCTGCAACCGCACCTCTTTCCCCACCCATTCCCCGACCTGCCGGGGGAACGCCGAGAGTTTCTTGCGCGGCGGCACATCCTCCGCCCGGCTGCGCGCCTCCAGGAACAGGCCTGTACCCACCAGCAAAGCCACAGCAAGAAGGAATCGCAGTCGAAAGTTCATCGAAGCGCTCACGTATTCCCCCGCGCGCGCCAGCGATCGAAAAGACGCATCGCTCCATGTAAGGCCAGGAGCATACCAACGGCAAGAAGGAAAATTACCCAGCTTGAAAATGTGTGGAAAAAGCCCTCAGCAGCGTCCGGGTTCCACCAGTATCCCAGCAGCCCGGTACCCATCACGCGCAGCCCGTTGACTAGCACTGCGACCGGAATCGCGGCAACCACCAAGAGCACGCGGCGGAAGATGCGCGGCTCCAGAAAATAGCCATAGATGACCGCCAAGGTTACCAGCGACACGAGGGAACGAATGCCGCTGCAAGCCTCGACAACTTCGAGCGACATGGTCGGCAGGTGAATTACGTTGCCCTCGCGCAGCACCGGCACACCCAATCCCGCGAGCAGCTCGCTGGCCAGCCGCGAAGCCAAGAACTGCAGCGGGAAAGCCACCTGATTAAAGATAATCGTAGGGATCGGAATCATGAGGAAGAGAGACGCCCAAGGGAAAAGAAGAACGCGGAAGCGGCTCATCCCTTGAAAATAAATGAACAGACCAGCCAGCAAGAAAACCAAGGAGGAGCGGGAAAGGAACAGCTCCGCACCCAGAACGCCGGCGATTAGGATGGCTAACGCTCCGGCCAAGACCGGCAGACCCAACCACGAAGGTTGGGCCGGCGCAAGAGCCAGCCGTTTCCGTTCGCTCCAGATCACGAAGATCGAAAACGCCGGAACAAAAAAACCGTGGGAGAAGTTCGGGTCATTCCACCATTGCAGCACGAGCCGCCGCAAGATGTCCTGGTACAACCAGGCAATCAAAATCACCAGAACGGCAGCGCTCCACCACCACGTTCGGCGGATTTGGGCTCCACGAGCCGAAGGGGCTGCGGCCACATCTCTTCCAGCGGAAGTCATCGTCCTTTAATCAACCGCCAAGAATGCGCAAAGGATAGCGAACCGGCGTCGCCTAAGCAACCGTAAAGCAATTGTTCTTCCAATGCCAGGCAGGGCGAGTGTCCATGAGATGGGTTCCAATTGCCCATCCGCGACCAGAACATAAGCGATGTGCCCTCAGTGATGCGAACTTCATCTCGCTGAGCCGACTCCCTTCTTTCTGATCTATTCTGGGTTTCTTTAAGGTGGTGCGCCTCACGGCCCTGCGACTAGGGAAAATATCTTTCACATATGTGCAATCTTCTTCCTACCGTCGGCCAGCGTCGATGGTGTCAAACCCCACTTTCCAGTCTTGTATCTCGTTGAAAGACGGCTTAGATGTGGGCACCCGTTGAGGTTGCCACCTTTTCGACGAGGTGGAGTCCTAACTGCAACCTAATCGCGCGGGCGAAAGATCAGTGCTGCTGGTTTTCACCTAACTGCGAGGGCAGGCATGTGGAACAGAGGGGGACGGGTTTCTTCGTTCATCCTTAACGGAAGCTGCATCCCTGAAGAAACGATCTTCGGGCGATCGGAGCCGATGCAGCGGGTGCGCACAGCGGTGGAACGAGTGGCGTCAACTAGCGTGCCCGTGCTGATTCAGGGGGAAAGCGGCACAGGCAAGGAGGTCATTGCCAAGGACATTCATCGCCGCTCTCCCTGGGCTGACGGGCCTTTTGTCAAGGTGAGTTGCCCCGCTATTCCAGCCACGCTGCTTGAAAGCGAACTCTTTGGCTACGAGAAGGGTGCATTCACAGGAGCGTGGAATGCGAAGCCAGGCCGGGTCGAGCTCGCCGACCGTGGCACGCTGTTGCTCGACGAGATTGGCGAGATGGAACTCTCCCTCCAGGCCAAGTTACTCCAACTGCTCCAGGACGGACAATTCAGCCGCATCGGCGGCCAACATGACTGCCAAGTAGATGTTCGCATTGTGTGCGTGACAAACCGCTCTTTAGAGCACGAAATCGCCGCCGGGAACTTCCGCCGGGACCTCTACTACCGCATCAACGTCGTTTCGCTCCGTTTGCCAGCACTGCGCGAGCGCGCTGAGGACATTCCGCAGTTGGCGAACTACTTCTTGGAATTATACAGCCGCCAGCACGATCGCGAAGTCCGCCCTTTCTCGGCTGAACTCCTCACGTTCATCTGCCAGTACAACTGGCCGGGCAACATTCGTGAACTGGAAAACTCTGTGAAGCGGTACGTGATCATGGGTTCGGAAGCGGAAATCATCAACGAATCGGTGCCCCAGAAGTACAGCACGGGCAGCTCTGCCGAGGAGGATGATAACGGCCTGCTCCCGCTTAAGGTTCACACCAAACGAGCAAGGCAGGAACTGGAACGTGAGCTGATTCTTAAAGCTCTCCGCCAGACCAATTGGAACCGCAAAAAGGCCGCACGGATGCTCCAGATCAGTTACCGGGCCCTCCTTTACAAGGTCAAAATGGTTGGTTTGGCGAGTAAGCGCGGACACAGTTTGGTCCCGGTGGAGAACGGCCCCCGCAAGGAAGGTCGATGGCCTTAGGGGACCAGGAAGCCTGGCCAGCGCCATAAGGGGTGGTTCCTCGATCCGACGCCGCCAGAATTAATGTGCTGCTTGATGCCGTCAAGCGGTGAAACGAGCGGGCTTTTCGTGAAGGAGGACGAAGTGGTTACTCGAGCGATGAGGGGTTGGATGATTCTGATGCTGGGCGGAGTTCTTGCTTCGGCGTCCCTGACAGTCGCAGGGGAAAAAGCAAAAAAGAACGACGCGAAAAGAGCCGCCTTGGCCACTGTACCTGGAAGTGTAGAGTCTGCGAAAGCAGATGCCCTGCCGGTGGCTCCCCTTAGCAGCGATTACCGCATCGGGGTTAACGACGTTCTCGACATTCACGTGTGGAGGGAACCGGAGATCAGCCGTGTCATTCCCGTGAGGCCCGACGGCAAGATTTCTCTCCCCTTGATCGGCGATGCGGGAGCCAAGGGATTGACCCCACTGGAACTTCGTGTGGTCATTACCGAACGCCTGAAAGCCTACCTGGCACAGCCCGAGGTTACGGTCGTGGTGCGGGAGATCAACAGTCAGCGTTACTTCGTCATGGGTCAGGTGGAGCGCCCCGGCGCTTATCCGCTAAGCGCTCCCACCACGGTGGTGCAAGCGCTTGCTGCGGCCGGTGGCCTAAGGGAGTGGGCGCGAAGCAAAGACATCAATATCATCCGGCGAACCACGGACAATCGAACCGAACGCATCCGCTTCAACTACAAAGAATGGCTCAAAAAGAGACAGGCCGACGCGCTTCAGCTGCGGAATGAAGACGTCGTCGTCGTGCAGTAAGCCGTTGTGGAGGGCTCGCCATGCCAAGGATCACTTTGCCATGCCTCACTGCGATGGTGCTGGTTTTGTTTGGCGCCGTGCCGGTCTATGCCCAGGCAGAGCGTCTCCTGGGCAACCAGGTGTCGTTCAGCCTGGACTTCCGGCAAGGGTGGGATGACAACCCGCTTGGCACACATGTTTCGAGTTACTTTTTGGAATTGACCCCGCGACTACTCTTTCGGCAAGGTCGCCCCAGGGGCTTCTGGTCGGTGGCCTACGAGCCCACTCTGCGGCGCTATTCGACCTTCTCAGGCCTGGCACGAAACGACCAGCGTCTCCTGCTCGACACCGATTTTCGAATCGCCAAACGCTGGGGCGTCGATTTCCATTCGCGAATCTTTTACGGCAACAATCCCTTCCTGCGTGTGCTCGACGACCATGCCGGCCTGAGCACGCCGGGTACTGTGGTGCTCGGGCCGAATCTGGGTTTCGTGGGGCCGGCGCGGCCCTTCACGCGATCGGAATCTTCGCTTACCCTCCGCTACCTGCTTGGCCCGCACAGTCAGCTCAAATTCGGTGCTGACTACTACCGTGAAGACCAGAGAACGGAACTTCTGCTGGATTACGACACCCGCATCTTCCGAGCGGAGTATGAGAAGCAGTTTGCCAGCAACAAGAGGCTGTCTGCACTCTACTCCCTGCAGCTCTTCCGCATTTCGGCGGCGGAAACGAGCGTGCGGACTCACTCCGCGCTGTTCACGTACAGTCACGAATTCAGGCCGGGCACGCGCCTGACGCTCTTTGCCGGGCCTCAATTCTCACTGGTGCGAGCGTTTACGGTGACCGAGTTGGACTTCCTTCTCTTCAGGCTTCAAGTGGGGCTCCGGCTGCGCGAACCGAAAATCAGCGTTGCCGGAGGAGGATTGTTCTCGCAGCGGATTAGCGACCGAACCTGGATGGAGCTGGGCGTGTCGCGCCGCGTTTCCGACGGCAGCGGGTTTCTGCCCACGGTCGTCCAGAATTCAGCGCGCTTAGGGCTTCGCCGACAATGGACGAAGCGGTTCTCCACACCGCTCAACGGCTACTTCACTGACAACCGGGCGCTGGCCCGATTGGGGTCCTCCAGAAGCCTGCGTACGGCCGGTGTCTCAACAGGCTTCGACTATGCGTTCAACCGGCACGCGCTGCTCAATGTGCGCTACGACTACTCCCATTTTGACTCGGTGGCCGAGCCAGCGCGGTCGTTACTGGCGCACAACCGATTGTCCGTGGGTCTCCACTACTCTTTTGGCACATTCGCGTTGGGGAGGTAGACCACCGTGCTCGAGGGAAGCGACGAACTCAATCGGAGTCTCGACGAATACCTGCGGGTCGCAGTGCGGCGGAGCTGGTGGATGCTTTTGCCCGCGTGCGGCGTGGCCCTGGTGACCATGGCAGTTTCCTTTCTGCTCCCGAACGTCTATCGCTCCGAGGCTGTCATTCTGGTCGAGCACCAGAAGGTGCCCGAGCATTATGTCGTGCCTAACATCTCGTCTGATCTCCGGAATCGGTTGGGGAGCATGACTCAGCAAATCATCTCCCGTTCGCGGCTGCTGCAGATCATCGACCAATTCGGCTTGTACGCGAAAGAGCGGAAACGACTGGTCACCGAGGATCTGGTCGAGCTGATGCGCACCAACATCGAGATCAAGTTGCCCGACGAAGATCCGCGACGCACCGATGTGAATGGCTTCAGGATATCGTTCTCCGCGGACGACCCGCGTATTGCCCAGCAGGTCGCCAGCCAGCTGACCTCGCTCTTCATCGAAGAGAACTTGAAGCAGCGCGAGCAGCAGTCTGTGGGCACGACCAGCTTTCTACAAGCCCAGCTTGAGAGTGCTCAGCGGGAGTTACAGAAACAAGAGGACCAGCTCCGCGAGCTGAAGATGCGCTACCTGGGCGAGTTGCCCGAGCAGCAAACAGGGAATCTGGCGATCCTTACCGGTTTGCATACCCAGCTGGAGACTACGATGGCTGGTTTGAACCGAGCCCGGCAGCAGCGGATCTATTTGGAGTCGCTGCTTAGTCAGTTCCAGAGCTTGGTGGAGGCCGGGGGCACGGTGGGGGGCGCGCCCGGAGGCTCGCCCGCCGAGGTGGCTCAAAGAGAGGTAGCTCGCCTGCGCAATGAGCGGGCGGCGTTGCTCGCCCTTTACACACCCAAACATCCCGACATCCTGAAGGTCGAGCAGATGATCGCACAAGCGGAAGCTTTGCAAGCGCAGTTGGAACGCGGGGAGAAACCGGCCCTGACCGGTGGCGTCCCGACCGATACCGCCATCGCCCAGATTCGCAGTCAACTCGAGGCCAACCAAGCGGAAATCGACAATCTTTTGCAGAACGAGAAGCGCCTCAAGGATCAGGTTGCTGAGTACCAGCGCCGGTTGAATCTTACCCCGGTCCGAGAACAGCAACTGGCCAATGTAGTTCGCGACTACAACCTGTCGAAAAGGAACTATGAGGAGTTGCTGAAGAAAAAGATGGAATCAGAGCTGGCGACAAGCCTGGAAAAGCGCCAACAGGGCGAGCAATTCCGGATCATCGACCCACCCAGCCTTCCTCTCAAGCCGTACAGCCCCAATCGACCGCGGATCAATTTGATTGGCGCCTCGCTGGGACTTTGCCTGGCGGTGGGTCTGGCGTTCATCGTCGAATTGCGGGACCGCTCGCTGCATACCGAGCAGGATTTGGTCCGGCTGGGTTCCCAGCCTCTGATGATGGGCATACCGGAACTGCTCACCAGTGCCGAGCAAGCGCAGCGCAGAAGGAGACGGTGGCTCCGGTGGTCCGTTGGGATCCTCTTGGTCGTGGTAGTGATTGCTGGCGAAATTTACTTCCACTGGCGAGGTTAACACAGGTGTACGAAGCCTTTTTCCGTTTGGAACGCGATCCTTTTGAAATCAGTCCGGACCCATATTTTCTCTATCCGACCGGCCGCCATAACGAGGCGTTGGCCAACCTCTACTTCGCCATCCGCGCCCCGAAGGGGTTTGTGGTGCTGACCGGCGAAGTGGGGACGGGCAAGACCTTGTTGGTTCGCTGCCTATTGGAGAAACTCGAGAAGAATCGAGTTCCGTATGCCTATGTGTTCAACACCCGCCTTTCGTCGCAGGAGTTTTTGCGCTACTTGGCTGCCGAACTGGGACTGCCGGGCGAATGGAAGGGCAAGAGCGACTTGCTCCTTCGCCTGCGCGAATTTCTCATGCGGCGACACAACCAGGGTCGCACTACCGTATTGGTTGTGGACGAAGCGCACCTGCTGCGCCGCGGAGTTTTGGAAGAGATTCGTCTGCTTACCAACCTGGAAACCAGTCGCGGCGGGCTCTTGCAAATTGCCCTAGTCGGGCAGCCAGAGCTGGATGAGAAACTGGACTCCCCCGAGCTGCGCCAGCTCAAGCAGCGCATTGCTTTCCGTTGCCAATTGCTGCCCCTCACTTGGGAAGAAACGCAAGGATATGTGGACTGGCGGCTGAAACGAGCCGGTGCCAACGGGGATTCCCCCATTTTTCCCTTGGAGACCTTGCGGGTCATCTATCACTATTCCCGCGGCTATCCCCGTTTGATCAACACCATTTGTGAGAACGCTCTGATCTCGGGCTATGCAACCGGAAACGACAGCATCCCTGTCGAGCTGGTCGAGGAAGCCTGCCGCGACCTTCGGCTCGCTGTGGACCCGTCCTTCGTGGCCAACAACCAAGAGGACCAGTCGAAACCCAACGGTCATTTCACCAGCTCATTATCTACCGAGATCGAACAGGACCCACCTGCTGGGATTCCGGCAGCAACGAAAGTAGAGCCCGTGCCCAACGAGTCCACTCCGGAGGGAGATTCATGAGTCGCGTCTTTGACGCCTTGCGTAAGTCGCAAAAATCTGCGGGAACTCCGCCCTACCTTTCGCCGGATGCTTTCCTGGACACGTTGGAGAAAACTCGGGATCTCAAAGAGGTGCCGATAGAAAGGGTCGACATCTTCCCCGAGAGCCGGATCGTTGTTTCAACTGACCCACACAGCCTGGGCGCCGAGCGGTTTCGACGCTTGCGGACGCGCCTGCGTGAGCTGCGGGCGGGCCGAAAGCTGAAGACCCTTTTGGTCACAAGTCCCCTGCCTCAGGATGGCAAGTCTACCGTCGCTTTGAATCTGGCGACTGCCCTGGCTGACCAAGAAGACAGCCCCGTGCTGGTCTTGGAGGGTGACTTGCGCCGACCCTTTCTGAAGCGGCAACTGGGGCTCAAGGCTTGGCCGGGCTTATCCGAATGTCTGCAACAGGGTGTGGAACCCCTGGCGGCACTGCGGCGAATGGAACCCCTGGGCTTTTACCTATTGCCGGCAGGGCAGTCAGTTGCCAAGCCGACCGAGCTTCTGCAATCGCAGCGATTTTCCAGTCTAATTGAGAGTTTAACAGCCTACTTCAATTGGATCCTGATTGATTCCCCGCCTGTGGTTCCCGTGGCGGACACATTGGTGCTTAAGGCGCACACCGACGCCACCTTGCTGGTGGGGCGGGCAGGGGTAACCCCTCGCGAGGCCATCGAGGAGGCCCTTAAGAATCTCGGCCCCGATCATGTGATCGGATTGATTTTGAACGGAGCAGATGGGCTCACTCGCTCGTACTACCGGCACTATCGGCCTGACGGCCGCGACGGCTCGCCGAGCGTCAAGACGCAGGGAAAGTAGGAGGAATGGGCACCAGGGCAAGCCGTATCTCTACCGCGTACTTTAGGCCCCGTCTAGTGGCGATGGGCCTCGGCGAAGTGTTGGTCATTGGCGGATGTTTTGTTGTGGCCGCTCTACTGCGCTTGGGTTCCGACGCCTACTTCATGCTGAATTACCAGGGAGGTTTTCTCAAGATTGGCCTGATTTGTCTCGTCTGCGTGCTTTGCCTGTATTTCTGTGACTTCTATGATTCCAGCGTCTTTTCGAACCGTCGCGAGTTGGTAACTCGAACACCCAACGTAATCGGCTGGCTAAGCATTGCTCTCGGGATTCTCTATTACTTTTATCCGCCTCTCGGCGTGGGCCGAGGCATTTTCATCCTCGGTATCTTCTTGGTCGCCTTCGGCTTGATCGGTTACCGAATAGCCTTCCTGCGGCTGAGCCAGACCTTGCTGTTTGCCCAGAATACCCTTGTACTTGGGGATGGAGTTTTTGCCCGCGAACTGGCTCGGGAGATCCAGAAGCGGCCGGAATCGGGCCTCCGACTCTTGGGATTGGTGAGCGAGAACGGGTTAAATCCGGGTGGGGGCCCTGACTCCGGAGGCAAACCCCAAATCGTGGGCACCACCCAGCAGCTAGTGCCTCTGGTGTCGCAACATGCTGTGCTGCGCTTGATTGTGGCCATGCAAGATCGACGCGGGAAGCTTCCCGTGAATGAGCTGCTGCAACTGAAGGCTCAGGGGGTTGTTGTCGAAGACGGAATCCAGGTGTACGAGTCGCTCAGCGCCAAGATTCCGCTGGTGGGTTTGACCCCAGGCTGGCTAGTTTTTACAGAGGGCTTTGGCGTATCGCCCTTGCAGAGGATGTGCATAAGACTGACCTCGCTCAGCTTGGCGTTGATCGGCCTGGTGCTCTCCGGCCCGCTCATGCTACTTCTGGCTTTGCTGATCAAGCTTGACTCTCCCGGCCCTGTCTTCTTCCGCCAGGAACGAGTGGGTAAGCGCGGACGCATCTTTCACCTTTTGAAGTTCCGTTCCATGCGCGACAACGCCGAATCGGACACGGGCCCTGTGTGGGCGCAGGAGAACGATCCGCGCGTGACCCGCGTTGGCGGTTTCATGCGTAAATGGCGGTTGGACGAGCTCCCGCAGTTCTTCAACATCCTGCGTGGCGAGATGAACCTTGTAGGCCCGCGCCCGGAGCGGCTCTGCTTTGTTGAGCAATTGTCCCAGAAGATCCCGTTTTACGGTTATCGGCACATGGTGAGGCCTGGCATCACCGGCTGGGCGCAGGTGAAGTACCGCTACGCGGATACCGAACTCAGCCAGATGGAAAAGCTGCAGTACGACCTCTTCTATTGCAAGCACCGCTCGGTGGGTTTGGATCTGCTGATCGCTTTCCACACCGCGAAAATCGTTTTGTCGGGCCGGGGAGCGCGATGAAGCTGGTCTTTTGGATCTCGGCTTTTTTGATCGGCTACGTATACGCCGGTTACCCGCTTTGGGCCTATTTTCGCAGCCGTTGGCGATCTCGACCTTGGCGGCAAGATGAGATCTTCCCGACCGTCTCGGTGGTCATGGCGG
>Ga0209002_10004665_pt1 | contig 10732 bp, 10 predicted proteins | sample Rifsed16ft2_FD_184010 | JGI IMG/M metagenome (GOLD analysis project Ga0209002, IMG submission 184010) | Soil microbial communities from Rifle, Colorado, USA - sediment 16ft 2 (version 2) | ecosystem: Environmental > Terrestrial > Deep subsurface > Rock core/Sediment | place: Rifle, Colorado...
TCGGCTTGCCGGTTTCAGGATCGGTACGGTAGGCGACCTTCTCGTTGAAGAGCTGGTCGATGAGCGTCGTGGTGGCATACATCTTACGCCCACCAGCAACCTCTTCCTTCACTGCGCGGTACGGCCAGAATTGCTCAAGGAAGTTCTCCACTGGGTTCATACGCACGGTGCCTTCGGTGATGAGCCCTTCCGCGTTCACTTCCTTGCCCCCGTAGAGCGACATCGGCCCCTTTGCCCGCTCCATCGTGAAGAGGTCAACGCCAGTGATGAACTCAATTCCTACCTTGATGATAGGATTCAGGTTGGCGAGGGAGTCGGCACCAGGGTCCGCTTGCGTGACGACGCTCAGCGGGTTCGGCCCACGGGTGTTCAGCATGCGGAGCATGATGTTGCCAGCGCCATCAGTGATCCTGTCGATAGGGATGGAGTCTTTCAGCTCGTTCGGCACGTCCTGGTCCCAGTCCATGCCCCACATCTCGACCTGATCCTTCAAGTCTTCCTTCGCCTGCTTTGCGAGTGAGCGAATGAGCGTCGCCTGAGCTGCGCGGTCGAAGGGGTAGTGTGTGGCGACGCGGAAGGCGTGGAGGTAGAAGGATTGGAAGGGCATCACGCGGCGGAGGACGTTGCGCTGGAATGGGCTTTGGAGCGAGTAGTCGTTGAGCGCCTTGTTGGTGAAGGCGAGAGCGGAGCGGAAGTCAGCTTGTGAGACGAGGGCATCGGCTCCCATCTCTGAGAGCGTCGTCAACCGTTCTCCCACGTCCATCGCTTCGAGGATGCTCTTGCCAGAGCGCGCCATCTGCTCGAAGTTGGTTCGCTTGAGGCCGTGGATGGTGGCAGCAGCGCGGAACCAGCTCTCAAGCCCTTGGTTGAACTGAGCAACACCCTCGCCTGCCTTGCCAACCCCACGGGCCACGCGGGAGCCGCTTCTGAGCAGTGCTTCACCAGTTGTTGAACCAGTAAACCCCGCTGCGGTCCTGACAGCGGTAGCCTCGGTGCCAAACAGGCCGCCTTGTGTGATGCCTGGAAGCTCGTACACGCGCGCGAGCTTCTTCCCTTGTTCTCCAAACCACCCGTACTCCTTCGAGCCCCACGCACGGAAGGCGTCGAAGTAAGACTTGTATGCTGCTGGGTTGAAGGGATGGAGGCCGTACATCGCACCGAAGATGATGTTGCCAAATAGGTTGTTGACCACCCAAGCAGGACGGATGTTGAGCGTGGTGAAACGCCACACATCGGTCGCGCCATCAAGGGCTTGAATCCACGAAGAAGTCGAGGGGTTGAACATCTTGTGGAACCCAGCGATGAGGTCGCCCATGTCCTTCGGAATCTTGTAGGCGGAGCCGCGCGCCATACCGATGGTCTTGTCCATCTTCTCTGACGCCTTACGAACGATGTCGATGGCGTTTAGGCGGCTGACGAGGGGCGAGTCAGAGTGCGCAAAGAGGCCATCTAGCAACGGCTCCAGCTCGTTTGACAGCGCGTACATCCGCATGCGCCCGTTGGGCCAGAGGATTTGGTGGGTCGCCTTGATGCCACGATCAGGGTCGCCTGTAAGCGCCTTGTCAGTCATCAGGCGGCCTTCCTTGAGCTTGATCTTCTCGGCCCAGCCCTTCTCCACCGCGAAGTCTGCGAGGGCTTGGTAGATATTGGTCTCTGAGACGCGGCGAGCCATCTCCTTGTTCATGCTGAGGAGAGCTGTGGTGAGTGGTTGCTTCGTCGCCTCCATCTCCGCGCGCAGCTTCGCGGCGGCCTTGCTGGTGCCGTTCAGCATCACGTCGCCTAGTTTCTCCTCCAGCTCCCTCAGCTTCTCAACGGGTGCGAGCCGGTCGAGCATCCCTGTACGCAGGAGCGCGCCACGGTTGAACTTCCAGGGCAGGGCTTCGCGGACCTTACCGAGCAGGTTGGGGATGGTTGCCATCTCGTAGGTGAGGGTCTCGGCAGAGTGTGGCATGTAGATGCGTCCCTGGCCGACCTCGAAGTCACGGGTGATGTCGTCCGTGGGGATCTCGTTCATCAGCTTCATGTCGGGGCGAGTGTCGGGGATGGGACGGAGCCACGTCGCGTCGTCTATGACTCCAGCGGCGAGGTTCTCTAGCTTGGTCTTCGCAACGGCCTCGTTCCACTGCTTAGCCTTCGCGTCGTAGACCTGGTTTCGCTTCCCGAAGGTGCGGCGGTATTGCTGTTGATCGAGGGCGCCCGCAAGCGCCTCGTCGTGGAGGCTATCCATCTCAGCACGCACGTCGTCAGGAGCCATCGTGCGCCAGCTCTTCTTGTTCTTCCACGCTTGTGTTACTACGTCCTGTGCGATTGTCTCGGGGTCGAGGCCGAGCGCCACCTCGTAGTCCTTGTGGATGGCTTCCCACTTCTGCCCATAGTTCTGCATGCGCTGGGTGAAGTCGTCAGCAACGCCAGCAGGCGTGGGGATGAGCCCTTGGCTCCAGGGGTGGAAGAGGCTCGCCTCAGTAGGCGTCATCTCCTGCATCAACACCTTTATCTGCTCGGCCTTCCGCTTCTCGACGAACTCAGTCTTGAGTGCGTTGGCCTTTTGCGTTTCCTTGAGCACTGCTCGTAGTTCTAGCTTGCGGTCGAGCGAAGGGAACGCGGTGCGCGCGAGCATCTTGCCACCGCGAGCCGCTTGCGCTACTGGGTCGAGGTAAGTGGCAGCATCAACAACCTTGGCGCCAGCCTTATAAAGCTTTGGAGCTAGCGTCACAGCGCCAGCGCCCTTCATAGCGAGGCCGACGCCTCCCAGCAGGCCAGCAGCATCCATCAACGTGCTGAGAGGATGGTCGAGCAGTTGGCGGGCAACCACGTCGCCAACATCCTCGCCTTCTTGGCGTTGGTAGGGTTCGATGAAAGCCTTGCCGAGGGTCTTTGCCACACCAAGAGGGTCTTCGCGCACGGCCTTGACACCGCGCCCTAGGGTCTCGCGCCCAGCGGGAGTGAGTGGCAGCCCGGCGAGGGTGCTGAGACCCGTGTAAAGATCACGAACGTCCCCAAGGACGCCATCTTTGATTCGATTGAAGAGGTCTTGGTTCTCGGGACGGACTTCCTTCAGAACCTCGCGCTGGACCTCGGGGCGCGCTTTGGGGGCGAAGCGCCGCGCCTTCGAGAGCTTCGGTGGCTTGTAGACGAAGCTGAGTTCGTCGTCTTGAGCCTCCTCTTCGTCACTAGCAAGGGAAGCTAGAAGGTCATCGAAGTAAGCCATAGGCTACTCCGTTATTCCCAAGAACGCTTTCCTAGTGGTGATGGGATGCCTCGTATGGTTGCGCGTGCGGAGCCCAGCGCTTCGCCTGCTCTGTCCCACCAGGCACGAAGCGCGCCACCTGGTTGCTCTTCGTCAGCAACTTGCTCCTGAGCTTGAGCGCGCTCTTCCTTCTCCGCAGCAATCTTGGCTTCTCTAGCTTGTTGGCGGCCCGCTTGCAACCGCTGTGCATCTGCGATTGTCGGCGGCAGCGAGCCAGAAGTGGGGTCTTCATCCTCACCAAAAGCCTCGGCGGCTGAGCTGAGGAACTTCAACATGGGACCGACCGCGTGCATTGGTAGCTTGCCGCTGAGCGCGTCAGCCTCGACTTGCATAGAGGCTTTGAGGGTGCCCTGCTTCAAGCCGAGGTCAGCATACTCTGGTTTGTACTTCAGGTAGTCGCGCATCGCCACCGTCTTACTGGCTGGGGTAACGGCGAGCTGCTTCAAGAGAAGCTGAGCACGCTCCTTCACCTTGCTCTCGCCGCCAGCGCCGATGCGGGAGTAAGTGCCCTTGCCACGTTCAGTTGGCGTGGGTGCGTAGACGCCAGCACGCTTCGGACCTGGGGCTGCCTCCATAGGCGCTGGCCCTGCGGCCTGTGCCTCCAGCTCAGCTCGCAACGCCTCTGGGTCTTCCCTCATCCTCAGCTTCAGGATCGTGGGGTCTTCGTAGATGCCGCCGGCCTTCTTCAAGCGCATCTGCGTCATGGTGTCAGGGGTGCCGAAACGCTCGAACTCCTCTTCCGCCACCTTACGGCTGGCTTCGTACTCCTCTCGCTGTGCTGTGGGGCCGTGCTTAGCGAGGTAGCGTGCTCGGCGGGCAGCATAGCTTTCACCTTCGAGGAGCTGGCGAGCAGCAGTTTCTTCTTCCAGCTTGCGCCGCACCGCTGTCTCGCGTTCAGCTTTCGCCTTCTCTTCGAGCTGTGCAGTGGCAGCCTCGTCGAGGAGCCCACCGAAACGGTCGAGGAAACTAGTAGCGCTATTAGCGCCCAGCTCTCGCATCGCCATGTCAGCTCTCCTCGCGCTCGCTGTCGAAGGCGCGTTTCAAGTAGCGAGGGCCACCTTCGCCGGGCGTGAAGCGTTTCTCAGCAGCTTTCTTTTTCGCAGCCTCCTCCTCAGCCTTCTTGGCGACCGCCTTCTTCTCTGCGATGCGCTTCTCAATCGCCTCGCGTGTGGTGGAACCGTGTTTAGCGTGCATTGGCATGGTCGTTACTTTCTGAGGGCCTGGACGGCAGCCTCGATAGCAAAGTTGATGTCCTTATCTGCAGCGTCGAGACCAGCTTGGAGTAGGGCTCCCTTGATCTCGTAGAAGGCGCCAGCGTACTTTGCGCCGCTGCCTCCAGGCTTCGTCGCCTGCGCCGCAACCGCTTTCGCTGCAATCTCCATGAGAACGGAGGCAGCAACAGGCCCAACTATCTCGATGAAACGAGCGATAGCGTTCTTCACGATGCGCCCGCCTGGGCTGCTGAAGAACAGGCGGACCTTAGTGGTGAGTCCACTAAAGAAGTTGGTGATGTAGCTAAACGGATTCATTGGCTTCTCCTCTCCAAAGTTTAGCTTCTGCTGCGCGTCGGAGGGCGAGGCCCTTCGATACGACCTTGACGCCGGAGGTTGTGATGTAGCGCCAACGCATGAGTTCACCTGGGACTTTAGCGTATTCCTTTGCAAGAAGACACTTGCGAAGGGTTGAGGCTCGATAGGCCGTGATGCCTACGTTGAAGATGAAGATGACGAGGGCGTCGAACTGGCGCTGAGTAAGGGGAACAAAGTCCGTGTCTTTAGTAAGAGCCTCTTCAACAGTTCCAAGGTCTAGAAGGAAGAGTGTGTGAGCAGCTTCTAACGTAATGGAGGTGTACGGCTCCTTCTTCTCATGCGAACGCATCTTATGGCCGTAACCCACGGTCAAGTGACCCCCAGCGTCACGGTATGGCTCCGCACGAAAGCCCTCTAACTTCTTGAGAAGGGCGATGCCTCGGTTGCTGAGCTTCATCCTCTACTTCCACGTCCACATCCACATCCTATCGGATGTGCAGAGGCTGCTACGCATCGCTATTCTCGGCTGCCTTGTCGGCTTTGCCAGCAGCGCCGATTGTAGCAACGCCGCCGAGCAAGAACGCCATGCCGCTGATGAACGTTTCTTGGTCGTAAGTCCCCCCGGCGAACATGCCTGCGAGGATGCCTACGCCCGTCGCCACAGAGCCGATGCCCGCAGCGTAGGTGCGGTAGCCGTCGAGGAACTTGAGCTGAATCAAGTGCTTGAGGATGAATGTTCGCAACACAGCGTACTCCTTTCGACTTAGCAGCGTATCATTTTATGAGCAGATACGCAAGAGCTAAGCACGCGGGGATCAAGCCGGCTAGGGCACCCCAGATGCTCGCCTTGACACGCAGACCCGCGACTGCGACGAGCAGTGTTTCCAGCTTCTCGTCATGCCGGTCGAGGCGCGCGTCGAACGTATCGAGTTTGTCGAGGACCAAGCGGGCGTACTGTGCCCACTCGTCGGTTAACGTTTCCACGGTGCCTCCCCAAGGCTGTAATTCATACGCCATTCGATCACAGCAAGCCGCGCGTTTGTCTCCATTACGAAGTGTAAGGTCGCGCCCGCGAGCGCGAGCAGCAGTGGGAGCGCGACCTTTAGCAACTTATCGTACACGCTACTCATTCCCGACGCACCAGTATTCGATCGTCTGGCTTGCCAGTGCCCCAGCGGCAGCCGTGCTAAACACCACTGTGGTGTTGCTTGAATTCGCGCCCACCGTTAGTACAGTTGTTCGATTGTTCGTGAAGCACTGGGGCGAGCCCACCCAGGCAGTAGTGAAGTTAAGAGTACAAAACTGACACGCTCCTCCGCTTCCAGTAGTGAATCTGCCGTTTGAATCGGTGCCTATTACCGTGCCGGGGGTCGTGCAGCACGAGGTCAACGTTGGTGCCGTTGCCTGTAAGGTCGTCGGGTGCCCACCATCCGACAGTCGAAACACTGTAGCGTTGTCAAGGATGAAGTTGAGGATGCCCTCGGCATCGGTAGCACCGTAAGTAGCTTGGATACCAGCCAGCGGTGCCGTAGAATCTTTATCACGCCAGAAGACTTCACCGGCGGAAGCGCCCGTGCCGCTCGGACGATTTGCTAGAAATACCAGTTGCCACCGCGAGGTCCCGCCCGTGCCCGCGCTGCCATCGAGCATCAGGACAGGTAGCACACCGGGCACGCCAATGAACTGAGCGTCCCCGACAACTTCGAGGATCGGCGTCCTGGTCGCGGTCGGCGTCGGTGTGATGGTCGCTGAGGTCGGCGTCGCAGTCACGCCTGTCGGGGTCGGCGACTCTGTAGGCGTAGGCGTCGCAGTCAGCCACAGAGTTGGCCCAACGTGGACCCGCGCGTCGAGCTGCGTCTTCCCGAGCACCTGGAACGCTTCGCCCGTGAGAGGGTCTGTGAAGCACAGGGGCGCGCCAGCACCGTCCGAGCCGTACTGGCCTGCGCCCGCGATGGAGGCGGGGGTCGGGCAGGCGACGGGGGTGAGCGTCGCTGTGGTGGTGACGGTAGGTGTTGCGGTGACAGTCGGGGTTGGTGTGAGCGTGGGAGTCGGCGTGGCCGTCAACGTGGGGGTCGCGGTCTCAGTAGGAGTGACAGTCACGGTCAGCGTGGCGGTCACCGTGAGGGTAGGCGTTGCCGTCGTAGTAGGCGTCGGCGTCACGGTAGGGGTCGGTGTTGGGAACGCAAGGCACGTCGGATGCCCCCACTTATCAATGCCAATGGCGTATTCGGTCGCGGGATTGCAGTCGGGAGGCTCAAAGCAAAGCGCGTTCGTACAAGAGTGGGCGTGGCATTCAGCACTACTGACCGGCCCGCCGACCGAGCACGAGTTCTCCCATGAGAAGCGGTTGCCGCGATTGACAGGGCACTGGCCGAGGGCGGGGATGTTGCCGGGTGCAAATAGCTCCTTGGGGATGATGCTCTCTTGCCCGTACGCTGGCGCGCTGCACAGTATGAGAAACGGGACTAAGAGCGGGCCGATGTGCGTCTTAAGCGTCATGGCGTCGGGGTTGGCGTCGGCGTCGAGAACTTAACACACACCGCTTTGCCCCACGGGTTGACGCCGATGGCGTACTCCGTGCCGTCTGCGAGGCAGAGGTCGGGGACGAAGCATAGCCTGTTGACACAGGCGTGTTCGTGACATGGGACTGGTTCATCTGCGCAGAAGGCGGGTGTTGAGGTTACGGCTGGGGTCGAGGTTGGAGTAGCGGCTTCAGTCGCTGTAGGCGTCGGTGACTCCGTTGGTGTAGCTGTCTCGGTTGGCGTTGGCGTCAGTGTAGGCGTTGGCGTCAGCGTCTCCGTGGCCGTAAGCGTAGGAGTCGCGGTTAGCGTCTCGGTTGGTGTGGGAGTCAGCGTCTCAGTCGCGGTCAGCGTCGGCGTAGGGCTCAGTGTCGGAGTAGGGGTCAGCGTCTCCGTAGAAGTCGCCGTCTCGGTTGGAGTAGCCGTCAGCGTGGGCGTGGCTGTCACCGTCTCTGTGGGCGTCACTGTTTCCGTGGGGGTCGCTGTAAGCGTCGGAGTCGCCGTTATCGTAGGCGTAGCCGTCAGCGTCTCCGTAGGAGTGACAGTCTCAGTTGGCGTAGCCGTTATGGTAGGGGTGGCTGTCAATGTTTCAGTCGGCGTCACGGTCTCGGTTGGCGTAGTTGTGCGGGTCGGAGTAGGAGTGGTAAAGTCTTCTTGAAGCCCCTCTAACGTAAAGGTCAGGGCACCGGTCCCAACGTTCACTGTTCCACTGAAATCAAGGAACAGTGTGAAGCAAGCGCCTTCTGGTATCGGAGTAGCAGCAATGTTGCTGAAGATAAGCGATTGGTCGTTCGTTACGAGGCTCCCTAGAAGGATGTCAGTGCTACCAGCAGAGATCGCACTAGGGCAAGACTGACCAACGGTCGGGGCCGCGTTGCTATGCCTAATGTAAAGGTCTAAGTCCCCCCCGGTGATATTGAGCGCGTTGGCCTGTGAGTAGCCCCCGTACAACTTGGAAACTGCATAGTTGGTAATCCAGTAGATTTCAGGCGATGTACTGTCGGTTGAGCAGACGTTGTTAGGGCCACAAAAAGTGTCTGCTGTTTGGACGACACCTTCACTCATGTAAAATGTTCCAGCGCCCGAAGGGGCACCGATCGTTGCGCATTCAAATTGCAGATTCTGTCCCCCCGTACTAGCAGCGGCAACGCTCTCGGTGAATCTACTGTTGAAACAGTATCCTGCCGGGATGCTCATACTCGTTTGTCCGAAAGCACAATTATGGTCATCGCTAGTGATTGTGCATTGGGTTGTGTCGGTATAAGCAAGCTCGTTGCACCCAGTGGTGCTAGCGCCGGAGAGGCCAGTGGTTGAAACGTGTGTCCCTACAAGATACGTACCACTCCCACCAGGCGCGATGTCGAGGATGGCAAAGCCAGAGCAAGTCGTGATGCTACGTGTAGCAATCCAGAAAAGATCGTTTTGCGTTGCGCCAGTCCCTAGTTTAGGTCCTATAAAGAAGTCAGTGACTTGAGTTGCTTTGCTCGCCTCTCCATAAATTGATACTCCCTCAGAGGCTCCAACAGGCACAACCGTGATGTTACCACCACCAGTCAGAGCGGGTGTGTTTACTGGCGTGAACACAAGTTGGTAACACGTATAAGCCGCCGCGTTTCCTGTCAGAGTCACGCTCGCGTTCAGCACTTTGTCCGTTCCGGCAACAGTGCCAACAGACGCCGACTCGTATCCGGCATGAGATTCACAGTCGTCAGTAGAGGCAAAAGACGTGTTCTCATAGTTGACTGTCACATTCCATTGTTTGCCCGCACCGGGTGGGTTGACTAGCGCAATACGCACGTCAAGCATAGAAAGCGCGCGGTCGGTGATCCAAAAGCTTTCTTCAGATGGCGCCCCTGGGTCAGCGCCCCCAGCGCCAACGAAGAACAATGAGCTGGTGGTCAAGTCTATCATCTGGCTTGCGTGCATACTTTCCCCATCTAACACTGGGGTGGGCGTGACAGTCACGGTCGAGGTCCCGGTCGAGGTCACGGTCGGGGTCGGAGTTGGTGTCACGGTCGGCTCGATCGTGAACGTGTTGCTGAACTCGATCCACCCTGCACAATCCGTGTCGGTCTCCTGGTTCGCAATGCAGTCACCGGTGCTGCCAAGGCCGTACCCACCCGCCGCTTCCGGCGTCGTGTTGGCAACGTCCGCCCCGGTCGAGAAGCCGATTTCAACCACAAGAATGTCGCCTGTTACAGTGGTGTAGGACGCCGTGATCGCCGCAGCGTTGGAAAATGTCTTGTTCCTTAGGCCCGTCTGGAGCAGCTCAGTGTTGGTGCCATGGTTCGAGACGCTGAACAGAGTCGCGCGAATCGTTGTTGCGGTGCTGTTCCAGATCTGAACCGCGACGATTCCTTGCAGTACATCGTCACTGACAGCAAACTCTCTGGCGGTAAGGTTCATCGAAACCGTCGTCACACCCCCAGTAAACACTGTTCCAGCCGTGAGCGGCCAACTTATGTACTGGCGATCGATCTCATGGTTGTCGGCTGTGTCTTCGAGAAGCGTGACGGTCTGGCCGGCTGCATAAGTCCCCGCCGAGTTTGTGGTGATCAGCGTACCACGTTGAAGCTGCGTCACGTCTTCCCAGCCAACAATCGGCGACGGGACTGGAATCGGAGTCGCCCCAGTGTTGGGGAAGTAGAAGCGAGTCACTGCCTCTGCCCGCCCAGTCAGGACGGTCAGCAGCGCCAAAGCGAGAATCAATCGTTTCATGGTGTCACCGTCACAGTCGGGGTCGGCGTTGCACACGCCACCCTGTCGCTGTTCGTGCAAATTTCAGGGCCTAAGCAGACGCAAGGTGTAGCGGTAGGCGTTGGCGCGCAGTCATTACCACTGCACGGTACGCCGTCAACCGTCACCCCTGCCACAGCAGCCAGCGGTAGCAACAGCAGCGCGCATGCTAAAACCATACGCTTCACTACCACTCCTCCAACGCAATCTGCCCACGCACTGTGATCGCTGGCGCGCCAGTGCTCGTGCAGACGAGCCGAATCCCTGCCGTGGGCGGTAGCATGATGTCTGCCTCTGGAAGGTAAGCGAAGTTCTGCGCTCCGCTGAGCACACAACTCACGAGCACCGTGTCGAAGAGCACGCCCAGCGGTGACACGTACCATATCGTCACAGTCTGTGAAATCGGAGCGTCGGCGCGCAGTAGGATCATGTTCACTCTTCGGATCGTTGAGGGCGCAAGCTGGCCTGCCGCGATGACGTTCGTTCCCGCCACGAGCGGCGGCGTCTCGAAGCTGAACGCCCCCACTGAGAGGTCTCGTATCCCGTAGTATGTTCGTACACCGCCACGAAGTGACATATATTATCCTACGTGAACGCCAGCAGGAGGCCGGGGCACAATCGTGTCCTTCAAGCCTCTGTCGCCGATCAACTTGTACCCGATGGCGAACGCGACGCAGCCAGCGATAACCTTCCCGCTGTCG
>Ga0209002_10004668_pt1 | contig 10728 bp, 15 predicted proteins | sample Rifsed16ft2_FD_184010 | JGI IMG/M metagenome (GOLD analysis project Ga0209002, IMG submission 184010) | Soil microbial communities from Rifle, Colorado, USA - sediment 16ft 2 (version 2) | ecosystem: Environmental > Terrestrial > Deep subsurface > Rock core/Sediment | place: Rifle, Colorado...
CACCCAGGAGGCTATACAGATAGAGCGTCGGGCCGGGATGTCGGATGATATGATCCAGCAGGAGTTTTATTGTTCGTTTCTCGCTTCCTCGGCCGATATACTGATCCCATTTGAGCTGATCCAGGCGGCGCTTGACCGGGATGTGCGATATCCCCATAGCCCCAAGATAGCGGGGTTGGACGTAGCTAGGTTCGGCGATGACCGGACAGCGTTGGTAGTGCGGCAGGCTGGGACGATCTCATATGTGGAGACTTGGGGTAAATTAGACCTCATAGACACTGCCGGCAGGGTAATGGATTTATACCGGGCAAAAATGTTTGACACCGTTGCTGTTGATACAATAGGTGTGGGCGCGGGAGTGGCCGACATCCTACGGAGTAACGACGTTCCGGTGGCGATGGTACAGGTGTCGGAGCGTGCCAGGGATGAGGAGCGGTTTGACAGCCAGAGAGACGAGTTATGGTTTAGCCTCCGGGAGTGGTTCGAGGAGGGCGCGTGCACTATACCTACATCTTTAATGCCCAACCTCCGGCAGGCAATCCTAAAAGACATCCAGGACATCAGGTATAAGTTCACCCCGTCAGGTAAAATTAAAGTGGAGAAAAAAGAGGAGATGAAAAAGCGGCTGGGATATAGCCCGGACATAGGGGATGCCCTTTGCCTGACCTTCAGTAAAAAGTCCGTCTTGTGTGCGCCGCAACAGGCAAGACAAAAAAAGCCTGGCGGTTTTTCGAACTGGCACAACCGGGGTAAGGGCAGTCAGTGGGATGGACGCTACCATGAAAGTTATGTGGCGTAAGGTATGGAACGTTTTAATAGGATTGCTTTTATTAAGTATAGTGTGGATTGTGGTAACGGCAGTGATAATAGCGATATATGTTGTTGTGGTTTTTATAATGTAAGTTAAGGAGGTTGATATGGCGGTGATGGAAGTAGACCGGCAGAAGCCGGATTTACAGGGTGATAGTGGGGACACGATGCCCACCACTGGCGTTGCCGATGGCATTCTCTTCCACGAAATCGACACCGGTAAGGTTTACGTATTTCATGACGGCGGGTGGGAACTGGACAAAAGGCTGGAGACAGCTTTAGCGTCTATATTTGGACTTTAACGACAGATAAGGAGGTTACGGGTATGTTTACAAGAGTCGGAAGTATTTCAGCGGCGGAAGGAACTAAAAACCCTTTACGGAGCCACACAGACGGGTCGCTTATCGTGATGAACGGCGGCGGTTCGTTACAGGAAGCGGCTATCGCCGGCAGGTTGTTCTCGGTGGCGAATCAGGCGGCAGTAGCAGTCACGGCTAATCTTAACACCACTTGGACAGGATTAGGCGTGGCGAACCCCACTGGCAGCGGGAAGCTGTTGGTTATACATGAGTTTGGGTGGTCTACAAATGTTGTAAATCCGGCGGAAGGAGTGGTCGGTTTGATGATGGCGACCGACACTGGATTTGCGGCGGCGCTTACGGCCCGGTGCACGCGCAACGGTTTTGCGACTTCTGTTGCTTACTGTGATGACGGGGCGACAATCTCGACGCCGGTTCTGGAACGGGTCTGTGGTTCGACGATGGAGGGAGCAATCACCACCGTAGTACAGAACAACGCCAACATCGTTGATCTTAAGGGCAGCATCATCCTGGCGGCGGGTCGGTCTGTTTTGACGTATCACTCGATTGGCGGCTCTGCTTCGCTGATTTTTCACTTTTTGTGGGAAGAAATAAACGCATAAAAGGGAAATATTACAATGGGCAATGCACGCAGTGAAGGCCTTTTTGATTTAAAAGAGCGGATGGAGGCGGCTTTAATGGATACCTACGAACCGGCAAGCACGGCTGTATCTTCACTTTCTATTGCCGACATTGTTAAGCTGTCCCAAGCCGAATATGACGCCTTAACCCCGGGTGTAAGCACGCTTTATCTTATCGTAGGATAGGGAGGATATTATTATGCCATACAGCACATTGGGGAAAAACGCGATGCTGAACGCTCTGGGCGCGCTGGCGGTCTTTGCATCGCTGCACACTGCCGATCCGGGGGACAACGGAGTGAATGAGGTATCGGGGGGATCCCCGGCTTATATCCGTAAAGCCATCACATGGAACGCAGCCGCTGCAGGCGCTATGGACGATTCGAACGCCCCGGTTTTTGACGTTCCTGCATCCACAACAGTGGCCTATGTCGGCTTCTGGTCGGCGGTAACCGTTGGGACATTTTACGGCGCGGCGGACGTGACGGATGAAGTATTTGCGGCGCAAGGGACGTACACTCTGACCGATGCAGACCTCGATTTAAACGTTTAGTGGGGTCTTATATTCCCCGATACATCCTCATTACCGACAAGATGAGGATTGTCGAATATGACGGCAAAAAACTGATTGGAGAATGTCTTCGGTGCGGGAAATGTTGTCAGATACTTCGACGGTGCGATTGGTTAAGGGTGGAAAATGTGGACGGCAAACCACAGCATTGCTGTGAATTTTACCATAATCGACCCATAAGGTGCGCGATCTGGCCATGTCCGGGCGATCCGATACCTGATGGATGCGGCTTCCATTACGAGGGATAAATGGGTGGAGCAGTTTATACACCAAAACAACAAAACTGGCATTGGTACTCCGACGCTTTGGCGGAGCCAACGGCGGCGCAGTCCCTTGCCAATGAAAACGTAAAGCCGACCCTGCCGGACAACACGAGCATCATTAGGCTCCGTGTCTGTATTAACGAAACAGGAGGCAAGGCTGACAACAGTGTTGCCATTGAGCTGCAATACTCGACGAACGATGCGGATTTTACGGCGTTTGGAGCGGCGAACCACTGGAATTACGCCAACGGTGCGGGCACGGAAGGCAATGCCGTCACCACTCAGTTACTTACCGACGCAACGACTAAAAACGAATATTGCGAGTCGGGAACGAATGTCGTTTTAATCGGGGCCAGCACCACGAACGAATTGGACATCGCCATTCAGCCGACAGTGAATGTTGGGGCCAGCACCACTTATTATTTCCGGGTCATTGGCGATGGCACGGTGATTCCCCTCAATACCGCAAAGACACACCCCCAGGTATTAACCACCGTTCAAAACAAAAACGGTACTGCCTCAATCTCTGGGGGCGGTTCACAATCAGGGATGGCTGCCAAGAGCGGTAAAGGTTCAGGACTGATCTCTGGTGCGGGGATACTGGCTGCCGTCGGCATAGCCGCCATGATAGGCATTGCCTCCATTTCCGGCGGGGGAGCACTCGCGGCAACCGGGCAGAAGGCAGCGGCGAGCACTGCCGCAATCGCCGGCGGCGGCGGGCTGGCTGCAACTGGGACGAAAAACGGCGCCGCCGGCGAAAAGATAAAGATAGGCACGGATAGTGTCGTCAAAATATATTGCGGAGTGGCTGAAGTAGTGAAAGTATATGTAGGTTTTGAGCTTATATATCCATAAAGAGGTAAAACGAAATGCCAAATCCAAAGAAGAATGAAGACCGCGCCTCTTACATCCACCGGGCCATGACCGAAATGATGGGCGTGGAGGGGATGAAGAAGCGGCAGGCGCTGGGCAAGGCTTATGGTATGTGGGACGCTCATATGGGCGCCGGCAGGAAAAAGAAGAAATCGGGGCTGACGACATGACTTTTACCCTGTCCGACATAAAGACCGCCTGGAAATCTTACCAGGAAGCGAAGTGCCTCTGTGTCTTAAAAAACGGGGCCTGGGGAAGGAGGGTGTTAAAAAGTATAGAACGTATTGGTAAAATTGAGGGTACGCGGGCAGAGGTCAGGGATCTGAAATCAATAATGGGATTTCCCGAGTATATGGAGAAGGAATGGATAAAGCCACAATAGTTGATGACAATCAAAATGTTTCAAGCATCGTTGACACACCCGATAATGGCGAGTTTCAACCATTGGTGGATCACTGTATGGATTTATATGACAAATTCAGCAAGTCCGTGTACCGCAAGAATAAGATTGTGGAAATAGAGCGATCCCGAAAGGTTTACGAACAGCTTCAAGAAAAGACAGACTTCCCTTTCAAGGATGCCTCAAACCTTATATTGCCGCTTTTGATGATAACCGTTGACAATTTAGAGCCTCGTATTGTTGCGGGATTGGTTGGCAAGGAGCCGATTATCAACATGGAGCTGGAGGGCGGCGGCCACGATGAAATGGTCGACATCCAAAAGGCATGGTTTAACGGTGAATTGAAGAATGTTGTAAACATCAAGGCCGTGGCTATGCAGATAATTCATGACCTGCTGCTTGACGGCACGGTTTATCCGGTGCCAAAGTATGAGACCAAAGATACTTTGAGACGCGACTTTGTTCGCCAAAGCGGGATCACTGCGCAGATTATGCACAAGGTTCGCACTTTATTTAGCGATGGCGGCCCGGATCCGCTTGTTATTGGCCAGGACGGCTTGCCCGTCATGCAGGATGTTAAAGAGTCGTTGTTTGATGGCGGAAAGATCGAGTTGGTCCCTTTTACGGACATTTATTGCCCGGATGATGCAGGTACTGTTGATGATTGGGAGCAGTGCGATAAAATAAGGCGCGTTCGGCCTACCTATGGCGAGTTGATGAGTAATCGGAATAAGTTAGGATATATGAACATAGGAAATTGGCTTATTACTCACAAAAAAGGTCGAGATGCTTCTGAAGTCGGAGGGTCTGGTAATCCGCAATCACCTACACAAAAGATAGCGTCCGCGAATATAACAGGGGCTGAAACAATATCTTGTCTGGAATTTCATATAAAATACTATATCAATAAAGACGAAGATAGGGAAGAAACGGAACAGACAGACTTCACCGAAGACCAGTTGATTGTAACCATTGCGGAAGATTCTAAAATCATTATCCGAGTGGTTCAGCAACGGGAATTAAATATGAATAACGAAACCCTTGTTAAACGAATCCGATTAAACCCGGAAAACGGACGGTCATTCGGGACCGGTATTTACGGTAAGATAAAAAGCAGTCAAGACGGTGCCAGCGAGATGATTAACGTCATTATCAATTCCGCGTATATTCTGATGATGTTATGGTATTTTTATGACGATAGCTCCGGTTTGGCAGGCGAGGTTGAAATCTTCCCCGGCGCAGGGATTAAAGTCGACAGCGTCAAAGGCATTCTTTTCCCAACTATCAATATCAGGCCAGACCAATTCCTTGATATTATAAATCTTTTCATCAATTTATGGGAGCGCTCCGGCAATATTGCCAATAATCAGGTCGGGCGGCAGCGCGATAAAGAGACAACCGCAACGGAAGTTCTGGCAGATATCCAGGAAGCAAACATTAAGTTTGATTATCAAGCTGAAATCACGCGGGATGAATTTATAGCGGTCCTTAAGACGCTATATGATTTATATTACCAATACATGCCTATAAATAAAACATTTCTATATGGGGGGAAACAAGTTCGCATCCCTCGTCAGTCCATGAAACGCAATTTTAAGTGGACGCTAACAGGATCAACGGGCTTAGCAAACAAACTGGTTGAGAGAAAACAGGCAGAGGATTTGATGAAAATGACTGCGGGGAACCCATTGATAAATCCAATGCAGATAACGCAAGACCTGTTAAAGGCTTACGATAAGACAGATATTGAGAAATACCTTAATCCGCAAGTGAATGCCATGCTCCAAGCGTTTATGCAGAACCCGGAAATCGGGCAAGTAATTCAGAAGTATTTACAGACAAAAACAGAAACAGTTCAAGCCATAAAGGGCGGGGGTAGAGAAGATGCAGCTTGATTTCACTTCGGAAGAACTGATGCAATATCGCGCTATGGAAATGGTGGCGGCTATCCCCTTTATAAGGGATTTGCTAAACAATAACACCAACCCCGATTATATACGGGGCGCGATGGGCATGATAAAAAAGATATTAGCGATGCCCAATGCTCTTGCGAAAACTCCTGAGCAGAAGGAAATAGCACAGCAGTTGACGACAAAGACGATGGAGCTTTTTGAGAAGAAGTTATTAAGAATGGTGGTGGACGAGTAAGGAAGCCAAGCAGGTTTATTTTGATCCCCTCCTGCCGGGCGTAAAAGGCAGTGAATCACATAGTTAGGAAGTGCGACATGGAAGAAAAAAGATGGTTCCACAGATTATTGAAGCCTTTGTTAAATCAGCGCGGCGTCATTGGCGATGATGACGATAAATCCGGCGGAGACAAAGACGACAAAGACGATGAAGGCGTCGGAGACAAAGACGATGAAGTTCAATTCCTTGACGAGATTCACTTTGAAGACGACGAAACCGGTAATGAGGAAGAAAAAGCGGCAAAAGCAAAAGAAGGCGCCGACAAAGACAAAAAGCCCGAACCAACTGAATCAGAAAGGCTTCAAACGGAAATAGCGCAGTTGCGGGAGGATAAGAAAAATCTTAACAAGGCTCTTCATGACAAGCGTTTTGAAAAAAAGCAGCAAAAGGAAAAAGATGAAGCGCCCGTTCTTACAGATGAGCAGCTTGTGGCGATTCTGGAAGAGCACAAAGACGACCCCCGGGTTTTGCTGAATGCCATCAAGTATCAGGCGGAGCAGATTGCCAAAGGCGTCAAGAAAACCGTCATGGATGAGACGGAGATAAAAGCAAAGCAAAAGGAAATTGACCAGTTTTTAAGAAGTCGTTACCAGGATCTTTATGTTGACGATTCCGAGATGAGAACGACGGTTGATAAGACAAAAGATGTTCTGGGTTTGGGCGACAATCCTTTTGGCGATTACCTGGCCACTGGAGTCCAGGTCCTTAATAATCTTGAAGGTATCGTGAAGCATTGGTATGAGGAAGGCAAAAAGGCGGCAGATAATGAGGTGATTGATAGAGCGCGAAAAGGGCAGATCAAGGACGGGCAACTTACGCCGAGCGGGAAACAGGGCAATAAAGATAGCGACGGCGGGTTGACTCCATCACAACTTGAAACTGCCAAGAAGTTGGGATTTAAGACTCCCCAGCAAATAAAACTTTATCGCGATCAGATACTTGCAAGTAAAAAATCAAAGGAGAATTAAATTATGGAAAACGCGGCCAAAAAACCAATAAAAAAAAGATACAAGCCCGTCAGGGTATATCCCAAAGATATAGAGGCTGAGCAAGAAGTAAAAAAAGCAGCAACGGCATTGACGCCGGAAGAACAGGCTATCGTCAACCGCGCCTCGAAAATGACGACGTGGCCGGACGAAAGCGAACGCGCGAGTATCGACTACTCGCTGATGCGGGACAGGTTCCGATTTCCTGAACCTTGTTACAAAAAGATGGAAAGAAAACAATTTGCCTTCAGGTGGATTACGCGAACACCTGAACGCATTGATGAAATGCGGAGTAATCCGGTTCCGTTCCGTTGGGAACTTGCGAACCGAGCAAATACGCCATTTCTGGCAGAATTTATTGACAAGACCCTTGGTTGTGTTGTGAGACTTGACCAGATTCTTGTTTACCGCCCGTGGTGGATGCACGAGGAAGAGCTTGACTATGACCGCCGTCTGGCAGAAGGAAAAGATCGTCCCATCACTTCAAAAGATGGAGAAAACCGCAGCGACGTAGAGTTTATTGCGAGCGCAAGATCAGGAGAAGCAGATAAGAGGACGCGCGCCGAAATCGGGAGCGCGGCTATAATTTCAGGTGATGCGGAAGACGAAGACTCCCCCATGTATGAACGCGGCGGGGGTTATGATGACTTTGAACCGGCATCGCCTTAACAAATTGAAAGGAGATTAGTTATGGCTAACAATGATGTTCCCCACGGCTTCCAGCCCTGGGGACCGATTTGTCGCGCTCGACTTTATGCCGTGCCGACTGCCCCTACGATAGCCTTTTATCATGGCGATTTAGTACAGGCAGAAATCACGGCGGCGGCAGTGTCTAAATTTTTAGGAGCTGGCACCCAGATCGAAGACGATGCAATAATCCAGGCGGCTCCGGGGCAGACGATTCATATTCTCGGAACCGCACTGGCTGTTTTTGACCACAATATGGACCCGCTACTTTACATGCCGGTAGGAGCGGTAGGAGACGGAACAACGGCCGGTTATTTATTGGTCGCAGATGATCCTCATCAACTATACGAAGCGCAAGGCGATACGGCATTTGCATTGGCAGACCTCGATCTGAACTATAACGTCACATCAGTGGCGCTTAATGCAGGCGACACTGCCACCGGAAGGTCAAGACAGGAAATCGCTATTGCTTCCGCCGCTGTCACCGTTACGCTTCCGATCCGTCTTTACGGTCAGGCGTATCCCGATGTTGATGTTTACAGCGCGGTCGGTTGCAGAATGATCTGCTCAATTAACCCCCTGTGCCATTATTATGGCGCCGGTATAGCAGTCTAAGAAAGGAGGGAATGCACTATGTGGACAAGATCAAGATTTTTGAATGAATACGTTCCCGGCCTAGCGACGGTTGCCATAGATTCGTATATCAACAAGCGGGCAGAGAAAATGTTTGGCGCTCTTTGCACTATAAAGGATAGCGCCAAAAAGAAGGAAGAGGATGCCATCCGTTCCGGGTTGGGCGTTCTGGTAAGAAAAGGCGAAGGCGCCGGGGTGAGTTACGATACTCAGATCGGCGGCGGTAAACAAACTTGGATCCATGATGTATGGGCATTGGCTTGCCGCATCACCGAAGAGGCCATAGATGATAACCTTTATGAACTCAACGGCGGCGGAAATGGCGAAGACTTGAAGGAAATCGCTGAAGACTTAGGACAGTCGGCGGCAGAAAACCCGGAAGTGCTTTGTGCAAGGTTCTTTAATTCTGGCACGGTCACAACCTATCATCAAACCCGGTTCAGCAAGGCTCTTTTTGCTACGGATCATCCCCGACTTGACGGTTCTACTTATTCCAACAAGGGAACGCAAACAGACCTGACATATTCAACTTTCTGGGCAAATCTGGTGACTGCCGAGAACCAGTATGATCACCGTCAGAACCGGATCATCAAAAAAGTGAGTAAGCTTTGGGTGCCTCCGCAGTTGGAGCGAAACGGTCTGGAAATCCTGAAATCTACGGACAGGCCGGATACTGCTAACCGGGCAATAAATGCCTATACTCAGAGTGGTAGACGCATTGCTCTGAAGGTATGGCCCTACATGACCGATACGGATATGTGGGTTTTACAGATGGATGGACGCGGAATCGTCTTTTATTGGAGGCGCAAGACCCGTTTTGCACGGGAACGGGATTTTCAGACGGGAGACCTCATGATTAAGTGCGACCAGAGATTTTCCGCAGAAATCGCAGACGAAAAGGATTTTTACGGAGTAGTTCCGGCGTAAAAGCAACTGCATGGAAGGGGTAACTCAAAAGCCCCTTCCATGTTTTAACCGGGTAAGCGTGAATGAAATTTTCATGGGCACCGCATGAGAGTAAAGACAGGGCAGTGTTCCTATTGAAAGGAGAATAAAAATGGGATTAACTAATTTAACGGAATTACAAGTTTCCGGGGTGCCGGTTTTTGGTGAAAGCGGCAGGTATTCAAGTCCCTGGGCAAGTCATTATTTTGTGGACGGGGATAATGGAAGCGACCAAAATAACGGGTTGACGCCATCGGATGCTATCAAAACAATCCAAAGAGCCGTGACAGTTTCCACTGGCGGAGATGTTATTTATATCAAGCAAAAGACCTATACGCTCGGCACTGGTTTTGCCCGATACACGGAAGATGCTTCGGTAACGCTCGGAGGGGCTGGCGGAAGTGGCGTCACCGCCACCAATGCCAACAAGTCCCTCATTGGCGTTACTCAACGCGGCGTCCCGACGGACTTCCTCGGCGTCAGATGGAAGTTCGCTACCGCTACCCCCCTGACAGTAGATGCGCCATGTCTGCATATTGAAAACATAGGCTTCTTCACGGAGGATGCTACCTATGCAATTCATCTCAGGTGTAATGGAGCAACCAGAACCCAGGAAGGCACAACCGGATTTTCTATTTATAATTGCGCCATTAAAGGCGATGGTCAATTATACGGGGAGGGCTGCAACGAGATAGCGATCGTGCATTGCCGATTCCAAGCCAAGTACGATGGCACTGTTGGCGGAATTAACCTCGTGGGCTCCGCAAACCAGGTTGTGAGACCTATCATACGGGATTGCGATTTTCTCGGAGGCAATGCCAACAATATGTCCGATGCCTGCATTACCATGCTGGCGCCGGTGTATGACGCGGCCATCAGCGATTGTCGGTTCGGTGCGGATTCCGATACAGGCATCTATATCACCGTTTCCGGTTCTGGCAACACGGGCTATATCAGCAATATGCACTTTGCCGTTGCTGATGTCAGCACGGGCAGGATTGTTGAAGGCGGCCTAATTTGCACTGGCATCTATGACGGTGGAGGATTAGCGACGAGTACATAAAAGGCAAAGATGTAAAGATGATTGATGGGCAGGGTGACGGGAAGCTCACCCTGCCTTTCAAAAGGAGGAAAAATGAAAACAAGAGAACAGATATTGGAAAGTCTAAGGTTGTCTGAATCTGAAGAAGGTCGGGTCGGGCTCGTGGATTTGTTTTTGGCGTCTAAACCGGAAATTAATGAGCCTAAAACAAAGAAGAAAGATAAAAGATGATGGAGATTATCATTAAAGGCAAGCACGATCACTTTGGTAAGACCCGTTCCGAACAGGAAAAGAATATGCGCAAGGAATGGGGTTGTACGATGACCGATGAGCAGTTGGATAAACTGAAATTCTTAGAAAAAAAGGTAAAGGACAAAAGCGGGGCGAAAAA
>Ga0209002_10004671_pt1 | contig 10726 bp, 8 predicted proteins | sample Rifsed16ft2_FD_184010 | JGI IMG/M metagenome (GOLD analysis project Ga0209002, IMG submission 184010) | Soil microbial communities from Rifle, Colorado, USA - sediment 16ft 2 (version 2) | ecosystem: Environmental > Terrestrial > Deep subsurface > Rock core/Sediment | place: Rifle, Colorado...
AGACGCGAGTGGTATGAAGACGGCAAATCAGACGGCTCGAAGATGCAGAAGCAGCCGACGGCCGGATTCATTGCGCAGGAGCTGGACGAAGTCCAGACCGATGCTGATGCCACCTGGCTCAATCTCGTTCTCAAATCCAACACCGACCGGCTGGAAGCAACCCCGGGAAATCTGCTGCCGATCTTGGTGAAGGCTATTCAGGAGCTAAAACAGAAAACAATTCACTCAACAATGAACTTGAAGCGCTGAAGAAGCTGGTTCAGGCACTCGATATCAACGTCGCGTCCAAATGAAAATTTCCAAACACATCACGGGAGGGCAAAGCAAGATGAAGTTACGGAATATCACCCTGATGGCAATGGTTGTCGCTGCCCCGTCAATCTACGGTCAGAGCGGAAGCATCAACAACACGCTGGGGTCGGGCGGAACGTTCAAAGTGAAGGACTCTACAAGCGATTCACTTCTTGTGGTGAAAGACAACGGCAACGTCGGCATCGGGACCGCAACTCCCGGCAGCAAGTTGGATGTGGCCGGACAGGTGACGGCAGACCGAGTCAAAGTGGACAGTATCCCGTCCTTCCTTGTTATTCACAATGAGGAAACCGGTCTAGGCACTTCACATGTGCTGGCAGACTGGAACGAAACATCAAGCGTGAGTGGAAACAGTGTTCATGATAACCTGGGAAATTTCGACTCATCCACGGGCGAATTCACCGTCCCTCGGGATGGATTCTACTTTGTGTCAGCCTTTATCGAGGTGAGCGGAGCAGGGACTAACGGTGCGTCGCTGTATATCAAAAGGAATGGCAGCCTCTCAGGGCTGAGCGGGTACGCAACGACCCCAGGTTCGTACGGTCTCATGAATCTTTCCGGCGTGCTCAAGTTGTCTGCCGGTGACGTTGTGGCGGCTGCAATCGCAACCCCCGGCTCCTCGGGCAGTTGTGTTGCCGGTATTGGCTACTTCAGCGGCATTCTAATCAGCGACTTCTAGGAAGCAGAGACATTTGAAAGAATCGACAGCCCAACTCAGGAGTGTGGAGAAGAAGGAGCGGATCATATGAAACACAGAGTGCTTTCACTTCTGCTCGTGGCAACAGTCTTTTGGTTGCCGGAGCGTGTTCAGAGTCAAACAAGTAAGGTCGAATTCCAATCGGGCACCCACATCGAAGTTCAGTCCGGTGCGGATATTTCGGCTGATACCATTACCGTCAACGGCACATACTCTGGGTCCGGAACATTCAACAGCGGACCCCTCCCGGTGGAAATGGCAGCGATGACTGCTCAAGCCGGCGTGCGAGACGTAACAATCAGCTGGACAACAGCGTCCGAAACGGACAATTATGGATTTGAGATAGAACGGAGGAAGGTTTCAGGTTTCAAGATTCAAGGTTCAGCACGTGAAACCTTAAACCTGGAGCCTGAAACAACGTGGTCTAAGGTGGGCTTTGTCCGAGGCTCTGGAACCTCTACCTCTCCGCGGAAATACGCGTTTGATGACGAAAACCTCTCGCCCGGCCGCTATGCCTACCGGATCAAGCAGATCGACCACGCGGGTTCATTCACTTACTCAAGCAGTGTGGAAGTCGAGGTCGGCCTCGCACCGAAGAAATTGACTCTGTCGGACGCCTATCCCAATCCCTTTAACCCGTCAACAATCATCGAGTTCACGGTTCCCGAGGATGGGAAGGCGGCCCTTCGCATTTACAACGTCGTAGGGCAGCTGGTCATAACGCTGTACGACGGGGAGGTTGCTGCAGGAAGGATTTATGAGGCAAGTTTTGACGCATCAAGATTGGCGACGGGGATCTACCTTACGAGGCTCGAATATGGAGGGAAACAGATTACAAAGAAGATTTCTTTGGTTAAGTAGAATGATATTTCCATCCCGGTGAGGAATTCTGGGTCTTATCTTTTCATTTTCGAAAGGAGCCCCTATGCTGCTTTACTCGTTCCGGCCCTTAGGGCTGACAGTTCTTGTTGCCGGTACTTGCCTGGCGGCCGCAACGGTTTTCGCCGATTCCCCAGGGTCGTCGGATGACAAGCAGAACACCCGTGAACTTGGCAAGGCGATCTACAACGCCAAATGCGCCCAATGCCACGGCGAAAATGGGAAAGGCGACGGTCCCGCTTCATCCGTCCTTTATCCGCGCCCCCGCGATTTCACCGCCGGCAAATTCAAGATTCGATCGACGGAATCAGGCAGTATTCCCTCAGATGACGACCTCCTTTCCGCAATTCGCAACGGCCTCCCGGGAAGCTCGATGCCCGATTGGAAGCCGCTGCTTCGCGGCGACTCGTTGACCGCAGTCCTCGCTCACGTGAAATCATTTTCAAGCCGCTTTGAGAACGAGCGGCCCGGGGCCGTGCGTTCTGTCTCCCCCGTGGCGGTCTCTCTGTCAAATATTGCGGCAGGAAAGAGGGTCTATGCAAAGCTCGAATGCGCCTCTTGTCATGGAACCGACGGAGTGGGGACCGGAGCCATCGCGACGGATCTCGTTGATGATTCCGGAAATGAGACGATTGCGACAAACCTGACAGAGCCCTGGACATTTCGCGGAGGATCGACGGCAAGAGATGTCTACCTCCGTCTTCGCACGGGGCTGGATGGAACTCCGATGCCCTCCTTCAGATCGGCGGCGAGTGATGAAGAACTGAAGAATCTTGCGGCGTACGTGATATCGCTCGGAAGAAAGCCCGTGTGGTCAATGTATGCCGAAGAGCTCAAAGCGTTCTACGTCAGTCGGGCGGAGCAGGCAAGGCAAAATCCGGTTGCCCGCGGCAAATACCTTGTGAGGGTCCTCGCGTGCGTCTTCTGCCACTCGCCGCTGAAGGAAGACGGGAGCATGATGGAGGAGTTCATGTATGCAGGGGGACAAAAGGTCAATCTCTATCCGTTTGGGACATTTGTGTCGTACAACCTTACGTCTGACAAAGAGACAGGGCTGGGAGACTGGACCGACGAACAAATCAAGACCTTCCTCACTTCGGGCGTGCGGAGAGACGGGAGCCGCATGCTGCCGTTTCCGATGCCGTGGGTGGCTTATGCAGGATTAAAGGAGGAAGACCAGAACGCCATCGTTGCGTATCTGCGAACGATCCCGCCGGTCTACAACAAGATTCCCCCTCCTCAAAGTGAAGGATTCTTCCCATACCTCTGGGGAAAATTCAAGCTCCTGATCCTCAAACAGGACATTCCGGGCCTGACCTACCCCGGAAATGCAGGGATTCCAAAGGACCAATCAATGTCGGGTAACATCTCCGGGAAAGGAGTGCAGCCATGACAATGACCCGGGTAGCCAAACGGATTGCGATCGGGATCGTTCTTGGTGTGGTTCTCGGTTTCTTTCTTTTCCTCTATTTTATTCCTCCCTTCACCCTCATCTCAAAGGAAGAATTCATCAATCCCTATCGGGCAGCGGGTCCATCGCTTGAACATATCTCGGACCCAGCGGAACGGCAGATCGCGGAGCATGGGAAATATCTCGTCCAGTCGTTCGACTGCAGCGGCTGCCACACGCCGGCGGGCGATGAGGGTCCGAATTGGGACGAATATCTCGCGGGCGGGAATCGGATGTTGTACAAAGGTGTGGGGGCCATGGTTTCGAGAAACCTGACTCCGGACAAAGAAACAGGGCTTGGGAGGCGAAGCTATGGAGAGGTTATTCGAATCCTGCGAAGCGGGGTCCTGGCCGATGGAAGGCAGATCTTCCACCGTGACATGCCGTGGGGAGCTGTCTCAAACATGACCGACGAAGACAAATACGCTGTGGTCGTCTATCTGAGACACCTGAAACCCGTGTACCATCTCATTCCAGAGCCGGACGCATCGTCGATCATTTCAGACCAGGCAGCAGTGGAGGCATTCTACAATAAGGATCGGGGAGGCCACAGTACGAAATAACGGCAGGTCGCTGGTCACTGTTCGCAGCCCCTCGGTTCATTTGAGGGGGCTGTTCTTTGTTTACGCTCAATTGAAGACAAGTCTGAAATTTCGTACACTCTTCCAGGCCAAACTCATTCCCCCGTTGTCCCACATTGCATTTCGCATGAAAGACAGATTCTCGGCACTTTCCGATCTCTATTCCCGCTTTCGGCCAACCTATCCGAAGGAACTCTATGACCATCTCCTTACTCTGATTCCCGGACGCTCCGCTGTTTGGGATTGCGGTACGGGAAACGGCCAGGCGGCCGTTGCACTGTCGGCGCATTTCGAGAGGGTTTATGCGACCGATATGAGCAGGGAACAGATTCGAAATGCCATAGAACGAAAGAACATCACGTATCGGGTTGAGAGGGCTGAACATACCTCTTTTCGTGACGGCGAATTTGACCTTGTAACGGTTGCGCAGGCCGCGCACTGGTTTGATTTGGCCTCTTTCTACAGGGAGGCGGAGAGAGTATTGAAACCTTCGGGGGTCATTGCGCTTTTTGGTTACTCGCTGTGCAGAGTCAATGCGGGCATCGACGCGGTTATTGACCACTTTCATCGCAATGTTGTCGGTCCGTACTGGGATAAAGAACGGGAGCACGTTGATGAAGAGTATCGGACACTGCCGTTTCCCTTCACCGAGCTCCAGGCGCCGAAGTTTTCTGCACGATATGAATGGGAAGTAGAGTGGATGTTGGGATTTTTGGGGACCTGGTCGGCCTCACAACGCTTCAGGGAACAGACGGGAAATGATCCCCTGCAGTCTATTGAGGCTGACCTGCGGAAGGAGTGGGGTAACTCAACAAAGTCAGTGCTGTTTCCCGTCTTTGCGCGGATAGGCATCAAGGATGGGAAGTTCAATCGCCCTGTAACAACGCCCCGGATACGATCGAGAAAGAATTCGCCGTGAAGGTATTATTCATCGGAGGAACGGGAAACATCAGTACTGCCGTGAGCAGGCTGTGCGTCCAACGAGGAATCGAGCTCCATCTTCTGAATCGGGGAAAGAGGTCGCCCGCTCTGTCCGGTACGCGCGCAATCGTCACCGACATCACGAATGCCGCCGAACTCTCTTCCGCTCTCAAAGGGCACGAATGGGACGCCGTCGTCGATTGGATCGCGTTTCGTGAAGAGGATATTCAGAGAGACTACGAGCTTTTTCGGGGCAAAACGAAGCAATACATCTTCATCAGCTCCGCCTCGGCGTATGAGCGGCCGGCGCAACATCCTGTTGTCACCGAAACGACTCCATTGTCGAACCCGTTCTGGCAGTACTCGCGCGACAAAATCGCATGTGAAATGAAACTGAGAAATCTTCACCAGAAGGAAGGCTTTCCGGCCACGATCATCAGGCCGTCTCATACCTATGATACGGTCATTCCTGTCCCCATCGGCGGATGGACCGAATACACAACCGTCGACCGTATCAAGCGGGGAAAGAAGATCATCGTTCACGGTGACGGATCGTCCCTCTGGGTCATGACACATGCAGATGACTTTGCGAAGGGGTTTTTCGGCCTCATCGGCAACCAAAAGGCCGTCGGGGAGGCGTTTCACATCACTTCGGACGAAGTCCTCACCTGGGACCAGATTCATGAGGCCGTTGGCGAGGCCGTTGGACGCACTCCCAATATTGTCCATATCTCCTCCGAAACGCTTGCGATGTTCGATGAGGAGTTACGTGGCAGTCTGATCGGGGACAAGGGAACGAGCGTTATATTCGACAACTCGAAGATCAAGCGCTTCGTCCCGGATTTTGCGGCAACAATCCCTTTCAGAGAAGGAATCAAAAGAACGATCGCTTGGTTCGAAGCGGACCCCTCAAGGCAGATCATCCGAAAAGAGACGAATGACTGGATCGACGGAATGGTCGAGCGCTACGAAAAAACATTTCGGAAATAGAGCGGCGGTTCGTGATATCATCATATCAGGTGAGGGTTCGTGCCTCAGTTCACATGAGGCGGGTGTCCGAAGTCACATCGTCTCCCAGTTAAGAAATTTTAACTTGCGCGGGACTATCGATGGGACTACATTGCGCACAAGAAATGTTGAGAAGCAGTTCCTGGTCTTTACAACGAACCGTTCGGGCTGAGGAGATATATGGAGCGGAGGAGCGAGGTGACCGTTGGCGCAGTTCAGCAGCAATTGGCCGGATTGCGTGACCGATCTTCGGATGTTCGAAGTCCTTCCTGTTTATCCCATTCCCCATTCTGCGGTTTGATCGGTAGTTCCCGTCCATCACAATTACTGGGACGGGCAACGTCCGGACCGGCAAGCGCGGCAATCGCCGCGCTCGGTCCGGAAGCATGATTTCATATTCACATTAAAAGGAGGCACACCATGCGTTCACTTCAAATTCTTCTGCTTGCAGGCGTCATCGTTCTTGCGGGCTGCGGAAAAAAAGACGACGAAATGGAAAAGCGGAACCTGGAGCTTCAGGCGGAACTGGCGGCGCGTGACCAATTCGTCGAAGAGGTGACCGGATCGATCCACGAGATTCACGACAGGCTGGAGACGGTGTGGGCGACCGAGAAGAACATCATGAGGAAGTCGGAGGCCGTCGAAGGCGGAAGGGGATTGACACCCGTCGAAGTGAAGGAAAAAGCGCTCGACCGAATTGCCAAGATCAATGATATCCTTAAGGCAAACCGCAAGAAGGTAAAAGACCTCCAGGAAAGATTGAGCAATTCGAGGCTGCAATACACGGGCCTTGAGAAGATGGTCGATGACCTGCAGACGCGCCTGGAAGAGCGCGAGCAGTCCGTGGCCGCTCTGCAGACCCGCGTCATGAACCTTGAAGGAGAGGTTTCGGAAAAGGTGAAGATCATTTCTGCCCGCGATGTCACGATTGAAAATCAGGCAAGAGAGATGAGCAGCGTATTCTACGTCGTCGGCACTGAAGACGAACTGGAGCAGAGGGGCATCATTACCGAGGAAGGCGGATTTCTGTGGGGGCTCCTGGGTTCTACGACCGTTCTTGCTCCCGGGTTCTCACTGGTGGACTTTTATCCGATAGACAGAGTGGAAGACGTGAACATCGATGTCGAAGGAACGATCGACGAAATTGTGCCAAAACGCGACCCGACTTCTTATGAGTTGAAGGCGAGTGAAGGTCACACCGCCCTGAAGATTGTAAAGCCGGAAGAGTTTTGGAAGCAAAGACATCTTGTGATCGTTTCCTATCCTCAATAAGTTGTCTTATCGCCTGCGAGAGATTCCCGGAATCAAAAAACTCCCTTAGATTCCGGGAATCTGTCAAGGGACCCATCGAATCTCAAGTCTGCATCCTGCACCAGGAGCCTCGCCTCTGCCCCGATTGTCCGTTCCACAAAACCGTTGATAATCGGGACAATCTCAAACATATTGGGCTTTACCACGACAGACGGTTAACGTTCTATGGCCCGATATTGCAGATATCTTCCATTTCTCTTCTTTCTCTCTCTTGGGTTCGGACAGGAATCCCGCCCCTTCCCCTCCCCCGACCGCTTCCTCGAGGGCTATTCTGAAGAAGTTTCCGGCGCGACGCTCTCTTACTGGAATTTTCACACGTTCGCCAAAAAGTCCCTCCTTACGCGGTGCACGACGGGAGACATGGCGATCGCATGGAAGACACAACAGCTCCCCTCAGCCGGCAGTCAAGAGACTCACTCAATCCTCTGGATAGGTGCTTTCTCAACCGGGACCTCCACAGCGGATCATGACTTTGACTTTTACGTCAACGATGAAAAGTCGCTGACGTTCAGGACTTTCAGGGGAGGGAACTACCGCAATTGGTCCGTTGAAGGGAAAAGGGGAGTCGTGTTGCACTATAAGCACGTCTGGACCGATCATGTGAACGATGCGCACGGCTACTTCTGCCTTCAGGTGCCGGCCTCTTCCTATCCTGCAGGACGGCCGCTTACTTTGAAAGCTGTCGGCCATAAGGGCGGATCCAATGACTGGTACATGACATTCATGTACGCTGTGAAGGAATCGGCGATGGTTCGTTCTCTTCCGCTGCTCATGCGCGACGGCGAATCACTCCGGCAGCCGATAGAAGTCTCGGTGGATTCTCCATCCGACCGGGGGACCGTAACCATCGCTCTCGAACTGGAGAAGCCGGTAACGCAAGAGTTGAAGTTAGGGTGGAACGCCGTAAATCTCTCGGTCCCCGCCGTGGAGAAGGAACGCACGGTTCCGCTCAGCATTTCGATCAACGGGAAACCCGCCGTGAAGAGGTCTGTTCAGGTCAAACCTGTGCACCATCGCACCATCTGGCTGCTCCCGCATTCCCACAACGATATCGGCTACAGCCACCTGCAACCGGAAGTCTATAACATCCAGGTTCAGAATATTCGCGATGCTCTCGGGCTCATCGAGAAGTCAAAGGACTATCCTCCCGGCTCACGGTTCAAATGGAATGTCGAGATCCTCTGGCCCGTCGATTCCTTTCTCGTCACAGCTTCAGCACGGGAGAAAGAGGCCTTCCTGCGGGCTGTGAGGAACGGCGATATCGGGTTGAACGGATTGTACGTGAATCCACTCACGGGAATAGCAAGACCCGAGGCTCTGATGCGGCTCACAGATTTCGCCCGTGAACTCAAGCGGGACCATGGGATTCGGATTCCCGTCGCGATGGTTTCAGATATTCCCGGTTACAGCTGGGGCATCGTCCCGGCGCTTGCCCAGAGCGACATCAGATATTTTGTCAGCGGACCAAACTCCGGGGATCGGATCGGCCACTTCACAAATGCGTGGGGGGATAAACCTTTTTACTGGGTTGGGCCTTCGAGAAAGGACAGCGTGCTCTTCTGGGTGGCGGGGACCGGCTACTCGATGTTCCACGCGACAAGGACATTTGCAACAAACAAGACGTTTCTCCAGAAGCTGGAGGATTACCTGGAGCAGTTGGACGCGTCGAGGTATCCATATGACATCGTGCAAATGAGGTACTCGATCTATGCCGACAACGGAATGACCGACACGACCATGTCGGATTACGTGCGGGAATGGAACGGGAACTATGCATCTCCGATACTTCGCATTGCCACGGCGGAGGAGATGTGCGTCGCGTTCGAGAAAGAGTACGGATCGCAGCTCCCCTCGTTTGCAGGCGATATCACGCCGTATTGGGAGGACGGGGCCGCATCGACCGCGGCCGAGTTGGGAATGGCGCAGCGAAGCACTGAGCGCCTTGTGCAGGCCGAGATCATGACAAGCATGAGTGCGCCGGAAGCATACGATCGCAAGGCCTTTGCGGATGCCTGGGATGCAATCAACCTGTGGATTGAGCATACATGGGGCGCATGGAACAGCGTGAGCGACCCGGACCATCCCGATGCAGTGGGACAGTGGAAATTCAAACAGGGATATGCTCTACAGGCACATGATCGGAGTGAAAGGCTCCTCAAGAGCCAGATTCGGAACCACAAGAGTCCGAATGCCATCTTCGAGGTGGTCAACACATCGACGTGGTCTCGGACGGATCTGGTCAGGTTGAGCCCGGAAGAAAGCCGTTCGGGCGATCGCGTTGTTGACGAGACCGGGAAACCCGTTCCCAGTCAGCGCCTCACCGATGGGCGGCTGGCGTTTCTGGCCCGCGCTGTTCCGGCCCTCGGTTCGTCGCGTTTCACGGTCATGAAAGGCCCGGCAGGAAAGACGTCACGGGGTGTGTCCGCAAAGGGTCTCACGCTGGAGAATCAATTCCTCCGGCTGACGATCGATTCCGCGACGGGCTCGGTGAAGAGTATTCTTGATCTCGCTCTGAGCCGGAGACTCGTCGGCAAAGAATATGAGGGGGGAATCAACAGTCTTGTCGTTGTCGAGGGGACCGACCCGGGCAATCGGACAAACGGAAAACTGACAGGGTTGCGCGTGGGTGAACGCGGCCCGCTTGTGGCTTCCATGATCAGCGAAAGCGTCGCCCCGGGAGTGGACAAAGTCGTTCGAGAGGTCACCCTGATAGCGGAGGTGGAAAGGGTGGACGTTCGGAACGTTGTCATGAAGAGATCGGTCCGTACCAAAGAAGCACTTTATTTCGGATTCGGATTCAATGTTCCCGAGGGGACCACACGGCTTGATGTGGGGTGGGGGTTCATCAGGCCGGAGCGTGATCAGCTCCCCGGCTCATGCAAGGATTACTTTTCCGTGGCGCGGTGGGTCGACATGTCAAATCACCATGAGGGGGTTACATGGGCTTCCGTGGAGGCTCCTCTGGTGAGCCTGGGCGGACTTGTCGATGAAAGGCGCCACAACGAAGGTCCCAGCGGATGGAAAACGCAGGCTGCATCGTCCCCGCTTCTCTATTCCTGGGTGATGAACAACTATTGGCACACGAACTACAAAGCGGATCAGGAAGGAAAGAGCTCATTTCAATACGCGTTCAGGCCGCATTCCGGGTTTGAGGCAGTTCGGGCATACCGCTTTGGCGTGGAGACAAACCAGCCGCTTCTCGTGCGCCAGATTGAACCGAGTGCTCCGCGGCCGTCCTTGCCGTTCGCGTTCACAAGTGCCGCAGTGAGCATCACGACCGTCACCAGGGCTGCGGACGGCGACGCGTTGCTGGTTCGGCTCTACAATCCATCTCCTCAAAGATCCTCATGTGAGATTGCTGCGGCTGTCCCGTCCCTGCGCTTGTACGAAAGTTCGGTCTCGGGAGAGAGGGGACGTGGAATCGCCGGAAGTATTGAGATGGGTCCCTTTGAGATCCGAATGGTCCGATGTGAGACGTCCCGATAGTTGTGACGTGAGACGAAGGGTCACTTCGAGGCGATCTTTTCCATTTCCCGTGCCAGCGTGAGCCGCATGCACGCGCGTTTG
>Ga0209002_10004674_pt1 | contig 10719 bp, 7 predicted proteins | sample Rifsed16ft2_FD_184010 | JGI IMG/M metagenome (GOLD analysis project Ga0209002, IMG submission 184010) | Soil microbial communities from Rifle, Colorado, USA - sediment 16ft 2 (version 2) | ecosystem: Environmental > Terrestrial > Deep subsurface > Rock core/Sediment | place: Rifle, Colorado...
GCTGGTTATGGGGGGCGCGGCGGGCGCGGGGTTGCGCCCTCCCGCCGGACGGGCCGTCGTGGTTCGAGCCGCGCTGGATGCGTTGAACCACCGACTGGACGGCACCGTCAACGTCGGCGAGGTGCGGGGATCCGTTACCGGCGGCCTCGATGCGCGCCAGGTGGTGCTGCGCGACCTCGCCGGCACGCCGGTGGCGCGCATCCCGCGGCTCGAAGTTCGCTACCGGGTGCGCGATTTGTTGGGTGGGCGCGTCGTCCTCGGGCAACTCAGGTTGACCCATCCCAACGTGCACTTGGTCCAGGATTCGACCGGTGTCCTGAACCTGGAGCGGGTGCTGCGTCTCGACCGGCCGGGCGGCGGCGGCCGGCGCCCGCTGATCGCCTTCCGCGACGTGGAAATCACGGGCGGCACGCTCACCATCCGGACCGGTGGAGCGGCCAACGGCGCCGACGGCCGCGAGCGGACCATCGAGCACCTGGATGCGCGGCTTCCGTACGCCCGCCTGTCGTCTCCCCTCCCCGGGGAGCGGCCCATGCGGTTCGAGATCGCCAACCTCCAGATGCTGGTGTCCGATCCCGAGCTGGACCTCAGGGGAGCGCGAGGGACGGTGGACATCCTGGGCGACTCCCTGGCGCTCGATCTCGACGAAGCCCGGCTCCCGGGTTCGAACGTCAGTGTGCGTGGAGCGCTCACCTGGCCCCGTGGCGCGCTGCGCTACGCGCTCGACGTGCGCTCCGGCCGCTTCGCGACTGGGGACCTCCAGTGGATCGTCCCTGAGCTCAAGAGCGGCCTGGCCGGTCGCGGGAATGCGACGATTCGCTCCGAGGGCGACGACGTCCTCCGCGTTCGCCTGACCAACCTGGCGCTCGCCGGCCAGGGAGGCGGAGGCAGGTTGCGAGGCACCCTCGGATTGGTGCTGGGCCCGGGCGGCCATCGCACCGTCGAGGGAACCGACCTGGTCGCCGACAGCCTGGACCTGGAGTACGTCCGGCCGCTGCTCGACACCCTGCCCATCGCCGGCCGGCTGACGGGCCGGTTTCAGGGTGAGGGCCCGGAGGAGCAGCTCGCGGTGGAGGTGGACTGGATCTTCCAGGACTCGCTGGTGCCCGGCCGGCCGCAGTCTCACGTCGTGGGCGGCGGCGTCGTGGCACTGGGCGGGCCCGAGGGTCTCGCGTTCCATGACTTTGCGGTCCGAGAGGCGCGCCTGGACATGGGGACCGTGCGGAGGTTGGTCCCGCTGGACCTGCTGGGCGAGCTGGACGCGATCGGAACGCTGAACGGCCCCTGGAAGCAGGCAGAGTTCAGCGGCACGTTGCGCCACCACGACGGCACCTCCCCGCCCACGGTGGCCCGTGGCGTGCTGCGGGTGGACAACCGCGGCGACCCGTTGGGTCTGTGGGCCGACGTGTCGCTGGATTCGCTGTCGCTCGACGGACTGCGATCGAGCTACCCGGTGCTTCCCGCCGGCGGCGCGTTCGCCGGGGACGTCAGACTGGGCGGCTATCTCGATTCACTGGACCTCCAGGCCCAGCTGACGGGTCCCGCCGGCGAGGTCACCGCTCAGGGTGGTCTGGTGTTCGTGGAATCCCGCCGGGGCTTCCATTGGCTCGACGCCACCTTCACGCGGCTGGATCTCCGGCGCCTGGACGGACGCCTGCCGGAGACCTCGCTGGAGGGTCGCCTGCGCGGTCGCGCGGTCCTCGATACCGTCGTGGCGGCACAGGCGGACGGAACGCTCGAGCTGGGCGGGTCCGTCGTCGCGGGTGCCACGTTGGACTCGCTGCGCACGCGCTTTGCCCTGGCGGACTCCGTGCTGTCGATGGACACGCTCACGTTGTTCGCGCCGCAGCTGGTCGCGTGGGCCGGTGGAGGCCTGGGGCTGGGCGGCAGCCGCGAGGACACGCTGCGGATCGGCGGTCGGACCGATTCGGTGGGCGTGGTGGAGCCCCTGGCCCGGTGGCTGGCTCCGAACCGATTCGGTCCTGGGCAGGATTCCTCCCGCCAGGGCGCGCCGGCCGGGGCCGCGGAGGCGACGGTCACCATCGCCGGCTCGCTGGAGCGCTTCGTGGTGCGCGCACGGATGCGCGCACCGGCCCTGCAGTGGGGAGGATTGAGACTGCGGCGCGGCGAGGCGGTTGGCCGGTGGCAGAGCGTGGAGCGGGGCGTGGTGGAGCTGGACGGCTCGGTGGATTCGCTGGCGTGGGACGGGCTGCGGGTCTCCGGTGTCGAGGCCCGGGTGCGCGGCCGCCGGGACTCGCTGGGCTGGTTCGCCAGGAGCCGGTGGGGCGAGCACGCCGCCTGGCTGGCGGGTGGCGAGCTGCGCGCCGATTCGCTCAGCTCGGTCGTGGTGATTGATTCCCTGGCCGTCCTGCTGCCGTCCGAGGTGTGGTTCCTGGCCCGCCGGTCCCGACTCACCGTGACCGACAGCGTGATCGCCGTGGACAGCACGGCGCTGGCGAGCGCCAGCGGTGGTGCGAGGGTGGACCTGGCGGGCTCGGTCCCCCGCACCGGCCTGGGGGCCCTCGCCGTCTCGCTGGAACGGGTCCCCCTGGCTGACGTCTGGGCGCTGGCGCAACGGGATCCCGGCGAGATCTCCGGCGTGCTGAGCGGGACGCTGACGGTGGCCGGCACGGCGCGAGACCCCGTGATGCAGGGCAAGACGGCCCTGCAGGACGTCGCGTTCCGCGGCTTCCGGGCGCCCTACCTGGACGGGGCATTCGACTACCGTGCGAGGCGGCTCGGTGGGGAGTTCGCGCTGTGGCGTGGCGGGCAACGGGTGCTGGGGATCAGCCTGAACCTGCCCATGGACCTGGCGCTTCGCGATGCGCCCCCGGACCGCAAACTCGAAGGTCCCCTGTCCATCCGGGTCCGCGCCGACTCGGTGGACCTGGCCTTCCTGGCCGCCATGGTTCCCGTCGCGCGACAAACCGGCGGACGCCTGTCCGCGGATTTCGGGATCGCCGGGACCTGGATAGGGCCCCAGCTCACGGGGACGGTGGCGGTGAACGACGGGGCCGCAACGTTGCCTGCGCTGGGCGTGCGCTACGAAGGGCTGTTCGGCCGCCTGACACTTGGAGGCGACACCATCCGGGTGGACTCGCTCACGTTCCGGAGCGGCGACGGCGTGGCCTCGATGCGGGGATTCGTGCGGCTGGCCCAGTTAACGCAGCCGCTGCTGGACCTGCGCATCCAGGCGCGCGCCTTCCGGGTGATGGACGTGCGCGACTGGCTCAGCTTTTCGGCGTCCGGTGAATTAGCCTTGCGCGGGCCGGTGTACGGGGCCACGCTCACCGGCCGTGGCACGCTCCCGAGCGGCGTGCTTTACTTCACCGACCTGATCACCAAACAGGTGATGAATCTCGAGGATACCCGGTACGCGGACATCATTGACACCTCGCTGGTGCGGCGGGCCGGCCTGCGGGAAGAATTCGAGAATCGTTTCCTCGACAGCCTCCGGATCAACGGCCTGGTACTGAACATGGGGTCCGAGGTGTGGCTGCGTTCCACCGAGGCCAACTTCCAGCTGACGGGAGATCTCACCGTCAGCAAGGTCGCCGACCGCTATCGCCTGGACGGCACGCTGGAGACCCCGCGGGGCACGTATCGGTTGCCGCTCACCACCACGGTCAAGAGTGACTTTACCGTAACCCGGGGTCAGCTCCAGTACTTCGGGACGCCTGATCTGAACGCCGTGGTGGACATTGACGCGCGCCACGTGGTCCGCCGTCCGGACCAGAACATCAACGTGACCGTCCACATCGGCGGAACGCTGTACACGCCGCAGCTCAGGCTGAGCAGCGACATCCGGCCAGCCATCTCTGAGACCGAGATCATCGCGCTCCTCCTTTTCGGCACCTCGAGCGTCCAGGCCCTCGCGCAAGGCGATCGAGAGCTGCTCGGCGTAGCGAACCGGTACGTCGCCGCGGCGATCTCCGGGGAGGTCGAGCGCTCCCTGATCACCGACCTCGGGCTACCGCTGGATTTCGTTCAGATCCGGCCGGGTGACGTCCTGAGTCAGGGCGGCGGGGTGTTTACCGGCAGCGAGATCGCCCTGGGCAAGCAGCTTACCTTGTTCGGCGTGCCGACGTTCGTGACCTTGAGCCCCCGCCTCTGTCCGCAACAGGCGTTTACCGAGAACATTGGCCTCAGCGCCGAGGTCCGTCTCAGTCGCCAGTGGCTGATGGCGCTCAGCGGAGACCCCGTGGGGAGCTGCGCCGGCCTGCTGGCCGGACCGGCCTCCGCCTTGCGGTATCAGCTTGGCCTCGATCTCTTCTGGCAACGAACCTACTGATGGCGCGAGTGTTGCTGATCACCAATCCCGCCGCCGCGCGCTCGGACCCCAAGGTCATCCGGGCGGTGTGCGAGGTGCTCGCGCGCCGCGGCCTGCAGGTGGACGTGGCCGGGACTACCAAGCCGGAGGACGCCGGGACCCTGGCCCATCAGGGCGTGCTCGACGGCTTCGAGATCATCGCGGTGTACGGTGGCGACGGCACCACCATGCGCGCGGTGCGGGGTATCGTGGGCCAGCCCGTGATGTTGGGGCTGATTCCCGGTGGGACGGGCAACCTGCTCGCTGGGAACCTGCGCGTGCCCAAGAGTCCCACCCAGGCGGCGAAGCTGCTGACGATGGGCAGGCCACGCGCCATTGACCTCGGGCGGGTCCAGCGCTCGGACGGGATCCATTATTTCGCGGTCAACTGCGGGGCCGGCTTCGACGCCGAGCTGATGGCGGCCACGTCCGAGCGGGCCAAGCGGCGCTGGGGGATCGGTGCGTACGTGGCGGAAGCCTGGCAGCGTCTGGGTGCCGTGGCTTCCTATCCCCATCGCATCGTGGTGGATGACGTCCCCCTCGAGACCAAGGCCGCGACCGTGCTGGTCGCCAACTGTGGCGAGGTGATCCCCCGCTTCGTCCGGCTCAAGGCGGACATTGCGCCGGACGACGGCCTCCTGGACGTGGTGGTGCTCAGCGCCGACGGCGCGGTGGATGGCGTGGGGGTCTTCTGGCGGCTGCTGTCCGGCAGCGCCGATGGCGACAAGCGGATCGAGTACGCTCGGGGGCATCGGGTGACCATCGAGGCGACCCCCGCCCGGCCGGTGCAGCTCGACGGCGAATCCGCCGGCGCCACGCCGGTGCTCGCCGAGGTGATGCCGGGGGCGATTCGAGTGCTGGTGCCGGCGGGAGACTGAGGGCGTAGCTTTCACCGCCCGCCTGAAACGGACAGCGGCCACGATGAGGAGGATGCGTGCCCAAAGAGCTCGACATGATGGTCTGCCGCGCGTGCGAAAAAGAGGAGCGGGCCTCGGAGGGCTACCCCTGCGATGACTGCGGAACGTTCATCTGCCTGATCTGCACCATGCGCGGCGTCACGAAGTGTAAGAAGTGCGCGGAGAAGGCCGGGGGCGCGAGCGCCACGCCCGCACCGCAGTAACCTAGACGATGTCTTCCCAGCCTGCCCTGACGAGCGTTGCCGGCTTGCTCGTGGGGCATTTCACAGACCGCGCGGCGGCCACCGGCTGCACCGTGGTGCTCGGACCGCCGGAGGGCATGCGCGCCGCCGCCTACGTGCGCGGCCGGGCCACGGGGACCCGCGAGCTCGACGCCCTGTCCCCCGGACACCTCGTTCCCGCCATCCACGCGCTGCTCCTCACGGGCGGCTCCGCCTACGGGCTGGGCGCGGCCGACGGGGTCATGCGGTGGCTGGCTCAGCGAGGCCGCGGCTTTCCGGTGGGCGCCGCCGGGCTGGTCCCCATCGTTCCCGCGGCCGTGATCTTCGATCTGGCCCCCCTCGGCCGGTCCGATCGCTGGCCCACGGCCGATGACGGCGCCGCAGCCTGTGACGCCGCCGGCGTGGACATCGCCGAGGGATCGGTTGGCGCCGGGACCGGGGCGACGGTAGGGAAGGTCCTGGGCGCTCCGGGCGCCATGAAAGGCGGCGTGGGCACCTGGGCCGAGCGGAGCGGGGACGTGGTGGTCGGCGCCCTGGCGGTGGTGAACGCGTTTGGCGACGTGCGGGACGGGGCCGGCAAGATCATCGCCGGCGCCCGCGACGGTTCAGGATTCGTGGACGCTGCCCGGTATCTCGCGGAAGGCGGAGCGCCCGGCGGCAGCTTTGCCCGGGCCGGAGCCAACACCACGCTGGTCGTGGCCGGCACCAACGCCCGCGTGGAGCGGGCGCAGCTCGCCGAAGTGGCGCGCTCGGCGGCCGACGCCATGGCGCGGTGCATCACGCCCGTGGGCACCCAGTTCGACGGCGATATCGTGTTCGCGGTCTCGGTGGGGGACACGCCGCCGGCCACGCCGGTCATGGTGGAGCTGCTGGCCCAGCGGGCCACGGCCACGGCCATCGAGCGGGCCGTGCGGATGGCGAAGGGCACGAAGCAGGTGCCGGGGTTGGCCGACTGAAGGCGATGTCCCATCCCCCGAGCGTATCTTTCGGCGGCATGAAGCTGGTGCTCTTCGACATTGACGGCACCCTCCTCTCTTCCGACGGCGCGGGCCGCCGGGCCATTCGCGCGGCGTTGCTGGCGGAAATGGGCACCTGCGGCCCCATCGACGGCTATCGGCTCGACGGCAAGACCGACCCGCAGATCGTGCGCGAGCTGCTCATGGCCGCTGGGCACCCGGACGCGGTCAGCCCGGCGCACGTCGAGTCGGTGTGCCGGCGCTACGTCTCCTTGCTGCAGGGCGAGCTCGAGGCCAGCGCCGGCCGGAGCCGGACCTATCCTGGCGTGCCCGAGCTGCTGGATCTCCTCGAGCGTCGCGCCGACGCGGTGCTCGGGCTCCTCACCGGCAACCTGGCGGAAGGCGCGGCGCTGAAGCTGCGGGCGGTAGGGCTCAATCCGGATCGCTTTCGCGTGGGCGCCTACGGCTCGGACGCGGCCGAGCGGCCGCGGTTGCCGGCCATCGCGGCCCAACGCGCCGAGCCGTTGTTGGGTCGCGTGGTGTCCGGGGACGATTTGGTGATCGTGGGCGACACGCCCGCCGACGTGACCTGCGGCGCCTCCCTCGGCGCGCGCGCCATCGGTGTCGCTACGGGTTCGTTCTCCCGCGCCGACCTGCTGGCGGCCGGCGCCTACGCGGCGTTCGACTCCTTCGCCGACCCGGCGCCGGTGGTCGAAGCCGTGTATGCATGACCAGCTCCAAGCTGCTGCTCCCGCTTCGCATCCCCGAGCTGGGTCCTTCCCTGGGCAAGCTGGTCATCGGCACCGGGCGCGCGCCCCGTGGCGTGTGGCTCGACCAGGTCCGCTACCGGCTGGTGACCCGGGTCATCGAGGCCGCCGGGGAAGCCCGACGCCTCTCCGCCAACGACGAACGAGGGCCGGCCGTGGACGCCTTGAGCCGGGCGGCCTGGCTCGCGGCCTGGGATGAAGCGGTGGGTACGCTGGCATCGGCGCTGGTGGCCCGCTTCAACGCGCAGCTCGACGCCGAGGCCCGCGCCGTGCGCATGCCGCGGCGGTTGCGCCGGCGCGTGGCACTCGACCAGGGAGAACGCCGCTCGGTCGCGGCACGCCTCGGGTCCAGCGGCGCCATCCTGATTCCCGCGTTGGACGACGTCGAGCGATGCGGGGAGGCGGCGCTGGCCGCGACGGCGATGGAGCGAGAAGCCGTCAGCGCGTGGCAGGAGTCTCTGAAAACGGCCGCCCGCCGGCTGGAGGCGGCGTGGCTGGCGCTGGAGGACGCGGTCGAGGCGGAGACGGCGCGCTGGGCCGAGGTGGCGGACCGGGTGGCGCAATGGCGAAAACCGCTCTGGCCCGTGTGGGTGTTTGGGACCCTGGGCCTGCTCCTGGCGGCGTGGTTGGGACTGACGTTCGGTGGCTACCTGCCGGCTCCCGAGTGGCTGCTGCGATGGTGGGACCAGGGCGTGAGCCGGCTGTGACCACGCTCGGCGTCGGGATCGATGTGGTGGACGTCGCGCGGGTGAAGCGCCTGCTCGAGAACCGCGGCGGCCGCGTGCTCGAACGACTCTTGACGCACGAGGAGCGCACGTATTGTCTGACCAAGGCCGAGCCCGCGCGCCATGTCGCGGTCCGGGTCGCCGCGAAAGAGGCCGCCTTCAAAGCCTTTCAGTCCGGGGGCGCGCGCCGCATGATCGGCTGGCTGGAAATCGAAGTGCAACGCGAGCCGCATGGTGAGCCCACGCTGGTGCTGCACGGACGGGCCCAGCAGTGTGCGGAGGACCTGCGCATGGCCCGGGCTCTGGTCTCGCTGTCTCATTCCCACACGCAGGCGGTCGCGATCGTTCTGCTGCTCGCCTGACCGGTTGCCATCACCGTGGTGCCCGTCTACAATTCCAGTCTGAAATCTCTTGAGAACAATTCTCAACTAACCATGTCTCGATGGTGCTTGGCCCTGATCGGGCTGGTCCTGTGGCTTTGTCCCCCTGAAGCACAGGGGCAGGGTGCGTCCGAGCTGGCTCGCCGGGTCGCCGACATCGCCTCCCTGGCGATTGACGAATACCAGCTCGGCGTGCGAGACGGTCGAGTGGTGAGCGCGGCCGAGCTGGAAGAGGCACGGCTGTTCCTCGCGGAAGCTCGGCGAAGCGCCCAAGGGCTCCCGGGCGAAGCGGCCGGCCCCGCGTTGGCCCTGCTGGACACCCTGATGGCCGGGGTGGAAGCGCACCTGTCGGTCGAGCGGCTCGCCCCAAGCGTGGAAGCCCTGCGGGCGCATTTGCGCGCCGCGCTGGGCGTGGAGCTGGATCCCCTTCCGAGGAAACCTCCTGCTCTGGCACGGGGCCGCGAGTTGTACGGCGTTCGCTGCGCCAGTTGCCATGGTGACGCGGGTCGCGGTGATGGGCCGGCGGCCGCAAGCATGAATCCGCCGCCCGCCGATCTCACCGCGCCGGCGCTGCGGGGCAGCAGCCCGCTGGAGTTTTACCGCAAGATCAACGTGGGCGTCGCTGGCACCGCGATGCCGTCGTTCTCGTCGCAGCTCAGCGTGGAGGATCGCTGGGCCGCGGCCCTCTACGCGTCCGGCTTGCGGTACACCGAGCAGGAGCGTGAGCGCGGGGAGCGCCTGCTGGGTGAGCGGTGTCCGGGATGTCTGTTGCTGGCGAGCGGATTCACCGAGACCGCGGGCCTGTCGGACGACTCCCTGGCGGCGGCGCTCGCGGTCGAACTCGGGCGTACGCCGGACGATCCCCTGGTGCGGGACGCCGTTGCCTATGCCCGGATGGCGAGCGCTGCGGACGTGCTGGGTAGCGACCGGCGGTTGCGCATGGCCCGCACCCTGGGGGAGACGCGTCGCGGCGTCGCGTCGGCGGTCCGATTGGTCGAGGAGGACCAGCGAGCGAGCGCGGCGGCGCAGTTGGTAGACGCGTACCTGGTGTTCGAGCGGATCGAGGCCGAGGTGCGGGCGCGCGCCCCGCGGACCGCCGCGGAGGTCGAGCGCCGCTTCGCCGCGCTCCGCGCGGCCGCGGCCGAGGCTCCGGTGGAGTCGGTGCGGGCGGCCGCGGAGCAGGTGGACCGGGCGTTGACCAACGCCGGCAACGAGTTGTCCGCGGCGACGTCGCCCAGGCTGGTATTCGCGCAATCGCTGGTCATCATGCTGCGGGAAGGGTTCGAGGCCATTCTGGTGATCGGCGCGCTGGTGGCGTTCCTGGTGCGGGCGGGCGCGTCGGAGCGCAAGCGGGAGATTGGGCTGGGTGTGCTCTGGGCCATTGGAGCGAGCGTCCTGACGGCGGTGGGCTACGCCACGATCTTCCGCAGCGCCACGGCCTCTCAGGAGGCGCTCGAGGGCATCACGATGCTGGTGGCCGCGGCGGTCCTGTTCTGGGTGTCCTACTGGCTGGTGTCCAAGATCGAGCTGAAGAAGTGGCGGGCGTTCGTGGCGGAGCGTATGGGCAAGGCGCTCTCCAGCCGGAGCGCGCTGGCGCTGGCGGCGGTGGCGTTCCTGGCGGTGTACCGCGAAGGGTTCGAGACGGTGCTGTTCTATGCCGCCCTGTTTGCCAGTGCCGGTGGGGCGCCGGGCGCCGGGGCCGGGATCGCGGGCGGCATCGTGGTCGGATCCGTCGCGCTGGGCCTGGTCTATTACCTGATGCAGCGCTACGGCGCCCGCCTGCCGCTCAAGCCGTTCTTCGCGGTGACCAGCGCCTTGTTGTACCTGATGGCGTTCAGCTTCGTGGGGCAGGGGATCAGCGAGCTGCAGGCGGCCGGGTACGTGCCGGCCACGCCCCTGTCCTGGGTACCCACCATTCCCGCGCTGGGCATCTTCCCCACGCTGCAGTCCTTCCTGCTCCAGGGCGTCCTGGTGGCCGCGGTCGCGGCGGCGTTGGTGTGGGTGTTCTGGCTCGAGCCCAGGGCACGGGCGCCGGAGACCACGGCGGCCTAGCTCTTAAACAAATGGTTCTTTGCTATCGCATGCTTGACAACCCCGGATGGGAAAGCCAGCTTGCTGGGGGTCAGGCAGCCGCCGTTCGGTGCCGGATCTCTTTACAGAACAATCAGATAGCACCGTGGCGCTCGGGATAGTGATTGCTCTTCTGGTTGGCGGGCAGGTGCGTGCCCGAGCCGTTCTGCTTCCCAAGTTCTGGTTCCAACATGAGATGAAAGGAGGGTCAGGAGAGCGTGGGTCGCTCGCGCCGGAGCGCGAGTGGATGCGAGAAGGTACACCGTTTACCTAAGAGGTGCTTCATGCAATCAGCAAACGTATGGACGCGAGCAGTCCACGCGGTTTGGAGGGTCGGCGGAGCGGTTCGCCCGCTGGCCGTCGCAGCCGCGGTG
>Ga0209002_10004675_pt1 | contig 10717 bp, 4 predicted proteins | sample Rifsed16ft2_FD_184010 | JGI IMG/M metagenome (GOLD analysis project Ga0209002, IMG submission 184010) | Soil microbial communities from Rifle, Colorado, USA - sediment 16ft 2 (version 2) | ecosystem: Environmental > Terrestrial > Deep subsurface > Rock core/Sediment | place: Rifle, Colorado...
AGCCATGGGCCCGGGACGTCCAGCGGCGCGCCCGGCGCGCGCCCGAGGGGAATCGCCAATGGCAGTGGTCAAGACCAAGGGGGCGGGGGACCGGATCAGCTTCGCCAAGATGCCGGAGATCATCGCCATCCCCAACCTGATCGAGATCCAGCGCCGCTCCTTCGACCAGTTCCTGCAGCACCGGGTGCCGCCCGACCGCCGGGAGCAGATCGGCCTGCAGGGGGTTTTCACCAGCATCTTCCCGATCAACGACTACGACGACTCCGCCTCCCTGGAGTTCGTGAAGTACGAGTTCGGGCAGCCCAAGTACTCCCCCGTGGAGTGTCGGGAGAAGGGGATGACCTACTCGGCCCCCCTCAAGGTCACCCTCCGCCTGGTGGTCTGGGACAAGGGGGGGGCGGGGGAGGCCAAGAGCATCCGGGACATCAAGGAGCAGGAGGTCTACCTGGGCGAGATGCCCCTCATGACCGAGCACGGGACCTTCGTCATCAACGGGACCGAGCGGGTCGTGGTGAGCCAGCTCCACCGCTCCCCCGGGGTCTTCTTCGACCACGACGGGGGGAAGACCCACCCGAGCGGCAAGGTCCTCTACAGCGCCCGGCTCATCCCCTACCGGGGCTCCTGGCTGGAGTTCGAGTTCGACGCCAGCGACATCCTGCACGTCCGCATTGACCGGCGGCGGAAGTTCGTGGCCACCATCCTGCTCCGGGCCATCGGCTACGGGTCCAACGAGGAGATCCTGCGGCTCTTCTACGAGCGGGACGTGGTCCAGATCGAGCGGGGGAAGGAGTTCGCCCTGGTGCTGATGGACCGGGTGGACGGGAAGGAGGTCCAGCTCTCGCCGGGGGTGGGGTGGCGGGTGGCCAAGGACGTGGTGGACCCGCGGAGCAAGGAGGTCATCCTCCCCCGCACGAAGAAGCTCTCACGGGCCTCGGTGAAGAAGGCCGTCGGCGCCCGCATCCGGCAGGTGCCGCTCTACAAGGAGGACCTGCTGGGGCGGATCACCGCCGTGGACGTGGTGGACGGGAAGACGGGGGAGGTCCTCCTGGAGTGCGCGCAGGAGGTGACCGCCGAGGCCCTGGAGCGGATCCTCGAGCGGGGGGTGGAGCGGTTGCTCCTCCTGCACGCCGGGGAAGGGCGGGAGCAGTTGGAGATCCGGGACACCCTGCTGCGCGATGCCAGCCGCTCCGAGGAGGAGGCGCTGGTGGAGATCTACCGGCGGATGCGCCCCGGCGACCCGCCCACGGTGGAGAGCGCCCGGGCCCTGCTGAACTCCACTTTCTTCAACCCCAAGCGGTACGACCTCTCCAAGGTGGGCCGCTTCAAGCTGAACAGCAAGCTGGGCATGCAGGTTCCGCTGGAGGTCCGCGTCCTCCGCCAGGAGGACGTCGTGGCCATCGTCCGCTACCTGCTCCGGCTGAATCACGGGGAGGGGATGATAGACGACATCGACCACCTGGGGAACCGCCGGGTCCGGTCGGCCGGGGAGCTGCTGGAGGACCAGTTCCGCATCGGGCTGGCCCGGATGGAGCGGGCGGTCCGGGAGCGGATGAGCACCCAGGAGCTGGAGACCCTCATGCCCCATGACCTGGTGAACGCCAAGCCGGTCTCGGCGGCCCTGAAGGAGTTCTTCGGCTCCTCCCAGCTCTCCCAGTTCATGGACCAGACCAACCCGCTGGCGGAGCTGACCCACAAGCGCCGCCTGAGCGCCCTGGGGCCGGGGGGCCTCTCCCGGGAGCGGGCCGGGTTCGAGGTCCGGGACGTCCATCCCACCCACTACGGTCGGATGTGCCCCATTGAGACCCCGGAAGGCCCGAACGTGGGTCTCATCTCCTCCCTCTCCACCTACGCCCGGGTGAACGACTTCGGGTTTATCGAGACCCCCTACCGGAAGGCGAAGGACGGGCGGGTGAGCGACGAGATCGAGTACCTGACGGCCGACGTGGAGGAACGGTTCACCATCGCCCAGGCCAACGCGCCTCTGGACGCCCGGGGGCGCTTCGCGACTGAGCGGGTATCCGCCCGCGCGGCGGGCAACTTCGTCATGCTCCCCCGGGAGAAGGTGGACTACATGGACGTCTCCCCCAAGCAGCTGGTGGGGATCTCCACCTCCCTGGTCCCCTTCCTGGAGCACGACGACGCCAACCGGGCCCTGATGGGGGCGAATATGCAGCGGCAGGCGGTTCCGCTGTTGCGGCCCGAGGCGCCCATCGTGGGGACCGGCATGGAGTTCGTGGCGGCCAAGGACTCGGGGGCGGTGGTGGTGGCCCGGCGGGCCGGCGTGGTGGAGGCGGTCTCGGCGGCCCGGATCATCGTCCGCGCCGACGAGAAGGCCGAGGACGGGGGGCTCGCCGACGGCAGCAGCGTGGATATCTGCACGCTGATGAAGTTCGAGCGCAGCAACCAGAACACCTGTATCAACCAGAAGCCGATCGTGGGCGTGGGGGAGCGGGTCCGGAAGGGGCAGGTGATCGCCGACGGCCCGGCGACCGCCGCCGGGGAGCTGGCCTTGGGCCAGAACGTCCTGGTGGCCTTCATGCCCTGGGGGGGCTACAACTTCGAGGATGCCATCCTCATCAGCGAGAAGCTGGTGAAGGATGACCGCTTCACCTCCATCCACCTCGAGGAGTTCGAGATCGAGGCCCGGGACACCAAACTGGGGAAGGAGGACATCACCCGGGACATCCCCAACGTGGGGGAGGACGCCCTGAAGGACCTGGACGAGAGCGGGATCATCCGGATCGGGGCGGAGATCAAGCCCGGCGACATCCTGGTGGGCAAGGTCACCCCCAAGGGGGAGACGGTCCTCACCCCCGAGGAGCGGCTGCTGCGGGCCATCTTCGGAGAGAAGGCGGAGGACGTCCGGGACGCCTCCCTCTACGTCCCGCCGGGCATCACGGGCACCGTGGTCGAGGTGAAGGTCTTCTCCCGCAAGGGGGTGGACAAGGACGAGCGGGCCAAGTCCATCGAGGACGAGGAGGTCAGCCGCCTCCGGAAGGACTACGAGGACGAGATCGCCATTATCGCCAAAGACCGGGACCGGCGAGTCCGCGCCCTCATCGAGGGGAAGATCGCGGGGCGGGACCTCCGGGCGAAGCGGAGCGCGAAGGTCCTGGTGCCCAAGCGCAAGAAGCTGACGGCGGAGGTGCTGGATGCCCTGAAGCCCGAGGAGCTGGCGGAGGTGGCGCGGCAGCTCTCCGACGACGTCGCCCGGAAGGTGGACAAGCTCTACAGCGCGGCGGAGAGCCAGATCCACGTTCTGGAGACCATGCTGGAGGAACGGATCGCCCGCATCCAGAAGGGGGACGAGCTGGCCCCGGGCGTCTTCAAGACGGTCAAGATTTTCGTCGCCGTGAAGCGGAAGCTCTCCGTGGGGGACAAGATGGCCGGGCGCCACGGCAACAAGGGGGTCATCGCCAAGATCCTCCCCGAGGAGGACATGCCCTACGTGCCCGATGGCACCCCGGTGGAGGTGGTCCTGAACCCCCTGGGGGTGCCCTCCCGGATGAACGTGGGGCAGATCCTGGAGACGCACCTGGGCTGGGCTGCTCAGGCCCTGGGGCTGCGGGTCTCCTCCCCGGTCTTCGACGGGGCCGCGGAGAAGGAGATCAAGGATATGCTGAAGAAGGCCGGTCTGCCCCTCGGGGGCAAGACGGTGCTGTGCGACGGGCGGACCGGGAAGCCGTTCCACCAGGAGGTGGCGGTGGGCTACATCTACCTGATGAAGCTGGCCCACCTGGTGGACGACAAGATCCACGCCCGTTCCATCGGGCCCTACTCCCTGGTCACCCAGCAGCCGCTGGGAGGGAAGGCCCAGTTCGGGGGCCAGCGGTTCGGGGAGATGGAGGTCTGGGCGCTGGAGGCCTACGGGGCGGCCTACACCCTGCAGGAGATCCTGACCGTAAAGTCGGACGATGTGGTGGGTCGCACCAAGATGTACGAGTCCATCGTCAAGGGGGAGTGCGCCCTGGAGCCGGGGCTCCCCGAGTCCTTCAACGTGCTGGTCAAGGAGCTCCAGAGCCTCGCCCTGGACGTGGAACTGATCAAGGAGTAACACCCGCGCGTCACGCCCACCGGTCGGCAGGCAGGGAGGAGCGCCACCGTGGATAAGTTCTTCGGGTTTTTCGATGAAAAGCCCATCGACCCCACCAGCTTCCGGGCCATCCGCATCGGCTTGGCCTCGCCCGAGAAGATCCGGGCCTGGTCGCACGGCGAGGTGAAGAAGCCGGAGACCATCAACTACCGGACCTTCAAGCCGGAGCGGGACGGCCTCTTCTGCGCCCGGATCTTCGGCCCGACCAAGGACTGGGAGTGCAACTGCGGGAAGTACAAGGGGATCAAGCACAAGGGGGTGGTCTGCGACAAGTGCGGCGTGGAGGTCATCCGGAGCAAGGCCCGGCGCCAGCGGTTGGGCCACATCGAGCTGGCCTCCCCCGTGGTGCACATCTGGTTCTTCAAGTCCATCCCGAGCCGCATCGGCTACCTGCTGGACATGCCCCTGCGGGATCTGGAGAAGGTCCTCTATTTCGAGGAGTACGTCGTCCTGGATCCGGGGAGCACCGGGCTGAAGCAGCGGGAGCTCCTCACCGAGGATCGGTACCGGAAGCTCCAGGAGGAGCACGGACCCGACGCCTTCCGGGTGGGGCTGGGAGCCGAGGCTATCCGGGAACTGCTGCGGCAGGTGAGCGTGAAGGAGCTGGCGGACCAGTTGCGGGCCCAGATGCAGGTGGAGGCCTCCCAGCAGACCCGGAAGAAGATCACGAAGCGGCTCCGGATCGTGGAGGCCTTCGTCCACTCGGGGAACCGCCCGGAGTGGATGATCCTGGAGGTCGCCCCGGTCCTGCCCCCCGAGCTGCGCCCCCTGGTTCCCCTGGACGGGGGGCGCTTCGCCACGTCCGACCTGAATGACCTGTACCGCCGGGTCATCAACCGGAACAACCGGCTCAAGCGCCTCATCGAGCTCCGGGCACCCGAGATCATCATCCGGAACGAGAAGCGGATGCTCCAAGAGGCGGTGGACGCCCTCTTCGACAACGGGCGTCGGGGCCGGGCCCTGAAGGGCCAGAACAACCGGCCCCTGAAGTCCCTGAGCGACATGCTGAAGGGGAAGCAGGGACGCTTCCGGCAGAACCTGCTCGGGAAGCGGGTGGACTACTCCGGTCGCTCCGTGATCGTGGTGGGGCCGGAGCTGAAGCTGCACCAGTGCGGCCTCCCGAAGAAAATGGCCCTGGAGCTCTTCAAGCCCTTTATCTTCCGGAAGCTGCTGCAGCAGAGCGAGCACGCCCCCACCATCAAGAGCGTGAAGAAGATGGTGGAGAAGGGGCGGCCGGAGGTCTGGGACGCGCTGGAGGAGGTGATCAAGGAGCACCCGGTCCTCCTGAACCGGGCCCCGACGCTCCACCGCCTGGGTGTCCAGGCCTTCGAACCGATCCTGGTGGAGGGGGAGGCGATCAAGATCCACCCCCTGGTCTGCGCGGCCTTCAACGCGGACTTCGACGGGGACCAGATGGCGGTCCATGTGCCGCTCAGCCCCGAGGCCCAGCTGGAGGCGGCGGTGCTCATGATGGCCCCCCACAACATCCTGTCCCCCGCCAACGGGCAGCCGCTGGTGGCCCCGAGCCAGGACATCGTGCTGGGCTGCTACTACCTGACCAAGGCCCGGGCAGGGGAGAAGGGGGAGGGGCGGATCTTCGCCGACATGGAGGAGGTCCGCTGCGCCTACGACGCGGAGGAGGTCGGGCTGCTGGCCCGGATCAAGCTCCGGGTCGGCGGGGAGATCCTGGAGACCACCGCCGGCCGGGTCCTCTTCAACGAGATCCTCCCGCCCGAGCTCCGGTTCGTGAACCAGGAGATGAGCAAGCGGGAGCTGACCCGCCTCGTGGCCCAGTGCTACTACCTCCTGGGGAACACCCAGACAGTCCGCCTGCTGGACGCCGTGAAGGACCTGGGGTTCCGCTACGCGACGCTGGCCGGGGTCTCCATCGGCATTGACGACATGCACATCCCCGCCGGGAAGGAGAAGCTCCTCGAGGGGGCCCGGAGGGAGGTCATCAAGGTCGAGCAGGAATACCTGGATGGCCTCATCACCAAGGGCGAGCGGTACAACAAGATCATCGACATCTGGACCCAGGTCTCCGAGCGGGTGTCCGACGAGCTCTTCCGGGAGCTGGAGACCATGAAGGAGGGGGAGTTCAACCCCGTCTTCATGATGGCCGACTCGGGGGCCCGAGGGTCCCGCCAGCAGATCCGCCAGCTCGCCGGGATGCGGGGGCTGATGGCCAAGCCCTCGGGGGAAATCATCGAGACCCCCATCACCGCCAACTTCCGGGAGGGGCTGACGGTCCTCCAGTACTTCATCTCCACTCATGGCGCTCGGAAGGGGTTGGCCGACACCGCCCTCAAGACCGCCGACTCCGGCTACCTGACCCGCCGGCTGGTCGACGTGGCCCAGGATGTCATCGTCACCGAGGTGGACTGCGCCACCCCCAACGGCATCTGGGTCACCCCCCTCATCGAGGGGGGGGAGATCATCCAGTCGTTGCGGGACCGGATCCTGGGGCGGGTCGCCCTGGATGACGTCGCGGATCCGTTCACCGGTGAGCTGATCGTGCAGGCCAGCGAGGGGATCGTCGAGCCCATCGCCTCCCGCGTGGAGGAGGCCGGCATTGACCGGGTGAAGATCCGGTCGGTCCTCACCTGCGAGGCCAAGCGGGGGGTCTGCGTCCGCTGCTATGGCCGGCACCTGGCCACGGGGAAGATGGTGGAGCTGGGGGAGGCGGTCGGGGTGTTGGCCGCCCAGTCCATCGGCGAGCCGGGCACCCAGCTGACCATGCGGACCTTCCACATGGGTGGCACGGCGACCCGGCTGGCCGAGCAGACCACCGTGGAGTGCAAGGCCGCGGGGACGGTCCAGTTCACCCACCTGAAGACGGTCAAGACCGGCCCCGGCGACCTGGTGGTCATGAACCGGAACGGCGCCATCAGCATCGTGGACGACAAGGGGCGGAAGAAGGAGACCTACCCGGCCGTCTACGGGGCCAAGTTGAAGGTGGAGGACGGGCAGCGCGTGACCTCGGGGATCACCCTGATGGAGTGGGACCCCTTCACGTTGGCCATCCTCACGGAGCACTCCGGCAAGGTGATCATCCGGGACGTGATCGAGGGGGTCACCATGAAGGAGGAGGTGGACGAGGTCACGGGGCTGGCCCAGAAGGTCATCGTGGAGCATGGCAAGGAGGAAGTCCAGCCCCGGGTCTCGATCAAGGACGACCACAACGTGACCCTCTTCAAGACCCTCCTCCCCGTGGGAGCCCACCTGATGGTGTCGGATGGCCAGGCGGTCTCCGCGGGGGACGTCATCGCCAAGATCCCGCGGGAGACCACCAAGACCAAGGACATCACCGGCGGTCTCCCCCGGGTGGCGGAGTTGTTCGAGGCCCGGCGGCCGAAGGAGGCGGCCGTCATCTCCGAGATCGACGGTCGGGTGGAGTTCGCCGGCATGGCCAAGGGGATGCGGAAGGTGCTGATCCGGAACGAGACGGGGGATCCGCGCGAGTACCTCATCCCGCGGGGGAAGCACGTCAACGTCCTGGAGGGAGACGAGGTGAAGGCCGGCGAGCCCCTCATGGACGGTCCCATCAACCCGCACGACATCCTGGATGTGCTGGGGGACCAGGAGTTGCAGCGGTACCTGGTCAACGAGGTGCAGGAGGTCTACCGGCTCCAGGGGGTGAGCATCAACGACAAGCACATCGAGGTCATCGTCCGCCAGATGCTGAAGCGGGTCCAGATCGAGACGGTGGGGTACACGGGCTTCCTGGTGGGGGAGCACGTGGACAAGATCCTCTTCAATGACGAGAACCAGCGGGTCATCAGGGCCGGCGGCACCCCGGCCACCGCCAAGCCGCTCCTCCTGGGGATCACCAAAGCCTCCCTCTCCACGGACTCCTTCATCTCCGCCGCCTCGTTCCAGGAGACCACCAAGGTCCTCACCGAGGCGGCCATCAACGGCGCCCGGGACGAGCTGCGGGGGTTGAAGGAGAACGTCATCATGGGGCGCCTCATCCCGGCCGGGACCGGGATGCGGTGGTACCGGGAAACCCAGCTGAACACCCCCGAGCCGCCCGAACCGGCGCCCGAACCGGCGCCGGCGGTCGCACCTGCCCCGCTCCCGGAGGGGATGGAGGCGCTGGAGATCTCGCTGGGGGATCCGCCGGCACCGCCCGCATAGGGATCCTGGCACAAAGGGCTTGACAAGAATTCCGCGCGCCTGGTAAGGTGTCGCGGTTTGGGCAGGGATTGCCCGCAGGGAGAGGCGTGCCCACGATCAACCAGTTGGTCCGGAAGGGCAGGGTCGCGCTCCGCCGGAAGCAGAAGGCCCCGGCCCTGGAGGAGTCGCCCCAGAAGCGGGGGGTGTGCGTCCGGGTCTATACCACCACGCCGAAGAAGCCGAACTCGGCGCTGCGGAAGGTGGCCCGGGTCCGCCTGACCAACGGGATCGAGGTCACCACCTACATCCCGGGAGTCGGGCACAACCTCCAGGAGCACTCCATTGTGCTCATCCGGGGCGGGCGGGTGAAGGACCTCCCCGGGGTCCGCTACCATATCATCCGGGGGACCCTGGACACGGCGGGGGTGCAGGACCGCCGCCAGAGCCGGTCCCTGTACGGGGCGAAGCGCCCGAAGGCGAGCTAGGGCGAAGGCACCGGCACTTAGGGGCAGCGGCCCGCCCCGGCAGTTAAGTGCCGTTTTTCGTTTCTCTGGAGGAGCGGCCGTGCCGCGACGGCGGGTGATCTTGAAGCGGGAGACGCTGCCGGATCCGGTCTACAACAACCGGCTGGTGGCGAAGTTCATCAACACCATAATGGTGAAGGGGAAGAAGAGCCCGGCGGAGAGGATCTTTTACGGGGCCATGGGCTTGATCGAGTCCCGGATGAAGCAGGACCCCCTGAAGATGTTCAAGCAGGCGGTGGACAACGTGAAGCCGGTCCTGGAGGTGAAATCCCGGCGCGTCGGCGGGGCCACCTATCAGGTCCCGGTGGAGGTCCGGTCCGAGCGGCGCACCTCGCTGGCCCTGCGCTGGATCATCGGGTTCGCCCGCCAGCGGAACGAGAAGACGATGGCGGACCGGCTGGCCGCCGAACTGATCGAGGCGGCGAACAATCGGGGAACGGCGGTCAAGAAGCGCGAGGACACGCACAAGATGGCGGAGGCCAACAAGGCCTTCGCCCATTACCGGTGGTAGCCGGGGCGGCGGGAGGATCGGGGTTGTCGCAGGAGAACGGGAAGAACCGGATCCGGAACATCGGCATCATGGCCCACATCGATGCCGGCAAGACCACCACCACCGAGCGCATTCTTTATTATACGGGGAAGACCCACAAGCTCGGGGAGGTGGACGCCGGATCCACCGAAATGGACTGGATGGCCCAGGAGAAGGAGCGGGGGATCACCATCACCTCCGCCGCCACCACCTGCTTCTGGCGGGACCACCAGGTGAATATCATTGACACCCCGGGCCACGTGGACTTCACGGTGGAGGTGGAGCGCTCCTTGCGGGTCCTGGACGGGGGCATCGTCCTCTTCGACGCGGTCAGCGGGGTGGAGCCCCAGACGGAGACCGTCTGGCGGCAGGCGGACAAGTACGGGGTGCCCCGGATCGCCTTCGTCAATAAGATGGACCGGACCGGCGCCGCCTTCTACCGGACCATGCTCATGATGGCGGAGCGCCTGGGGGCGAACCCGGTGGCCATCCAGATCCCCGTCGGGGTGGAGGCCAACTTCCAGGGGGTCGTGGACCTGATCCGGATGCAGGCCATCCTCTGGGACGAGGAGACGCTGGGGGCCCGCTTCCGCCTGGAGCCGATCCCCGCCGAGCTCAAACCGGAAGTGGTGAAGGCGCGGGAGAAGCTGCTGGAGGCCGTGGCGGAGCAGGACGACCGGCTCCTCCAGCGCTACGTGGAAGGGGAGGGGATCCCCGCCGAGGACATCCTCGTTGCCCTGCGGAAGGCGACGCTCGGCATGCGGGTGATCCCGGTCCTGTGCGGCGCGGCCTTTAAGAACAAGGGGGTCCAGCCCCTCCTGGATGCCGTGCTGGACCTCCTCCCCTCCCCGGTGGACCTCCCCCAGGTGGTCGGGACCCACCCCAAGACCGGGGAGCGAGTGACCCGGAGCCCCGCCGACACCGAGCCCTTCGCTGCCCTCGCCTTCAAGATCATGGCGGACCCCTACGTGGGGCAGCTCGCCTTCTTCCGGGTCTACTCGGGGGTGCTGGAGGCCGGCTCCTACGTGACCAACTCCACCCGGGGGACCAAGGAGCGGATCGGCCGCCTCTTGAGAATGCACGCGAACAAGCGGGAGGATATCAAGGTCATCCGGGCCGGGGACATCGGGGCCGCCGTCGGCCTGAAGGGCACCAAGACCGGCGACACCCTCTGCACCGATGCCCACCCCATCCTCCTGGAGGCGATCGAGTTCCCCCACCCGGTCATTGCGGTGGCCATCGAGCCCAAGACCAAGGAGGGCCAGGAGAAGCTCTCGACGGCCCTCGCCACCCTCGCCAACGAGGACCCCACCTTCAAGGCCCACACGGACGAGGAGACGGGCCAGACGATCATCGCGGGGATGGGGGAGCTCCACCTGGAGATCATCGTGGACCGCCTCCTGCGGGAGTTCAAGGTGGAGGCCAACGTGGGCAAGCCCCAGGTCGCCTACCGAG
>Ga0209002_10004678_pt1 | contig 10714 bp, 9 predicted proteins | sample Rifsed16ft2_FD_184010 | JGI IMG/M metagenome (GOLD analysis project Ga0209002, IMG submission 184010) | Soil microbial communities from Rifle, Colorado, USA - sediment 16ft 2 (version 2) | ecosystem: Environmental > Terrestrial > Deep subsurface > Rock core/Sediment | place: Rifle, Colorado...
CGGGCTCGGTCAACGCCAGGCCCCCGCGCAGCTCGCCGCTCGCGAAACGCGGAAGATAGCGGCGCTTCTGCTCCGCGGTCCCGTGTCGCTCGACCGCCGCCGCCATGATGAGATGCGAATTGAATAGTCCCGGGACCGACATCCACACCGCCGACATGCGCTCGACGATCCGCGCATAGGTCACAGCCGGGAGCCCGAGGCCGCCGTGCTCGGGCGCGATGGTGGCGCCGAAGAGCCCGAGCGTCTTCAACTTCTCGACGATTGCCGCCGGATAGGTGTCGGCGGCCTCCAGCGCGTGCACGACCGGGCGCACGTCCCGCTCGAGGAACCGGTCCACGCTCTGGAGGATGAGCGCCTCCTGCCCGTCGGTCCCTTCCGGGTGCGGCGTCGCGTCCATACCGGGACAACTCTACCCTGAGAACGGAATCGCCGCTATATCGTCTGCGCATCGACAAGCCCGGCTAGTCAAAAAGCGAGACTTGCCCCTGCGCCTAGTTGTTGTTTGACTCCCACCCGCGTATTCTTAACTCGTGGTGGCTGCGACGCCCCGACTAGCCAATTCGAGCGTACGAGTCAGCAGGAGACAAGCGATGTTACGGTCTTTTTCGAAAGCGGTGTTCCTTGCGTTTACCATGTTGTCGGCAGCAACCACCCTGGGAGCAAGCTATCCACAACGACCCATCAGGCTGGTGGTTCCTTATCCCGCGGGCGGAGCGGCCGATGTGCTGTCGCGCGTTCTTGCGGAGCCCTTGCGCGAGGAGCTCAAGCAGCCGGTCGTAGTCGACAACCGGGGCGGGGCCGGCGGAAACATCGCGATGGAGATGGTGGCGGGAGCGACTCCGGACGGTTATACCCTCGTCATGGCAAATGCGCCGACTTTGGCGATCAACCCGACGCTGTACGCCCACGTCCGCTTCGATCCCGTACGGGATTTCGCGCCAACAAGCTTGGTTGCCAAGGTGCCGTTGTTTGTCCTGGTGCAGGCATCCTCACCCGTGAAATCAGTGAAGGAGCTGATTTCCATGGCCAGGGAGAAGCCGAACGCGTTGTCCTACGCAATCGGCGGGAACGGAAGTGTTACGCAATTGTCGGCAGCGCTGTTTGCGGAGCGGGCGGGAGTCAAGCTCCGCGGTATTTCCTATAAGGGGAGCGCCCCGGCACTGGTCGGCCTGATGAGCGGAGAGACGGACTGCATGTTCGACCTGATGCCATCATCGATGCCTTTCGTGAAGTCCGGCCAGCTCCGGGCGCTGGCGGTAACAAGCCCGACGCGCTCAGCGCTCGCGCCCGATCTGCCGACCATCGCAGAACTGGGCCTGCCTGGCTATGAGGCAAGCTCCTGGTTTGGTGTAATGGCGCCCGCGAAGACGCCAACGGACATTCTGGCCAGAGTAAATCACGTTATCGTCAATATCGTGAAGTCGCACGCATTTCAACAGAAACTATCCCCGCTCGGTGCCGAGCCTGCCTGGAGCACGCGAAGTGAGTTTTCGGACTACATCAAGTCCGAGGGGAAGAAGTGGGGACAAATCGTCACCAAACTGAGTTTAAAAATAGAATAGAGAATAGCGCTGCAACCGCCGGGCGCTAATCAAACCCATACTCCTTCCAGCGTCTCAGGACAGTCTGCTCGTGTTCCGGAGCGGGTGCTACCGTCGGCGGGAAGCGCTCTCCGCCCCACTCGGGCCGGCGCTGGAAATGCCAGTTGCGCGTGGCGTCAATCAGTACGCGATTCCAAATTCCCGAACCAAGCTGGTCGATGTCGCGCTCTTCCAGCGGGGTGCTAGGGTCGAGCGGATGCCCGAATGACCCCGGGAAAACGACAATGCCGCCATGCCCTGCATTGACGCGGTAGGCAATGGCCCAGTCAATCTGCTCGTAGGAGGTCACGTCAATGTCTTCTTCGACCACGAAGACGTGTTTGTAGCGCCCTTGGCCGGCGCTGGCGCCCCAAAGGGCCGCCGCGATCTGCTTGGGTTGTCCCTGGTATTGTTTTCGAATCTTGATGTAAATATTGATTCCGCAGGTGATTGGATCCGCGTACACGTCGAGAACGCCGGGTATGCCAGCGGTGTTGAGCACATTCCACGCGATCGCAGCGCGCTGAGCCGACGAGATCACGGCGTTTTCGCTGTATGAACCGGGCATGTTGCCTTCCTGCGTCCCGCGCAGGATCGGGTCGTTACGGTGCGTGACGCACGTGACCCGGATGGTCGGTCGCGGGGTCGGAATGTCGGACACGTAGCCGGTAAACTCCGCAAACGGCCCTTCGATCTCGTAGGTTTCAGGATCAGGATCGATCGACCCCTCAATCACGATTTCCGCGCTTGCCGGTACTTCGAGGTCTACGGTCTCGCACTTGACCAGCGGCACCGCCTCGTTGCGGTACGCGCCCAGCACGTCGAATTCGCAAACGCCGGCCGGCAAGGGGCTTCCGCCCAGGAATCCCATAATAGGGTCCCAGCCGATTACACAGGCGACCGGCATTTTTTCCCTGCGGTCGGCGTATTTCGAAAAATGCTGTCCCCAGTGCTGACCGCCCCTGATCAGTAATGAAGGGATTGTGTTTTTCTTGCCGACCATGCCCCGGTAGATGCCGACGTTCTGCACTCGCGTGTCCGGATCCCGGGTGACAATGCAGGCGTAGGTATTGATGTAACGGCCGCCTTCCAGAAAATGCCATTTGGGCACCGGAAATTCCAGAAGATCAACATCTGGCCCGGTGATGATGTTCTCCTTGACCAGGCCGGTCGGTACGATGACCGGGGCAATCTGTTCCCGGTTCTTTCGCATGACGTACTGCACGATTTCCCTGTTGCTGACGTCCTTGGGAAAACCGAGCGCCAGCGCGAGCCGTTGACGCGTGCCGATGCCGCCGGTGAACACCTTTCGTCCCCGCGTCTTTTCGTAGCCGACGATGTTTTCGAACAACAGGGCGGGGCCCTTGCGCTCGAGCACTTTGCGCGAAATCGTCCCGATCTCACAGTCCCAATTGACCGGCGCCTTGATGCGATGGAGGTCGCCCCCATGCTCGAGTAGCGCAATCCATTGCCTGAGATCCATGCAGCCCATGCCGTTTTCCACCGCTGTCGTGTCGTGTTTTTGAGATGATACCCGAATGGATCTGACTTTGACCGGGCAGCTACGGCCTGGCCAAGCAATGGCAAAGGTGCCCAATGACTCGCGAGTTCGCGTTGAATGAGGCGTCGTTTTGGCTTCTGTCTGTTGCTGGTAAACTGCACCAGGCTGTCGCGCACCGCGGGGTGTCGCGGCGCCACACCGGAATTCGGAAGCAAATTCGCTCACTGGAAAATCAGGGGAAGAGGACATGATGGAAGCGGTCATGCCACCCGCTGACGCTTACTTCGACGCTTCCGCGCGTATGCCCGACGGCCGGCTCTCGCACGCGGGGCTTGCGAGGCTGCATGACGTCAGGCTGCGGACGACCCACGGTATCCTGCTTGCTCTTGACATGGAATCGCTGGACGAGATGAAGCGTGTGGTGGAGCGCACGACTCGAATCGAAGGTATTGTTGGCTACAAGGTGGGGCTGACCGCGACGCTGAGGCTCGGTCTCGGTGGAGCCGTGCGGCATCTTCGTGCAGTGACGGATCTGCCACTGGTGTACGATCACCAGAAAGCCGGGGCGGATGTGCCAGACATGGCGGCGAAGTTCGCCTCGACCTGCAAGGAGGCTGGAGTTGATGCGCTGATTCTTTTCCCGGTAGCGGGTCCCCGCGCAGTCACCAGCTTCGCAGGACACGCTTATAAGCAGCGCCTGTTGCCGATAGTCGGTGGCGACCTGCCGTTCACGGATTACAACGCTTCCGGTGGGGGTTACGTGATTGACGATGCGTTGGAAAGGATCTTCCGCAAAGCGATCGAAGTCGGCGTCAATCATTTCGTCGTTCCGGCGAATACCCCGGATAAGGTACGCCATCACGCGCGTTGGCTGGTAGAAAAGCTGGAACAACCCTGTCTGTTTGTTCCCGGTATCGGACCGTTGGGCGGCAGCGTTGCGGACACTTTCTCGGCTGCTCCGGGCTGTCGCTTGTACGCGGTGATCGGCCGTGCCATCTACGCTGCACCTGATCCCGCAGAGGCCGCTCGCGAGCACGCTGCCCAAGCGTTGCGTTTCGCGTAGTTCACATGGGTGACCATGATGGTGACCGGTCGAAATGTTCCTGCTGCAATTCTCTTCGACTGGGGCGAGACGTTGGTTCACATCCCGGGCATGATCCATAGCGCGGAGCGCCATCTCGGCTGCGTTGAGAAGATGTATTGCGAGGCGGATGGCGAATTATCCTGGGTGCCGGCCAGGCGATACGGTGCCGCCTGGGCCGAGTTTCGCGCTGCGTATCTGGCCGCGGCCAGCCGGCACATGGCATGGTCGGCGGAAACCGGGCGTGAGCACTCATTTGAAGCCCGCCTCGCCGATGCCTTTGCAGGCGTCGGTCTGAGCACACCGCCGGCCGCGGAACTCGCGGAACTGGTGACGCGCCTTGCCAATCATGTTGTCGCTGAAGCCGTGGTGGTCGACGGTGTGCAGGAAGTAATTCCGGCCCTGGCTGAGCGTTACCGGCTCGGCGTCGTATCGAACTATCCATATTCCCCTGTGGTCGCCCGCACACTCGAGCGTTTTGGGGTGCTCCGATTCTTTTCCGGGCTCGTCGTCTCCGGCGAATTCGGCTGGCTGAAACCGCATCCGGGCGTGTATCGTGAAGCGCTTCGACGCGTGGATGCCCGGCCCGAGCGCACGCTTTTTGTCGGGGATGATCTGCGCAGCGACGTTAAAGGTCCGAAAGCGCTGGGATTACGCACCGCCTGGTTTGCGCCTGGCGAGTGCCGCAGCACCAACCCGGATATCGACGTGCACATCGCCGATCTGCGGGAGCTTCCGGCGTGGTGCCGCGACAACCTCGAGCGGTAGGACACTGGTGATGACGGAAATCGAAACCCGGTTGCTGATCGACGGCAAGTTTGCTGACGCCCTCTCCGGCAAGACCTTCGCTACGAAGAGTCCGATCGACGGCAGCACGCTTGCGGAGGTAGCGTGCGCGGGCCCCGAGGACGTTGATCGCGCCGCCGCGGCCGCGCGCAACGCATTCGACAACGGCCACTGGCGCAAGCTCATGCCTTCGGAGCGGGGCCGCGTACTGCGTGCGATCGCCGATGGCATCCAAAGGCGGCGCGACGTGATTGCCGACATCGAGACCCGAAACGGTGGCAAGACCATTGCCAACGCGAAGAATGAGGTCGAGGCTGCGGCGCGCGTATTCGATTATTACTCGGGGGCGATGGAAAAATTCTTCGGGGAGACCATCCCGATGGGGCACGGTGTGCTGGACTTTACGCTGCGCGAACCCATCGGTGTCGTTGCGCAGATTACACCATGGAATTTTCCGTTTCTCGCCGCGGCATGGAAGGTGGCGCCAGCGCTCGCAACCGGCTGCACGGTGATCCTCAAGCCCGCGAGCTACACCCCGCTGACGGCGCTCATGCTGGGCCAGGTCGCCATCGAAGCGGGAGTGCCGGCGGGAGTACTCAATATACTGCCGGGGCCGGGTGCGACGCTGGGCGAGCATATTGCCCGTCATTCACTCATCGACAAGATCGCGTTTACCGGCGAGACTCGCACCGGTGCGACGCTGATGAGAATGGCGTCCGACGGAATCAAGCGCGTGTCGCTCGAGCTGGGCGGAAAGAGCCCGAACATCATATTCGCCGACGCGGACATTGCGCAGGCCGCCTCCGCCGCCGTCACGAGCGGGTTTGGCAACGCGGGCCAGAGCTGCTCGGCACGAACGCGCGTATTTGTCGAGCGGTCGGCGCACGACACATTCGTTTCGGCGTTCTCGGAGGCAGCTTCGCGCTACAAAGTCGGCAACCCGCTCGACCCGGCTTCGGATATGGGTCCGCTCGTCTCCGAAGCGCAGTGGTGCAGCGTAAAGGCGATGGTCGAAGATGGGGCCGCGGCAGGGGGGCGCATCGTTTGCGGTGGCGATCGCCCTGCCAGCCTTGCCGCCGGAAGCTATTTTGCGCCAACCATCATGACGGGCGTGCGCAATGACATGCGGATTGCCCGCGAGGAGATCTTTGGCCCGGTGGTCGTGGTGATTCCCTTTGACAGCGAAGAAGAGGTTGTACGACTCGCGAACGACAGCGACTACGGGCTCAATGGGTCGGTCTGGACGCGTGATATCGGCCGTGCGTTGCGGATTGCTCGCGACGTTCGCACGGGCATGATCAGCATCAATTCGCACGGAAGCGCGAGCCGCTACGGCACCTACGCGCCGTTCGGCGGCTACAAGAAGTCCGGGCTTGGCCGCGAGCTGGGGATGCACGCGCTCTCGCTCTACACCGAAGTGAAGAACGTGTTCATCGAGCTGGGCGACTGAGCCAACCGCACGGGAGAGAGGCACATGATGGAGGCCGCTTCCGCATTGATCAGTGCATTGGCGCCGCGCTCACGCCTGATGTAATCTGCCGAGGACACATTAATACGGTAACCAAGACAGGCGAATGAGTTCTGACGCGAGGCCGCTGGCTCTCGTCGGCGGCTGTGTAATCGATGGCCTGGGTGGCGATCCCGTCTCGAGGGCAACGGTGGTTATCGAGAACGGCCGCATCGCTGCGGCCGGCAAGTCTTCGGGCGTTCGTGTGCCACGAGGTGCACGGGTGCTTGACGTCTCGGGATGCACCGTATTGCCCGGCATGATTGACTGTCACGTTCACTGCACGTATCGCGCCCGGGAAACACGCCAGCACCTGCTGAATGCGCCGACCTATAACGTGCTGCGCTCGACGCATATCCTCGAAGAGACGCTTGCCTGTGGGGTGACGACGGCACGCGACATGGGCGGCGCGGACGCGGGGTTTCGCGAAGCGATCAGGGAGGGCTTTGTAAGAGGTCCGCGGCTGCTCGTTTCAATCGTGATGATTTCGCAGACGGGAGGCCATGGTGATTCCTGGGTCCCCGCCGGCATCCGGCTGCACAAGCGCGCCTGGCTGCCAAGCGGGATCGCAGACGGCTCCGAAGACATGCGTAAATTGGTGCGCTCCTTGTTGATGGCGGGCGCGGATTTCATCAAGATATGCACGAGCGGCGGCATCACGTCGGTCACCGACAGCTGGGACGAGCCGCAATTCTCCCCCGACGAGATCCGCACCGCCGTGACCGAAGCCGCCGCAAAGCGCAAGCGGGTCGCGGTGCACGCCGAGGGCATCGAAGGCATTCGCCGCGCGCTTAGCGCTGACATCCACTCGCTTGAACACGGCTGGTTCCTCGACGAAGACTGCGTAGACCGGATGTTAAAGGGCGGCACGTGGTGGATACCGACGCTTGCGCTGGTGCCGCTCTCAGTGGAACGCCGCAAGACGGATCCCGCTTGGAGCCGTCATCAGCTTGCCAAAGAGGACGAAAAGGAAGCCGCGATCGTCGACAAGATGAAGACGCAGATACCGCTGTGGAAAGACGCCGTTAAGCGCGGCATCAAGGTTGCGATGGGTACGGACCAGTCGCACCGGCTCCTTGTCGGCGAAAATCTCGTCGAACTGGAATTCATGGTGAAATGGCTGGGCATGTCCGAAATGGACGCAATTGTCGCTTCCACTAGCCGGGCTGCGGAATGTATCGAGCGGCCTGACCTCGGCGCGCTCGTGCCAGGGAGGATCGCCGACGTGCTGGTGGTCAACGGTGACCCCCTGAAAGACATCCGCGTATTGCAGCAACGCGATCGCATCAAGCTGGTGATGAAGGACGGCATGCCGTTCCACGATCGCCTGACCGACTGAATATCGCACAGGAGGCAGCGATGCAACTCAACCGTTTCATGATCCGGCCCTTCGTCGAGCAGGGGCTACGCGAGGAGCTCGGCCAGGGTGACACGACCGGTGGATTTCTTGTGGGAGACGACCCGGCGCAGACTGCGCAGATCTACGCCAAGGCCAATGGTGTCGTATGTGGCCTGCTTCTCGCAGACGAGACCATCAGGCTCGTGGATCCGGAGGCGCAGATCGAGCATATGGTCAAGGACGGCGACGAGATCGCTCCCGGCACGGTTTTGCTCAAGGTCAACGCAAAAGCATCGACCTTTTTCACGATCGAGCGCGCAGCGCTTGACTGGATCCAGCAGCTCTCTGGAATTGCCACCAAAACCCGTCGCTACGTAAACCTCGTCAAGCACACAAAGGTGCGTGTGACGGACACGCGCAAGGGATGGCCGGGCATCCGCGTGCTGCAGAAGTATGCCGTGCGCGTTGGTGGCGCGCACAATCATATCTTCAGCCTTACCAACTGCATCCTCGTAAAAGACAACCATATCAAGATTGCCGGGAGCATTAAGAACGCGGTCGAAATCCTCCGGGCCCGCGCGCAGCACACGTTCAAGATCGAGGTAGAGTGCGAGACACTGGACATGGTCCAGGAAGCACTTGACTGCGGCGTGGAGGTCATCATGTTCGACAACATGGACCTGGATGAAATGAAACAGGGTCTGAAACTTGTTAACGGACGGGCCATGACTGAAGCCTCAGGCGGCATAAACGAGTCAACGATCGTTCCGATCGCGGAGACCGGCGTGGATATCATCTCTGTCGGGGATCTCACGCACACCGTCAAGGCCGTTGATGTGAGTTTGGATGTGCGCGATATCAAACCGAGCGCGCAGCGCACGATCGAGCGGTTGCGTGCGAGTGTGCGCTAGCTTTGCCACGGTATCGAGTTCAATGTTTCCGGACGAACTGCTGCAACAGGCTGCCAAGGCCCTGGATCTGGCCAGGGCCGGGAATGTTCGGATCGCGACGGCGGAAACGTGCACCGCAGGGTTGGTATCCAGCTGCCTGACCTCGGTGCCAGGTGCATCGAAGGTCTTCGAGCGCGGATTCGTGTTGTATCACGACTCCGCCAAGGCGACGGGGCTTGGTGTACCCGAATCCATCGCCAGGACGCACGGGGCGGTTAGCGCCGAAGTGACCAAGGGGCTTGCGGAAGGAGCCCTCGCGCATTCGACGGCAGGTGTCGCCGTGGCGGTGACCGGCTATGCAGGGCCGGGCGGAGGCAATGTCAAGAATCCGGTCGGCACGGTCTATGTCGCCGCGGCCAGAAAAGATGCCAATACGATCGTCGAGCGCCACTTATTCTCAGGTGACCGTGATGCGGTGCGCACGCAGGCGGTCAAGGCAGCGCTCGCTGTTCTTGTCCGCGTTTTGTCTTAGCGCGATCGCTCACGACCTCACTTGGCCTCGCAATAATGTCTTCAGTTTTTGTTGCGGCCCTTAATATCCGGCGGCATCGTCCGCCGCGTGGCCGCGCCGGGGCACCAGGATCGAGCGCTCGAAGCTCATGAACGCCGTGCCATCAGCCTTTCTGCCGGTGGTCCGCACGGTAATGATTCCCTGCGTCGGGCGCGACTTCGATTCTCGCACTTCCAGCACTTCGGACTCGGCGTAGATCGTGTCGCCGGCGAACACCGGCGCCGTCAACCGGACCTTGTCCCAGCCGAGGTTGGCGACTGCCTTCCGGCTCAAATCACTCACGCTCATGCCGGTGACCATCGCCAGCGTCAGGCAGCTGTTCACCAGCGGCCGGCCGAACTCGGTCCTGGCGGCATAGGCGGCATCGAAGTGCAGCGGATGCTGGTTCATCGTGAGCAGCGTGAACCAGGTGTTGTCGGCCTCGCTGATGGTGCGTCCCGGCCGGTGCTCGTAGACGTCGCCGACCTTGAAATCCTCGAAATGGCGTCCGGAGGACTTGCGATAGCGCTTCGGCCCGACCGGCTTGCGCTCGACTGTCATTCGGAATTATGAAAACCCACTTCAGCCACTGAGAGCGCAGAGAACACGGAGAGCAAAATCAAGAAGCAGGAATCAACCACAGATAAACACAGATACACACAGATACACACAGATTAAAGAGCAAACCTAGGTCTATTCTGTCTTGATTTCATCCGTGTTCATCTGTGTTCATCTGTGGTTTCAATAAGCATTTTCTCTGTGAACTCTGTGCCCTCTGTGGCTAAAGCATTTGTTCGCCGGTTCTGTCGGCAATCAGCGGCCCGTTGCAGCGACTCGACGTGCGCTCGCCTCGTCGGGGCGCGTCAGGCGCAGCAACGCGCCGATGTCCTTCGCCTGCTCGAGCGCGAGCAGCGCGCCCGCGAGCTCGTCGCGCCGGCGCGCGGAGAGGTAAGGGCCGGCGAGCCCGTCGAACTTGGCGCGCAGCTCTGCCGCCGAGAGAAAGTTCGCCGGCTCGCCTTTTGCCACCCGCACGTAGGTCTCGAACGCGCCGCGCGCGGTCTTGATCCGCACGCTTCCGCTCATTTCCTTCTGGAAATCAGCCTGGACCTTGGGATCCACCCAGGTCGTTACCCGCTTGCACAACGCCAGCGTGGCGGGATCGCCGAGATGGCGCGCGTAGTCGTCCCACGCGAAGCCGCCGCTGCGCAGCGCCACGGCGGCGCAGAACGCCATCGAGAACTGCCCGTCCACGACCGATTTGGGCGACTGCTTGGCCGGCTCCGGGTCGCCGGTGATCTTCCAGCCCGGCTCGGGCAGGCCAACCGTAACCTCCTCCACTTCCTCCGGCTTGATGCGGTGCTCGCGAGCGAGCGCAAGTATGCCGTCGATGGGGGCATGGCCATAGCGGCAGGAGGGATAGGGTTTTACCGCGATCTTCAGCGTCTCCCAGCGGCGGCCGAGGCCGTCCACCGCCCTGGCG
>Ga0209002_10004681_pt1 | contig 10711 bp, 9 predicted proteins | sample Rifsed16ft2_FD_184010 | JGI IMG/M metagenome (GOLD analysis project Ga0209002, IMG submission 184010) | Soil microbial communities from Rifle, Colorado, USA - sediment 16ft 2 (version 2) | ecosystem: Environmental > Terrestrial > Deep subsurface > Rock core/Sediment | place: Rifle, Colorado...
CGGTCGAAGCCTAGTGTCTCAGATACGTGACACAGGGCCTGCCGGGGCGTGTCTTTCGCGCAACCACAGGGCCCAGCCTGAGCCGGCCAGCCGCAGCCAGACGGCTTAAGAATCAATTGCTTGTGGGGATGTCTAGGGTATGGCACCCGCGTTGCTACTCCTCTCCCCGGCCATGGACCTCCAGCGGACCATCCGGAAGCAGGTCAGCATGGAAGGTATCGGGCTGCATTCGGGCGCGCCGGTGCGTCTCACGCTTTTCCCCGCCGCGGCCGACACAGGGATCCTCTTCCGCGCTGCCGACGGCACCTTCATCCCCGCCAACGTGGACCACGTAGTGGATTCCAACTCGGCGACCTCGGTGGGCGCCTTCGGAGTCCGGGTCCGCACCATCGAGCATCTGATGGCGGCGGTGGCGGGGCTTGGCATCGACAACCTGCTGGTGGAGCTGGACGCCGACGAGGTTCCCGCCGCCGACGGCAGCGCCAAGCCCTTCGTCGAGCTGCTCAACGAGGCCGGCCAGGCGACCCTGCCCGCCCCGCGCAAGCCGGTGGTGATCACCGAGCCCATCCGCGTCGGCGACGGGACGCGCTGGCTCGAGCTCCTGCCGGCGGACGACTTGCGGATCAGCTACACCCTGGACAGCAACCATCCGGCGATCGGCCTGCAGGCCGGCACCTTCGCCGTGAGCGAGCAGGTGTTCGTCGACGAGCTGGCCCCGGCCCGCACCTACGGCTTCCTCAAGGACGTCGCGGCCCGCCGGCAGGCCGGGCTGGCCCGCGGCGGCTCCCTGGACAACGCGGTGGTCATCGGCAAGCGCACCGTGCTCAACGACAGCCTGCGGTTCGCCGACGAGTTCCTCCGCCACAAGGTCCTGGACCTGGTGGGCGACCTCTTCCTCCTGGGCGGGCCGGTGGTCGGGCACGTGGTCGGCCGCAACGCAGGCCACGCCCTCAACTTCGAGCTGGTGTCGGCCGTGCAGCGCGCGCTGGCGGCCGAGCGCCGGCGCGCCAAGCGGTACCGGCGGTGAGACTGGAACCTCGGGAGATGGCTATGCGGCATGGCTTGATTGCGGCCCTGGCCGCCACGGCCTGTTGGCTAGCGTGGTCGAGGAGGGGCCACCCCCGCCCCCGCCCCCACGACGACCCGCCGCGAGTCAGGCGTCGAGGGCGAGGCGCGCGCCGGCCGCGAACCAGCGGGGCGCCCGGCCGCGCTCGAAGAGCTTGACGCGTCCGCGCCCGCGCACCGTCGCCACGCCCGCCTCCACGCGCAGGAGCGTGCCCTCCTCGATCCCGACGACGGGGTTCGCGTGGACCGCGTGGTACTCGGCGATCCGCGTGTCGCGCGTCTCGCTCCCGGGCGCCATCGCGGGATCGGCCTCGAGGTAGTGGGGGTTGATGTTGAAGGGGACCAGGCCGAGGGCCTCGAACGCGTCGAGCGCCACGACGTTCCAGTCGTTCGTCGTGAGGATGTTCGGGCCCGCCACGTTCCCGCCCGCGCTCGAGCCGACGTAGGGCATCCCGTCCCGGACCCGCGCGCGGATCGGCTCGAGCAGCCCCGCCGCCCGCAGCCGCGCGAGGAGCGCGTACGTGTTGCCCCCGCCGACGAAGAGCGCGTCCGCGGCGGCGAGCGTCGCGCGCGGGTCGGCGTCCCAGCGCAGGTGGAGGACCTCGCACCCCGCCCCCGCGGGCGGCACGGCGCCGAGCGCGTCGCGGGCGCGTGCGTGGTAGGCCGCCTCGTCGCCGAGGCTCGCCGCGGTGACGAAGGCGAGGCGGCGGCGCCCGCCCAGGAAGTCGGCGATCGCCGGCGTGCAGTGCGCGAGGAAGGGCGTGCCGGAGTTGCTGATCAGCAGGAGCCGCATGGTCCGGCGCCGCCCGGGGTCAGAGCAGGCTCTTCACCGCGGCCACGATGTCCTGCTGGCTCGGGATCGTCGCGCGCTCGAGCGAGTCGTTGTAGGGCATCGGGACGGCGCGCGCGGCCACGCGGACGATCGGCGCGTCGAGGGAGTCGAGCGCCTTCTCGGCGACGAGCGCGGCCAGCTCCGCCCCCCAGCCGCCGCGCTTGACCGCCTCGTGGGCGATGACGAGCCGGCCGGTCCTGGCCACCGAGGCGAGGACCGTCGCCTCGTCGAGGGGCACCAGCGTGCGCGGATCGATCACCTCGACGCTCACGCCCTCCTTCTCGAGGTCGGCGGCGGCCGCGAGCGCGCGCGCCACCATGACCTGCGTCGCCACGATCGTGACGTCGCTCCCGGCGCGCTTGACGTCCGCCTTCCCGAGCGGGATCGCGTAGTGCTCGTCGGGGACCGGGCCCTTCACGGCGTAGAGCGCCTTGTGTTCGAGGAAGATCACGGGATTATCGTCGCGGATCGCCGAGACCAGCAGGCCCTTGGCGTCGTAGGGCGTCGAGGGCGCGACGACGACGAGGCCGGGCACGTGGCAGAACCACGCCTCGAGGCTCTGCGAGTGCTGGGCGGCCAGGCGGATGCCGCCGCCCTGCGGCCCGCGGATGACGACGGGCACGGTGGGCTGCCCGCCGAGCATGTAGCGGAACTTCGCCGCCTGGTTGACGATCTGGTCCATCGTCATCGCGACGAAGTCGAAGATCTGGATCTCGACGACGGGCCGGAGCCCCGCGATGGCGGCGCCGACGCCGGCGCCGACGAACGTCGCCTCCGAGATCGGCGTGTCGCGCACGCGGTCCTCGCCGAACTTCTCGCGCAGCCCCCGCGTGACGCCGAAGATCCCGCCGATCAGCCCCACGTCCTCGCCCATCACGAACACGCCCGGATCGCGCGCCATCTCCCCGTGGAACGCCGCGTTGAGCGCCTCCGCCATCGTGCGCTCGGGGCCGGTCCGCGCGGCCGGCTCCGGCACCTCGGCGCGCGGCGCGTACACCGAGGCCTCCATCAGCTCGACGGTCGGCTCGGGGCTCGCCTGCGCGAACCCGACGGCCCGGTCCAGCTCGACCTCGACGGTCTCGTCCAGCTCCTTGAGCCGCATCGCCGTCGCCAGCTTCCGGTCCTTCAGGTGGGTGGCGAAGCGCGCGATCGGGTCGCGCTCCATCCACTCGCGCTCCTCCTCCTTCGTGCGGTAGTCGGGGAGGTTCGCGCGCATCGAGTGCCCGCCCCAGCGGTAGGTGACGGCCTCGACGAGCGAGGGGCCCTCGCCGGCGCGCGCGCGCGCCACCGCCGCCCGCACCGCCTCGTGGACCGCCAGCACGTCGTTGCCGTCCACGCGCACGCCCGGGATGCCGTAGCCGGCGGCGCGCCCGGCGATGGAGCCGGCCGTCGTGCGCGCGGTCGCGGTCGAGAGCGCGTACTGGTTGTTCTCGCACAGGAAGACGAGCGGGAGCTTCCACACCGCCGCGAGGTTCATGGCCTCGTGGATCACGCCCTGGTTGGACGCCCCGTCGCCGAAGAAGGAGATCGCCACGCGGTCGGTCCGGCGGATCTTCGCCGCCAGCGCGGCGCCGGTGCCGAGCGGCACCCCGGCCGCCACGATCCCGTTGCAGCCCAGGATGTTGAGGTCGAGCGCGGCGATGTGCATGGAGCCGCCGAGGCCGCGGCAGTAGCCGTCCTCGCGCCCCATCAGCTCGGCGATCATGCGGTCCAGGCGGGCCCCCTTGGCGATGCAGTGGCCGTGGCCCCGGTGGGTGCCGGTGATGTAGTCGTCCTCGCGCAGGGTGGCGCAGGCGGCGGCGGCCACCGCCTCCTCGCCGACGTAGCTGTGGGCCGTGCCCTTGACGAGCCCCTGCTGGAACAGCTCGACCGTCTTCTCGTCGAAGCGGCGGATCTTCACCATCGTCGTGTACAGGCTCTCGAGCGCCTCGACCTGGAGTTTCATGGTCTCCCCCGGGGTGGATCGGGACGACGCGCGGGTCCGGCTGCTCTTGGCCATGGCGATCGGGCTCCTGGCCGCGCCATCGCCGGCGCCGGCCCGGGACGCGGCGTGGCCACTATACCGCAACGAGAAGTTCGGCTTCGAGTTCCGGTACCCGCCAGCCCTCGTCGCGACCGTCCTGGCGAAGGCAAGGAACGCTCGCGCTAACCGGCGCGCGCCGCTTTGGCGCGCGTCCGCGTCGAGCGCGTGGTTAGACGACGCGAGTAGCGCTCGGCGTAAGCATCAAGAAGCCGCCGAATCATGCGCTGGTACTGCGTATTGTGCTTCCGCGCCTCGTCCTTGAAGAACTCCACGCTGCGCTTGCTCAGGGCGATGGTGACCTTGACTCCTTCATCTCGAAAAACCAGCTCCTCGGGGCGAGGAAGGAAGTCAGGAACGACCTTGAGCCCTCCCAGTGGTTCGTCGGTGTATCTGATTCTCGCGCTCATAGACTTGTTTTCCCTTGCGCCAGTAGCCGGCTCCGAAGATGCGGATCACGCCGGCGCGGTACGTGAACCGGACCGTGAGGACACCATCCTCGACCCAACCGAAGCAGTAGTATCGCTCTTCACCTGAGCTGTGCGATCGGTCCTCGGCAATGACGCGACGAGGATCGGCGAACGCGAACTGTGCCTTTGCAAGAGAAACGCCGTGCTTCTTCTGATTCTCCTGATCCTTGCTCGAGTCCCGCTCGAACCGGGCCGCCGCCACCGGTCAACGCTACCACGTCTCTGGCACACAAGCCATATGTATGTATGGCTCACTGAGGCCCGGGCTGCCGACGACAGCCGAACGGGTGGGGGCGGGCGAGGTGAATCCGCGCCGTGGCGGTGTCAGCCGCCGAGGAAGATCCGGCGCACGTCGGGCGAGCGCAGCAGGTCCTCGGAGCGCCCGTGCAGGACGACGCGCCCGGACTCTAGGATATAGCCGCGGGAGGCGAGCGAGAGCGCGAGCTGGACGTTCTGCTCGATGAACACGATCGTCACGCCCTCCCGGTTGATGCGGCGGATGACCTCGGTGAGCTGCGCGACGACCATCGGCGCGAGCCCCAGGAACGGCTCGTCGATCAGCAGGAGGCGCGGCCGCGCCATCAGGCCACGGGCGAGCGCGACCATCTGCTGCTCGCCACCCGAGAGCGTGCGCGCCGGCTGGTCGGCGCGCGACGCGATCATCGGGAAGAGCTCGGTCACCCGGCGGAGCTGCTCGGCGCGCCCGGCGCGCGCGGCCCGGTGGTAGCCGCCGAGCCAGACGTTCTGGCGAACGCTCAAGTGGGGGAAGAGCCGCCGGCGCTCGAGCACGTGGCTGATCCCGCGCTCGACGATCCGGTGCGCGGGCAGGCCGGCGATCGGGCGCCCCTCGAACGCGATCGCGCCGCGCCGCGGGGGGAGGAGGCCGGAGAGCGCGTTCATCAGCGTGGATTTCCCCGCCCCGTTGGGCCCGAGCAGCGCGACCATCTCGCCCTCGGCGACCTCGAGGTGCGCGCCCCACAGGACCTGGTAGTCGCCGAGGAGGACGTCGAGGTCGCGCGCCTCGAGCATCACGGGCGCCACGCCTCGCCCAGGTAGGCGTCGATGACCCGGCGGTTCTGTACGATCTCGGCCGGGACGCCGTCGGCGATGACCTCGCCGAGCTGCAGGGCCACCACGCGCTCGGCCAGCTCCATGATCACGCGCATGTTGTGCTCGATGACGAGGAGCGCCAGCCCCCGCGCGTGCAGGTCGCGGACGAGCCGGACGAGCGCGGGCACCGTCGCCTGGTCCACGCCGCCCGTCACCTCGTCGAGGAGCAGCAGGCGCGGCTCGGTCGCGAGCGCCCGCGCCAGCTCGAGGCGCTTGCGCTGGCCCGTGGAGAGGCCGCGGGCGTAGGCGCCGGCGCGGTCGGCGAGGCCGACGGCGTCCAGCGCGGCGCGCGCGCGCGAGCGCGCCTCGCCCGGGTCCGGCGTCTTCTGGAACGCGCCGATCATGACGTTCTCGACCACCGTCATCTCGGGGAAGGGGCGGAGCTTCTGGAACGTCCGCGCGACGCCGAGGCGGGCGATCTCGTCGGGGCGCCGGCCGAGGATCGAGCGGCCGTCGAGGCGCACGTCGCCGGCGTCCGGGCGGAGGAAGCCGGTGATCAGCTCGAAGAGCGTGGACTTGCCGGCCCCGTTGGGGCCGATGACGCCGACCAGCTCGCCGGGGCCCACCTCGAACGACACGTCGCGGTTGGCGACGACCCCGCCGAACCGCTTGGTCAGCCCCGCGACGCGGAGCAGGCTCACGGCCGCGCCCGCCGGCGCACGAGCCCCATGAGCCCGGCGGGCTGCACGGTGGCGATGAGCATGATGAGCCCGCCGTAGATCAGGAGGTCGAGCGCCTTGCCGCCGCCGCCGAGCCAGACGCGCGTGTACTCGGAGAGGGGGACGAGGACCGCGGCCCCCAGCACCGGGCCCCAGAGGGTGCCGACGCCGCCGAGGACGGCGACGAGGCAGATCAGGATCGAGAGCGAGAGCGGGAACACCGACTCGGGGTCGATGAAGAGGAGGTACTGCGCGTAGAACGTCCCGCCGAGGGCCGTCAGCGCGGCCGACACCGCGATCGCGCGGCGCTTCTCGCGGGCCACGTGGATGCCCAGGCTCGCCGCGGCCTCCTGGTCGTCGCGGATCGCGCGGAAGTAGTAGCCGTGGCGCGAGCGCTCGAGCCGGCGGGCCACCGCCAGGCTGAGCAGCAGCAGGCCGAGCGCGATGTAGTAGTAGACGGCCTTCGACTGGTGGAACTGGAAGTTCAGGAGGCTGTCCGGCCGCTTGATCGGCACGAAGACGCCGCGCGCGCCGCCGGCCCAGTCCCAGTTGATGACGAGCGTCTGCACGATCTCGCCGACGGCGATCGTGGCGATCGCGAAGTAGTGGCCGCGCAGCCGGAACACCGGGAAGCCGATGAGCTGCGAGACGCCGACCGCGAGCGCCGCGCCGGCGGCCATGCCGGCCCAGGGCGTGAGCCCCGCCCGGGCGACCAGGAGCGTGGACGTGTAGGCGCCGATCCCGAAGAACACGGCGTGGCCGAGGGAGATCTGGCCGCAGTACCCGGCCAGGATGTTCCAGGCGACCGCGAGCGCGCCGTAGAGGAAGATCATGATCAGCACGTGCCGCGGGAAGGGGAGCGTGACGGCGGCGGGGAAGACCAGCGCGGCGCCGAGCAGCAGGGGGAGGCCGAGCCGCCTCAAAACCGTCCGAAGAGCCCCTGGGGACGCCAGAGGACGACCGCGAGGTAGAGGAGGAACACGACGGCGTACTTCATGGCCGGCGCGATGAGGAGGCCCGCGAAGACCTCGGTGAGGCCGACGAGCACGCCCGCCAGCAGCGTGGCCGGCACGTTGCCGAAGCCGCCGAGCGCGACGGTGACGTAGGCGAGCAGCGCGAAGGCGCCGCCGACGTCGGGGAAGATGTAGAAGAACATCGCGAGCAGGCCGCCCGCCACGCCGACGCACGCGCTGCCGATCGCCCAGCCGAGCGCGAACATGCGCTGGGTGTCGATGCCCATGAGCGCCGCCGCCTGCCGGTCCTGCGCCGTGGCCTGCAGCGCCAGGCCCGTCTCCGAGTGCCGGAGGAAGAGCCAGAGGCCGAGGAACGCCAGGAGCGCGAGCGCGCTGGCCGTGAGCTGCGGCAGGCCGAGGAACACGCCGCCCACCGAGAGGCGCCCGGCGAGCAGCGGGTCCTTGATCGTGCGGAAGTCGACGCCCCACAGGAACTGCGCCCCGCTCCGGAGGAACACCGCGAGGCCGAAGGTCGCGAAGATCTGGGCGAGCATCGGCCCGCCGAGCACGCGCCGGATCAGGCCCCAGTACGTCGCCCACCCGAGCGCGGCCAGCGCGAGCGCGGTGAGCGGCAGCGCCAGCACGGGGTCGAGGTGGGCCAGCGACCACGCGAAGAACGCGACGTACATGGCGAGCATGAGGAACTCGCCGTGGGCGAAGTTGACGATCTCCATGAGCCCGAAGATGAGCGACAGGCCGGCGGCGATCAGGGCGTACAGGCACCCCATGAGCACGCCGCCGACCGCCGCCTGCAGGACGACGTCGAGGGTCAGATTACTTACGGTCCTTCCACGCCGGGATCGGGTAGATCACCTCCCGGGTCGCGACGTCGAACGGGTAGACCGTGTGGTAGCTGCCGCCCTGCATCTGGAGGATGATGCCCTTCACGAGCACGTTCTGGCCGGTCTTGTCGAACCGGACGCCGTCCCAGGTCATGATGAGCTGGTCGCCGGGGATGTTCGTGGCCACGAGCGCCCGGCGGATGTCCTCGGGCGTCGTCGAGCCGGCGCGATTGATCGCGTCGAGCAGCGTCATGATGCCGGTGAACGCCCGCGCCGGGAAGTCGTAGAGGTCCTTGCCCGCGCGCTTGGCGTAGATCGCGTTCAGCGCCTGGGCCACCGGGCGCTTGCCGATGAGGTCCGTGGCGAAGGGCGCGCGGGTCAGCGTGCCCTCCGCCTCGCGCCCGACCTGCTTGACGAAGTCCGACGAGATGTGGCCCGAGTCCTGCGCCATGATCATCTTCGGGTTGTAGTCGAGCTCGCGGGACGTCCGGACGAACAGGATCGCGTCGGTCTGGTACGACGTCGGCATCCAGACGTCCGGGTTGGCCGCCTTCAGCCGCTGCACCTCGGACTGCAGCGACGTCGACCGGGCCCGGTACTGGAGGTCGAGCACGACCTCGTAGCCGAGCCTGGCCGCCAGCGCCCGCTCCACCGTGCCGCTGTCGGAGCCGAACGTGGTGTCCTCGTAGGTGAGCGCGAGGGTCTTGAGCTTGATGCCGCGCTTGGCCTGGTAGTCGCGGAAGAAGTCGAACATGACCTGCGAGAAGTGGCCGTCGTGCGGCGAGGTCCGGAAGAACCACTGGAAGCCGCGGCTGGTGAGCGGCGGCGACGAGGACTCGGCGTTGAGGAAGGGCACGCCGTGGCGCTCGGCGACCTGGCTGGCCGTCGCGGTCACGTTCGAGTGCCAGCAGCAGACGATCGCGGCGACCTTCTCCTGCGTGATCAGCCGCTCGGCCTCCGCCTGGCCGATCTCGGGCTTGCCCTGGTGGTCGGCGAAGATCAGCCGCACCCTCGCGCCCTTGAGGCCGGGCAGGCCCTTGAGCCGCTGGTAGAAGGGGAACGGGAGATCGATGGTCCCGTTCGCGATCTCCGCGGCGATCTCGAAGACCGGCTTGTCGTCCACGCCGGCCTGCGCGCTCGGGCCCGACATCGGGTAGACGACGCCGATGACGATGTCCTTCGGCTGCGCGGTGGCCGGTCCGGGGAGCGCGACGACGCACACGAGTGCCAGGACGCTCAGGAGCTTCATCGGGAGTGTCATGTGGGAGCCCTCCGTGCGCCGCATTATAGCCAAAGATCCGGCGCCGGGGCGGGCGACGGGGGTGCGTTCAGCCGAGGATCTCGCGGACCTTCCGCGTCAGGCCGTCGGGCGTGAACGGTTTCTGGAGCAGCTCGGTGCCCGCATCGAGCACGCCGTGGTGCACGATCGCGTCGTCCGCGTACCCCGACATGTAGAGCACCTTCATCCCGGGGCGCCCGGCCAGCAGGCGGTCGGCGAGGTCGCGTCCGCTCATCAGCGGCATCACGACATCGGTCAGCAGCAGGTCGATCCCGGCGCCGTGCCCTGCGGCGAGCTCGAGGGCCACGCCGGGGTCCGCCGCGACGAGCACCGTGTAGCCGGCCGCCTGGAGGATCTCCGCGGCCAGCTCGCGCAGCGCCCCCTCGTCCTCGACGAGGAGGATCGTGCCCGTCGCAGGCACCGCGGGCTCGCGCCACTCCTGGCGGGGCTCCGGCTCGGGGGGCGTGACCCGCTTGAGATAGATCTGCACCGCGGTGCCCTCGCCCGGCGCGCTGTGGACATAGACGTAGCCGTCGTGCTGCTTGACGATGCCGTAGACGGTCGCGAGGCCGAGCCCCGTGCCCCTGCCGACCTCCTTCGTGGTGAAGAACGGCTCGAAGACGTGGGCCAGGACCTCGGGGGTCATCCCGTGGCCCGTATCGGCGACGCAGAGCATCACGTGGGGCCCGGTGCGGGCGCCGTCGTGCGCCGCGACGAACGCCTCGTCCAGCTCCGCGTTGGCGGTGGTGATCGTGAGCCGCCCGCCCCGGGGCATCGCGTCCCGGGCGTTGACCGCGAGGTTCAGGATGATCTGCTCGAGCTGTGCGGGATCGGCCCGGACGTGCCAGAGGTGCGGCGCGGGCACCGTGACCAGCTCGATGTTCTCGCCGATCAACCGCTCGAGCATCTGCGCCATGCCGGCCACGACCTCGTCGAGGTCGAGCACCCGCGGCTTTAGCATCTGCTTGCGGCTGAACGCCAGGAGTTGCCGGGTCAGGGTCGCCGCGCGATCGGCGGTCCGATTGATCAGCTCGACGTCGCGGCGCCGCGGGTCGTCGGCCGGCAGGCGCATGAGCAGGAGCTCGCTGCGGCCCGTGATGACGGTGAGCAGGTTGTTGAAGTCGTGCGCGATGCCGCCGGCCAGCCGGCCCACCGCCTCCATCTTCTGCACCTGGCGCAGCCGGGCCTCGCTCTGGCGCAGCGCGTCCTCGGCGCGCTTGCGCTCGGTCACGTCCACGTACGTCGCGAGGATCGCCGGCGTGCCCTCCCACTGGATGACGGACGGCTGCACCTCGAGCCAGATCGGCGTGCCGTCGCGGGTCAGCCCGCGGTACTCGTGGCGCGCGGGTGCCGCCTCGCCGCGCAGCCGCGCGGCCACGTAGGCCTCCAGCCGCGGCACCTCGTCGGGCGCGATGAAGCGGCGCGCGTCGACACCGCGGAGCTCGCGCGGATCGTCGTACCCGAGCATGCGCGCGTAAGCG
>Ga0209002_10004682_pt1 | contig 10710 bp, 9 predicted proteins | sample Rifsed16ft2_FD_184010 | JGI IMG/M metagenome (GOLD analysis project Ga0209002, IMG submission 184010) | Soil microbial communities from Rifle, Colorado, USA - sediment 16ft 2 (version 2) | ecosystem: Environmental > Terrestrial > Deep subsurface > Rock core/Sediment | place: Rifle, Colorado...
CCTGTTCATCCCGCTGATCAAGCTGTACGACGCTGGGTGCCTCAACCAGGGCGTGCTCGACATGATCCGCGCCAACGTGCGCACGCCCGAGCAGGTCACGGGCGACATCCGCTCGCAGATCGCCGCCAACCACGTCTGCGCGACGCAGATCGTGCGCATGCTCGAAGAATTCCGGCTCGACGGCCTGGACGATCTCGCCGACGAGATCATCACGCGCAGCGAGAGCAGCATCCGCGCCTCGATCGCGAAGGCACCCGCGGGCGTCTACCGCTCGGAAGGGTTGATCGAGCAGATGGAGGGGCAGCCGGAGGTGTCAATTCGCTGCGCGGTCACGATCCAGGGCAGCGACATCCTGGTCGACCTCACCGGCTCTTCGCCGCAGGTGGATTGGGGCGGTAACGTGGTCTACAACTTCACGTACGCCTACGTGCACATGGCGGTGAAGAGCATCTTCGACCCGGAGATCCCGAACAACGACGGCATCGCAGCCCCGATCCGCCTCGTCGCGCCCGAGGGCACGGTGGTCAACTGCCGCCATCCCGCGGCGGTGGCGGCGCGCATGCAGATCGGGCACTTCATTACCGAAGTGATCTACCGGGCGCTCGCCACGGCACTGCCCGATCGCGTGGTCGCCGCGGGCGGCGGCACCCCGGCGACGATGCAGATGTTCTACGGCCGGCACGGCGACGGCCGCCCGTTCCACACCGTGCTGATCCGCGGCGGGGGCCTGGGTGCAAGCGCGCGGCGCGATGGCGAGGGCAGCTTCATCTTTCCGGCCAACGGCGCCAATACCCCGGTCGAGATTCTCGAGAGCGACTCCCCCCTCATCGTCGAGCGGCGCGAACTGCTCCCCGATTCCGGCGGCGCCGGCAGGCAGCGTGGGGCGCTCGGCCGGCGCGAGGTGTTCCGCGTGCCCAACGACGCTTACGCGCCGCAGCCGCCGGTCAGCCTCGCGATCCAGTCCGGGCGGTTTCGCCTGCCGCCCGAGGGCCTGTTCGGCGGTCAGCCGGGCGCGCTCGCCCGCTTCCTCGTCAATGGCAAGCCCGGCGATCCGTACGGGCTCACACGCCTGCAGCCCGGCGACACCCTGGTCATGGACGCGGCCGGCGGCGGCGGCTTCGGGGATCCAGGCGAGCGCGACCCCGGGCTGCTCGCGCGCGACCTGCGCGAGGGCAAAGTAAGCGCCGAGAGCGCGCGGCGCGACTACGGCGTAACGAAATCGTCGAAGGCATCCTGATCATCGGCGCCGGCGCGTCGATCATGGCCGTTTGAGAGACTCAACTGCGTGCGCCGTGCTTGCCCGCGTCCCAGCCGGCCGGGCCCAGCGTGCGGCCCGCGACACGGGCTGCGCGTTCTTCCAGATCGGTCGCCATCGTGTCGTTCCAGCGGTTCAGATAGCCGAAGAGCGCGATGGTGGCGACGATTTCAACTTTCTCGCCGTCGTCGAAGTACTTGGCCAACTCCACGAAATCCTTCGGGCCGGCTTCATTCGGAACGGTCGCACCTTTCAGCGCCAGACGCAGCGCCGCGCGCTCGGCATCACTGAAGAGCTCGCTGGTCTCGAACTCCCAGACCGCGGCGATCTTCGCGTCGGAGGCGCGGTAGATGCTGGACAGGTTCGCCATGTGCGCCTGGCAGTAGCGGCAGCCGGCAGCCTGGCTGGCAATGAGGCTGACGAGCATCTTGAGTTCTTCGGGCACCGTGCCTTCGTACAGCACCGCCCGGTTCAGGTCCATGAAGGCCTTGGCGATGGCGGGCCGGCGCGACATCGTGAGGATACTGTTGGGAACGAAGCCGCGAGTGTTCGCGTAGTGGTCGAACAACTCCCGAAACTCCGGAACGGCTTCTCTGGGAAGCGGAGCGACGTGTGCCATGGATTTGAATCCTCCACTAATCGGCCGACGATACTCCAGGTCGAAGACGCGGTGACCGAGCCTGTGACCGCGGGCCTCGAATCGCGTTGCGCCGCGGAGCGTAGGACGCTCGACCCAGCGCTGGTCCGTTGCCGCATTGACGAGCCCGCGTTCGGCATTCAACACCTCGAGCATCCACTCGGCATAGGGTTCCCAGTCAGTGGCGAGGCGCAAGGCGCCGCCGGGCTTCAGGCGGTCGGCAACCAGCGCAGCGAATGCAGGCTGCACGATGCGCCGCTTGTGGTGGCGTTTCTTGGGCCAGGGGTCTGGAAAGTACAACAGCACCTCATCGAGCGAAGCGGGCGGGATCTGATGCTGCAGGACTTCGACCGCGTCATGGACGATGACACGCAAGTTGGTCAGGCTGCGGGCCTCGATGCCGAGCAGCAGGTGCCCGATGCCGGGCGGGTGAACCTCGACACCCAGGAAATCCGTTTCGGGCCGCGACCCGGCGAGTTCGATGAGCGTCGCGCCATCGCCGAATCCGATTTCCAGCACGCGCGGCGCGCGGCGGCCATAGACGGCATCGAGATCGATCGGCGCGGGCGAAAATGCCAAGCCCCAGCGCGGCAACAGTTTGTCGTGAGCGCGCCGCTGCGCGCTGGTGATCCGCCCGCCGCGCAGCACATAACTGCGGATCCGCTTGCGCCTGCCATCGCCGCCGGGCGCGTCCACGGTCATGCTTGCGGCGATGCGATAAGGTCGGGCGTCAATTCGGCGACGTTTCGGCAGCCGGTCAAGGCAAGTGTGCGGTCGAACTCATCCGCGAGGATTTCGATTGCGCGCCGCACACCGGCGGCGCCACCGGCCGCGAGTCCGTACACTGGGGCACGGCCCAGGATCACGCCTTCGGCGCCGAGTGCGATTGCCTTGGCGATATCGCTGCCGCGGCGCACGCCGCCGTCGACCAGGATGGACACGCGCCCACCTACCGCACGCACCACCCCGGGCAGCGCCTCGATGGCGCTGATCGCGCTGTCGAGTTGCCGGCCGCCGTGATTCGACAGCACGAGGCCATCCACGCCTACGGCAACGGCACGTTCTGCATCGTCGGCGCGCAGCAGGCCCTTCAGAAGCAGCTTGCGCGGCCAGAGATCGCGGTAGTGCCCGAGATCGGACCAACGCAAGGAAGGATCGAACATGCCGTGGCCGACAAAGGCATTGACGTTCTGGCCTGGCGGCAATTCGCGCTCCACATTGACGAAGCGCGGCCGGCGCGTCGCAACGGTCGCGAGCCAGCGCGGATGCATCAGCATGTCGAGCCGGGTCGCGAGCGTCAATTCCTGCTTCGGCAGCAGGCCGCTGCGCCAGTCGCGCTCACGCTTGCCGGCTACCGGGAAATCGCTGGTCAGCATGAGGCCCTCGAATCCGGCGTCCAGGGCGCGGCGAATCAGCGCATCGGTGATGCTCCGCTCGGCGAAGACATAGGCCTGCAGCCACAGCCGTCCCGGCGCCGCGCGCACGATGTCCTCGACGAGGCTCATCGAGACGGTGGACATCGCGAACGGGACACCTGCGGCCGCGGCGGCCCGCGCGAGTTCCATGTCACCGTTCCGCCAGGACAGGCCATTGAGTCCAGTCGGGCCGATGACGATCGGCAGCGCCGCAGGCGCGCCGAGCAGGCGCGTCGAGACGTCGCGCCTCGAAACATCGACCAGGGTGCGCGGCCTGAAGCGCAGTCTTGCAAAGGCCTCGCAATTGCCGCGCAGCGTGACCTCGTCCTCGGCGCCGCCGTCCACGTAACTGAATACGAAGCGTGGTACGCGACGCCGCGCAATCGCGCGCAAGTCCTCAATGTTGACCGCGGCCTCTAAATTCATTCAGTTGCAACTCCTGGCATGGACGGCCTTTACGCGTGCCATCAGGCTTATGTCAAGCCGAAGTGTGAAGTGGCTCACAGTTTCGTTAGGCTGTGTTGGCGGGCGCCACGGTCGTGGGGCCGCGGCGGGTTTCGAGGGGGGTACATGCAGCAACGGAAACGTGACTCGGCCGTGGCCGGGCTGGTGATTCTGCTGTCACTTGCAATCACCTCCCAGGGCGCGCTCGCGGCCAGACCCGCTCCAAAGCCCAAGGCGCAGGGCTCGTTCACCGATCACCTCGAGAGTTTCGACGCCGCGCGCTGGGCCAAGGCCGACGGCTGGAAGAACGGTTCGCCCTTCGACAATGCCTGGCGTGCCGATCATGTCTCCTTCGCCGGCGGGATGATGGACTTGCGCCTCTCCAATCAAGCGAGTCTCGGTGAGCCGTACTCGTCGGGTGAATACCGGACTACAGGTTACTACGGCTATGGTTGCTACGAGGCGGGATTCAGGCCGGTGGCGCGGCATGGTGTCGTGAGCACATTCTTCACGTTTGCCGGGCCCTACGACAACGGTGGCAATGGCAAGCACAATGAGATCGACTTCGAATTCCTCGGCAGCGACACGACGCGTGTGCAGCTCAATTTCTGGACCAATGACGACGCCTATGCTTCCAGGAACGAGGTGCTGGTCGATCTCGGTTTCGACGCGGCAAGCGGCTTCCATGCCTATGCGTTCAAATGGAGCTCGACGGGCATCCGTTGGTACGTGGACGGCACGCTGATTCATGAAGCGTTCGACCTGGCATCGAATCCGACGCCCAAGGCCGGCGATTCGTTGCAGAAAATCATGGTGAACCTGTGGCCGGTCGACGAGACGGCGGCCGGATGGGCCGGCACCTTTGTCTACCCGGGTGAACCCCTGCATGCACTCTATGACTGGGTGCGATATACGGTCGGTGAGGGTTGCGAAGTCGGTGCGCCTCCACAGCCGCCCGAGCCCGGCGATCCGGCCGCCATGCATGTCAGGGAAATCACGACAAGCCTGGATGCGCGCGGCACGCAGGTGATTGCCCGCGTGATGGTCGTCGATGGTCTGGGCCAGCCGGTCATTGGCGCCGCTGTCGGCGCGGGCTGGTCGGGGGTGATCACGGGCGGCGATACGTCGCGAACGACCGATTTGACTGGCTTGGCCACATTTTATTCATCGCGGTCCAGGAGCCCTGGCACGGTGACATTCTGCGTCACGGGTATCACGAAGAGCGGGCTCTCATACGACGGCGGGGCGAATCTGGAGACCTGCGAGGCGATCACGAAGTAGGGTCGACCCCCCAGCCGCGATCGTCAGGCCTTCTGGCCGGCGATGCGGCCCGTCAACAGGCAGCCGCCGAGAAAGGTTCCCTCTAGGCTGCGCTTGCCATTCATGCCGCCGCCGCCGAAACCCGCCGCTTCGCCGGCCGCGAACAATCCCGCGATCGGCTGGCCGGCACGGTCCAGGACCCGGCAACCGAGGTCGGTCTGGATGCCGCCCATGCTCTTGCGGCTGATCACGTGCTCGCGAATTGCCATCAACGGCCGCGCGCCCGGATCGAGGATCTTCTGGAAGGCGCAGGTCCGCATCCGGTCGCCCGGCCAGCGCCGCGCCCAGGCGATGCGTCGCAACTGCTCGTCGTTATGGAATCGCGGTCCGCGATCGATTGCGGCATCGTAGCGCGCGACCACGGCCACGATCGTCGCGAAGTCGACGACATCGTCGCCATTCAGGGCATTCATGCGCTCGACCAGTTCGGAAAGCGTATCGGCCTGCACGATGTCCTCGCTGTTACGCGTCAATTCCTCGTACAGCCACCGATTGCCGAACAACAGGTCGCGCGCGACGGCGAGGCGCCGCTTGTTCCTGAATGCCGGATTGAACTCGGCGCCGGAGACAGCAAGTTCCTTCAGTGCGATCCGGCGGTTCAGCAGCTGCCAGCTGTAGCCACCCGGTTGGCGGCAGATCTGCGCCACCAGTTCGTGGGTGTCGTAACCCGTCACGAGCGGCATCGGGCCGATGCGCTCGCCGCTGGCATTCAGCCACAAGGCGGATTTCGGCGGGATCAGTGAAAGCCCATGGCCCGGTTTGCGTGGCCGCCAGTGCCGGATGCCGGCCGCATAGTTCCACTGCCAGTCCAGGTTCGTGAGTTCTGCACCGCAAGCCGCCGCGGCATCGTGCAGGGTTCCGTCCGCGAAGCGGTGCGATCCGTTCAGGATCACGGGCGGGGGATCGCCCCAATCGGCGTGCCAATGCCGCCGCACACGCTCGATATCGCCATTGATGCCACCGGCGGCGATGACGACTGACTCGGCCGCGACCTCGAACGATTCGCCGCCTGGCTCGATGACGCCGCAAGCTCCGACGATCCGTCCGGCAGTCGTCACCAGCGAATCGACGCGATGGCCGAATCTCAACTCGAGCAATTCGCGCCGTGGATGATTCAGCAGGCGATTCACCAGCGTCATAGCGAGCGCGTGGCCGGTGCCCCACACGATGTGGAAGCGTGGAACCGAGTTGCCGGGCTGATACAGGCCGCGCTCGACCCACATCGGCATCGGCATGAACTCAATGCCGAGCCCCGTGAGCCATTGATAGATGTCCGGCACGCAGCGCTCGACATAGGCGCGGGCCCAGACGCGCGGCCAATGATGTTCAGGACCGAGTTCGCCCCAGGCCAGCCAGTCCTGCAGGCCCAGATCGGCGCTGTCCCGGATCCGGTAGCGGCGCTGCAGCGGCGTATCGGCGAACCACAGCCCACCAAAGGACTCTTTCGCGAGGCCGCCGAGATTCTCCTCGACATCCCGATCGAGCAGCAGCACGCGCCGGCCACGGCCAAGCGCCTCGATCGCGGCGACGATGCCGGCGATGCCGGCGCCGATGATTGCAACATCCGTGACATGGCGCGCCGGCAGCATGCCGGTGAATGTACACGCCCGCGAGCAGGGTAGTATATTGCCGGCGAGTCGTTTGCGCCGCGGCCGGCCCCCAGGCTCCGAAAGTGAGCGCCGCAAGAGGCGAATTGCACCGTGACCGTTCCGCCGGAGGAAATATGAAATTGCATTCAGGTGTTGTGAAAACGGTGACCGCCGCCCTGTGTGGCCTTTGCGTCGTCGTGGGTGTCGGGGCGCAGGGCGTGCTGGACACCAAGAAAGGCAAGGGGGGCTCGGAGGTGCAGGGTGCTGCCGGCACGCAGGGCGCACAAGGCGCGGCCAAGGACCTCGAGCGCTGCGACAAGCCGATGGGCGCGATGGCGGTCGTCGAGCCGCAGGACTATGTGATGGCGGCGCTCTCGCGCTACAACCTGCAGTCGCCAGTCAGCCTGATCCGCATGATGATCCAGCAGTCGAACTGCTTCATTGTCGTCGAGCGCGGCCAGGGCATGCAGAACATGATGCAGGAGCGCGCACTCGCCGGCGGCGGAGAATTGCGTGGTGGCTCGAATATCGGTGGTGGCCAGATGGTCGCGGCGGACTTCATCCTGACGCCAACCGTAGTGTTTTCGGAGAGCGATGCCGGCGGCGTGGGTGGCGCGCTCGGCGGACTATTCGGCGGGCGTGGGGGTTCGACACTCGGAGCGATCGTCGGCGGACTGAAGTTCAAGGAAGCGCAGACCAGCATGCTGGTTGCGGACGCGCGCTCAGGTGTCCAGGTGGCGGCGGCCGAGGGCAGCTCCAAGAAAGCGGACCTCGCACTCGGTGGCCTGGTCGTGGGCGGCGGGGCAGCCGGGGGCGTCGGTGGTTACGGCAACACCAATGAAGGCAAGATCATCGCGGCCAGTTTTGCGGACAACTACAACAATATCGTCCGGGTCGTGCGCAACGACCCGACCCTGCATCGTGATGTCGGAACGCTCGCGCAGGAAGCCGCAGCCGGCGGCTCGACCAAGGCCGGTGCGGTATTCAATGAAGGCGACGTGCTGTATCCGAAGATCGCCGGCGTCAAGCTGATGGGCAGTGCGGGCGAGGGCGGCAAGGTGCTCGCGACACTCGCCAAGACCGATGAGATGATCTACATGGGCGAAGAGCAGGACGGCTACCTGAAGGTCGAGTCCGGCAGTGGCAGCGGCTGGGTCAAGAAGATCCTGGTCGCGAAGTAGACGAATGGCCGGCACGGCGCGGGTGTAGTTCAATGGTAGAACTGCAGCTTCCCAAGCTGCTAACGTGGGTTCGATTCCCATCACCCGCTCCATCCTGAGCCATGGATAACTGGGTATACGGGCTGTTCGGCGGCGTATTGATCGGACTCTCGGCCACGCTGCTGCTCTGGTCCATCGGTCGCATCGCGGGCATCAGCGGAATCGTGAATGGCCTCGGCACGGCGCCGCGATCCGATCGCCCCTGGCGCATGGCTTTCCTGCTTGGCCTGATGGCAGCGGGCGGCCTCGCGCTCTTTTTCCTGCCATACGCGCCCACGCGTGTGCAAACCGGTTCAACGCCGCTGTTGCTGCTGGCTGGCCTGCTGGTCGGATTCGGGACGCGCATGGGTGGAGGCTGCACCAGCGGACACGGAGTCTGCGGACTGGGGCGCCTGTCATGGCGGTCATTGGCGGCGGTACTCACCTTCATGGCGGCAGCAGTGGCGACTGTTTACATCGTGAGACACCTGATCGGGGCGCCGACATGAACTCGACCGTGCTTGCGGCACTCGTTTCGGGAGCGCTGTTTGGACTTGGGCTCGCGATCTCCGGCATGACGGGTCGCCACGTCATACTGGGATTTCTGGACCTGTTCGGCGATTTCAATCCACAACTGGCCTACGTGCTCGCAGGCGCCGTGGTCGTGACCGCGATTTCGTTTCGCATCGTGCTGCGGTTGCCGCGGCCTGCCCTCACGGCTGGATTTCAGCTGCCTGCCGCCACCGCGGTCGATCGCCGGCTGTTGCTCGGTGCTGCGATCTTCGGGATCGGCTGGGGGCTAATCGGGTTCTGCCCCGGGCCTGCGCTGGCAGGACTCGCAGGGGGTCTGCCTGACGCGATGATTTTCGTGCCGGCAATGCTGGCGGGAAGCTATTGCCACCATCTGCTGGGGCGTCGCGCTAAGATCGACGAGGAATGACGAATTCCCGAGATAGACTGATCGACGCCGCGCGCGCCTGCTGCCGGCAGTCTCATTCGCCGTATTCCGGCATCCGCGTCGGCGCTGCGCTTCGTTCTGCAAGCGGTGCCGTGTATCTCGGCACGAATGTTGAAAACGCGGCTTACCCGCTCGGCAACTGCGCCGAGACCAGCGCGATTGCAGCGGGCGTCCAGTCCGAGGGTGCCGGCTTCCGTATCGCCGAACTCGCGGTCTGGGCGACGGACCGCGACGGGAAGACGCTTGCGGCTTCGCCCTGCGGCGGATGCCGGCAGCGAATTCGCGAACTGGCCGCCGCCGATTCGATCGCGATCCATTTCCCGTGGCACGAGAGCGAGATTCGTACGGTCACGATCTCCGAGCTTCTGCCATTTGCCTTCTTTCTTCCGGACAGCCGGCCGTCGCGATGAATGCCGCGGACAGTGCGACGGCGGCGCGCATGCTGGCGATGCTCGACCTGACGAGTCTTGGCGAGGACGATGCACCCGCGACGATCGTGAAAATGTGCGCTTCGGCTGCGGACGGCGACCATCCTGCGGCAATCTGCGTGTATCCCGAGCACATCGAAACCGCCCGCAGGACCCTCGAAGTGGTCGGCGCCCATGACGTGGCTGTCGCGACAGTCGTCAATTTTCCGGATGGCAGCAACGACCTGGCGCGGGCGTTGCGTGAAACCCGCCGTGCGCTGGCTGCGGGTGCGGACGAGATCGACATCGTGTTTCCATGGCGCGCATACCTCGGCGGAGACCGCGAGGGCGGGCCGCTGATGCTCCAGGAGTGCAAGGCAATCTGTGGATCGAGGGTCCTGAAGGCGGCACTGGAGACGGGCGAACTCGGCGATCCGCTGCTGATCCGTGAAGTCTCCTTCGCAGCGCTCGCAGCAGGCGCCGATTTCATCAAGACCTCGACTGGCAAGACAAAGACCGGCGCGACACCAGCGGCCGCGCGCGTGATGCTGGAATGCATTCGCGAGCGCGGCGGGGGTGCCGGCTTCAAGGCCGCTGGTGGCATCAGGACAATGGCGGAGGCAGGTCGCTACCTGGCACTCGCGGACGAGATCATGGGTGGGGGCTGGGTGACACCGGCGCACTTTCGGATTGGCGCGAGTGTGTTGCTCGCCGAACTGCGCGCGGCACTGACGTGATCGATACACCGGCAATCTGGATGCCGCAGGAGACCATCCGGCGCAAGCGCGACGGCGAGGCGCTCGGTGCTGACGAACTGCGCCTGCTCGCGCGGGGCATGGCCGACGGCAGCCTGGCTGATGCGCAGGTCGCTGCGTTCGCGATGGCGGTCTATTTCCGTGGCATGACGCCCGCCGAAGGCGCGGTACTTACGCTCGCAATGCGCGATACCGGCGAGGTCTTCGACTGGCGTCGCGAATCGCTGCCGGGACCCGTGCTCGACAAGCATTCGACCGGGGGCGTCGGCGATCTGGTGTCGCTCGTGCTCGGCCCGATGCTCGCGGCTTGCGGCGCCTATCTGCCGATGATCACCGGGCGCGGGCTCGCCCATACGGGCGGCACGGTCGACAAGCTGGAAGCGATCCCGGGTTACCAGACCCAGCCGGAGCCGGAGGTCGTGCGTCGCACGCTGCGCGAGGCCGGGGTCGCGATCATCGGGGCCGGCGATCGCATCGCCCCTGCGGACCGACGGCTCTACGCGATCCGCGATGTCACGGCGACGGTCGACTGCATTCCGTTGATCGTCGCCTCCATCCTGTCCAAGAAGCTCGCGGCAGGTTCCGATGCGCTGGTGCTCGACATCAAGACCGGCAATGGCGCGGTATTGAGCGATGCAAGCCGCCCCCGGCAGCTGGCCGCGCGCATCATGGGGACCGCGGGCGAGGCGGGGTTGCCAACCCGCGTGCTGCTGACGGACATGTCCGAGCCG
>Ga0209002_10004687_pt1 | contig 10708 bp, 5 predicted proteins | sample Rifsed16ft2_FD_184010 | JGI IMG/M metagenome (GOLD analysis project Ga0209002, IMG submission 184010) | Soil microbial communities from Rifle, Colorado, USA - sediment 16ft 2 (version 2) | ecosystem: Environmental > Terrestrial > Deep subsurface > Rock core/Sediment | place: Rifle, Colorado...
AGGGAGAAAGCGGTTCGAAATACCGTCCAGGACTATCTGGCGGACTTCCAGGGCCCCGGCAAGGAGCGGGTCACCGTGCGTCACCTGCTGGCCCACACGTCCGGCCTGCCGTCGTACCGCCCGTTTTACCGTGAGGCGAAGGATGCCGTCACCCTTCGCCGGCTGGTCATGGAAGAACCCCTACGCCGGCCGCCGGCACGTCGGGTCGAGTATAGCGACCTCAACGGCATGCTGCTGGGGTGGATCGTCGAGGCGGTGTCGGGCGAGAGGTTGGATGCCTTCGTGGGCGAGCGGGTCTTCGTTCCCGGGGGCATGACGGAGACTGGCTTCGCGCCACCACGGGCGGCGTGGCGCCGTACGGCGCCGGTTGGCGTGTGGCGCGGGACGCCGGTGGCGGGCCGGGTGCACGATCAACACGCCGATCGCCTGGGTGGGGTCGCCGGACACGCCGGTCTCTTCAGCACCGGCAACGACCTGGCGCGCTACGCGCAGATCCTGCTTCGCGGCGGCCGGACCTCCACCTGCGCATCGCTGTTCCGCGAAGCGACGGTGGTGGAGTTCACCCGAGCCGCCGCTCAGGGGCGGGGGCTGGGCTGGGAGATGCGCGACACCACCACGGCGGACAATGCGGGCACGCGGATGTCCGCGGCGACGTACGGTCATACCGGGTTTACCGGAACGTCGCTCTGGATTGATCCCGAGCGGGATCTTTTTGTGATCATCCTGACGAACCGGGTGTACGCACCTCGTGCCCGCCGTTCCATCACGGAGCTGAAGGCCATCCGGGGGCGAGTGGCGGACGGCGCGGTCGAGCTGCTGGCGGCCCTTTCGCCACCGCCGCGGCGCCAGGCGGGTCCACCCCCGCGTTGTTGACCGTGGAGCGGTCCCCGCCCGCTCCCGTCCTGATCTACGATGCCAGCTGTGGTTTCTGCCGGCGCTGGGTGCGCCGCCTCAAGCGCTGGGACCGCCACGATCGCATCCGGCTGCTCCCGCTCCAGGACCCTACGGCGCCGGCGCTGGCGCGGCGACCCCGGGAAGAGTTGGAGCGGGCCGCGCACCTGGTCCGGCCGGACGGCGCGGTGTTCGCTGGGGCCGGGGCTGCGCGCGAGGTCCTCGCGTACCTGCCAGGCGGTTGGCTCGCGCGGGGTGTATTGGCCATCCCGGGCATGATGCCCCTGGCCGAGCGGGTATACGCACGGGTTGCCCGAACCTGGGGTCCCGTGTCGGACTAGCCCTTGCGGGCCGGGGAGGCCCCCAGCCCGCGCCGTTGGCACGAGGGCACGACGGCTGTAGGTTGAACCTATGGCGCTACCGACCGCCGAGGCCGTTCGCAAAGTCCTTCGCCAGGTCAAAGATCCCGAGATCAACCTGAGCGTGATCGACCTCGGCCTGATCTATGACGTGGAGATCAGCGACGAGGGCGATGTGGACGTCAAGATGACGCTCACCTCACCGGGGTGCCCGTCGGGGCCGGAGATGCTGGGCGATGTGGATCGGGTGATCCGCGCCATGGACGGCGTCACCGACGTCAACGTCGAGCTGGTGTGGGAGCCCTACTGGACGCCGGAGCGCATCGACCCCAAGGTACGGAGCTTCCTCGGCTACTGAGCCGCCGCGCGTTCGGCCACGGCCTGGAGCATGGCGGCCGGGCCCAGCGCCGCTATCTGCCACCTTCTCAAGTCCACGATGCCTTCGAGGTCTGCGGCCGTCGCCGGCGCGACCCGCGCCACGGCCTGTAACCCCCCGTTCGGGCACAGGACCCCAGGTTCCAACCCCAGCTCGGCGGCGCGTTGATTCCGCAGCGCCTTGAGGCGCTCGAACCGAGCCTCCTCGGCCGCGTCCGGTCTCGCACGAGAGCCGCGGGTGGGCACCGGCAAGGTATCGAGGGGGTCGTCTAGCCCCATCTCAACAGCCGCCAGGAGCTGGGCTCCGTAGCGACGGCCGACCGACGGCGGCAGCCCGCGTACGGCGAGCAGCTCCCGCTGATCGCGGGGGGCCGCTCGGGCGATCGCCAGGAGCGCCTCGTTCTGGGCCACTCGGAAGGGCGCGCGATCCAACGCCCGAGCGGTTTGCTCCCGCCATTGATGCAGCGACCGCAGCACCGCCTGCGACCGGCGAGGCAGAACCTTGGCGCCCTTGAGCCGCATCCAGCTGTCTTCGGTCTGCGAGGCGGTCCAGCGCACGTCTTCCAGGTGCCGGAATTCTTCTTCCGCCCAGGCCGTCCGGCCTGCGGCCGTCAGCTGGTCTGCCATCTGGTCCCGGAGCTTGGTGAGGTACCTGGTATCCGCGGCGGCGTAGGCGATCATCTCCGGCGTGAGGGGGCGAGTGGACCAATCCGCGCGTTGGAGTTTCTTGTCCAGGACCACACCGAAGTGCTTCTCCAACAGGGCTGCGAGTCCCACCGCCGGCTCGCCCAACAGCTGTGCCGAGATCCGCGTGTCGAACACCCGCCGGGCGCGAAAGCCGTAGTCGCGGTCCAGAACCCGGAGATCGTAATCCGCGTCGTGAAACACCACCTCGATGCTCTCGCTGGCGAGCAGGTCCCCGAGGGGTGAGAGATCGGGCAGGGCGAGCGGATCGATCAACGCGGTTTCCTGATCCGAGCTCACCTGCACCAGGTAGACTCGGTCGGCGTAGCGGTGAAACGACGCCGCCTCGGTGTCCAGCGCGATCCGGGGGGCCCGCGCCAACCGCGCGGCCAGCTCCCGGAGCGCGGCCGGATCGGTCACCAGCTGGGGTTGCACGTCTCAAACATCGCTGCCACGGCGCTCCGGTTGAAGGGGTTGGTCTCCGGCACTACATTCGCGTGCCTTTGCCCATGGGCCGTTCGCCTTCCGCAGGAGGCAGGTATGACCGTCAGCATCCGTTGTCTCCCCGCCGTGCTTCTCGCCCTCGCCATCGCTCCCAGCGTGTCTGGTGCCCAGCAGGCGCCTCTCAGCGCGGAGCTGCTGCGGGGGCTCCGATTCCGGGAAATCGGTCCCGCCGTGACAGGCGGCCGGATCCACGACGTCGAGGCCCTGCCCAACGATCCGTCCACCGTGTACGTGGCCACCGCGTCCGGCGGCCTGTGGAAGACCACCAACAACGGGACCACCTGGACGCCCATCTTCGACAACCAGCCGGTGAGCACGTTCGGCGACGTCGCCATCGCACCCTCCAATCCGAACGTCATCTGGGCGGGCACCGGCGAGCAGAACAACCGCCAGAGCACCTCGTGGGGCAACGGCGTGTACCGGACCACGGACGGCGGAACCACGTGGACCCACCTGGGGCTGGTGGAAACCCGGCATATCGGCAAGGTCCGGGTGCATCCCACCAACCCCGACATCGCCTATGTGGCGGCGCTGGGCAACCTGTGGAAGCCCAATCCCGAACGTGGCGTCTTCAAGACGGGGGACGGTGGCCGTACCTGGACCAAGGTGCTGTACGTGGACACGCTCACCGGGGCCGTGGACCTGGTGATGGACCCCGCGGACCCCAACACCCTGTACGCCGCTACCTACCAACGGCTGCGCCGCGCCTGGGGCTTCAACGGCGGGGGGCCGGGGAGCGGCATCCACAAGACCACGGACGGCGGTCGCACCTGGCGCCGGTTGAGCGGCGGGCTGCCGAGCGGGGACCTCGGCCGCATCGGGCTGGCGATCGCCGCCACCAATGCCCGGGTGCTGAACGCCACCATCGAGCATCGCGGCCAGGGCGGGACCTACCGCAGCACCGACGGCGGCGAGACCTGGCGGCGGGTCAACAATCTCAATCCGCGGCCCATGTACTACAGCCACATCTTCATTGACCCGCGCGACGAGAACCGGGTATACGTGCTCGGTACGCAATCGTCCATGAGCGAAGACGGCGGCACCACGTTCCGCCAGCTGCCCACGGCGCCCACCTACGACGTGGGCGTGCACGCGGACCACCACGCGTTGTGGATCGATCCCAACAACACGGAGCACTTCCTGCTGGGCGGCGACGGCGGGCTCTACGAGACCTGGGACCGCGGCGCCACGTACGACAAGGTCAACAACTTCGCGATCGCGCAGTTCTATGACATTGGCCTGGACATGCGGGATCCCTATTTCGTGTACGGCGGGCTCCAGGACAACCACTCCTGGCTGGGCCCGAGCGCCACGCGACATTGGGAGGGGATCTTCAACGACGATTGGCGTCAGATCGGGTTCGGCGACGGGATGTATCACCAACCCGACCCAACCAGCCATCGCTATGTCTACAGCAACTCCAACGACGGTGGTTTCACGCGGGTGGATGCCGAGACCGGCGACGTCCTGGACATCATGCCGGAACCTCCGCTGGGAGAGCCGGAATACCGGTTCGAGTGGAACTCGCCCACCCTGGTGTCGCGCCACAACCCCAGCGTCGTGTATGCCGGAGGAAACCGGCTGTTCATTTCGCGCGATCGGGGGTTGAGCTGGGAGCGGACCGAAGACCTCACGCGTCGCATCGACCGGGACACCCGGTTGCTGATGGGCGTCCGCGGCGCGGACATCACGCTCTCGCGGCACGACGGCGAGTCATCGTTTGGGGCCATTACCACCATCGCGGAGTCGCCCCTGGACGCCAACGTGCTGTGGGTCGGCACCGACGACGGGAACGTCCAGGTATCGCGGGACGGCGGTCGCACCTGGACCGAGGTCGCGCAGAACGTCAGGGACCTGCCTGGGCGGACCTGGGTCAGTCGGGTGGTGGCGTCACGCAGCGGCCCGGGCACCGCGTATGTGACATTCGACGCGCATCGCCGCGGGGAGTTCGCCCCCTACGTGTTCCGCACCGAAGACTACGGCCGCACCTGGACCGCCCGGGTGGCCGGACTGCCCTCGGGGTCCGTCAACGTCATCGCGGAGCACCACGCGAATCCGCGGGTGTTGTTCCTGGGCACGGAACACGCCCTCTACGCGTCCAACGACGCCGGCCAGTCGTGGACCCGGTTCATGCCGAATCTCCCCACCACTCTGTACGACGACCTGGAAATCCACCCGCGAGACAACGACCTGGTGCTCGGCACGCACGGCCGGAGCATCTGGATCATGGATAACCTCACGCCGCTGGTGGAGTGGTCCGCCACGGTGGCCGCCGCGCCGGCCCACCTCTTCTCCGTTCGGCCGGCGACCATCTTCCAGTACTGGAAGGACACGTCCTACCGGGCTCACGGAGCCTATGCCGGGGAGAATCCGCCGTTCGGCGCGATCCTGGATTACCACCTGTCCAGGGCGGCGCAGCGCGCGACCATCACCGTGGCGAACGCCTCGGGGCGGGTGGTGCGGCGGCTGGACGTGCCCGGGTCGCCGGGGGTGATTCACCGGGTGACGTGGGATCTCCGTCATGAGCCGCCGGCCTCGTTTGGCGGCGGTGGGGGAGGCGGAGGGCCCGCCCAGGAGAGCCCCGCGCTCCCGCGTTTGGCGCAGCCGGTTGGCCCCAGGGGTCCATTCGTCTCGCCCGGCAGCTACACGGTGACGCTCGAGGCGGACGGCGCGCGGTCCAGCCGGCAGGTGGTGGTGAAGGGCGACCCCATGATGCCCATGCTCACGGATGCCCTGTATCGCGAGCGCGAGGCGTTCCTGGTGAGCGTGATGGAGCTGCAAGAGCGCGTCCGCGACCTCGCCCAGCGGGCCGGCGTGAGGGGCGGTGGTGGGTTCGGCCCGCAGCCGGCCGTAGCACCCGGAGACACCCTGGCCGCGCTTCGAAGCCGGATCGGCGGCGTGTTACGGGGCTTGGGCGGCCTGGCCTCGGATATGAACGGCAGCGGCGTTCGGCCGGGGACCCTGTATCCGCCCACGGAGACGCAGAAGCGCCGGAAGGCGGAGCTGGAGGCGGAGCTGGGCGCCGTGACCGCGGCGTGGGAACGGACGCCTCGCCGGTAGCGAGCGAGCTTCGCGGGGCGTCTCTTCGCGCGCTGCAGTGCCGCGCGCGCCACAGGCGAGGAAAAGACCCAGGGCGCGCGCTCCCTGACGCGCGCTCCGAGACGCCCCCGCTACGCTCCGCCCGCTACCGGTGCGACAACACAGCTCCGTCCTTTGCCCCCGTGAACTTCCCATGGTCCACCGCCAGCTTCCCGTTGACCAGGACGTAAACCATGCCTTCCGACAGCTGGTGCGGCTTCTCGTAGGTTGCCAGGTCTCGCAGCGCATTTGCGTCAAACACCGCGAGGTCGGCGAACGCTCCTGGACGCACGACGCCACGATCCCGGATCTGAAACACCGTCGCCGATAGTGAGGTCATGCTGCGGATCGCGTCCTCCAGGCGTATCACCTGCCGGTCCAGCGCGTACCGGCGGAGCTTGCGCGGGAAGGCGCCGTACGCCCTGGGGTGCGGAACTCCTTCGCCCATCCGGACCAGGTCCCCGTCGGAGCACGTCATGGTCCAGGGTTGTTGCATGAACAGGTCCAGGTCGCGCTCGAGCATGTTGAACGACACTACGCCCGCCCCGCCGGCGAGGATGATCCCGATCGCCGCATCGACCGGGTCCTGGCCGCGGGCCTGGGCGACGGCCGCGAGCGCCTGACCCTCGATAGCGGGATGCTCTCGGTGACGGGAGATCTGTAGCCGCGCCGCGCCGCCCCGCCGGTCGAGATTCTCCACCATGTCCGCGCGAATGCGCGCGCGTTCCTGGGGGGCGGCCAGCCGACGCCGCAGGGCGGAGTCACCGCCGACCTGCGCCCAGCGCGGCACCAGCGCCGCGGTCAGCGACGTGCTCGACGCATCGTAGGGATACTGGTCGGCGAAGACCTGGAGTCCTTCGTCACGGGCTCGCTGGATGCGTTGAATGACCGCCAGCGAGTATCCCCACACATGGGGGCCGAGCACCTTGATGTGCGAGACGATTCCGGGGAGGGCTGCCTCGCGTGAGATGCGGATGACCTCGTCCACCGCGGCCACCACGCCAATGGAATAGTCGGATTCGTCTCTAATGTGGCTGGTGTAGAGCCCGCCGTATTGCGCCGCCACCTTCGCCAGCTCGATCAACTCCTCAGTCTTGGCGTAGCTGCCAGGCGCGTAGAACGGCCCAGACGAGAGGCCGAAGGCGCCGGTCTCCATTGCCTCTCGCACCAGGGCACGCATGCGGTCCAGCTCGGCGGCGCTGGGCGCGCGGTCGCTCATGCTCAGGACGGCGCCGCGAACGGCGCCGTGGGATACCAGCTGCGCCACGTTCACGCCGAGCCCGTCCTTGAGCAGGGCCGCCCGCTGCGCCGCGAGATCCACGGGGCCGCCACCGTCCGGGTTGATCACCACGGTGGTCAACCCCTCGGCTAGGAGCGGCTGGGCCGCGCTTAGCTCCGGCGTGGCCAGCCCGGGCCCGGCGTGAGAGTGAACATCAATGAACCCCGGCGCCACATAGAGGCCGCGCGCGTCAATGACGCGCCTGGCCAGCGCGGCGGACAGGTCCCCTACGGCTGCGATGCGGTCTCCCGTGATCGCGACGTCCGCGTAGTACCAGGGATTGCCGGTCCCGTCGAGGAGCCGGCCGCCTCGGATGATGAGATCGTAAGGCTGCTGGGCCAGAATGGGGACCGGCACCAGCACGAGGCCGGCGAGGAGCCAAGTCGCGATGTGCCTGAGCACGAGGGACTCCCGACGAGGAAGAGGAGAGACAATCTGCGGCGTAAGCGGGCGTGCCGCTATGGAGTGAGCGGATGGGAGGTTGCTGTGGCGCCGAAAATACCCTGGCCGCGCCCCGAAGGACGCGGCCAGGATGCACTTTCGAGACTCAGGAACGAGCCCTGTGTCGGCCCAGCCCCCTTACGGACAGTTCGCCAGGGCCACCGGGCAGGTTTCCCAGGCTGGTGCGGCCCCGCTGCCCATGCCGGGCGCGCCGCCGGCGCCGCCGGCGCCACCCCAGGTGTAGATCTCGAGCTCGAGCAGCTCCAAATCCGTATACGGTGCCGGGAAGTGGATGGGCGTGTCCTGCACCAGGAAGTCCCAGCCACGCGCATCATAGTACGCCGGCCCGCCCTCGAGACCGAGCGTCTCGATGCGCTTCTCGTACCGCAGCGCGTCCCACAGGCTGCCGCATGCGCCGCTCAGCTTGCGAGGCGTACAGTTGGGCGCCGTGCCGGGGACGCCGTTGATGTCCACCGCGGGGAGCTGTCCGTTGGTCACCCGGTATTGGTTGATGATCGGCACCGCCTCCGCCGCCCGGTTGAGCCGGATCAGGCCCTCGGCCTTGAGCAGCTGCATCTCCGCCAGGTTCACGATGGGAATCGGACCGTCCTGCCAGGACGTGCCCTCGCCGTAGCGGTGGAAGAAGTAGTACGACCGCTGACCTAGTCCGCGGTCGACATTGAAGATGGTGGTGCTGTGACGGCCCATGTACAGACCGCAGTCCGCTCCACGGGCCTTGGCGCGGGTGCACGTCGTCGGCGTGGTGGTCAACCCCACAATCCGGCGGTCCTGCACGTTGGTCATCACGAACGCGTTCCGCTGCGCCCAGGGCAGGGCAAACCAGCTCATGAAGCCCGATCCCTGGTCCGCCGGGCCCACCAGCCGGTAGTCCACCCGCATGAAGTCACCGGGCGTGGTGGTGCGCTGGCGCCCGGCTCGGTTCTTGTAGGAGCTTTCCACGATGTCCACGGCCCCCATCACCTCAAAGTCGCTGGTGAGCCCCAAGTCGATGTGCTGGATCACGGCATTCCAGTCCACCGCCTGCCGCTCCGCGGGGTTGCGCGCCACGTACACCATGAGCCGCGCCATGTATGTGTGGATGAGCCGGATCAGGTCCTGGTTGGTCCGGGCGTATCCCACGAACCACTGATTGGGTGCCGAGGCGGGGTAGCTGAACGACTTGGTTGCGGCCAGCGTGAGCGCGGCATCGAGCTCGGCCAGCGCGGTGTCCATCACCTCGCCGTATGGGCGAAGCAGGCCGACGACTTCATCCTTCGTGAGATCGTTGGGGTCAACCGTCTCGCTGTAGATATACCCCTGGTCGAACATCAGCGCGACGTAGCCGTGGTTCAAGCCCTGCACGAACTTGGCGAAGGCCAGGGCCTCGGTGGTCATGTCGTTCCCGCCCGCATCCAGCAGTGGCTCGCCGCTGGCCGCTGCCGCCTGGAGCGCGGTATTCAGAGCGGCGATGTTGTTGTAGAAGTCCTGCCAGGTGACGCGGTGCGGCGGGGCGTTACTCGATACCACGCCGTTGTTGAGGGCCAGCCGCGGCTCCTTGGACAGGTCCTGCCCGCCGAAATCCAGGAATCCAGTCGTGAACTCATCGGCCATCACGGTTAACGCGACGCCCGGTGAGGTCGAGCCCGAGCGGTTGAACCACTGGATCAGGCCGTTCGAGATCAACGCCAGCACGTCTTGCGAGTTCTCGATGACCGTCTCGCGGTTCGGGTTGTTGGTATTGGTCACCTCGAGGTCGTAGCACGCGATGGTGGCGACCAGCAGGGAGACCAACGTCAGTTTGGCGGTTTTCATGGTCTAATTCCTCCGGTCGCCCTAGAACTCGATTTCGACGCTGAACGTGAACGTCCGATACGTCGGGAAGCCAAAGTTGTCGCGCCGCTCGATGACGTTGCCGACTTCGGCGTCGTAGCCAGTGTAGTTGGTCCATTCATGCAGATTCCGCCCAATGGCGGCGAGCAACACCCGCTCCATGCCGAGCCGACTCAGGACCGGCAACTGCCGCGGCGTCAGGCCGAACCGCACCGAGACTTCCCGCAGCTTGGTGTAGGTCGCGTCCTCGACGAACCACTGCGAGGCGAGGTTGCCGTTGTACAGCGCACCGGTGTAGTAGGTGCTCGGCTTTTTGAGCTCCTCCGGCTTGCCGTCCTGGTCCTCCTCGCGGCTACGCGAATATTGAAACATGCGCTGCTTGGTAGAGTTGTAGACGTGCCCGCCGATCTGGCCGCCGATCAGGGCGTAGACATTGAGCTGGCCCACCCGGAGCTGGCTGGAGACGCCCCAGTTCATGTCCGGATTGGCGTCGCCGATCAACACGCGGGCGGGTTGACCGGTCGCGTCCAGCACGCGCTGGGGCATACCCCACGCGTAGTTGGTCCCGTCGATCGTGACGGTGGTGCCCCACAGCGAGTCGGTTACGCCGCCCGTCACGCCGTTTCGATAGGTGTTGCCCACACCCACCGGCACCAGCAATCCGTCGTCGTTGATGGCAAACGCGTCGAGCGAATTGGCGTGCTTCGCGGGCAGGTCCTCATAGGACTGCCACAGCCGCTGGCCCCACATCTGGCCCAGCACCTGGCCCGCGCAGCGGTTGCCAAGCAGGCCTTCGGAGTGACAGGGCCGGTCGTACTCCACCAGCCGGTTGCGGGAGCGGTCCGCGATGAACGTGAGGCCCCATCGCACCTTGTCGGTCTGGATGAGGTGCGCGTCGAGTGTCCCCTCGTACGTGTGCCCTTCGAGGGTGCCGGCGTTCTGCCACTGCCCCGAGAACCCAAAGAGTGCGGGCAACGGCACCTGGATCAGCTGGTCCACCGTGCGCTGCTTGGCGTAGGACAGATTCAGGGAGACGCGCTCCAACGCGACGGCGTCGATGCCGAACTCCTGCTCCGTGGTCTTTTCCGGCCTGAGGAACACATTGCCCAACGTGCCGAGCGTGATCCCCGAGGTGCCGAGGTTGAAGACCTCGAACCGGTCCGCGAACTCGGGCCGGCCCCCGGCGGTGCCGCGGGAGTAACGCAGCTTGAACTCGCTCACGGTATTCACGAATGGCCACCAGGTCTCGGCGCTCATGCGCCAGGCG
>Ga0209002_10004688_pt1 | contig 10707 bp, 7 predicted proteins | sample Rifsed16ft2_FD_184010 | JGI IMG/M metagenome (GOLD analysis project Ga0209002, IMG submission 184010) | Soil microbial communities from Rifle, Colorado, USA - sediment 16ft 2 (version 2) | ecosystem: Environmental > Terrestrial > Deep subsurface > Rock core/Sediment | place: Rifle, Colorado...
CCCAGGAGAGGCCGCGCTTCCGCTGGAGCAGATTCAAGACCCAGTCGACGAAGGAATGACCCGGAGGGACATCTCCACGAAGGGCACTCAGTTCGAGATGGGTGTGGACGTTGACGAGGCCGGGGAGGAGGATCGCCTCCCCCAGATCGCGCACCGCCGACCCGGGATACTGCCTGCGGAGACTCACCCGCGGCCCGACGGCGCGGATGCGGGCCCCTTCAATGAGGAGGGCCCCGTCGCGGATCGGGGGGTGGCTCACCGGGAGGAGGTATCTGGCAGCGAGGATGAGCATGCTACGCCGTCGCTGTGAGCTGCCGCCACCACTCCTCGGCCCGGGCGAACTCCTCTGGGGTATTCATATTAAAGAGGCTGAGCCCTTGCGGATCGTGCGGCCCGAGCTCGTCCGGGCCCACCCGCCGGACCCTGACGGAGGGAAAGAACCGCGCGATCTTTAAATCGCCGGCGCGGATCAGGCGCTCCATCTCGGGAAGACACGTCTTGGCGTACAGGGCAAAGAGGGGCTCCCAATCGCCGGTGTACGGGACGACCGCATCCCAGCCGTGGGTCAGGGTCGCGAGATGCCGGATCAGGCCCGGGTTGAAGAACGGCATATCGCATGCCATCACAAAGGCCCACGGGTGCCTGGCGGTCGCCGTGGCGGTGTAGATGCCGCCCAGGGACCCCTTATCGGGGATGAGGTCCGGGACGACCCGCACACCGACGTCATCGTACAGGCCCGGGGTATTCGCCACGATGATGACCTCTGGGAAAATTCCCTGAAGTCCATGGGCCAATCGGTCGATGAGGCGTTTCCCCCCGATCTCGAGGACCGCCTTGTTGCGGCCCATCCGGGTGGACTGTCCCCCCGCCAGGATGACCCCGCTGATCATCATCACTCATTCCGCCGCGATGCGATTCCCCTATCCTTCTTCCTCTTCTTCGGCCGCCTTCTCTATCTGGTCGAGATCGACGAACTCCCCTTCAACCTCCGGCGGGACGACCTCCGCCACCTCCTCTTCCGCCTCAGCAGGAGCCGCCTCCTCAGCTTCCTGCTCTTCTTCCTCTTCCGTCCCTTCCTCGGCCGTGACCGCCTCGGGGGCGATTTCCCTGAACCAGGTGGGCTTGACCGCCTCTGCGAAGACCCCCGTTTTGACCACTTCTTCAAGCGGGGTCGCGGTGTACTCAACCTTGCCCGCCGCCATCTCCTCCAGGGCGATATAGGTCGGCTTATACCCTTTGGACTGGATAGTGGGCGCTGTCCCCTGATTGAGCTGCCGGCTTCGCTTTGTCGCGATGATCACCAGCCGATATTTGCTGTCGACCTTATCCATGAGGTCCTCAAGGGGTACCTGTGTCATCGGTCCTCTCCCTCCTCGTCAAATGCCTAACTGGCCCCGCACACGAGAGTTCAGGCGGAAGCTCCGGTGCCGTTCCGCCACAATGATGGCGGACAGATCAGTGACCGCTTGCTCCAGGACATCGTTGATGATCACATAGGTGTAGTCGCCATAACGCTTCATCTCTTCCCGGGCCCTTCGGAGACGACGCTCGATCTCGTCGGGGGCGTCGCTCTGCCTGCTCCGCAGGCGCTCCTCCAGCACCTCCCAGGACGGCGGCAGGAGAAACACAAACACGCCATCTGGATACGTCCGGTGCAGTTGCGCGGCCCCCTGGGTGTCAATGTCGAGGATCACATCCTGCCCCGCCCCAAAATGGGTCTCGAGCAGGAGCCGGGATGTGCCGTAATGATGACCATGGACACTCGCCCACTCCGCAAAATCCCCAGCCGTGACCATGCGCTGAAACGTCGCCTCGTCGACGAAGTGATAGTCCCGACCCCCGACCTCGTGGGCCCGCGAGGGGCGCGTCGTATACGAGACAGAGTGGGCGACACCCGGGATCCGCCGAACCACCTCCTGACACAGGCTGGTCTTTCCCGCGCCCGACGGGGCAGACACGACGACCAGGAGCCGACGGGGGTCCCCCATCTACGACTCCTTGTCTCCCTGGTTCCCCGTCAGTCGCTGGGCCAACGTCTCGGTCTGTATGGCCGAGAGGATCACGTGGTCGCTATCCGTCACGACGATGGAGCGGGTGCGGCGGCCGTTCGTGGCATCCACGAGCTTTCGGACCTCCTTGGCGTCGTCCTTGAGCCGCTTGCTGGGGGCAGAACTCGGATTGACGATGGCCACGATCCGACTCGAGACCACCATATTCCCAAAGCCTACGTTGAGGAGTTCGGTCGCCACGCCCCTCACCTCCCTCGGCCCCCGGGGCCCTCATTCGATGTTCTGGACCTGCTCCCGCAGTCGCTCGAGGTCCGCCTTCATCTCCACCACGGCCGGGGAGATGACCGCATCGGCCGCCTTCGTCCCGATGGTGTTGACCTCCCGGTGGATCTCCTGCAAGAGAAACTCCAGTCGCCGACCGTGGGGACCATCTCCCTCGAGGATCGTCCGGAGCTGCGCGAGGTGGCTCTTGAGCCGCGTGCACTCCTCGGTGATGTCCGACCGGTCCGCGAAGAGCACCACCTCCTGCGCGAGCCGATCCGGATCGGACAGCGGGGCGCCCAGCAGGGCCGTGACGCGCTCGTGCATCCGAGCCCGATAGGCCTCCACCACGTGAGGCACCCGGGCCTCCACGATCCCAAGCGCTACCTCGATCTGGCTGACGCCGGCCGCCAGACCCCGGGCCAGGTGCTCTCCCTCTTTCCTCCGCATCGACTCGACCTCATCCAGGGCCTGATGCAGCAGTCCTCCGACGAGCGCCTCCGCCTCCGTCAGGTCCACCTCGACGCCCTCCAGGCCGACGAGATCCCGCAGCCCTATCAGCGCCTCGATGGTCAGTTCGCCGGGCAGGTCCAGTTCCCGCTGGAGCTCTCTGAGGGCCGTGACGTACTGCTGGATGGCCCCCCGGTCGATGCGCAGCGTCCGGGGCAGCTCGCCGTGCAGCTTTTCGGTGACGTGGACGTCGAAGCGACCCCGGTGCACCCGTTCGCGGATCTCGCGATGCAGGACATGCTCCAGGGCCGCCAAGGCCCGGGGGAGTTTCATCCGGATGTCGGTAAACCGGTGGTTAAGGGCCTGGATTTCGACGGTGTACAGGTAAGCGGCTGTGGCACCCTCTGCCCTGCCGTACCCGGTCATACTCTTGAGCATTGGGACCCAACCACTCCAGGCCACCCGGCGAAGGCCACCGATGCCGCATCGAGGATCCTCGCGAACGCTACGGACCCTCTTGGGGAGATTTCCTGACGTAACGGTTAATTTACTGCAGTTTTCGCCGCCTGTCAAACGTGAACGACGCCCGGGGCCGGCCACCCTCTCCCTTTACTTGCCGCCCGCTCACGGATAAGATAGTCCAGCGATGATGCATGAGTGGAAGGTGACACAGCAGCGCTACGGCAGGCTCCTCCGGCAGCGAATTCGGCGCCTGATGCGGCGGCGAGAGAAGATTCTGGCGGACCTGGCGAAGGCGCGGGGGTGGGAGGAGCTCCGCCGGAAGGGGGAACTCCTCCGGGTCCACCACCAGCGTATCGGACGCGGCCTCGCCGAGGTGACCGTCCCCGACTACTACGCCGAGGCAGGCCGGCCCCTCACGATTGCCCTCGACCCGGCCCTCTCGGTTAATGCCAACGCCGAGCGATACTTCAAGCAGGCTCGAAAGGTGAAGCGCGGACTGCCCGTCATCGAGCGCCGGCTCGGCGAGACCGAAGGGGAACTCAAAGAATGGGAGTCGGCCCTGGACAGAGTCATCCAGGCAGAGACCGCCGAGGCCGTGGATAGGGCAAAGACAGCCCATAGGCTCGAGCGGCTCGAGCCGCCACCGCTCAAGCCCCCACCTCGGGACGAGGGCGCAGCACGGCGTGAGCCGCGGCGCTACCTCTCGACCGATGGCCGGGAGATCCTGGTGGGCCGGAGTTCCGCGGGGAATGAACATCTCACCTTTCGCCTGGCGCGTCCCCACGACCTATGGCTCCACGTCGAAGGCTACGGCGGCTCACACGTGGTCGTCCGAAACCCGAAGGGACAGACGGTCCCTCCGCGAACCTTACGCGAGGCCGCGATGCTCGCCGCCTTCTTCAGCAAGGCCCGGAACGCCGGAAAGGTCCCGGTCCACTACACCGCCGCCCGATTCGTGCGGCGAGCCAAGAGGGCCAAGCCCGGAACGGTCCTGATCACGCAGGAGAAGACGATTGTGGTCAGGCCCGACCCTGCCGCGGTGGCAGGACTCGCGGGGCGAGGGGCGGCTGGCGCCGGCATCGCCTCTCGCCAAAACCAATAGGTGGTGAGCAGTGGGCAGGTACGCCACGATCGACGTGGGGACAAATACCGTTCGGCTCCTCGTTGTCGATGCGGACACAGACGGGACCTATCGGGTCGTCTTTCAGGAGCAGGTCATCACCCGCCTTGGGGAGCGTCTCCAGGAGACCGGCACGCTGAGCCCTGCGGCGATGGAGCGCACCATCCGGGTGCTTCAGCGCTTTGCCCAGACGGCCAAGGAGCACCGGGTCCAAGAGATCCTTGCGGTCACCACCAGTGCCGCTCGAGAAGCCAAGAACCGGACGGAATTCCTCGACCGCGCTCGCAGAGAGGCGGGGATCGATCTTGTGGTCATTTCAGGAGAAGTCGAGGCAACATTGACCGCCCTCGGGGTGGCCCATGCCCTCGGACCGGACCACGCCACCATGCTGATCGTGGATATCGGTGGGGGGAGTACAGAGTTTACCGCGTTTGAGCAGGGAAGGGTCACCGGATACGTCAGCCTCCCCATCGGCGTCGTGAAGTTGACCGAGGCCCACCTGAAGGGTGATCCGCCCTCCAGGGAAGAAATCCAGTCAGCAACCACCTCGATTCGGCAGAGCATCCGACAGGTTCCGCCATCGCTGAATATCCCCCCAGCCGCGATCCTGGTGGCAACCGCGGGCACGCCTACCACCCTCGCCGCGATCGACCTTGGTATGACGACGTACGATGGCGAGCGCGTAACGGGCCACCGCCTGTCGCGAAAGCGGATCCAGGAGCTTCTTGACCACCTCTGTTCCCTTCCGTTGCGCCGACGCCGTGAGATCATCGGCCTCGAGCCGGCTCGTGCTGATGTGATCCTCTCGGGCACCTTGCTCACACGCGAGATTCTAGATTTACTCAGCTTCGATGAGCTCACGGTGAGCGACGGCGGCCTCCGCGAAGGCCTCCTGCTGCACCATCTGGCCCACCGCAGAAGCAACTCATAGACGCATTCTCCACCTCTCGGCCTAGGTCTTTTTTTCCCTTGACAGGCTGCCGGAGCGTGGATAGAAGGGGAACACTTCCCCCATTTTTCCCCTACGAACAGATCTCCCTCGCTGAGGAAGAACCATGACATTTTGGCAGACATCAGGGCGGTCGTGTCTCTACACAGCCCTCGCCTGCCTCGGCCTCCTCTTCGCCGTCCCGCTCGCACAGGCCCAAACCGCCGCGCTCCGCGCCACCCAGGATACCTACATCCGCCGCCTCTTCCCGAATCAGAACCAGGGGGACGAAGCGGTCCTGGTAATCCGGGCGTTAGCCCGCAACCGCCCCCTCCTCCAGTTCGACCAGGCGCAGATCGCCGGCGCCGTCGGGTCGGGCACCCTCGTCTCAGCCAAGCTCCGGCTCACCATCGTCTTCAACGGCAACAACTGGGGCGCGGTGGGTCGGGAGGTCGGCGTCCACCGCCTGACGCAGCCCTGGACCGAGTTAGGCGCCACCTGGAACTGCCCCGACGACACGAACGTCGCCAACCACCGCCCGGACTGTACCCAGTGGGATATGGGCGAGGGCGCGCCTGATCCTTTCGTGCCCACCCCAACAGACGTAGTCCGCCACCGAAACGACCAGACGGGCGTCGTGGAGTGGGACGTCACCCCGGATGTGGCCGCCTTCCTGGCCGGCACGGCGCAGAACGTCGGCTGGCTTCTGAAGGCGGTGGACCAACACCACACTGGCCATGTCCAGTACGCCTCCCGCGAAGGGGCTGCCCCGCCGGAGCTGGTGCTGGAGGTCAAGCGGCCGGACGTCGTCCCCCCAGGGTTTGGTGTGGTCTTAGGGCAGGTCCTGGATGCCGCGAGCAATCAAGCCCTCCCCGGGACGACGATCAAGGCCCTCGGGACGACCTCCGAGGTCTCAAGCGATGCGCAGGGCCGCTTCCAGCTCCCGGCCCTGCCCGGCGCCCGCGTCCCCATCCATGTCAATCGAGGTGGGTACGTCGACGCCAAGGTCTTTGCCGTCGTTGAGGCAGGGCGCGAGAGCACGGTGGGTATCATCCGCCTGCAGCCCTTTGATCAGGTCCGGACCCTCATCGGGCCGAGCGGGGGGAGCCACACCGATAGCACCGGGACGGTGCAGATCCTCTTCCCGGCCGGGGCGGTGAATACCACGACGGAAGTGAGCGCCACCGTCTTCCCCACCGCAGAGACGTTCCCCGTGGCACTGCCCAAAGGCCAGGCGTATCTCGCCGGGGTCCAGTTCACCCCCGAGAACCTCGCCTTTGGCCAAGCGGTCACGGTCCGGATCAGGCTCCCGGGGAGCCTCCCGCTCCCGGTCAATACGAACGTCCCCTTCGCCTTCGCCAATCATGGGGACCAGAATCCCGAGACGGTCTTCTTCGACCCCGGCATGGCCCGGGTGATCGAGATGGACGGGGCCCGCTTCCTCGAGGCCCCCCTCAATCACTTCTCGTGTATCGGCCTGGTGCTCCCGGTCCAGACCGCGGGGCCCGCCATCCAAAGGAAGTCGCCGGACAAGGGTGTCGAGAGCTCCAAGCAGAAGACGTGCTGTCCCATCGGCTCGCGCGTCGGGCCCCACGATGGTGGGGTGTTCCTCGATCAGGTGCTCCCATCCACTCGGGTTCTGGGCCGCGCCAATCCTCTTAGCTTCACCTATTCGTCGGCCACCGCCGATCCGCATCCCCTGCTCCTCATGGAGGCCACGCTTGATCCAGCCGCGACAACATTGCCCGAGCAGGTGCGGTGGCGGCTCCGGGCGGGCCCCTTGGACGAAGAACGCCTCTTCACCCCCCAGGCCGGAACCTTCCGCTACGCCTGGAGCTGGGATGCCAAAGACAGAAACGGCACTGTCCTCCCCACGGGGAGCCATCGGGTGGAGGTCACTCTGGCGCACGACTACCAGGGGACGCTCGCCACGGCCAATAGCTTCGGCGGCCCTCCCGTGCAGGATCTCGGCATTCCCGTCCCCGGCCTCACCCCGGCCAATGTCCGGCCCAACGCGCGCGTGGTGATCAATAATCAGCAGCAGAGCCCCTTCGGGGCCGGCTGGGGATTGCAGGGGCTGCAGCGGCTCCATCCACAACCGGATGGTTCTGTGGTGATTACGGAAGGCAATGGCACCGCGCTCACCTTCCGGACGATCCCCTTGCTCTACGCGGGGGTAAGCCCCGGGACCACGACCTTCGGGGGCATGAGCGCCTTGGACCCCGAGACGGGCGACATCCAATTCGTCTTCACGAGCGTCATTGCGCCCGGGCAGATTCTCCCCTCGCCCAGCGGCGACTTTATCTTTGTGGCCACGCAAGACGCAGGGGTCCGCGTCATCGACGGCCGGACGCAGACAGAGATCGGCTTCGTCGGTATCAGCTTCCCGAAGGGCGTAGCGGTCTCGCCCGATGGGGCCACCCTGTACGTGGCCGCGAGCCGCCCGAGCGCCTTCTATATCGTCGATGTCCGTAGCCGCGAGATCGTCTTCACTTTGAATCTCTCGGGCACCGGGTCGGCCCTGGCCCTCTCGCCCGACGGCCGCCTGGCCTATGTAGGCGCTACGAACGACGTCGTGGTCGTCGACACCCAGACCAGGTCCATCCTGGCGACGATCCCCGTCGGGGCGCCAGGGGTGAGCGGATCAATGGTGCTCAGTGCAGACGGCCGGATGCTCTTCGTGGCGACCGGCACCGGCGTAGCGGTGATCGACACGACGACGAATACCCTCCAGACCACCGTGAACCTTGGGCATGCCGGCTCCGGCCTCGCCCTAACGCCAGCGGGACGCCTCTTCGTGACGAGCCGCGACACCCGGGTGACCGTGGTGGACACGAATACGCTCCAGATCGCGCAAACCATCACCCTGCCGGTGTCGAACTCGAGCACGGCCACGGTCCATCCGGATGGGCAACGGGTACTGGTCATGGCCACAGAGCTCGTGAGCGGTCCTCAGCGCTTTCGGGGCTTCATCTTTATCCTGGGAGCAGCGACAGGCGCGATCCTGGAACGGATCCCCCTCCCCGATGGCTTTGCCGAGGGGCTGGCCTTCCGGAGTGGCGACCCGAACCGGCCTCTCCCGCCTCCCGGGGATTTCTCGAGCCTGACGCGCAACGATAATGGCACGCCGCAGAACCCGACGGACGACACTTGGGTCCGGCGGATGAAGGATGGGACCGAGCATCTCTTCTCAGCGACGGGCCTGCATCTCGAGACGCGAAACCGGAACGGCAACCGCACGATCTATGCCTATGATGCGGCGGGGCGGCTCCTAAACGTCACCGATCCCGCCGGAGGGGTGACGAGCTTCAGCTACGCCGGCGGGAAGCTCGCGGGGGTCACCGACCCGGCCGGACGCACGACGCAATTCAGTATCGATGGGACCGGAAACCTCGGCTCGGTGACCACCCCCGATGGGGCGACGAGCCAGTATAGTTACGACAGCCGCCACCGCCTGACCACGAGGACCGATCCCCGGGGAGGGGCCACACAGTATGAGTACGATAGCTTTGGTCGGTTGAGCCGCGTCACCCATCCTACCGGGGAGGAACGGACGCTGCTCCCTTCGGATGCCCAGGGCCTCTTGAATAACGTCCCACCAGGGGCGGCCGCTGCCCCCATCTCGACCGACGTCGTCGCGCAGCTCACCGATGGGCTGAGCCGGACCACACAGCTCCGGACCGATCCCCTGGGGGCTGCCACGCAGACGGTCGATCCGCTCGGTCGCAACACGATCATCCAGCGCAGCGGCCACGGCCTGCCGCTCCGGATCACGCGGCCCGATAACGCGGTCATCACCCTGAGCTATGACAGCGTGGGGAATCTGCTCCAGACCGAGCAGATCGATCCCTTCACCGGGCAGTTCCGGACCACCTTCACCTACGAGCCCGTCTTCAACCAGGTCACGAGCATCACCGACCCGAAGGGGAACCGCACGACGATCATTTATGACACCCGCGGCAACCCGATCGCAATCACCGATGCGATGACCAGCACGAGCGCGCTGGCCTATAACGGCCGTGGGCTGCTGACTAGTGTCACGGATGCGAGGGGGAGCGTCACGGCGTTTACCTATGATGCGCGGGGGAACCTGCTAACGACGACCGATCCCCTCGGCAACGTCACGAGCCTGAGCTACGATGGGGCAGGGAACGTGATGGCCTCGACCGATGCCCTTGGGCGGACCACCAGCTTCGTCTACGATGGGATGAACCGGCTGATCCAAGTGACCGACGCTGCCGGAGGGATCACGCGGTATAGTTATGACCTCAATGGCAACCTGGTCTCGGTCACCGATGCCAGGGGGCAGCAGACCACCTTTGCGTATGATGCGATCAATCAGCTCAGCCAGACGACCAATCCTTTGGGGCAGATCAAGAGCTTTGCCTATGACCTGGCCCGCAACCTCGTGAGCACCACCGATGCCAAGAACCAGACGATCACCTTTGCCTACGATGCCGGCAATCAGCTCACGCAGAAGACCTTGCCAAACGGGGAAGTCGTGAGCTTTACCTATGACCTGGTGGGAAGCCTCACCCTGGCCCAAGATGCGGATAGCCAGCTCACGTTGCAGTACGATGCCCGGGGCCGTCTCACCCGGGTGGACACCGCGGCCACGGCGGCCCAATCCACCTCCACGCTATCCTATGTCTACGACGCCAATGGGAACCGGACCCAATTCAGCGCTACCGTAGGCGGGAGCGGTTTCACCAACATCTATACCTATGATGCCCTCAATCGCCTGACCCGGATCAGCCCGGGGTTCGGGCTTGGACAGCCCCCCAACTTTACCTACGACGCCCTGTCCCGGCGGACGAGCGCCACGCTCGGGAACGGAGCCGTGGCGACCTACACCTACGACGCCGCCTCGCAGCTCACCTCGCTGGTCCACCAGCTCAGCGGGAGCCCCATCGCGAGCTTCAGCTACGCCTACGACGCGGCGGGCAATCGGACGGCCATGACCGAGGTGGCGGGGACCAACAGCTACGCCTACGACCAGTTGAATCGCTTGACTCAGGCCACGCATCCCCAACCTACCAACCCGGCCGAGAGCTTCAGCTATGACCCGGTGGGGAACAGGACGAGCTCCCACCTTGCCACTGGCCAGCTCCATGATTCCGCAAACCGCTTGCTGGAGGACAGTAACTTCACGTACACTTACGATGACAACGGCAATCTCACGAGCAAGACCAGCAAAGCAAACGGGGAAGTGACGACCTACACCTATGATGCGGAGAACCAGTTGATCCGCGTGAACAAACCGGGGCTCGTGGCCGAGTACCGCTACGATGCCCTCGGTCGGCGGATTGAGAAGGTGGTCAATGGGGTGAGTACGCGCTACACCTATGATAATGAGGACATTGCGGTCGAGTTGGACGGCACAGGCACCGCCCAGGCCTTCTACCTCCATGGCCCGGGCATCGACGAGCCCCTCGCCATGGGGCGCTTCGGGGCGGGTGGCGGTACGTCCGTCTTCC
>Ga0209002_10004692_pt1 | contig 10702 bp, 8 predicted proteins | sample Rifsed16ft2_FD_184010 | JGI IMG/M metagenome (GOLD analysis project Ga0209002, IMG submission 184010) | Soil microbial communities from Rifle, Colorado, USA - sediment 16ft 2 (version 2) | ecosystem: Environmental > Terrestrial > Deep subsurface > Rock core/Sediment | place: Rifle, Colorado...
ATCCGACAACGGGCACATCGATTTTAGGGTCAAAGAAAATCTGGTCAGGCTCAATCTTTTGGGGAGGCACAATATCTATAACGCCTTAGCCGCTTATGCCGTGGGAGAATACTTTAACGTGACGCCCCAGGCTATTACTCAAGCCTTAGAAGCTTACCGGCCGGTACACTTGCGTATGGAAATCCAGGTGGTCCGGGGAGTCAAAATTATAAATGACTGCTACAATGCCAATCCAGCTTCCATGGTCTCTGCCCTGGAGTCTCTGCAGCTGACCAGTACTTCCGGAAGCAGGATAGCGGTCTTGGCAGATATGCTGGAGCTGGGTGACCAGGCTGCTGAACTTCATTCCAAAATCGGTCAAAAGGTGTTCGAGCTGGGAATTGATTATCTGGTAACAGTCGGAGAATTAGCCGAGAACATTGCCATCTCAGCCTTAGAGAATGGAATGGCAAAAAGTAAAGTGAAAAGCTTCAAAGATAAAGTCGAGGCCGGTACGTTCTTACTGAGCTTAATTCAGCCAGGTGACACCATCCTTTTGAAAGGTTCGCGGGGAATGAAAATGGAAGAATTAGCCCAGAGGCTGGGTGCCGCAGATCCAGGAGAAAGCTGATGTTCTATCATCTACTCTATCCGCTGTCAGAGCAGATCTCCTTTTTCAACATCTTCCGCTATATCACCTTTCGGACTGCCTATGCCACTATCACCGCCATGTTTATTTCTTTTGTCATAGGACCCTGGATTATTAAGAAGCTTCGCAACCGGCAAATTGGAGAAACCATAAGGGGAGTTGGGCCCGCCACACACAAGGTGAAGGAGGGGACACCCACCATGGGAGGAATAATCATTCTCTCAGCTGTGGCTGTGCCCACTCTCCTATGGGCTGATCTGAGCAATCGCTTCGTTCAGCTGGTTCTATTGGCCACAGTTTGGATGGGGACTTTGGGTTTTCTAGACGACTATCTAAAGGTCATAAAGAAATTCCCCAGGGGACTGGTGGGAAGACAGAAAATCTTAGGACAACTGCTATTCGGAGCAGTCCTAGGATACATACTCTACTTACACCCTCCGGCTACAAATTTTGACACCGCCACCAACATTCCATTTCTCAAGAATTATTACCTGGACTTTGGCCTGCTCTATATCCCTTTCGTGGCCTTGGTGGTCATAGCCTCCTCCAATGCAGTCAATCTGACCGATGGCTTAGATGGGCTGGCAATTGGATTAGTGGGGATTTGCGCCTCTACTTTTGCCATGCTCAGCTACGTGACCGGGCGGGTCGATTTTTCCCGCTATCTTAACATAGACTACTTAGCCGGCGCCGGTGAACTGACGGTCTACTGTGGAACTCTGGTAGGTGCCTCGCTCGGTTTTTTGTGGTACAATTCTCACCCGGCCCAGGTCTTTATGGGGGACACCGGCTCTTTGGCTTTAGGAGGAGTGTTGGGTACATTGGCAATTCTTTTGAAGAAGGAACTACTCTTAGTCCTGGTGGGAGGGGTTTTCGTAATAGAAGCCCTCTCTGTTATTATTCAGGTAGCCTCATACAAATACAAAGGGCAAAGAGTTTTCAAGATGGCCCCGGTTCACCATCATTTCGAACTATCCGGCTGGTCCGAGTCCAAAGTGGTGGTACGCTTCTGGATTGCTGGAATAATTTTCGCGCTCTTGACTTTGAGCACCCTAAAGATCAGATGATCAGTTTTCTTTCGAATTTAACTTTTGCAGAGAAAATGCCCAGGCAAAAACTGGATCGAATCACCGGCAGAAAAGTTGCCATACTGGGAATGGCCAGATCAGGCTTGGCTCTGGCCAAACTTTTGAAAGCGTATGGCGCCAAGGTTTTGGTCAGCGATGTCAAACCAGAAACCCAGCTGGCAAAGGAGATCCAGGAGCTCAAGAGACAGGGAATCGAGTGGGAGACTGGCGGGCATTCCTCTAAGGTCTGGACCAAGAGAGATTATGTCGTGGTCAGTCCAGGAGTTCCAGAAGGGATCCCGGTCCTGCAGAAAGTTAAACAGCTCAACCTGCCAGTTTTTTCTGAGATTGAAGTGGCGGCCTGGCTGTGTCAGGGCAAAATCATCGGCATCACCGGCTCTAATGGGAAGACCACCACAACTACTCTGGTAGGAGAAATCCTAAAGAAAGCAGGTTGGGAAGTAGCCGTAGCTGGAAATGTTGGAGAAGCCTTCTCCAACCTGGCTGACAGACTGACTGAAAAAGGGTGGGCGGTTCTGGAGCTCTCCAGTTTTCAGTTGGAGAAGATTTCCGAGTTTAAGCCTCACACAGCCGCACTTCTCAATCTCTCGCCGGACCATCTGGATCGATACCCGAACTTTGAGACCTATATTTCTGCCAAACTGAGAATTTTCGAAAATCAAACCGCAGATGACTACGCAGTTCTGAATGCAGATGATGCCTTCACCGAAAAAATCAAAGGAAAGCTGGCTTCCCAGGTAGTTATGTTCAGCGCCAAGAAAGAGTCATCCAGAGGCGCCTCTGTCAAGAATGGATACCTGGTTTCCAATCTGCAAAGAAAAGAGCGGCAGATCATTCCACTAACAGAAATAGGAATCAAGGGGCCGCATAATCTCTCCAATGCCGCCTGTGCTACTGCCATAGCCTGCCTGTTGGAGGTCGACCCGGATACCATTTCTTCAGCCTTAAGAGACTTCAAAGGTGTAGAGCACCGCTTGGAAGAAGTGGCCACTGTAAAGGGCGTGAGATTTGTGAATGATTCCAAGGCCACCAATGTGGATTCGGTCTGGTATGCCCTGCAGTCGGTTCCAGAGCCAATTATCCTGATAGCCGGAGGCAAAGACAAAGGGAGTAGTTATCTGCCTCTGGCAGATTCTGTCAAGCAGAAAGTCAAGCTATTGGTGCTGATAGGACAGGCGGCCCAGAAGATTGAGGATGAGTTGGGAAGTTTGACCGAAACAGTTCGGGCCCCCACTCTGGAGCAAGCGGTAGAGTCGGCGTTCCAGAAGTCCAATCCGGCCGACACAGTCCTTTTGTCTCCGGCCTGCGCCAGTTTTGATATGTTCGAAAATTTTGAACACCGCGGCAGAGTATTCAAGCAAGCGGTGTCTAAACTGCAGAAAGAATATGGTCAATAGCGGGCGCTTGGATTACTGGCTGCTCTTTGCGGTTCTGACCCTTTTGACCATTGGAGTGGTGATGGTCTACTCTGCTTCCGGCTTTATGGCCCAGACCAAATACAACGACCAGCTTTTGTTCTTTAAAAAGCAGTTAGTTTGGTTACTGGTGGCTCTGCCATTTTTTATTCTGGCAACCAAGCTGAATTATCAAATCTACAGAAAATTGGCCCTTCCCGCTCTGGTTTTTGGCTTTATCCTGCTGGGAGTGGTGCTGTTTTTGCCGGCTACCAAAGGGGTACACCGCTGGATCCGGCTAGGCCCCCTGGGAATTCAGGCCAGCGAGGTTTTCAAGTATGCTCTGATTTTGTTTTTGGCTGATTCTCTCTCCCGAAAATTGGAAAAAATTAGAAAATTTAAGCACCTCTTGTTCCCCTACCTGGTCATCCTGGTGCTACTGTTAGCTCTGATTCTGTTGGAACCAGACTTGGGCTCGGCCATGCTGATCAGTTCCATATTTCTGACCATACTCTTCGTAGCCAAGGCTCGCCTATTGCATTTGGCCAGTTTTCTGTTGCCTGGATTGGCCGGCTTTTCCCTCTTGGTGTTCGGGCTGGGGTATGAAAAAGACCGGATAGTCGATTATTTAAACGGCCTGGAAAATCCCCTAAAGGGGAGTTATCACCTGAGCCAGTCAGTCATCAGCCTGGGCAACGGGGGCTTCCATGGGGTAGGATTAGGAGAGGGAAGACAGAAGTTTCTGTTTCTGCCTGAGCCACACACCGATTTTATCTTTGCCACCATAGGGGAAGAAGGAGGTTTTGTCTGGCTGGCCGCTATCTTACTGCTTTTTATGGTTATAGCCTGGCGAGGGATAGCCATAGCGGCCAAAGCCCCGGATTATTTTGGATTTTTGTTAGCCTCCGGAATCAGCCTGGCGATTTTCAGTTCGGCCCTGCTGAACATCGGGGTAGTGACCGGTATGCTGCCGACTACCGGAATACCTCTCCCGTTTTTAAGTTATGGAGGCAGTTCTCTATTTTTGTCTTTGGCTGCAGCTGGAATAGTGTTGAACATCTCTAAAGCCAAAAAGAGCGACTGGGAATGAAATGCCCAAAGTCATGCTGGCAGGTGGTGGAACCGGAGGTCATCTCTTCCCGGCTATTGCCCTGGCAGAGGAGTTGAAAAGAAGAAAGCCAGATGTGGAGATTCTGTTTGTCGGTACTAAAAGAGGTTTAGAGCCAAAATTGATACCCCAGATGGGTTACAGATTGTTGTTTTTGGAAGTAAGAGGATTAAGACGAAAGGTGGATGTGAGAAATTTGCTATTCTTCTATTATCTGGCAAGAAGTCTAAGGCAAGCTAAGAGTATATTAGAAATAGAGAAACCAGATGTTGTGGTCGGAACCGGAGGATATGTATCAGGTCCACCCCTCTACTGCGCCAGAAGGTTGAAGATTCCAACAATAATTCAGGAACAAAATAGTTATCCTGGTCTGACCACCCGCTGGCTGGCAAAAGGAGCTGATAAGGTTTTCCTAGCTTATCCGGAGTCCAAAAGATATTTCAAAAGACAGAATAACTTAGAGGTAGTTGGCAACCCGGTCAGATGCGATTTCAACCAGATTGATAAAGCCCAGGCTAAAAAAAGTATGAAAATAGACCAGAACAAAAAGGTGATTCTCATTCTGGGGGGAAGTCAGGGCTCCGTCGCTTTGAACCAGAGTATATTGGAGAATCTGGCCTTGCTGGAGGGACAGAGCTGGCTACAGATAATCTGGCAGACCGGGGAGCGAGATTATAGCAGGATAAAGGCGACCTTGGATCTCAAAAATCTGCCAATAACTGCAATGTCGTTCATCCAGGATATGGGGACCGCTTATGCCGCCTGTGACCTGGTGGTCTCCCGAGCCGGGGCCTTAACCCTATCTGAAATTACCCTGTGCGGGAAGCCATCTCTTCTGATTCCCTATCCTCACGCAGCCGCAGACCACCAAAGACATAATGCCGAGGCTTTGGTCAAAGCCGGTGCAGCTAATATGATTTTCGAAAGAGATTTGCCAGGGCAAAATTTGGTTAAACGGATGCTGGGACTTGCACAAGACCAGAAAAAGCTGGAGAGTATGTCCGCTCAAAGTATCAAGCTGGGAAAACCTGATTCGCTGCACAGAATTGTAAACGAAATTCTGAAGTATATAAACAGAGCCGAAAATTAGATGCGCTTCAAGAGAGTTAAGAAAATTCACTTTGTGGGTATCGGCGGAATAGGGATGTCCGGCATTGCCGAAGTGCTTTTGAATCTGGGCTACCAAGTCAGCGGCTCAGATTTGACCTCCAGCGAAGTCACCCAAAGATTGGGGAAATTAGGGGCGGTCATTCACACTGGTCACCAGGCCGGGTTTGTTAATGGGGCTGATGCCGTGGTTTACTCTTCTGCTGTAAAGCCGGATAATCCTGAAGTAGTAGCTGCTCGACAGAGCAAAATTCCGGTTATCCCCCGCTCTGAGATGCTGGCAGAATTGATGCGGATGAAGTTTGGCATTGCTGTGGCTGGAACCCATGGAAAGACTACCACCACTTCGATGATAGGGGAAATCTTAAGCTTGGCCGGGCTCGATCCAACTATTGTGGTAGGGGGAAAGGTGGTCAATTTAGACACCAATGCTAAGCTGGGCCAGGGTATCTACTTAGTTGCTGAAGCCGATGAATTCGACCGCTCGTTCCTTAAACTGACCCCCAGCATAGCCGTGATAACGACCTTGGAGAGCGAGCATCTGGACTGCTACCAGAATTTCGACGAAATTAAAAGGGCATTTCTAGAGTTTGCAAATAAGGTACCTTTTTACGGCAACGTGGTCTTGTGCACCAGCGAACAGAGTGTCCGGGATCTGATTCCTGAGATTCATCGTCCCCTTATCACCTACGGCCTTCAGCCCCAAGACGATTTAGAAGCTACAGAGTTTGACTTCCACCAGCATCAAAGCAGATTCAAAGTCAAAGCCAGGGGAACAAAGTTGGGTGAAATCTTGCTTTCAGTTCCGGGAGTGCACAATGTAAAAAACTCCCTGGCCGCTGTGGCAGTCGGGCTAGAGCTGGAAATAAGCTGGGACGTAATCAAGCAAGCTTTAGAGAATTTCAAAGGAGTCAGGCGCCGCTTCGAGATTAAGGGTATCAAAAAGGAGATTTTGATTGTAGACGATTATGCCCACCACCCATCTGAAATCAAGGCTACCTTAGAAGCAGCCAAGCAAGGCTGGCACAAGAGAGTCATCGCAGTGTTTCAACCTCATCTATACTCTCGGACCAGAGATTTCTATCAGGAATTTGGACGCTCATTCGCCAACTCAGATGTTCTAATTTTAACCGATATCTATCCGGCCCGGGAGGAACCGATCCCGGGAGTCAGTGCGGAATTGATATTGGAGGCAGCCAAAAAAACAGGGCATCCGGCGGCCTTCTACTACACGGACAAAAAAGAGCTACTGAAATTTCTGCAAAAAACTGCCCGGTCCGGGGATATGGTGATTACTCTGGGAGCTGGAGACATATACAAGCTAGGCCAGGAATTCTTGCAATCCCTATGAAAAACATCAGACTATTCAGCTTGAGTCTAATAGTTCTCTGCCTGGCTATCTTTTTACTAGGGAGCAGTTCCCTCTTTCAAGTCGATGAAATTGTTGTCCAGGGAAACCAGAAACTGTCCCTGGAGGATATCAAGCAAAAACTGGAGAGTTTTCAGGGTAAGAATTTACTTCTGATAAATCTCAATGAGGTAGCTTTCAAGCTTGCGGCTGACAAAAGAATTGCCACTGTAGAGGTAAGCCGGTCCTGGCCCAACCGGATAACTGTCAACCTATCGGAGAAAAAACCAGTACTCCTTTTAAGAACTTCCCCCATTTGGGGTTTGACTCTAACTGGAGAAGTCCTGCCGGTGGACCCTTCAGACAGCCTCCTACTCCCCTGGGTAGATGGAATAGGCCGCAGCAATTTCAGGCCTTACTCACGCCCGGTAATTCCGGAGTTAGGGCAGGTCTTAGAGTTGTATTGGGCTGCTCAGGACGCAAGTAATGAATTCTTGGGACTGACTTCAGAAATAGATATAAATAGCAGAGATGATCTAACTTTGACACTGGCTGAGAGTCACACAAAAGTCTACCTGGGGCGAGGCAATTACCAACAGAAATTGAGAAGATTGATCGAGATACTCGGCTCAGAGCAGAATTTGACCTCCAGCATTGACTTAAGATTTGAAAACTTAGGTTTAGTCAGATATGCAAACCGACAAGAAATTTAAGAAGTCTAAAGATGGCTTGTTAATCGGGCTGGACATCGGCACGACCAAGGTATGCGCGGTCGTTGCCCAGATTGAAGAGGATGGCCAACTCCGCATCGTTGGTTTAGGGAGTGCCGCCTCCCAGGGTCTGAAAAGGGGTGTGGTAGTTAACTTAGACCAAACCGTCCACTCAATCTCCAGAGCGATACAGGATGCCGAGCTGATGGCGGGTTTGAAAGTGCGTCAGGTCTACGCCGGCATCGCCGGAGACCACATCCGGAGTTTAAATAGCCGGGGAGTGGTGGCCGTCTCCAACTCGGAAAATGAAATCAAATCGAAAGATATTCAGAGAGTCTTGGAAGCTGCCAAGTCAGTCTCAATTCCCCAGGAGCGAGAGATAATTCACGTGCTTCCCCAGGAATTCACGGTTGACGACCAAAAAGGCATAAAGGACCCCCGCGGAATGTGCGGTCTGCGCCTGGAGGCAGAAGTGCATATCGTAACCGGAGGGACCACCTCAGCACAGAACATTTATAAAGCCATTTGGCAGGCAGGCTGGGAAGTGGAGGAGCTGGTTCTGGAATCTCTGGCCTCCAGTTATTCGGTGATGTCCTCGGAGGAAAAGGAGTTAGGCGCGGTAGTGATCGATTTAGGTGGAGGAACGACTGATTTGGCCATCTTCTATGACGGGTCGATCAGGCACACGGCTGTCATAGGTCTAGGTGGGAACAACGTAACCAACGACTTAGCTATCGGTTTGAGAACCCCGGTAGAGCAGGCCGAGGTCCTCAAGAAAAACTATGGCTGTGCCTTAGCCGGTTTAGTCGATGCCGGTGATATTATCACGGTTCCAGGAGTAGGGGGTCGGCCCAACAAGGAAATCTCCAGGACTGTCTTAGCCAGTATCATCGAGCCGCGCATGGAGGAAATCTTCAGCCTGGCTGTCCGGGAAGTCAAAAGGACTAATCTCGGCCAACTCTTAGCGGCCGGCGTGATCATTACCGGAGGAGGTTCCCTGTTAGAAGGGAGCGTCGAATTAGCCGAGCAGATCTTTGATATGCCGGCCAGACTCGGTCGAGCCCAGGGATGTCGGGGACTGGAGGAGGTAGCATCCAGCCCGATATACGCCACCGGAGTAGGCTTGGTCCTCTACGGATTGACCCAGAAGAATCAGCACTTATCAAGTCAGAACGGAAAACGGTTTTCCCCTAATCTAGTGGGGAAGATCAAAGATTGGTTTAACGAATATCTCTAAACCACCAGGAGGGAGAAGTGATAGAGCTAGACTTAGCAAGCAACAATTACACCGATATGAAAGTTGTGGGAGTAGGAGGGGCAGGAGGCAATGCCGTCAACCGTATGATTGAGGCCAGGCTGGCCGGCGTAGATTTTATCTCTATTAACACCGATGCCCAGGTCTTAGATTGCAACCGAGCCACCCGCAAAATCCAAATCGGGTCCAAGCTGACCAAAGGATTGGGAGCCGGCTCCATTCCAGCCGTAGGCCGCAAGGCTATTGAAGAGTCTCGAGATGAAGTCTCTGAAGCTGTGACCGGGTCCAATATGGTCTTTGTCACGGCCGGCATGGGAGGCGGAACCGGCACAGGCGCTGCTCCCATTGTGGCTGAAATAGCCAAGCAGGCCGGGGCCCTTACCGTGGGGGTGGTCACCAAACCCTTCGATTTTGAAGGAAAAAAGAGAATGGCCAATGCCCTGCAAGGGATAAAAGAACTTAAAGAAAGAGTTGATACGCTGATAATTATCCCCAACCAGAAACTCCTTTCCATTGCCTCCAAACAAACACTGTTTACGGACGCTTTCCGCTTGGCTGACGATGTCCTCTTGCAAGCCACTCGAGGCATCTCCGATTTGATTACTGTTCCGGGCTTAATTAACTTAGATTTCGCCGACGTGCGCACCGTGATGCTGGAGATGGGGGATGCCTTAATGGGAACTGGCCACGCCACCGGAGCAGGCAAAGCCAAAGAGGCTGCCCTAAGGGCAATCTCGTCACCACTATTAGAGGATGTCTCCATCAGCGGAGCAAAAGGGGTACTGGTCAATGTCACCGGAGGGGAGGACCTGACCCTGTTCGATGTCAATGAGGCGGCCAATATAATCATACAAGAGGCCGGTGATGAGGCCAACATCATTTTCGGGGCGGTCTTGGACAAACACCTGAAAGATGAAATCAAAGTTACGGTCATTGCCACCGGCTTGGAGGCCAGAAAAAGAACCTCCGATGAGTTGGATCAGGACGGCGAAATGTTCCAGCCCAATAGAATCATGGCCCAAAAATTGGGAGCCAAAAGACAGCTCGCAGTTCAGGAAGATGTCTTCCAGAGAATTACAGCTGGTTCCCTAAGCGGTGAGGATTACGAGGTTCCGGCTTTTATGAGAAAAAAGAATAGCTAAGCAGCCTTAGTAACCTTGCCAGCTTTTAGGCAAGATGTGCAGACCCGGATATGCCGGATGGCATTGCCAACTTTGGCTTTGACCCGCCTGAGGTTGGGCATCCAGCGCCTTAGGGTGCGGTTATTGGCGTGGGATACTTTATTGCCTCTTAGATAACTCTTGCCGCAGATATCACAACTTTTGGCCATTTATCCTCCGAATTCAAACCTGTAATATAACGATAATGTTGCAAAAGGCAAGGGGACATATTGAGAATAAAAAGTGCCGCCTTGTTTCTTGACCCAACTGGCACTTTGCAGATTATTAGGCAACTGACTCTCATCAGTTAGGCTACTGGTACACAACAAATGCTAGATCGTACTGGATACCACTGTACTGCCGGCCGTACAATTAGATAATTCGCTATCTGAACTGGAAAAAGCTGCCTAATTTCAATCGCCGTCTAATACAGAAGATTTCTCTCTTTCTTGATTTACCCCACTTCTTCCCTTCAAAACAGACATTTTTTTCTTGCTCTACAGAGACAGTTTTTTAGATTATATTCTCTCCTATGGATAAACCTAAATCAGACAACCCGTTAACTTCTCCAGTCCAATACCTTAAAGGGATAGGCCCCCATAAAGCCTACGCCCTAAGCCAGGTTGGGGTCGAAACTGTCGAGGACTTAATCTACTATCTCCCCCGAAAGTATCTAGACCGCTCCAGCTTTACTCCAATGAATCAACTCAAGATTAATGCCCCGGCCACAGTCATCGGCCAAGTGGAGGCTCTGGGGATTGTTAAAGGGAGAAAGCTCACCTTTCGGGTGATTCTGAAAGACGACACCGGATTTTTGACCTTGGTCTGGTTTGCCAATCAGAGATTTATGCACAAGGTCTTCAAACCCGGGGATACGGTAATTGTCTCCGGGGAAGTGCGCTTC
>Ga0209002_10004694_pt1 | contig 10701 bp, 10 predicted proteins | sample Rifsed16ft2_FD_184010 | JGI IMG/M metagenome (GOLD analysis project Ga0209002, IMG submission 184010) | Soil microbial communities from Rifle, Colorado, USA - sediment 16ft 2 (version 2) | ecosystem: Environmental > Terrestrial > Deep subsurface > Rock core/Sediment | place: Rifle, Colorado...
GGGCCGCCGGCTCGGCCGGCGGCCATTCGCAAAGGCGCGAGGATAGCTATGGCACTGAACGCACAGCCCGAAAAGCGCGCTCCCGAGTGGGTGCCGCGGGCGTACAAGGCCTACCTCATGCACAACCTCGGGGAGATCGCCGAGCTCGAGCGGTTCTCCGAGGCCGACCGCGAGGCCATGCGCGTCGTTGGTTCGGTCCTCCCTTTCAAAACAAACAACTACGTCGTCTCCGAGCTCATCGACTGGACCCGCGTCCCGGACGACCCCATTTTCGTGCTCAACTTCCCGCAGCGCGGCATGCTGCTCCCCCGCCACTTTGAGGTCATCGAGTCCCTGCGCCGCCAGGGCGCGCCCGAAGCCGATGTGCGTGCCGCTGCCGACATGATTCGCAGGGAGCTCAACCCGCACCCCGCCGGACAGAAGGACTACAACGTCCCCGAGCACCGGGGCGTGCGCCTCGAAGGGATGCAGCACAAGTACCGGGAGACTGTCCTCTTCTTCCCTTCGCAGGGGCAGACCTGCCACGCCTACTGCACGTTCTGCTTCCGATGGCCCCAGTTCGTTGGGATGGAGGGGCTCAAGTTCGCCGAGAGCGCCGCCGAGCGGCTCGTCGCCTACCTCCAGGACCACGCCGAGGTGCAGGACGTCCTCTTCACGGGGGGCGACCCCCTGCTCATGAAGACGAGGTTCCTGCGCAAGTACATCGAGCCCCTCCTCGAGGCGAACTTGCGCTCCCTCCACACGATCCGGATTGGCTCGAAGGCGCTCGCCTATTGGCCGTACCGGTTCATTACGGACGACGACGCCGACGAGCTCCTCGACCTTTTCGCACGCGCGGGGGAGGCGGGCAAGCACATGGCGCTCATGGCGCACTTCAACCACCCGCGGGAGCTTTCCACGCCGGCCGTCCGCGAGGCCGCCAAGCGCCTCCGTGCGGCCAACGTGCAGATGCGCACGCAGTCCCCGCTCCTTGCGAACATCAACGACAACCCCGCCATCTGGGCCGAGATGTGGCGCACGCAGGTGGACCTTCGCATGATCCCGTATTACATGTTCGTGGTGCGCGACACCGGCGCTCGCCACTTCTTCGAGGTCCCCCTGGAGCGCGCGTGGCACGTGTTCCGCGGGGCGTACCAGCGGGTAAGCGGCGTGTGCCGCACGGCCCGGGGCCCCTCGATGTCGGCCTTGCCGGGCAAAGTGCAGATCGTCGGCGTCGCACAAGCCTACGGGGAACGGATCTTCGTCCTGCGCTTCATCCAGGGGCGGCACCCCGATTGGGTGGGCCAGCCCTTTTTCGCCAGGTACGACTCGCAGGCGCGGTGGCTCGACGACCTTAAGCCGGCCTTCGGCGAGAAGGAGTTCTACTTCGAAGCGCAGCTCCGCGAGATCCTCGCCCGCGCCCGCCAGGGCGTGCCGGCCGCAGCGGCCGACGAGCTTGAAGGCGGGCCGCCCTAGGCGCGTGCGTACCTAGGGGGTGCGCCCCCGCTCGAAGCCGCCCTAACGGGGGAACGCGCCGACGACCCCGCTGTCGACGGGCAGCATGGCCCCCGTCGTCTTGGCCGCGCGGTCCGACGCGAGGAAGAGGACGGCCTCCGCGACGTCCTCCGGCAAGACCGGGAGCTTCAGCAGGCTGCGGTTCTTGTAGTACTCCTCGATCTTGTCGACGTCGATCCCTTGCGCCTTCGCGCGGTTTTCGCGGATCTCGCTTGACCAAAGCCCGGTCCCCTGGAACACGGCGTCGGGGTTTACCATGTTCGCGCGCACGCCCACCTCCGCGCCCTCGATCGCGAGGATCCGGCAAAGCTGCGCGGCCGCGGCCTTCGAGGCGGAGTAGGCGCCGAAGTCCTTGCCGGGCGCCGTCACGTTCTTCGAGGCGTTCAGCACGATCGAGCCCCCGAGGCCCTGGCGCCTGAAGATCCGCAGCGCCGCCTGGCCGACCAGGAAGTGCCCCGTCGTGTTCACGGCGTGCGACCTCTGCCAGTCGTCAAGCGGCATCGACTCGATCGGGGAGGAGAGCGCGATCCCGGCATTCGAGAAGACCACGTCGATGCCGCCCAGCGCGAAGAGCGCCACGTCAAACGCCTCCTTGACCGAGGCCTCCGAGGTCACGTCGAGCTCGATCGAGAGCGCCCGGTCGGGGTGCTTCTTGGCGATCTCCTGCGCCACTTGGTCGGCGGCGGCCTTCACCACGTCGGTCACGATGACGTGGGCCCCTGCGTCGGCGAAGCGCGCGGCCGCGACCCGCCCGATCCCGCTTCCCGCCCCCGTCACCATGACAATCCGGCGCGAGAACTCCTTCTCCGGCGGCTGGAGCGTGAGCTTGTAGAGCTCGAGCGGCCAGTAGTCGACCCCGAAGGCCTCGGCCTCCGTGAGCGAGACATAGGCGCCGAGCCGGCTCGCCTGACGCACCACGGAGATTGTGTGGTGGTAGATGTCGGCGATCACGCGCGTGCGCCTGGCGTCGGGTCCCGCCGTCACCATGCCGAGGCCTGGAATCAGGATCACGCGCGGGTAGGCCTCGAGCCTGGCGAGCTTTCCGTCCGAGTGCGTCTTGAAGTAGAGCTCGTCCCTGGCCAGCCACAGGTCCACGCCTTCCTTGAGGCGCGCGTCGAGCGCGGCCGCGTCCTCGTGCGGGCGCCAGTCAATGAATGCCGGCCACACGCGCGTCGAGAGCACGTGGTCCGGGGTGGCCGGCCCCACCTGGGAAAGCCGCTTGGCGTCCCTGCAGCAGACAAAGTCCAGGATGTCGGGGCTGTCATCAAAGCGCAGCACGACCCGCTTGCCCTTCGAAAGGAGGCCGCGCAGCTGCGGCGCCACCGCCGCGTAGGTCGCCTCTCGCGCCTCCGTTGCGAGGGGCTCGCACGCGCGCTCGGCGACCGGGTCCTTCTCCTTGCCCGCCTTGGCGATGTACGCCTCCACGCGGGTGATCGCCTCGATGGTCCGCTCGTAGGCCTCGCGCGCGGTCTCGCCCCATGTGATGAGCCCGTGCTTGCGCAGGACGAGGAAGCGCGCGTTCGGCTTTTCCAAGACCGCGTCGAAGACCATCCGTGAGAGCTTGAAGCCCGGCCGCTGGTAGGGGACGACGACCGCCTCCTCCCCGAATTCGTCCTTGACCGCGGCTTCGCCACGCTCGTTGTTCGTGAGCGCCTGGACCAGGTCCGCGTGGGTGTGGACGATGAACTTCGCGGGAAGGAACCCGTGGAGCAGCGTCTCGATCGAAGGGCGCGGCGCTTTCGGGTCCGTGAGGCAACTTGCAAGGTAGCCCACCATCTCCTCGTCGTCCATCTCCTTCTCGCGCTGAAGCAGGGGGCGCACATCCTCCAGCACGACGCCCGCGAAGTGCTTCGCCTCGATCGACTTGAGGTCCGACCCCGAGCCCTTGATCCACATTACATCGGCCTCACGGCCGCGGAAGTCGAGCCCCTTCACCTTGACCGAGGTGTTGCCCCCGCCCCAGAGCACGAGGGACTCCTCGGCCCCGATGAGCCGCGAAGCGTAGATGGTGAGGTCGAGGTCGCTTCTGCCCTGCGCCTCGGCCTCGTTCCAGCGCGATTCCATGCGACGCGGCCACGCCTCACGCCGCTTTAATCATTCTCCGGGCCCCCGGCCCGACTTCGTCTCCCTGCGAACGCCCCCTTCGCAAGGAGGAGCGCTGCCTCCGCAGGCCCGGCCTTCTATCATGACGCGCTTTGCCGAGGGCCGCCAGCCGAACGCGCGGCCGGCTCTGCCCTCGTTCGGGGGGTTCGGCGGGACAACCAAATGATCCTCGCGGAAGAAATCCTACGACTGTAGGGCGTTTTCCGGTTCTAACCTTATATATGTCCGCGCCGTTCGACGGCCGGGCGCCAAGTGGAGCGCTCCCTGCAACCCCCGGAGGACACAAACCATGGGACCCTCGAAGAACCAAAACCTCAGCGCCAAGGACGTCATGAACTCGATCGCAAAGGAACATGTCCGGTGGCTCGACCTCCAGTTCGTCGACCTCCTCGGCGCCCTCCAGCACATCTCCGTGCCCACCAAAAGCGTCGACGAGGGCTCCTTCAAGGGCGGCATCGGCAAGCTCGACGGCTCCTCGATCAAGGGCTTCAAGGAGATCCACGAGTCCGACATGGTCCTCTACCCCGACCCCGCGACCTACGCGATCCTCCCCTGGGGCGGCGGACTCAACGGCCAGGACTTCTCGAACGGGAAAGGCAACGGAAACGGCCACGAGGCGCGCAAGATCGCCCGCCTCATCGTGAACGTCCACGAAGGCGGCACCCACGAGCGCTTCTCAAGGGACTCGCGCCACGTCGCGCAGCGCGCCGTCGAGTTCGCGAAGGCCCAAGGCTACGACACGACGTACTGGGGCCCCGAAATCGAGTTCTTCGTCTTCGACGCGGTCAAGATGCTGCCCACCGCGGACGCAGTGCGCAACCCGTGGGCGGGCTGCGGCTACGAGATCATTTCCGGCGAGGCGCCCTGGTCGAACGGCCCCGACCACGGCAAGAACACACCGATCCGCTTCAAGGAAGGGTACTACCCCGCGCCTCCCCAGGACACCCTCCACGACTACCGCACGGAGGCCTGCAACATCCTCCAGGACGACTTCGGCATCACGCTCGACGCCCACCACCACGAGGTCGCGACCGCGGGCCAGTGCGAGATCGACATGCGCTACAACACGATGGTGCCCGCCGCCGACAACTCGATCACCTACAAGTTCGTCATGAAGATGGTCGCGCACAAGATGGGCAAGATCGCGACCTTCATGCCGAAGCCGATCTTCGGGGACAACGCGTCGGGCATGCATGTCCACCAGTCGATCTGGAAGAAAGGGAAGAACGCGATGTACGACCCCAACGACAAGTACGCGGAGGTTTCGCAGGTCTGCCGGTACTACATTGGCGGCCTCATGCACCACGCGCGCGCGCTCTGCGCGATCACGAACCCGACGACGAACTCGTACCGGCGCCTCGTCCCTGGCTACGAGGCGCCCGTGTTCATCGCGTGGTCCCGCAAGAACCGCAGCGCGAACATCCGCATCCCCCGCTACTTCAAGGGGATCGAGGCGGCCTCGCGCATCGAGTACCGGACGCCGGACCCCAGCGCGAACGTGTACCTCTCGTTTGCCGCGATGCTCGCGGCGGGGCTCGACGGCGTCAAGAAGAAGATGGACTGCGGCGACCCCGTCGACGAGGACATCTACAAGCTCACGCACGCGAAGCGCAAGGCCCTTGGGATCCGCGAGCTGCCAGGGTCGCTCCGCGAGTCCGTCGAGGAGCTTGAGAACGACCACGACTTCCTGAAGCCCGTCATGTCCGAGGACGTCCTCGAGAAGTACCTCGAGCTCAAGATGGACGAGCACCTCCAGACGAGCCTGAGGCCCAGCCCCTACGAGTTCTACAGGTATCTGGATTCGTGAAGGGAAGCGTGTGTTCTCTCTTCCCGGCGCCGTCGCGGCGCCGGCCCCCTTTCCCGCCTCGATGAACTCACACGCTCAAGGCGCCCCTTGCCCGCGCACACCCCTCACCACACGGCCGCGCTTCGCAGGACTGGACGGTAGTCTTATCTATTACCAATTGGTAAGATATTTTACCGGATGGTAAAGCCGTGCGCCTCAACAATCCCCTCGACGGGCTCCTCTTCAGCCAAGGCGCGACGCGGCTCCTGCGCGTCCTTGCGGGCCACCCAGAGAGGCGCTCCACCAGCAACGAACTCGCTCGAATGGCGCGCACCCCCACCCACCGCGCGCTCGAGGTCCTGCGCCGGTTCGAACTCGAGGGGATCGTCCGCTCTCGGGTCGTTGGACGGGCGTACCAATGGGAAGCGCGGCCGGACCACCCCCTCTTCCGCGCGCTCCGTTCGCTTTTTCGCGCTGAGGCGCAGGGGCGCCGCGAGGCCATGTCATCCGTCGTGGAGCCTCTCACCCGAGGGACCTCCGCGCTCCGAATCGTCCTCTTCGGGTCCGCCGCCCGTGGCGACGAGAGAGCACAGAGCGACGTAGACCTCCTGATCGTCGTGTTGGGTCCGAAGCAGCGGGCAGCCGCTCGGCGGGCCGTTGCATTGGTCCGGGAGAACCTCCGCGAGCGTTACGGCACCCGCGTGCGGCCCATCATCTATACGCGTGCGGAATACGAGCGCAAGCGTGGCTCGCCCCTGCTTAGGGCAATCGAGCGGGAAGGGCGCGTCCTGTGGCCGGAGGAGTAAGGATGCCCGGGGCGTCGAGGCGGGTGCACCTGCAAGAGGCCCTTGAGTACCTTGAGGCGGCCCACGAATTCCAGGCCGCCGCCGAGGCCAGCGCGGCGGCAGGCCGATGGCGGGCGGCGGGCCTCGATGCGATCCACGCCGCCATCGCAGCGGCTGACGCGGTGTGCGTCTTTGAAGTTGGCGAGCGCTCGAGTTCCTCGAGCCACGACGACGCGTCGGGCCTCCTCGCCCGAAGCGGCGCGCCGGGGGCCCGCGAGAAAGCTGAGCAGCTCACCGCGGTTCTCGAGCTCAAGAGCCAGGTCGCGTATGAGTCCGGCCTCGTGAAGCGGTCGAGCGCCGAGGTGCTGCTCAAGCGCTCCCGCCGTCTCCTCGATTGGGCGCACGAGTTGCTCAAGTCCTGAGCTTGCCCGCCCATGCTCTTCGCATCTTTGCGACCTTCGGCGAGATGACCATCTGGCAGTAGCCCTCGCCTGGGTTCTTCCGGTAGTAGCCTTGGTGGTAGTCCTCCGCCGGGTAGAATTTCTTGAGCGGCTCGACCTGCGTGACGACTCGGCTCGGGAAGGAGCCCGAGGCGTCCATGTTCCGGATCGCGTCCTGCGCCGCCTTCCTCTGGATCTCGTCGTGCGTGAGGATGATCGAGCGGTACTGTGTCCCTACGTCGGCCCCCTGCCGGTTCACGGTTGTCGGGTCGTGGATCGAGAAGAAGACCTCGAGGAGTTCCGGGAACGGGAGCTTTGCCGCGTCGAAGGTCACCTGCACGACCTCCACGTGGCCCGTCGTGCCCGTGCACACCGCCTTGTAGCTCGGGTTCTCGACCGTCCCGCCCGCGTACCCATTCACGACCTTCAGGACGCCCTCGAGCATCTCGAAGGTCGCCTCGAGGCACCAGAAGCAGCCGCCGCCAAGGGTCGCGGTCTCGAGAGTCACGGCAGCACCGGCTGGAAAATCACGTCCCACGACTTCAGCTCGCCCGCGACGCGCACCCAAAGCGGCACGAGCGCCTCAAGCCACCGCGCGCCGTCGAGCCCGCCGCAGTCGATCGTGCCGCCCCACCCGAGCCCCTTGAGGAACTCGTCGACCTTCTTCTTGGCCGCCGCGTCGTCCCCGGCGACCAGCATCTTCGGCTTGCCGCCCTTGGCCCGCGGGTCCACCATCTGCACGTGGGAGACCGTGTTGAAGCACTTCACGACCTTCGCGCTCGGGAGCTTCCGCTGCGTCTGCTCCGCGAGCGAATCCGTCGTGCCCACGAAGAGGCCCGGGGGCATGCCCTTGGAGAAGTCGAGCGGGTTCGACACGTCGACCACGACCTTGCCTTCCAGGTTCTTCGGGCCTGCGGCGTCCAGGGCCGCCGCCGTCCCGGCACCGAGGGTTGCCAGCACGACGATCTCCCCGAACTTCGCCGCGTCCGCGGAGGAGCCCGTCGACGCCTTCGCGCCGACCTCCTCCTTCCATTTCTCCAACTTTGCGCTCCTTGGGTCGCGCGAGCCGATCATCACGTCGTGGCCGTGCTTGGCGAACCCCTTCCCAAGCGACTGCGCAACATCGCCGCTGCCGAGGATGCCGACCTTCATGCCCGCTTCAGGGCCCCAGGGGGTAGAAATGGATTCGGTTGACCCGTTGCCCTCCGCTTCGTCCCCCGGGGAGGGGGCGAACCGCACCCTCAAGAACTCGCTGCCATCATTGCGGCCCGTGGCCCTCTCGGTCGACTCCTCGCTGCCGCTCAACGGCGGCACGGCCATCCCCGTCCTCGGATTCGGCGTCTTCCAGATCCCCGCAGGCGGCGCGACACCCCGCGCCGTCGAGGGCGCCCTCCAGGCCGGCTACCGCCACATCGACACCGCGAAGATCTACGGCAACGAGGCGGACGTCGGCGACGCGGTCCGCGCAAGCGGCCTCAAGCGCGACGAGGTGTTCCTCACCACCAAGGTCTGGAACAGCGACCAGGGCTTCGAATCGACGCTGAAGGCCTGCGACGAGAGCCTCGCCAAGCTGAAGTCCCCCCACATCGACCTCTACCTCATCCACTGGCCCGTCGGCCCCGTGCGCAAGGCCACCTGGCGCGCCCTCGAGACGCTCAAGGCCGGAGGAAAATGCCGCGCGATCGGCGTGTCGAATTTCACCGCCCTCCACCTCGACGACCTCGGGTCCTCGAGCTCGACCCTGCCCGCCGTGAACCAGGTCGAATTCAGCCCCTTCCTTTACCAGCGCGGACTCCTCGAGCTTTGCCGCTCACGCGGCATCGCGGTCGAAGCCTACAGCCCCCTTGCCAAGGCCAAACGGCTCGCCGACCCCCGGCTTGCCGCGGTCGCGCGCAAGCACGGCCGGACGCCGCCTCAGGTCATGCTACGGTGGGCCCTCCAGCACGGCCTCGTGGTCCTACCGCGCTCCTCGCGCCGCGAGCACATCGTGGAGAACGCCCGCCTCTTCGACTTCGAACTCGACCCCGCGGACATGGGGGCCCTTGACGCCCTCGACGAGGGCTACCGCACGGCGTGGGACCCCTCGTCGATGCCGTGACCTTTCTTAGAGCGCGAGGCGCCCCGCATCGACCACGCGCCGGCCGTCAACCTCGACCGTCGCCGAGGCGAGCGGCGCCAAGAACTGGAACTGCGTTTTGTTCTTGCCCCCGAGCTCGTCGTTGTACCCCAAGGTTAGCGTCACGACGCCGGCCGCCATCGCGTCCTGCGGGAACCCCGCGCGCACCTTGGGGTTCAGCCCGAAGATCAGCATCCCCACGCGGTCCTTGTCGCCCTTCGCCTTTGCGAAGGCCTGCGCGAACCTGTCGCCGCCCTCCGCGAAGGCGGACGCCACGAGCTTGCCCGCCCGAAACTCGAACTCGGCTCCCCTTACCGGCCGACCGAGCGACAGGGAGGGGCGGTCGGCCACAAGGCGGCCCTCGGCGGTCTTCTCGTCGGGCGCCACCCACAGCTGCCCGGCCGGCGCCTGCGACATGTTCTCGCCGTCCTCGAGGTCCTGCTCCGAAACGCTGCCGTCGTCGACCTGCGCCGCGCGGCCGCAGAGGGTGAGCGCCAGGTCCGTCCCATTCGGCGCCTTGATCCTCACGGCCTTGCCCCTCGCCATGATCTTCGAAAGCGCCCTCCCCTTTGGCCGAACTTCCGCCGGCCTCACGCAGGCGGCCTCGAGCACCATCTGCCGCCACGCATCCAAGTCGAGCCCGTACGCGGCCGCCCGCTCAGGGCTCGTCCACCCATAGAGGAGCCGCACCCCCCGGATCCTCGCGCGCTTCGCCCGCTTGTACCACTCGCTGTTCGACGGGTACGCCGCGGCCCACTTCGACCCCATGGCCCACGCCCTCGGCAGGTCCGCCGGCCCGGGGATGAAAAGGTACGCGTTGGCCTTCGAGAGCGCCGCCCACTCGTGCGACCCCGCCCCCGTGGCGCCCGGCCGCAGCGCCTCGAGGCTCCTGAAGAGCGCCTGCTCATCTTCCAGGATTACCATCGGGCGCGCCCCCATCGCGCGCGCCTGGAGGACGGCTTCGCGCGCAATCTCCAAGCCGTGCGGCCAGCTTTCGATTAGCAGGTTCTCCCCGCGCCGCAGGCGCACGCGCTCCCTCAGCGCGACCCGGACCACCTCTTCGATCAGTGCCGCGGCGCGCCCCATCCAAGAATCCCTCACCCTTACGGCCCTTGCCCGCTATAGAGCCATGGCCGAACCGACCTGTCGCGCGAAGCGCGACAGGCCACCACACCCTCCATCCAGAACCCTCGCCGGCGGCTTCGCGCCTTGCCCCACGTCGCGCCTTCCAACACGTTTATTTGACCTAAAGGCACCTTCCCCCCAAATCGGCAAACCCGGGCCCCCAAGAAAACGCCCTTTCCCTGCCGATGATGAAAACCCTGACTCGGACGGAGTGGAGCCGATGGCCTTCGTGATCGCGGAACCCTGCATCAGTGTCAAGTCCGGCGAATGTGTCGATGTCTGCCCGGTGGACTGCATCCACCCGACGCAGTCCGCCCCCGAGTTCGAGGGCATCGACCAGCTCTACATCAACCCCGCCGAGTGCATCGACTGCGGCGCCTGCGAGTCCGTGTGCCCCGTCACGGCGATTTTCCCCGCCGACTCGGTCCCCGAGCAGTGGAAGAGCTTCATCGAGAAGAACGCCGCCTACTTCAACAAGTAGGCGTCCCGGGGGGGCGCGCGTGAGCTCCCTGGCGCGGGGCGCCGAGACGCACGGGCCCGTTGTGCGGCTCCTTTCGTTCAAGGTGCCCGTCCGCACCCAGGGGGACTTCCTGGCGGAATTCGATTCGCTCGTCTCCGCGATGCGCCTTGCCCGAGGGTTCCTCGGGGAGGAGACCTTCATCGGCGGCCGAAACCCCCGGCATGTCGTCCTTCTGTCCGCGTGGTCATCGAAACGCCTCTGCGAAGGGTTCTTCGCCGCCGCCGAGGCGCCATCCACCCGAAAGCGGCTCGTGTTCCGGTACCTCGAAGAGGCCGAGTTCTTCCGTTCCCGCAAGGCCGCGGCCCTTGTGTTCCGCGCGGCAGGCGCCCGCG
>Ga0209002_10004697_pt1 | contig 10696 bp, 8 predicted proteins | sample Rifsed16ft2_FD_184010 | JGI IMG/M metagenome (GOLD analysis project Ga0209002, IMG submission 184010) | Soil microbial communities from Rifle, Colorado, USA - sediment 16ft 2 (version 2) | ecosystem: Environmental > Terrestrial > Deep subsurface > Rock core/Sediment | place: Rifle, Colorado...
GGGGCTGAGCAGCAGCGCGTTGCTGGCGCTGGTCTGGGAAGCTTCATAGCGTCCAGCGAAGACCTGCACACGAGCTAATTCGATGTAGATGGCGGGATTATCTGGATCGGCCATAACCGCCTGCTCATAGGACGAAATAGCCTGCAACAAATTGCCTTCAACAAAGAAGGCCGCGCCGGCATTTGCATAAGCTTCGGCATCCAGTGTTGGGGTTAACGTAGGCGATTGTGGTAAGGGCAGGGTGGGCACCACATATTGGTTGAAGTAACAGGTTGCCAAAATCAGCATGATCATCAGCCCAATAAACGCCGGGTTCGTCCGGCGTTTAGTCCTCTGCCGCTGCATGTGCCAGCGGCTTCCTCTTAAGTACATGCCCGCATTCTACCGTCTGCGGAAAATTAGCGTCAAGAACGCGTGATTAGGGATTGATAAACGGCGGAATGGCCTTGCACGGTTAGAATGTACCCATGCTCATCGATGTCTTCACCTTGTTCCCCGAGTTGTTTGGAACTTACTTGGAAACCAGCATCCTCGGTCGCGCTCGACAAGCGGGACTACTGGATGTTCAGTTACACAATATCCGTGATTTTGCCTCCGACAAACACCAAGTGACCGACGATGAGCCTTATGGTGGAGGCGGGGGCATGGTGATGAAGCCCGAACCTATTTTCTCTGCTATAGAAGGCGTGCTTGCAGAGGGGTCATCGGTACCGGTAATTTTGCTAAGCCCACAAGGAAGGCTTTTCAACCAAAAAGTAGCCCAGGAGTTAAGCGCCAACGAGCGCATGGCTCTGATTTGCGGTCGTTACGAAGGTGTGGACGAGCGTGTGCGAGAGCATCTGGTCACCGACGAAATCTCGGTGGGGGATTATGTGCTCACAGGCGGCGAGTTGCCCGCTTTGATCATCATCGACGCAGTAGCCCGCCTGCTGCCAGGCGCCCTGGGCGACCCGACCGGAGCGATCACCGATTCGCACGCCAGCGGGCTGCTGGAGTATCCCCACTACACCCGCCCGCCCGAGTTTCGCAGCTGGGGGGTTCCTGAGGTGCTGAAGTCTGGCGACCACGCCCGCATACGGCAGTGGCGGCGGAAACAGTCGCTGCTGCGCACCGCGCAGAGAAGGCCAGATTTGCTGGCGCGGGCTGAGTTGAGTAAGAAAGACAGGCAATTGCTGGAAGAGGCAAAAGAGGAACAGAAATGAAAGCGGTCTGTGTTTTTTGCGGGTCCTCAGACGAGGTGGGCGAACGCTACATTAAGGCGGCGCGGAATATGGGTGAGGTAATGGCTGCGCGTGGATTGCAGTTGGTTTTTGGCGGCGGCAGCACGGGGCTAATGGGCGCGGTGGCAGACGCCGTGCTGGACGCGGGCGGCGAGGTGATCGGCGTGCTGCCAGAGCACTTCAACAAGCCTGAGCTAGCCCACAGCCGCCTGACGCGGCTAGAACTCGTCGATGGCATGCACACTCGCAAGGCGCGCATGGCCGAGTTGGCGGACGCTTTCGTGGCGCTGCCGGGCGGCTTCGGTACCCTGGAAGAATTCTTCGAGATTCTGACCTGGGCTCAAATCGGTTTGCACCGGAAGTCGGTAGGGTTGCTGAATATCTACTCTTATTTCGACGAGCTGCTGAAATTCCTTGAGCACGCCAACCGGGAAGGCTTTACCTTCTGGGAACATCAACGGTTGTATTGCCAAGCCGAGCACCCAGAAGAGCTGCTGGATGCCCTGGCGGCCTATCAGCCGCCTGAGGGGTTAGAGCGATGGATGCAACGATAATTCAAGGCAGGTCGTCTGCGGAAAAAGCCAATAGCATTGTTAATTTAACTTAGTCGCTATCCCTAACCAATCCTCAATCCTGCGCTCTTCGATAATATGTAAGTTCTTTTTTTCCAAACTTTTCTTCATTTCCGCTTCCTGTTCAGCCAATATTCCAGAAAGAATTAACTCGCCGTCCGGTTTTATCAGACTTGCCAATCCTTGATTGAGCAAGCGGATGAGCACTGGTGCCAGAATGTTCGCGACCACCACATCGGCTCTCTCCAAACCAAACTGACCGGCCAATAGTTCTGCCAAAGAGCCCTGGCCGATATCGACAGCTACACCATTCAAGCGCGCATTGTGGCGCGCGTTGTCCAGCGCCTGGGCGTCGAGGTCCACTGCGACTACCGGCTCGGCGCCCATTTTAGCGGCCGCGATAGCTAGAATCGCTGAGCCACAACCGAGATCGATGACTGAATTGCCTCGCTTTATGTAGTTTTCGAGTAACTGCAAGCTTAGTTGAGTAGTCGGATGCACGCCGGTGCCAAAAGCCATGCCGGGCTCGATGCGGATCGGGATGCGGTTGCTGGTTGCTGTAGTCTCCCACGCGGGCAGGACAAGCAGGCGCTCACCGATGGGCAGAGGCCTGTAGTGCTTTTTCCAAGCCTCCATCCAATTTTCCTCTTGGACGGTCTGGTAATCGGGTTCGGGGATTGGCCGAATGAGCGACAGATATCGCAGCCCTTGCTCAATTTTCGTCCGGGTGTTCTCCAGTTCGCTATCGGCAGGTATATAGCCGCTGACGCGCAGAGGACCCACGGCGCGGCCCTCTTCTTCGATGCTTGCTTCGATCGAGGTACTCTCGATGACTACGCCGCCGGGAATGTGGCGGGCGAGCAATTCGGAGACGGCTTCGGCGAGCTCGGGTTCGACCACAAGAGAAATTCGCAGCCAGGCGGATTTTTCAGACATCGTCGCGGAATATAGCCTTCGGGATTCGTCCCATCCTTGCGCGCTTATCAAAAAATCAAGCCTAGTCGGAACAACTTAAGCTGTTCTTTACCAAATCATGGGCCGATTTCTGCTCCGTTTTGTCAGGGAACTCAATTGCAAGTTTCGTCCATTCAGCGCAAATCATTGACTGTGATTTTGGGCTGAGCTCATAGGCGTGTAAACTTAAATCGCTGGCTGTGTCCCACTCGCCTGTGTAAGCAAAAGCCTGAATAATCGGAAGATATTCGGTTCCGAAATATGGTTCGAACCCCATTTGGCTGGCCTGACTCCAAAGATTCCTAATCCTTCCCCAATCTCCAAACTGGCTGGCAAGACTTGCTTGCTGAAAAACCTTACACCAACGGGAGCCAGGCTCTGGGCCAAAGATGTCAATGAGCGACTGAAGTTCGTTACTGACCTCGCGGCGAATAGGCTGCAAGTTGATATAGGCCGCCGCCGCAGCCATGTCCGGTTTGACGGCTTTGTTATCAATGTCTGCGGCAGTTAGGAACCACCAGCAGGGAGATTCAGATGAATAGTAAGCGATGATCGATTGCCCGGTGTTGCCAATAAAGTCGATGCCCGGGAAATCTGCTTTAACGGTCGCGCCGTCAGCAAAATTCCCAGGACTTGCGATATGCAATCCAGAAAAAAAAGAACGATACCAATAGGCTGGGGAATCCGATTTCGTGGTTTGGGAATACCAGGTATTGATCGCAAAGGCGGAATTATATTCGTCAAGATAGCTAGCAAGCGAGCCGTCTCCGATGACCAGCGTGCCGGGTTGTAAGGTTGGAGCGCGCCAGTGGAATTGCCAGGCGATGTCCTTTTGCCTGATCCAGTTGAGCCGGTAGGAATTTGCCTGGCGAAAATGAGAGCCAATTGCCAGACTAACTAAGACAACCAGCACAAGGTTGCGATGGAAGCGATTCGGGATCAAGGTAAACAGGAAAAGCGCCACCAGAATGCTAGCTCCAAGCATTGCCGGGATGGACAAGCGGTCGCTGAACAGCCCGCTGGAAACCTGCCTTCCAACAATCCAACTCGTGGCCAGACCCAAAAGCAAACTGGCCAAACCCAGCACCAGAATGCCAGCCCCCTGGTCGCCTGCAGTCTTCGGAGCCTTCTTAACCGAGATGCGGCTCCAGAGAAAGAGTAACACAGGGATCAAGAAAACTACTAGAGTCCAGGAAAACAATTCGAATTTATCGGTGAAGGCCAATATCGAGGGCGATAGCAAATCTGCCCATGGAGTCCAAAGAACGGCAACCAAATCCTGAATAGCCGTTCTTAATAATCCAGCCGCGGTGGACAGAGGGTTGTTAAGGAGGTTAAAGATTAGAACTGGAGGATTCGGATCTTCAGCCAGATTTAAAAAGAATACTCGCCAGACTACAAAACCCAGCCCGACCAGAAGATACGGTAGCCACCTGAGGGATACATTGCGCACCTTTTGCCGCCAACTCACTTTTCCAGTCGGGATCGAGATCCATAGGAGAATCGGGCGTAGGGTTTCCAGACCGACCAGGTATTCGGTGGTCAACAAATGGGCCAACATTGTGGTCAGACTTAGCAACACCAGCGCGAATTGGCGAGAGCCTTTTTGACGGATCGAGTCGAGCATAAAAAGCAAGGAGAGTAAGAAGAAAACATAAGTGGTCCAATGCTGGCGATAGACCAGGGCACTTGACTGCTGATGGAAGCTGGGATAGATGGCAAACACAACCGCTACCCAGTTGGCGAATTCCTTAGCTGAAGGAAAAACCCGGCGCATTGTTAGCCAAACCAGAATGACAGAGCACCACCTTAACAAAAGAGAGAGGATATGCCACCCGAGGGGAGATGGGCCGAGCAGGCGGAATTCGAGTACATCCAAGAGAGCATGCAATGGACGATAAGGCCCATAGATGAAATCAGCGGGATTGCTGGTAGTCTTCATGAAGTACAAGGTCATCCAGTCGTCCCAGTAGTAGCCCAGAAAGGGAATGAGCAGGCCAAAGGCGGCGATGCAAATCCCCAAAAAAAGCCAGGGGAGACTTTGATCTTCGATCCGATAATTGCTGATCCGGCTAACTAGATTCTTCATTATTGACATTGCGGATTCACATCAAGTCGATTTGTAAGCGCCCGCCCCGAGAAAGTATCGTATGCGCAGCAGATCCCTGCACATGGCAAGACCATCTTTGAGGATGCTCACGTCAGAATCTTGCCAAACTCGCAGCTGCACAGGTAGGCGTCCAATGGAAAGACCCTGTAACTTGGCAATGCATAACGCCTCAACATCCATGGCGAATCGATCGATCCGTGTCTTGTTGAAGGTAGCCTGGGCCGACCTGGCCGTGAACCCTTTGAAACCACACTGGGTATCGTAGTTTTCTCCCAGGAGCATGGCCCGCACAATCCATGAAAAGATCCGACTGCTGATCTTTCGCCCGCTGGGAATGAGTTCGAAATAAGCCGACTGCGGAAGTGTGCGATCGCCAACCACCAGGTCAAATTGTTCGTTTCGAAGCAATAAGTATGCTTCCCCGATCGATTCCAGTTTGTAGGGTAGATCGGCGTCTGTGAAAATCCGTACATCGCCATTGGCGGCCAGCATCCCCTTCCGGACGGCCGCTCCTTTTCCCTGGTTTTTTATATTCGCCAGGAACAGGGCCCCGTTCTCTGAGGCCGTCGCTCGGCACTTCTTGGGGTCTTCGCTTCCATCATCAACCACTAGCACTTGACTTTGTACGGAGAGGCGAGAAAGGTAGTTGTTCAATAAGGGTAGATTTTCTTTAAGGAGATGGGCCCCTCGATAGACCGGTATGACGATGCTAAGGTCGCTCTTTCCGGTCGTCACGGACGGTTATTATAGCCTGCAAAGACCTCGAAGTTGACAGCCCCTACGCGCTACAGTACAATCTCGCGGCTTTAACAAACTGGGAGGTTGTTTTGTCGCACTGCGAGTGCTCCTCGCATCTGCTGAGTCAAAGCCTTCCCTGGGCCTGTAGCGCAGTTGGGAGCGCGCATCAATCGCACTGATGAGGTCGCGGGTTCGAATCCCGCCAGGTCCACTGGTGCGATTGATGGCCAAAAGGTTGGCCATGATGTGTGGAGTTGCCTAGTGGCCTCCTTGCAACGGCGGAATCGCAAGCAAAGAGGTTGCTTTCCCTCGTCGCCGCAGAGCGGCTCGCTCGGGACAGGCTCTGGTCTGCAGGCAATACTCCTCGTAACTGCGAAACCGCAATAAACAAGCGGTTTCTTGGGCCCATAGCGCAGTTGGGAGCGCGTCTCAATGGCATTGAGAAGGTCGTGGGTTCGAATCCCACTGGGTCCACTGAGGGTTGAGAGCGGGTCTAAGACCCACCCACAAAAGAATATTCAAAGCCATGGCAGGAGTACTAAGCCATCTGCCAGAGAGCCGGATGATGTGGTGAAAGTCCGGTAGAGGTCTGCAGAACTACTGAGCAAAGCACTCAGTTTGGGCCTAACTCGCCTGCCGCTTCCAGTGGAAGCAGGCTCCGCGGCTGAACTGCATGCTTCGCATGCTTGAGTAAGCCGCGGCGGAGGTCGCCCGTTAGCGCAATCAAAGAGGTTTACATTTCAGGCAATGTTTTGTGAAACAGAACTTTGCCGAAATGTTGAACAATGCGGGTGGTACCGCGGGAGTCACACTCTCGTCCCGGTGAGGGATTGGAGTGTTTTTGTTTAAGCAGACCCATCCCCGGCTGCCCTCGTCGCCGCGAGCGGCTCGTCGGGACAGGCTCTTGCCCTTGGAAAAGGGAGGAGTGCCTTGCAATCGAAGAGCAATTGCTTAAGCAGCTGGGTAGAGGTTAGCTCTTAGGAGAAGAGAATGGCAGACAAATACAATCCTGCAGACATCGAGCCCAAATGGCAACAGCGCTGGGAGGCGGATGGTCTTTACCATTCCGATATCGATCCCAAGCGGCCCAAATATTACGCGCTGACCATGCTTCCTTACCCCTCCGGGGATCTGCACATGGGGCACTGGTACACCATGGCGCCTGCTGATGCGCAAGCACGGCAAATGCGCATGCGCGGTTACAACGTGCTCTTCCCCATGGGCTTCGACGCCTTCGGCCTGCCGGCGGAGAATGCTGCCATCAAGCGCAATATCCACCCCAAGGAATGGACCTACTCGAACATCGCTAATATGCGCCAGCAATTGCGCAGCATGGGTGCCATGTTCGACTGGCGGCGCGAAGCGATTTCGTCTGATCCTGAGTATTACCGCTGGACACAATGGCTGTTCCTGCAGCTTTACAAAAAGGGCCTCGCTTATCGAAAGATGGCTGCGGTGGATTGGTGCCCCAAAGACAACACTACTCTGGCTCGCGAACAGGTGGTGGGAGAGAACCGCGTGTGCGAACGCTGCGGCACTCCGGTGATCAAAAAGAACCTGGAGCAATGGTTTTTCCGCATCACCAACTATGCCGATCAACTGCTGAATTTCGATGGCATCGATTGGCCCGAAAAGATACGTACTCTGCAGACGAACTGGATCGGCCGCTCCGAAGGCGCCAACGTCATATTTAGGACTGAAGGCGGAGATGAGTTCTCCATCTTTACGACGCGGCCAGACACTTTGTGGGGGGCAACGTTTGTGGTGCTGGCGCCCGAGCATCCGCTGGCGGCCAAAGTAACCGCCAAAGATCACAAGGCCGCGGTGGAAGCCTACGTGGCAGAATCCACGCGGCGAACTGATATCGAGCGCGAATCCACCGAGCGCGAGAAAACCGGCGTGTTCACCGGCGGTTATGCAATCAATCCGGTGAATGGCGAGCGGGTACCAATCTGGATCGCGGATTACGTGCTGATGACCTATGGCACCGGCGCCATCATGGCGGTGCCGGCGCACGATGAGCGCGACTTTGAGTTTGCGCGCAAATACGGCCTGGAGGTGCGCCCTGTGATCCAACCGCCAGACAGCGAGCCATTGGATGGCAACACCATGAAGGAGGCGACCGCCCATTTTGGCGAGATGATCAACAGTGGACCGCTGACAGGTACCAACGCCGACGAGGGAGTGAAGAAGACCATCGCGTACTTGGAAAAGAACAAGATTGGCGAAGGCGCGGTGGGGTACCGCATCCGCGATTGGTTGATCTCGCGCCAGCGCTACTGGGGCGCGCCTATCCCCATGGTCTATTGCAAGACCTGCGGCGTGCAGCCAGTGCCTGATGACCAACTACCGGTGCTGCTGCCGGACGACGTGGAATGGAAACCGACGGGTGAAAGCCCGTTGAAACTGCATCCCAGCTGGAAGCAGACTATCTGCCCTAATTGCAACGAGCCCGCCGAGCGCGACACCGACACCATGGATACTTTCATGTGCTCGTCTTGGTATTTCCTGCGCTATCTGAGCCCGCACTATGAGAAGGCGCTATTCGATCCAAAGGAGTATGACTACTGGATGCCAATCGATGTGTACACCGGCGGTGCCGAGCACGCGGTGATGCATCTGCTATACGTGCGCTTCTTTTGGAAGGCGTTGCGCGATCTCGGCATCGTGGAAGGGCATGAGCCCATGTTGAAGCTGCGCAACCAGGGTCAGATCCTCAGTACAGATCATCAACGTATGAGCAAATCCCGCGGAAACGTGGTCGACCCGGATGAACTGGTGCGGCAGTATGGCGCCGATACGGTGCGCGCCTACCTGATGTTTGCCTATCGTTGGTCCGAAGGCGGACCGTGGAGCGACGAGAATATCCAGGGCGTGGTGCGCTGGTTGTATCGTGTTTGGGATCTGTTTACAGGCAAGGAAGAAGGCGGAAGGATGAGGGATAAGGACGTTGGGCGTTCTCTTCGGCGAAAGGTCCATCAAACCATCAAGCGAGTCACGACCGATATCAACGAGTTCGAGTTCAACACTATCGTCTCAGCGCTGATGGAGTTGACCAATGCAATATTGGAAGCCAAAGATGCCGGCGCTGTTGGCAGTCCGGAGTGGGTAGAAGCTCAGGATGTCCTGTTGCGTCTGATAGCGCCCGTGACTCCACACATCGCAGAGGAACTATGGACACGCATTGGGAAGCCCTATTCGGTGCACCTGCAGCCCTGGCCCGAGGCCAATGACGAGGCCGCCAAGGAGGATGAGATTACACTAGTGGTGCAGGTGAATGGGAAGTTACGCGATCGCATCACCGTTCCGGCGGGCATCAGTGATACCGAGGCGGAGAAGCGGGCGCTGGCATCTGAGGCGGTTCAGAGGCAATTGGATGGAAAGAAACCCAGGCAAGTCATCGTGGTGAAAGGGAAGCTTGTAAATATCGTCGTGTAACCAAAACGGCGGCGTTATCGCCGCCGTTTTGTTGAAATTAATAGGCTCCCTCGTTATCTGGTCATGGTCATTTCACCCTGCGCTTTAAACCACGCCTAGTAATCGCAAAAGAAGAACAATTAACGCGATCGTGGGCGAGATCAGCAACAGGATGATCAAAAGGATTAGGAACTCTGCACTCATGAAATAAAGAACGAAAAAATTTGTTTTTTGTAACGCTCTTTCCAACCTTGCGAAGGCTGGACTTGTGAACAAGATTGATTCCAAGTCGAACCTTCGCAAGGCTTGTCATAAAAAGCCGCATTATATATTCCTTGACAGGAATATTCCTTTTGGGGTATATTAGAGGCATGGACCCCGCAACTTTGGCCGCCCTGGCCGAACCCAATCGCCTGAAGATCGTTGAGTTCTTGCGCGACAAGCCGCGACCCGTCGGCGAAATCGCGGCCCGATTGCGGATTCGGCAGCCGCAGGTTTCCAAACATCTGCGCGTGCTGGCGGAGGCCGGAATCGTGGATATGCGACCGGCGGCCCAGCAGCGCCTGTACTATTTGCAGCCCAAGCCGTTTCAGGAACTGGATAGGTGGCTGGATACATTCCGCCCGACCTGGGAAGCAAGGCTCGATACGCTTGAGGCCTTTTTGCAGGAGATGCAAGGCAAAGCCAAGAAGCCTGGAAGTCCCGAAGTCAGGAGATCAAAGACATAGACTTCGGACTTCCTGACCTCTGGACGTCTTGCCAACAAAGATTCGCCAAAAGGAAAAATATGACAGACCAACAACCGATCAAGGAAGACATTGTTGTGAAACGAATCATTGATGCGCCGGTCGAATTGGTGTGGAAAGCCTGGACTGATCCCGAGTATGTGATGCGCTGGTGGGGGCCTTCACATTACACGTCGCCGTCTTGCAGGATCGATCTGCGCGAAGGAGGACAATTCCTGTTCCACATGAAGGCGCCTGAGAACCAGGGCGGCCTCGAACACTACTCTGTTGGCGTATATCACAAGATCGTTCCGCACAAGCTCCTGGAGTTCACGCAGAGCTTGGCCGATAAAGACGGCAACAAAGTCGACCCCACATCGGTGGGCATGCCGCCTGATTTCCCGCACGAGATCCATACAGAGATCACCTTTCACGCCATCCGCCCGGATATGACCGAACTGACCATCATCGAGCGCGACTGGACCATGGGGCAGATGGCGGTGTATTCGTATGCCGGTATGCAGCAATCGATCGACAAACTGGCTGATAGCCTCAGAAATCAGTGAACAGTAATCCGTAATCAGGAAAAACCTTGATCACTGTCCCTGGATTACTGATTACCTTTGACTAAGGGAGAAAAACATGAGCAAAGTAACACCATTTCTGACGTTTGATGGACGCGCCGCCGAGGCCGTGGAACTGTATTGTTCTCTGATCAAGAACTCTAAGGTCCACAACATCCAGCGCTGGGGGCCTGGCGGCCCGGTGAAAGAGGGCAGCGTTATCAGCGCGAGCTTTGAGCTCGATGGCCAGCCATTCATGGCCATGGATGTCGACGGCGGCTTCCCGCAGGGGGACGGGTTTTCTATCTACGTGGATTGCAAAGACCAGTCCGAGGTCGACCGTTTGTGGGCAGGCCTGCTGGCCGGCGGCGGCAAGGAGACGGCGCGGCGCCAAGGA
>Ga0209002_10004702_pt1 | contig 10690 bp, 10 predicted proteins | sample Rifsed16ft2_FD_184010 | JGI IMG/M metagenome (GOLD analysis project Ga0209002, IMG submission 184010) | Soil microbial communities from Rifle, Colorado, USA - sediment 16ft 2 (version 2) | ecosystem: Environmental > Terrestrial > Deep subsurface > Rock core/Sediment | place: Rifle, Colorado...
TTTCGGCTTACCTTCCAACGCATCCCGATAAGCACGGCCTTAAGTTTGTCGCGCCGAATCCATCGCCAAACTGTCACGCGATGCACGTGCAAGGTTTCGGATACCGCTTGAATACTCAAAGGCGCTTGCGCCAACATTTAGTCACCTCTCCCCTCTCTGTGTTGCAAGTGTCGCATGGCGAGGGGCATCCTGCATAGCACTTTTCAGCATTGAACCTTAAAGTTTTGCAAATTGGGACATTTATTGTGCGCGCCGAGAATAGCACCCGTCGCCCGCTCTGCAGGAGTGGTATAAAAGGGCATCAGCCCTGTCCAAACTCTTAGGGCAGGTAGGCGCAAGTCTGCCTAAAAATTGCAAGGCGCAGGCGCGTAACAAAAATCAGCCTTCCAAGCTGACATCACGGGTTCGAATCCCGTCGCCCGCTCTGCAAATCTGAACTATGTCTGTACCGTTACTTGCATAGCAGCGTTGGCCCCAAGTGAGAGGCCTAATTTCCTTGAAGGTCTGTGAAAATTATGAAAGTTAATATCAGTCGAAGAGGGATGCTATTTAAAATAGCACGAGTAGTAACAAGTAAACTTATCAAGGGGCAGTATCATTTCTCTAAAGTCAGCGAAATCTCCGCGGAAGATCTCCTTGAGCGAATAAATTCGAACCACTCTCACCTATTGATTGATACTAGATCAAAGAAGGAATTTGTCTCTGATTTTGGGCACATACCCAATTCAAAAAGGATGCCGCTCATGGACCTAGTCGGTAGTTTTGGAAATACGGATAAATTTAAAGAGAGGGTCAAAAAGCTCGAAGCCCAATTCAATGAGATTGAATCCTTCAAAGAGCAGGAAGTAATTACAATCTGCCCAGGCGGCGGTTTCTCTTTGGTTGCTGCAGAAATAATGGCTGAAGCTGGTTTCAAGGATGTAAAGAGCTTATCAGGGGGTGTTGATGGATGGTTTAAGAAGGGGTATCCAACGACAATATTGTAGCCACTTGAAGGCAGATCGGATTAGGCAGTAGACTTACTTTGGGAGGTTGACAGCTATTTCACTTTCAGCTGTCAGTCACCAGCAAGAAATTGAGGAACAAATGCGGATCGATGCGGTAGGCGTCAGCTCTTCTAATCTGAAAGAGACAGCCAGGTTCTACTCTGTGCTGGGTTTCGAGTTTCCTGTTTTCAAGGAAGACGAGGACCATTTGGTGCCCATGACACCGGATGGCTCGGCGCGGCTGATGATCGATTCGAAGAAGCTGTTGACTGAGCTGCTGGGCGAGGCGCCCAGGCCTGGCAATCACTCTTCCTTCGCCATCCACTGCGATTCGCCCGCAGAGGTGGACAAGACCGTTGCCAGAATAAAAAAGGCCGGCTTCAAAGTTGTGACTGAACCCTGGGATGCATTCTGGGGACAGCGTTATGCCATCGTCCAGGACCCGGATGGCTATAAGGTTGACTTGTATGCACCCTTGGAAGGGGTACCAGGATAGGTGAAGCTGGACTCCCGGAAGGAGAAAAATGAAAGGCGCCTTGGTTGTGATGTGTGTTGCGCTGCTTGCGGTTCTAGTTGCGGGGTGCACACCGCAACCCCCGAAGCAGATCTCGCTCTATTATTACAATCCGGAATTGGACAAGGATTCAAGCGGAAATATCATGTGCAGCGAGGCAGGCCTGGTCGCCGTTACGCGTCAGGTTGCCCCGTCTCTTTCTGGCCTTGCCCTGGTCGAGGAAACCATCCGGCTACTGATCTCTGGGGACCTCACTGCTGAGGAGACCGCCCAAGGAATTACCACGGAATTCCCACTCGAGGGATTTTCGCTGCAGGATGCCTCGCTCACCTATGGCGACCTGACCCTCACCTTTGTGGACCCCAATTTCCGCACGAGCGGTGGTTCCTGCCGGGTGGGCGTCCTTTGGGCGCAGATCGAGGAAACCGCCCTCCAGCTTCCGGGCATTGAACAAGTCGGCTACCAGCCGGCAGACCTATTCCAGCCTTAATCGCGCCTGCGGTCCCTTATGGGATAATGTCGCCGGGGCCCGTAGCTCAAGGGTAGAGCAGGCGGCTCATAACCGCTTGGTTCCAGGTTCGAATCCTGGCGGGCCCACTGTATACGGCGGTTGGCGAAGGTGCTAGCCGCCTTATTTGTGGTATAGACTCAATGGGTAAATCTGGGGATCCGCAACTGGGTTGAGGGTTCGAATCCGTGGAGCAGAATGATGAAACCAATAAATCGATTGCGCCAGTCGGAGACCCGTGCCGCGACAGGATCGGGTGAAAAATCCGAGTTGGGCGAATATGGCGTCCTCATTAACGGGCAATGGCTAAAGACTGCTGATGCCATTGAGATACACAGCCCTTACGATGATGCTTTGGTGGCCGTGGTGTATCGCGCTGGCCCCAAGGAAATCGAGCAGGCCATTGCCGCAGCGGCTGACGCCTACCGCCTGACCCGCAAGCTGCCCTCCTGGAAGCGCGCTGAAGTGCTCACCAAAGTCAGCCAGGGCATCGCCGCTCGCCGCGAGGAATTCGCCCGCATCCTCGCCCTGGAAGCAGGAAAACCTATCCGTACGGCGCGCCTGGAAGTGGATCGCGCCGTTTTTACCTTCCAGGTCGCTTCTGAAGAAACGAAACGCATTCACGGCGAGATCATTGCCCTTGATTGGCTGCCCGGCAACGAAGGCCGCGTCGGGCAGGTGCACCGCGTTCCCCTCGGGCCTGTGGTCGGTATCTCACCATTCAACTTTCCCCTCAATTTAGTCGCCCACAAGGTGGCGCCGGCCCTGGCAGCCGGTAATCCCATCATCATCCGCCCCGCCAGCGCTACACCCGTCAGCGCGCTCAAACTGGGCGAGCTGATCCTGGAAGCTGGCTGGCCAGAAGCCGGGTTTGCGGTCGTTCCGTCGTCAACTACTAACGCTGCTCCCCTGGTCGAAGACGCCCGCATCAAGTTGCTCACCTTTACTGGCAGCCCGGCAGTCGGTTGGGGGTTGAAAAGCCGCGCTGGTTTCAAGCGCGTCACCCTCGAGCTGGGCGGCAATGCCGGCGTTATCGTGCATGACGATGCCGACCTCAAGTACGCCGCGGCCCGGGTAGCCTGGGGCGGGTTTTCGTATGCCGGCCAATCTTGCATTTCGGTGCAGCGTGTATTTATCTCCACCAACATCTACGAGGAATTTGTTGATCATTTGATCCCGCGGGTTAAAGCGCAAATCCTTGGAGATCCGCTCGATGAGAAAACGGACGTTGGCCCGATGATCGATTTGGGGGCCGCCGAGCGCCTTGAGAGCTGGGTCAAAGAGGCAACCGCCGGAGGCGCAGAGGTTTTGATCGGAAGTGGGCGCAAAGGCACCCTGTTTGAACCTACCGTGCTCACTTCTCTTAAGGAAGAGATGTCAATTTCCTGCCAGGAAGCTTTTGGGCCGATCGTCGGTTTGTATCCGTACACCGATATCCATCAGGCCATTCAAGCCGTTGACCGTAGCGATTTCGGCCTGCAGGCAGGTTTGTTCACCAACAATCTCAAAATTATCCAGGAGGCCTTCGGGGGCATCGAAGTGGGTGGCCTTATGGTCAACGATGTGCCCACCTTCCGCATCGACCACATGCCCTATGGCGGCGTAAAGCAGTCCGGGTTTGGGCGTGAAGGCTTGCGCTACGCTATCGAAGAGATGACGGAAATGAAATTGATCACGTTCAATAATCGCGAGCAGTGATCTTCACACTGTGCCTCATCCCCCATACTTAATGCGCGAGTCGATGGCAACCGCCCCTTGTGCGGTTGCCTGGAGTGGATTGATTTCGATCTCCACAAGCTGGGGATAATCGGAAGCCAGTTGCCCAACGTGGTATAACACGTCGAGGACGGCTGCCCTGTTGGCGGGTGGAATATTGCGATAGCCTGCCAGTTTGCGTCCCGCCCAGGACTGGTTTAGAAGCGATTGAGCATCTTTTTCGCATAGAGGGGTCAGCGAAAAGGCGACATCTTTTAGAGCTTCCACTTCTATTCCGCCAGAGCCGAACATCAGAATGGCGCCAAATTGCGCATCCTGTACGGTCCCGACGATCACTTCCTGACCTGTGGTTGCCATTTGTTGAATATGAACGCCAATAATTCGAGCATCCGGTTTAGCCTTAGTACAGTTCTGGATGATGGTTTCGAATCCCCGGAGAACTTCTTGCGGGGTCGCCACGTCGAGCAAGACTCCACCTGCATCCGATTTGTGCACAATGTCCTCGGACGCAATCTTGAGGGCTACCGGGAAACCTATTTCCTCAGCCAGAGCAACCGCTTGCTGCGCGGTTGTGGCTAAACCCATTTTTAAGACAGGAATGCCATAGGCAGAAAGGATTTGGTGAACAATTTCTGTTGGCAAGAATCCCGGCTTTTGCTTATGTAGGATCGACCCAACCAGCTTTGCTTGAATGTTGGCTGGTGAAACAGGCTGGGATGCTGTCTGCGCCAGATGATCGGCCCTCTGGGCCAGGATTGCCAGAGCGGATGCAGCTCGTTCAGGAAAACGATATTCGGGAACGCGGGCGGCGCGGAAATACTCGACCGCTTCCTGGATCATGCGCTCGCCCATCAGAGCAACCACAACCGGCTTCCTGGCTACGCTGATCACCGGGATCAGAGCCCTGGCAACGCTTCCCGCGGAATGCACCGGTGGGGGCGGCAGGATGACGAGACAACTATGCACCTGGGGATCGCTGAGCAGAATGGACAGGCAGCTTGCGTACTGTTCGGGGGAAGCGCCGGCCAGCATATCAATTGGGTTGCGAACGCTGGCTGCAGGGGGCAACAGATTCCGCAAATTTAGTTGGGTTGATTCAGATAATTGCGCCAGATGAAGCCCATTGGCCTCGATGGCGTCTACTGCTGTCACGCCGGGCCCGCCGGCATTGGTTAGCACGGCCACCCCGCGCCCGGGGGAGGGAGGGCACCAGGCCAGGGCTCTGGCCCAGTCGAACAGTTCCTCGCTGGTCTCGGCACGGATGACCCCCGCCCTTTGAAAGGCGGCATTGTAGGCAGATTCTTTTCCTGCCAAGGCTCCGGTGTGAGAGGCAACCGCCTGTTGGCTGCTGGCAAAACGGCCGACCTTGAGAGCGACGATGGGTTTGTTGCGTGTCACACGTTTGGCCACGTCGACGAAACGGCGGCCATCACTAACCCCTTCCAGGTACAGGGTAATAACGCGGGAGTAGGGATCTTCGGCCACCGGCTCAAGTACGTCACATTCGCTGACGTCCGCTTGATTGCCCAGGCTGACCATACGGGATAGGCCAAAACCCTGCCCCCTGGCCCAATCTATCACTGCGGCACAGATCGCACCGGAGTGGGAAATGAAGGCGACATCGCCCGGGGTTGGTCCTGGGGGCGGCAAAAAGGTGGCATCAAGCGGCAAATGGGTGTCCAACAAACCTATGCAGTTGGGGCCGATGAGGCGAATACCGTGTTCCTTGGCTATCTGCTGACATACGGCTTCCAGTTCGGCCCCCTGCGCTCCGGTTTCACGAAAGCCGCCAGAGGCAACAATGGCGGCTCGAATGCCGCGTTTGCCGCAACCTATTAATGCATTCGCTACGTGAGGAGCCGGGATGAGTAAGACGGCCAGATCAACCGGATCGGGGATGTGGCTAAGGTCCGTGTAGATGGTTCGCTCGAATAAGGTCCCGCCCTTTGGATTGACAAAATGGATGGCGCCCGGATATCCGCTGCGGACCAGATTCTGGGCTAAGCCGAACCCCAGTTTTGCAGGGTTTTGCGATGCGCCAACCAGTACGATGCCCTGCGGGTCAAAGAATGGGATCAGGGTTTTTTCCATGGTGATGCTCTCTGCAGATTCTCGTTTAGAAAAGCCGGCTTAATTCTCATGGTAGTCCAACTGGCTGAATAAGGGAAGGTTCGATTGTCACTGTTGAGCCTGCGGTAGCTAAATCCGATAAAGGTACTGGTCGAGCAAAGCAGCGGTTTGAGCTGCCGGGCAATTACACAGCCTTTTCACTTTAGGACAGAAAGTATTAATAATCATCATCTCGGGGCACAGGGGAAAGTTAATAGTTAATACTTTTCCCCGCCTTTAATTTCTCCGCTGTAAGGCAATATAACCCAAGCACGAAAGTGTTGCGGGATTTTAAGCTCCGTTGTGAAGCTATTGGACAACGGGCCTTGCCTGCCTATGCTATGATTCCTCCATGCTCAACAACCTGGATCCCAGCAAACGGCTGCTGGTCTATTTGGTGATCAATGTCATCGTTTCGGCCCTGACCGCTTTTATCGTGCTCACCATCTGGTCGAACCTGGTGTTATCGGCCGGGCCGGCAATCGGAGGGCCTGCGCCCACCGCCCAGAGCATCAGCCCGGCGGTTGGGCAGGTGGGCATTAACACTGTGATCGGCGCGGGCGACCTGGCCAACGAACGTGTGCTCATCGAGCACATCGGCGAGCAAAACCTTTCCCTAGCCGGCTGGAGGCTGCGCGACGAAAACGGCCACGAATATCGCTTTCCGGCGCTGGTGCTGCACCCCGGCGCTCAGGTGAACGTGTTCAGCGGCCAGGGCACGGATTCGGCCACCGACCTTTACTGGGGCCGCTCGGTGGCGGTATGGGAAATCGGCGAGAGGGCGGAGCTGCTGGATGGCGGCGACCAGACCCAAGCGGAGTACGTTATCCCATAGTCAATGAGGCCACCCCTCGGTCAGTTATCGCTGAGTAAAATAAACATATGCCTGGCATCGAAGAGATAATCCAGCAAGCAATTAAGGACGGGGCCTTCGACAATCTGCCCGGCAAAGGTAAGCCCCTCAACCTTGAGGACAACCCTTTCATCGACCCCGAATGGCAACTTGCTTATCATCTGCTCAAACAGAACGGTTTTGCGCCCCAGTTCATCGAGGAGCGCCAGGCCATCGAAGTGGAACTGGCCGCCGCCCGTGAGAACCTGGCGCGCAGCTGGGCCTGGCGCCAGCGGGCGCTGGAGCGCGGCGAGGCCCTTACGTTTGTGGAAGAAGAATGGGGCAGGGCGAAGCTTGCGTTCACGCAGGTGGTAGAAACGCTCAATAAGAAGATAAGGAACTACAATCTACATGTCCCATTGCCTACACTTAGCAGAAACCTTATCGATGAGCAAGAGGAATTTGCTCGGATTGAATCTTGAGCTCACCTTGCCCCTCTTTTCTCCCTCTGTTACACTAACTTAGTTCTCGTCGTCATTGCCTAAACTTTCTGCCGTAAACTGACATGTCCCTATCTCTCTACCGCAAGTACCGCCCCAGCACCTGGTCTGACGTGGTAGGCCAGGCGCACGTGGTGGGTACGCTGCGCAACGCGGTGGCGGCCGACCGCATTGCGCATGCTTACCTGTTTGCTGGGCCGCGCGGCACCGGCAAGACCAGCGTGGCGCGCCTGTTGGCCAAAGCCGCCAACTGTGAGCACGCCGACCCGGCCCAGCGCCCGGACGACACCTGTGAGAACTGTATTTCCGTGCAGAACGGCAGCTTCCTCGATCTGATCGAGATCGACGCCGCCTCCAACACCAGTGTGGAAGACGTACGTGACCTGCGTGACAAGATCAATTTCTCGCCCAACCGCGGCCGCTTCAAGGTGTACATCGTCGATGAAGTGCATATGCTTTCCACCGCGGCCTTCAATGCCCTGCTGAAAACCCTGGAAGAACCGCCGCCGCACGCCATCTTCATCCTGGCCACCACCGAGATGCACAAGATCCCGGCCACGGTGCTTTCGCGTTGCCAGCGCCACGAGTTCCGCCGCCTGCCGCTGGATGAAATGGTGGCGCAACTCGAGATGATCTGCAAACAAGAAGACATCAAGGCCGATAAGGCTGCCCTGGAGCTTATTGCCCGCCAAGCCACCGGCAGCCTGCGGGATGCGGAATCGCTGCTCGATCAATTGGCTTCCACCGGCGGCGAAGTAAAACTGGATTGGGCGCGGGAAGTGCTGGGCACATCCACAAGCCTGGCCGTATTGGACCTGCTCGATGCGCTGGGCGCCAGGGACGCGGCCGGCGGCCTGGATCTAATCCATAAGGCCCTGGACGCCGGCGCTGACCCGCGCCAGTTTGCGCGCCAGATCGTGGACGCCTTGCGCGGCTTGTTGCTGTTGCGCATGGGCGCCCCGTTGGGTCCGGAGCACGCCGGCGAAGAAAGCCAGCGCATGGCCAAACAGGCGCAGGCTTTCAGCGTGCCCGAGTTGCTGCGCGTGATCCGCCTGTTCCACGATACAACCACAAGGGATGCCAAGACTGCCTGGCTACCCAGCCTGCCGTTGGACCTGGCCTTTGTAGAGGCCACTGAAACTCCGGCACCGGTCCAAGCTCAGGTTGTGTCTAGCGGCCAAGCCCCGCAGAAAGCACAAACCGCGCCTGCGGCCAAAATGGCAGCGCAGGCCGCTGCCCCCAGCTCTCCGCCGCCGGCGCCCGATGCCCAAGCCAGCGTCCATCTGGACGGCCAGGCGTGGGCGCGTATCAAGGAGGCGGTCAAAGGGCGCGATATTCATTTGCTCGCCTTGCTCAATTCGGTGAAAACACGCGAGCTGCGCGGCAATATCCTGGTGCTTGGTTTTGCTAGCGATCTGTTGAAAGAAAAAATGGAAAAACCCGAAAACATGGAGTTATTGCAATCCGTGTTAAACGAAACCCTGGATCAAAACATGCAGGTAGCCTGCATGTTGGCCAGCGGCCGAGCGGGCGAGCTGCCCCCCGATCTGGATAGCTCCGGCATGGTGGCCGCCGCGGTGCGTCTGGGCGGAGAGATCGTGGACAAGACGGATCTTAGCAAGGGAGAGAAGAATAAGGAGTAGAGATTGGAGACTGGAGACTGGAGACTGGAGACTAGGGGCTTGATGCCTGTTCCCTGATCACTACTCACTAATCACTGTTTTTATCGGAGAAAAAATGGACAAAAAACCAGGATTAGGCGACATGGCCGGCATGCTCAAGCAACTGCGCCAAATGCAAGGTGAGCTGGCCAAAGCCCAAAAGGAATTGGCCAACGAAACGGTGACGGCCGAAACCGGTAAAGGTGCGGTGAAAATTACTGTGAGCGGGGACCAGCGCGTGACTGACCTGCAGATCGACCGCGCTTTGTTGGCGGCCGGCGATGCTCGCAAACTCAGCCTCCTGGTGCAGGAGGCCTTCAACAAGGCGCTGCATGAATCCCGCGAAATGGCCAAGAAACGTCTGGGGCCGCTGGCTTCGGGATTGGGTGGGTAAAAGTATAAGGCCCGCCTGCCTTTGTCATGCTGAGCGCAAGCGAAGCATCCACCCGAATGCTTTTCTCACCAACACGCCTGATGTTCAAGAATGACAAGCAAGATTCCGACGAGATAAACCAGTGCTGCTCCCCGAACCGATCCAGCGATTGATCGACGCCCTCTCCAGGCTGCCCGGCGTGGGGCCGAAGACGGCTTCGCGCCTCACCTTTCACTTATTGCGTGAGGGCGGCGCTTTGTCCGAGGAACTTTCCGGTGCCCTGGCGCACTTGCGTTCGGGCACGGCCACATGCAGCGAGTGCTTCAACATCACTACGGCCGGCCAGGAGCTGTGCGCAGTGTGCGCCAACAGCGAACGGGATCGCAGCCTGATCTGCGTGGTCGAAGAACCGCTGGATGTGCTGGCGCTTGAGGGCACCGGGGGCTACCAGGGGCTGTATCACGTGCTGGGCGGGGCGCTCTCGCCCATCGAAGGCATCGGCCCCGATGACCTGAAGATCGCCGAGCTTCTCACCCGGGTTCGGGCAGGCGGTGTGCAGGAAGTCATCGTGGCCACCAACCCCAGCATGGAGGGCGACGCCACCGCTATGTACTTGCAGCAACAGCTGGCGCCCTTCGGCCTGCGGCTCACCCGGCTGGCGCGCGGCCTGCCCATGGGTGGCGACCTGGAATACGCCGACCAAAACACGCTTTTGCGGGCTCTGGCGGGCAGGCAAAGTTTGTGAACAAAAGCCGGTGTTGAGGGCCTAGTCGGGATTGCGTGACCGGCTAAAGCCACGACTCCAATCGGACATGCCGCCCCTTGACCTTTCGTTCAGATAGGCTATAATCTTGGGGCTTAGCAACATAGGATCTAATCCCCGCAGCAAGATCCCATAACAACCTAGTGCGATGAAAAAACCTTCGAAGGAAGGATACTTCCTATCGGAGAGTTTTGCTCTGTCAGAGTGCTTGACAGGCCTCATGCGGGTGGTACAATTCGCCCCCTGTGCTGGCAGCTAAACTGCGAACCAGCACGTGGATCAGATGCCCGGACTTTAACAACTGAATAGTGATAAGAAGTTTTAAGCTTGCGTTTTTTCAAAAACTTGCCGCAACCAAAAATGACTGCAATCCGTCTTCGGACGGTTTGAAGTTTTCTGCGGAGAGTTTGATCCTGGCTCAGGATGAACGCTGGCGGCGTGCCTAATACATGCAAGTCGAACGAGGCTCTTTGTACTTGTACGAAGATGTCCTAGTGGCGAACGGGTGAGTAACGCGTTGGTGACCTGCCCCGAAGTGGGGGACAACAGTCCGAAAGGACTGCTAATACCCCATGTGGTCGCAAGGGTTAAAGGCCTTGCGACCAAAGGAGTAATCCGCTTTGGGAGGGGCCTGCGTCCCATCAGCTAGTTGGTAGGGTAATGGCCTACCAAGGCTCAGACGGGTAGGGGACCTGAGAGGGTGACCCCCCACACTGGAACTGAAACAC
>Ga0209002_10004708_pt1 | contig 10686 bp, 9 predicted proteins | sample Rifsed16ft2_FD_184010 | JGI IMG/M metagenome (GOLD analysis project Ga0209002, IMG submission 184010) | Soil microbial communities from Rifle, Colorado, USA - sediment 16ft 2 (version 2) | ecosystem: Environmental > Terrestrial > Deep subsurface > Rock core/Sediment | place: Rifle, Colorado...
ACATCCTCCTGCTTTTCACCTTTCGCCTCATAGGAGGGGCGTTTGCCCTCAAATTGTCTACGCGCCAGGGTCTCGATGGCTTTCTCGTTCAGGTCGTAGACCCCGTCCATTTCAGTGATCACACCCACATGTGTGAGAAAGGAAAGATGGTTGAACACATCCCGCACGGGGAGATGTAATTGTTCGGCGATCTCCGCTTGTGTCGCCCGCCCGCGCGCCAATGCACCAATGACCCGCAAACGCTCGGCGGACACCATGGCTTTGACAAAATCAAGCATTTCAGGGTTTGTTTCCATATTTCGCATCCGTAAATCTAATTCGATGGTTATCGAATTAGATTTTAATGGGATTCTGCCCTGATTGTCAAGCTTCGATTTATACTCGAATCAGTATCATCTCAAGCAGGGCCGAAGGAAGACCGGCGCAAAACGTGAAGCGGACTGAATCAGGTATAATTCGTATGTAAGAGTTGGTCCTAAACCTGTTTATGGAGGTGTCCTGGTGGATCTCTCGAAGCACGCTTTTTTTGAGGGAAAGATCGTCCCGCTTTCGGACGCAAAAGTTAATATCGCCACACATGGTTTTTTGTATGGTACAGCCGTATTCGGCGGCATGAGGGCATACTGGAACGAAGAGAAGAGACGTCTCTTCGTTTTTCGTCCCTATGACCATTTTCGACGATTGCTGCACTCGGCGCGCATGCTGGTAATGCAGACCAGTTACGATGAAGAGAGCTTGATCCAGCTCACGCTCGACCTGCTCCGCACCGACAACTGGCAGCAGGATATTTACATGCGCCCCACTTTTTACAAGGCCGATCTGGGCATCGGTGTAAAACTGCATGACTTGAAAGATGAGTTCTGCATGTTCGTCATGGCGTATGACAAGTACGTCAAGAACGACACGGACGCGCACGTGACCGTTTCCTCGTGGCGGCGCATTGATGATAACGTCATCCCGGCACGCGGCAAGGTGGCAGGCGCCTATGCAAACTCTGCACTCATCAAAACAGACGCGAACCGCGCCGGCTTCGACGAAGCACTCGTGCTGGATCAAAATGGGCATGTCTCGGAAGGCTCGGCAATGAATATCTTCATGCTGCGCGATGGGATCCTGGTCACACCACCCATAACGGACAACATTCTTGAAGGTATTACACGAAAATCCATTATGGAGCTGGCGCGCAACGAGCTGGGGCTTGCAGTGATGGAGCGCTCGATTGACCGCACGGAAGTATTCATCTGCGAAGAGATGTTCATGACAGGAACTGCCGTGCAGATCACCGCTGTGACAAAGATCGATCATCGCCCTGTCGGCAGTGGGGTGATGGGACCAGTCACGACAAAATTACGCACGTTATATGATGATATATTACGCGGGAAGAATGGGAAGTACGAGCATTGGAACGTAGTGGTGTAATCTGACCTCACCCCCGGCCCCTCTCCCAAAAGGAGAGGGGAGACGATTGTTCTACCGATTCTTCTTGAACCTCACCATTACCAGGTTCTTGCTGCAATCGGTGGATGTGGAAAATGGAGCCGGATCTGAAAGTGGGATGTTCTGCTGATCCACCAGTTGAACATATAACGTTTTGTTGGAGGCAATGGGGGCATTTCCAAGAACGAATTCAAAACCTGAAGGCCCATACTCCTTATTGATACCCGTCACAGTCTGCTGTTCGATGGCGCTCCCGTCCAGCGTGCCTCGCAACACAACAACAGTTCCTATTACAGGGCTGTTGTTGGCATCCACAACCGTACCGCCTATGCCCGCCCAGTTACAGGCCAGGTCGGGATGAATAATCGTACTTTCCACCTGAGTGACAGAGAGGGCGGTAAAGGGTGCTTTGGGTGTGCTGGTTGGCTTGGCTGTTTTGGTCGGCGGCACAAGCGAGAAAGGTGTATTCGTAAAGAATGGGGTGAACGTTGGGCGCGGCGTATCGCTTGGGGTTAGCTCCAGTGTCGGGCTGGCCGTCCACGTAGCCTGGAGCTGCAATGCTGTAACCGTCACAGTCGGGGTTTTGGGACCTCTTCCCCCAGGCGGCAAAATATTAAAAGGCGAATCGGGGCTGATGAAGATAAACACGAAATATGCAGCAATGCAGGCGGAAATGATAAGCACCAGAATGGAAAGCACATCCCACGTCTGCATGGGCCTGCTTTGCGGTCTCGATTGTTTTCCATCGAAATCAAAATCGTCGTTCATCTATACTGCTCCATTGTGAAATTACTGCGGCGCAAGGATGATGGCCGCCTGCCGGCGTTGTTCTTCGATCCATTTCTTCAATGCCAGTTCCTGCAATACCAGATAGGCATCGGGCGAAAGCGGGCGCTCCGGATCGCGCGCGAGAATTCGGATAATGTGAAATCCCACATCTGTCGCGATCACGTCACTGCGCTCACCCACTGTCAAATCGAACGCGGCTTCCTCGATCTTTGCATTAAGCAGATAGCCTCTCGGCACCCATCCCAGATCGCCGCGTGTAAGCGGATCTGCCTCCAGCGCCAGCTCATCAAAATCGGCCCCTCCACTCAATTGAGCTAGAAAGCTTTGAGCCGTGCCTTCATTATAGAGCAGAATTTGCTGGATGTGTACCTGCTCGGCAGTACTGGGGAGAGCCATGACGATTTTGTCACGCATCCAGGCCGCTTCGGCTGCCCGCTTCAAAGCCGATCGAAAGGTCGGCTCCGTGTACCCGTGATCCGATTGCCACTTTGAGAGCGCGTCCGCACCCCCGACTTGCACGGCGAGCGAATCAGTACGCGCCTGCAGCGCAGCCTCATCCAGTGTGAATCCGTTCGCGCGCGCGGCTTGTGCGAGGAGCAATTGTACGACCAGGTCGTCGATCACCGCGCTGGTTGCATCTGTCGAAGAGACTGTTTTCTCCAGCGCCTCCTGGGCGGAAATATAGCGAGCCACCTCCTCATCAAACTCAACAAGCCTGATCCCTTCTCCGTTGACGGTCAATGCCATGGGTTCAGGCGTGGCAGTGGGAGGCTCGGGAGTGGATGTCGCCTGGGGCGTTAAAGTAGGTTCAGCTCCTAAAAATGAAGCGCACGCGGAGAGTCCGAGTGCGATCCAGAGAGACAATGATATGCGAATGAATCGTTTGCAGTGGTGGGAAAACATCGCTCCGATTATACGTTAAAAACGCAGGGGCAGGTCTCAGACCTGCCCCGGGCAATCCTAGTAATCCATGCCACCCATGCCGCCAGGAGGCATTGCAGGGGCTTTTTCCTTTTCGGGCATGTCCGTGATGAGGACATCCGTGGTGAGGATCATGGCCGCGATGGAGGCGGCATTTTCGAGCGCGCCGCGCACGACCTTGACGGGGTCAATGACGCCGGCTTTGATCATGTCCACGTACTCACTGGTCAGCACGTTGAAGCCGATGTTCTTGTTCTTCTTCTCGGCGGCAGTGCGGCGGACGGTATCTATGATCACCGAGCCATCCTGACCGGCATTCGCAGCGAGTTTGCGGATGGGCGCCTCAAGCGCTTTCTTGACAATATTGATGCCAACGCGAATTTCTTCCTCGTTATCATTTTCAGCTTTCAGCATCTTTTCCAACTTGGTGGAGGCGTTGAGGAGGGAGATTTCGCCGCCCGGCACGATGCCTTCTTCAACAGCCGCGCGAGCCGCGGAGAGAGCATCTTCCACACGGTGCTTCTTCTCTTTCATCTCGGTCTCAGTCGCCGCGCCAACACGGACGATGGCAACGCCGCCGCTGAGCTTGGCGAGGCGCTCATTCAATTTCTCTTTGTCGTAATCGCTGGTGCTCTTCTCGATCTCGGCGCGGATCTCCTTGATGCGACCTTCGATATCGCCCTTCTTGCCTTTGCCGCCGACGATGGTAGTGTTCTCTTTGTCAGAGACGACCTTCTCAGCGCGGCCGAGGTCTTGAAGGGTGGCGGTCTCCAGCTTGCGGCCCGTCTCTTCGGAGATCACAGTTCCACCCGTGAGGACGGCAATATCCTGCAACATTGCTTTGCGGCGATCACCGAAGCCGGGGGCCTTGACAGCCAGCACGTTCAACATGCCGCGCAGTTTGTTCAACACGAGCGTGGCGAGCGCTTCGCCATCGATATCTTCGGCGATGATGACGAGTTCGCGCTTGCCGATCTGAACGAGTTTCTCGAGCAATGGAACAATGTCCTGCGCCGCGGAAATCTTCTTCTCGTTGATGAGAACGTATGCGTCTGAGATCACAGCTTCCATGTTTTCCGCGCTGGTAATGAAGTAAGCGGAAATATAACCACGGTCGAACTGCATACCTTCGACAAATTCCTGCTCGAACTGCATGGACTTGGATTCTTCGACGGTGATGACGCCGTCCTTGCCGACCTTGTCCATCACATCTGCGATCAAGTCGCCAATTTCAGTATCGGCAGCAGAATTCGTAGCGACATGACCGATATCTTCCTTGGTATCGATCTTGACCGCCATTTTGCGAAGTTCTTCGACAACCGCTGCAGTCGCCATCTCAATGCCATGCTTGATTAGCATTGGGTTAAAACCAGCCTCGAGGGCCTTAAGTCCCTCGTTCACGATGGCGTGGGCCAGCACAGTCGAGGTGGTTGTACCGTCACCGGCAATATCGTTGGTCTTGGTTGCGGCTTCCTTGAGGAGCTGAGCGCCCATATTCTCAAAGGGGTCTTCGAGTTCAATTTCCTTCGCGACGGAAACACCATCGTGTGTGATGGTGGGCGAACCGAACTTGCGGTCCACCGCCACGTTGCGGCCCTTGGGGCCAAGGGTTGCGCCGACCGCATTGGCAACGACATTCATGCCGTTCCTAAGTTTGCGGCGGGCGTCTTCTGAAAAGACAAGTTGTTTAGCAGCCATTTTTTAGTCCTCCACAATTAGCCTTCAACTACGGCTAGAATATCGTTTTCTTTCAGGATAAGCAGTTTCTTGCCATCCACTTTCACTTCGGTGCCGGAATACTTTGCATACAGCACCTTATCCCCAACCTTCACTTCCATGGGGATGTACTTGCCATCCTCATCGCGGTCGCCCGGACCCGCGGCCAGGATCTTGCCTTCCTGGGGTTTCTCTTTAGCGGTTTCGGGAAGGATGATTCCACCAGCAGTAATATCCTCCTGCTCGATCGGTTCCACGATCACGCGTCCGCCAAGGGGCTTAAGCTTCAATTTGCTTGCCATCTTAGACCTCCGAATAGATTTTTGGGATAATCACGAGATTAGCACTCAAACTGTCCGAGTGCTAATCTATAATACCGAAACCACAGACTAAAGTCAAGGGGGATTGTTGAAATTCTTACAAAGCTCTGACAGAGATGGTTTTACGGAGTCGGCGTCGCTGTCACATCTGTCATTACATCCGCCGCCTCAGTCGGAACCGATAAGCCGGGCGCCTCACCTTCAGCCAATGAATCACAAATGGATTCTCCCGCCTGGACGATGCTGATGATGGTCTGCCTGCCATCCGCATAGGCCTCCGGGTTGACGTCGAGTTCTGTCCTGACCTCGCTCATCACCCGCATCGCTTCTTCGCATTGATTATCCCTCGGACGGCTCAACGCGGCCAGCACCGAACCATAAGTGTAGTAATACACGATCGTGTTCGGTGAAATTGGCAACCCTGTTATCTCAACGGGATTTTCACCGAGATTGGGATAGCACTTGTCGAGGCCACGCCCCAAACACGATTCTTCACCTGAGCATCCCCGTATCGCACACTTCAACGTATAAATTGAACCTTCGTAGTTTCGTGATCTAAAGTAAATAATGCCTAATTGTCCATAGATATCTGCATTATTTGGATCATACAACAATGCCTTTTGCACATTCTTCGCAGCAATAAAGAATTCACCCAATTGTGAGTACGTGCGTGAAATAGAAAGATATGGGGTGGGGTCATTCACCTTAATCACCTCATTGATGCTCGCTGCTTTGGCGAAATATTCCAGCGACGTTTCATATACAGGACGCGCTGCTTCCAGATTCGGTATCTCGGAAGCAAGCTTGCGATAGTTCGCGCCGGCCCGCAAATAGAGAAACGTGGAATTCGGTTCAATGGCAATGGCCTTATCGTATTCGGTGATCGCCAGGTTATATTGACCGAGAGTCTCCAGCACATAAGCATTGACACGATGCACATCCATCCACTGATCCGCGTCTTCACGCTCAAGCGCCTGCTTGATATAGAGCTCTGCCTGACTCCATTTCTGCTGATCCAAAAGGACTTCGGCATAGAAAGCTAATGCCAGCGTATTGGAGTTGTCCAGTTGCAGGGCGCGCAAGGCTTCCTGTTCCGCTTCTATCAAAAGTTCCTGGACGTGATCATTCGGATAAAGTGTTGAGTCAGCATTCCAGTCAAGTGCAAACGCGAGGATGGCATGAGCAGTGCTGTCTTCAGGAGTAAGTTCGACTGCCTTTCTCGCGGACTCGAGCGCTTCCAGCAAACGCGTTCTCTTTTCCTCATCGGTGATAAGAAAAGCGGAGGAATAGGTCTGGATGCGCGCGAGTTTCCACCAGGTCTGGGCATCGTTTGGGTCCAGGCCCACGGCCTCCTGATAGGCAGTAATTGCTGCAGCCACTTGGCCCGCGCTAAAGTTCGCATCCCCTTCTAGAATGTACGATTCTACAGAACGCGTTGGGAGCGGCGTCGGCAGAAACAGAGGCTGGATCTCTCCCTTGTTCATCTGCTGCAACATCCATACCCCCCCAAGGATCATGACAACCCACAGGAACATCCGATAGATGTTCGACTGCGGTCTGCGGTTAAACAGAGGACGGCGAGGACTTAAGTTCATTGCGCGGGCGTGGAAGTGGGCCCAGGAGTCTCAACCTCGGTAGTCCCTTCGGCAGCGCTCAAGGTGGGCGTATCCACCGCAGGGTTATCCAGATTCTCCTGGCAGATGCGAGTGATTTCGCTTGCAGCGAAGATCGCGTTTTCATCGGAGGGTACCCTGGTTTGCAATGCCTGCGCGATCTGCAGCGCCTCTCCACATTCATTCGTACGCGCCAACGCCAACCCGTAGGTGAAGTAATATTCTGCCACACGCGTTTCATTGACCAGTGGAAGACCGGTAATCTCAAAACCATCCTCTGTCTTGCCGCCCTTGATTGCCAGGCGAAGTTCGCTCACGGCATCGGACCAAAACAAATTCCGATATAACATCACACCGTAATTGCCGTGCAGGCTTGCCTGCATGGGCCGATCCTTAACGGCTGTTTCAGCATATTGCAATGCCTTGGCATATTCGCCGATCGTCGCGTATGTGCGGGAGATCAGAAGGTCCGGCTCCGGATCAGACGGATTCAGCGTGTTGGCACGCGTAAACTCTTCAATCGCTTTATCGTAAACCTGAAGCACCCGGTAATTTCGTCCGAGTTCTATGTGTAGAATGGGAATATTTGGGTTGACCTCAATCGCCGCCTGATATTCCTGGAGCGCCAGCTCATAATTGTTGCCTTCGCTACCGGTAGCTTCAAGGATATAGGCACGCGCACGATGTGTTTCCAACAGATTTGGATCCAACGCCACTGCAACTCTCGATTCTTCAGCTGCTTTGGCATAATTATCAAAAGAGCCGGAATCAACTAATATCTCCGCATAATAGGCATGCGCCAGCGCATTATTTGGGTCGAGCTCAATCGCCTTTTGAATGGAGTCCATCGCCCTGGCATTATTCTCAGACCCGCCCTGAAAATCCAATGCCCAGGCCCGCACAGCATGCGCCATCGAATTGTTCGGATTCAACAATAAGGCGTTTTCGGCGTTCGCCTGCGCTTCGACGGGCAGGCCCGCGAAGACCTGCACGCGCGCCAGTTCAATATATAGAGTCGGATCTTGGGGGGATGACTTGATCGCCTGCTCATACGCCTCGATTGCCTGGAACAATTTCCCATTCTTGAAGAGTTCCTTCGCTTCCGTCACATAAGATTCAGGAGAACGTGTAACCGTCGGCGTGGCTTCGAACGGGTTGGGCTGGGCAGGCAAATAGATCTGATTAAAGTAATATCCAAAGAGCAGAACCAGCACAAGCACCGTCCAACTGAAATAATTTGGGCGTTTGCGCCGCCGGTTCATGCTCCACTTGCTGCTTCGCGGTAAATACATGGTTTCATATTACCATTCGCGCCAAATTAGCGTCAAGCGGTCACCCCCCTCGTTTCCCTCCATCGCCGAAACTCTTATACTCTTCTAACGATGAATGCGGATGGGGGATGAAAAGGGGGTCTTATGCTACAATTTGCCCATGCAGTTCGAGGTTTTCACCCTGCTGCCCGAAGTATTCCCTCCCTACCTAGAATCCAGTATTCTTCAGCGCGCCCGCCAGCGGGGATTGATCGAGGTGCGCATTCACGACATCCGCGCTCATGCTCGCGACAAACACCACACAACGGACGACACGCCCTACGGAGGCGGGGGTGGGATGGTGATGAAACCGGAACCCGTTTTCGAAGCGGTGGAATCGATTCTTGGTCCTCGGATCGCATCCCAGCCGTCCTTCGTCTCCGCTCAGGTTGAGCCTGTTCCCGTTATCCTGCTAACTCCTCAGGGGCGCGTCTTCGACCAACGCGTGGCTGAGGAGCTATTGCGTTATGAACGCATTGCCCTGCTGTGCGGCCGCTATGAGGGTGTGGACGAACGCATCCGGGAACATCTTGCCACCGATGAAATTTCCATCGGTGATTATGTGCTTACAGGCGGCGAGCTTCCCGCGTTGATGGTCATCGATGCCGTATCACGTCTCATCCCCGGTGTGCTTGGTGACCCTGAGGGCGCGGCGGATGATTCACATTCGATGGGCCTGCTGGAATACCCGCATTACACGCGTCCGCCTGAATTCCGCGGCTGGAAGGTGCCCGATGTATTGCTTTCGGGGGATCATGGCAAGATCGAAAAATGGCGCAGGGAACAGGCACTCCTGAGGACGTTTGAGAGAAGACCGGATTTGTTGGAAAATGCGGAATTGAGTAAGGAAGATAAAAAGTTTATTGATAGTTTAAAGGAATAAGAAAACCACCAAAACCGCGTCGTTGCGAGCCGCGCTTCGTCTTTGGGTTTCGGTACACCCTCGAAAAACAGCCGGGCTACTCAACCCACCGCTCACTATAGTCCCGGTGCTCTTCGGGAGCGCGAATAAAACATGGAGGCAACATGAGGTTCAACTACGGCAAGATCTTTCTGCTCGGCTTTGGGTTCTTTGGCGTAAGTGTCATCTGGGGCGTATACAATGCTTTTGTGCCCATATTTCTGGCGGACAAATTCAACCTGGCTCCAGCGTTTATCGGCTTCTTCATGACGCTTGATAACATCGCCGCCTTGTTCATCCAGCCGCCCGTCGGGGCGTGGTCAGATAGATTGCGGACACCCATTGGTCGACGACTTCCGTTCATCCTCGTCGGCGCGCCGATCACCGCGCTGGCGTTTGGGTTAATCCCTCTTGCGGCTGTCCTTCCATTATTTGTTGCCTGCACCAGCACATTGCTTTTGAGCGCGGCTTTATGGCGCACACCGGTTGTGGCATTAATGCCGGATATCACCCCTTCACCAAACCGCTCGCAGGCGAATGGCATTATCAATTTCATGGGCGGCATTGGTACGATTATCGCATTACAAACCGGCGGAATGCTTTATAAGATCAGTCCAGCATTTCCATTCTGGTTAGGTTCAGCTTTGGTCGTGGTCGCGGCGTTGATCGTTTTCCTGTTTATCAGGGAACCAAAGGATTACGCGGAACGCAATGAGCAACAACCCAGCATGATCGAAAGCCTGCGGGAGGTATTGAATGATGAAGACAGGAGCGGAGCAAGAATTTTATTCGCAATCTTCTTCTGGTTCCTCGGCTATTCGGCTGTGGAAACATTCTTCACGCTTTATGCACAAAAGCATCTTGGCATCGATGCCGGTGATGGTGCGACTCTTCTGTCAGTCTTCCCATTGTTCTTCGTGCTATTTGCCATTCCCTCAGGTTTCATTGCCGCGCGCATTGGCCGGCGCGTGGCGATTTCGATTGGTTTGATCGTCGTTGCCGTGGTTCTGGCTTTGCTTTATATTTTGCCCGCTACAACGCTGCTTAGCGCCGTATCGCCTTTACCACTGGTCGGTATTCCATTAACGGAGGGAGGTCCGCGCATGTTGACGATGGCCGGCGTGTTGTTGATCTTCGGCGGGACCGGTTGGGCATTCGTTAACATAAATTCTTTGCCGATGGTTGTTGAATTGACCAGCGCAGCGCGCATCGGAACATTCACCGGGCTGTATTATCTGTTCTCCACTCTATCGGCAATTGTCGGTCCAAATGTCAATGGCTGGGCAATCCAGTTAAGCGGCAACAATTACAACGTGATCATGTTGATCGCTCCGTTTTTTATGCTGGCCGCGCTGGTGCTAATGCTAGGAGTAAGGCGCGGGGAGGCAACAGTCTGAAAACGGAATCAGTGATCGGCTTCGCGAGAAACGTCATATTTATCCTGTTTTTTTGTCCACCATCTTGTCGAATGATTGAACTAAATGTATACTTGCGCTGAAAAAGCCTTCGTAATAACCCTGATCGATCCAGTTTGCATCGAGGAGAAGGTATGAAGAAGCTGCATGTTCTGCTTGCAGCGTTCCTGATCGCCTGTGCCCCGGCAACACCTGATTGTGCCAGCGAAGATGTGTTCTGCGTGGGCCTGGTGACGGACATCGGCAAGATCAGTGACAAGTCCT
>Ga0209002_10004712_pt1 | contig 10676 bp, 9 predicted proteins | sample Rifsed16ft2_FD_184010 | JGI IMG/M metagenome (GOLD analysis project Ga0209002, IMG submission 184010) | Soil microbial communities from Rifle, Colorado, USA - sediment 16ft 2 (version 2) | ecosystem: Environmental > Terrestrial > Deep subsurface > Rock core/Sediment | place: Rifle, Colorado...
GGGCCAGGGCGGCGCCTGCCACGGCCGTCTTGCCCGACCCGACGTCTCCCTGGAGCAGGCGGAGCATCGGCCGCCGGCCGCCCAGCTCGGACGCGATCGTCTCGATGGCCGCTGCCTGGTCCGGGGTCAGGCGGGTCTCGTACGCGGTCGCCTGCGCGCGGCGTTCCGGGACGTCGCTCTTCGATAGCCGGAGGCGGATCGTCGCGCCGATCGTCGCCTCGAGCGATCTGCCGATCTCCTCGAGCCGCGCCGGATCGACCGGCACGGGCTCGGCCCGCTCCGCCCGCCGCTGCCGAGCGCGCGAGACCATCCCGACCTGGAGCGCCAGGAGCTCGTCGAAGGCGAAGCGCCTGAGGGCCGCGTCCCGGGTGGCGAACGACTCGGGGAAGTGGACCTCGAAGAGCACTCGACCGATCCCCGGCAGGCCGTGCTCCGAACGCACCGCCTCGGGCAGGTACTCGCGGTACCCAGGCCCGAACCGGTCGAGGGCCTTCTTGATCGCTCCGCGCAGCCACGTGATCGTCAGCCCGGCGGTCAGGTGATAGACGGGCACGATCCGGCCCGTGTGGACCAGCTCGTGGCCGTCGAGGCGCTCGAACGAGGGGTCATCGAACTGGGCCATGAAGCCGCGGTGCCGGACCCTGCCGCTGACGATGACACGGTCGCCGGAGCGCACGCGGCGCTCGATGAAGCGACGGCCGAACCAGATCGCCTCGGCCTCCCCGGACTCGTCGCGCAGGTAGGCCGTGGTGCGCTGCACACGTCGCCGCCAGGTCTGCTCGACGCGCACGTCGACGACCTCGGCGACCGACGTCGCAGGCTCCCCTTCCCCGATCCGGCCGAGCTCGCCGAGCCGGACGATCTCGCGGAAGTCCTCGTAGCGGTAGGGAAAGTCGAACAGGAGGTCCCGCGCCGTGCGGATGCCCCGGCGTTCGAGGAGCCGGACCTGACGGGGTGCCCCGAGCGCGAGCCGCGCGAGCGGCAGGTCGAGCGGGTCGCCTGTCCCGGGCGTGGCGCGCGACCGCGTGGCGACGGTCCGGTCCCCTACTCGGCGGAGACGAGGTAGCGGTAGTGCGGTTGCCCGCCGGGGAGGATCTCCACCTCGGTGCCCGGGCGGCGCTCCGCGACCGCGCGGGCGATCTCCTGCGCCTCCTCGGCCGTCGCCCCCTCCCCAAGGTAGAGGGTCAGCAGCTCGAAACCCGGGCCCAGCCGGGCGAGCGCCTCCGCGATCGCGCTCACGGGGTCGTCGGCCGCCTCGATGAGGCCCTCGTCGGCGTGCAGGACGACGAACTGCCCGCGGCGCGCGGTCCGCCCGGCGAAGCGCGATGTCCGCTCGGCCATCCCGACGAGGAGGGTCTGGACGTCGCGGGCGGCCGCGAGCATGGGCCCCAGGTTGGCGCGCGCGCCGACCGCCCTGTCCATCGCCAGGAGGGCAGCGAACCCCTCCGGTGCGCTCCGCGTCGGCACGACCACGACCTCCTTGTCCGGACAGGCCAGCGCGGCCTGCTCCGCCGCAAGCACGACGTTGGCGTCATTGGGCAGGATGATGACCGCGGGCGCCTCGATCCGCCGGAGCGCTTCGAGGATCTCGCCGGTGCTCGGATTGCCCGTCCGGGGGGTGCGCAACACTTCCGCGATCCCGAACGAAGCGAACACCTCGGCAAGTCCCTCCCCGGCCGCGATCGCGACCACGGCCAGGGGCGCCGGCTCCGCCGCAGTGCGGGTCTCGTGGGCTTTGCCCGAGTCGCGGGCCTGGCGGGCATCCCGGACCTCCCGCGTCTGCTCGTCGAGGTCCTGGATCGAAACCTGGCTCAGTGACCCGAGGGACAGCCCGAAGGCGATGACCTCGTCGGGACGGTCGTTGTGGACGTGCACCTTGATCATCGACTGGTCTCCCGCGACGAGGACCGATCCGCCGATCTCCTCGAGCCGACGACGGATCGTCTCCAGCTCGAGCGGCTGCCGGCCCCGCACGAGGAAGACGGTCTCGTAGCCCCACGCGCCGTCGGGCGCCTCGGGGAAAGACAGTTCCGGGCCCCGTTCATCCGCCGGCTCCGCCCCGCCCGGCTCAGGGCGCTGCGCTCCCGCGATCGCGATCGTGGCGAGGGCACCCTCGAGGGCGCGGTAGAGACCCTGCCCGCCCGCGTCCACGACGCCGGCGTCACGAAGCACGTCGAGCTGCTCGGGCGTTCGCGCGACCGCCCGCCGGGCCGCGTCGGTCGCGATCGCGAGGACCGTCCCGAGAGGCTCTCCGCGGTCGGCCGCTTCGGCCGCCGCGTGGGCCGCTTCGCGAGCTACGGTGAGGATCGTGCCCTCGACCGGTCGCGCCACCGCGCTGTAGGCGGACCGCGTGCCGGCCATGAGAGCCTCGGCGAGATCGCGCGCGTCGGCCCGGCGCTTGCCGGCGATGCTTTCGGCCATGCCCCGGAAGACCTGCGAGAGGATGACCCCGGAATTGCCCCGCGCGCCCATCAGCGACCCGAAGGCGATCGCCGCCGCCAGCTCGCTCAGCGAGGCCCGTCCCCGTGGGATCGTCTCCACCTCGGCGAGCGCAGCGCGCATCGTGGCGATCATGTTGACCCCCGTGTCGCCATCGGGCACCGGGTAGACGTTCAGGGCGTTCAACTCGGGAACGTGGCGTTCGACGTTCACGGTCGCCCCGCGCACCGCCCGCAGGAGCCCCGGCCCGAGGCAGTAGCGGACCGTCCGGTCCCCCTCGAGCGATCGGCGCCGTACGCGTCGCGTCCCGGACCTCCGGGGCCGCCCCCTCGGGCCCGCCTGGCGCGGCGCGGTCGCGTCGGTCATCGAAGGATGCGCCACCTCGCTCACACGGTCGGGACGGCCAAGGGCCGTGCTATGATAGCCGCCCGTTCGGGCGCCTCCGGGCACCCGGGCGGCGTTTCGTGTCACCGGGACCGCTATCGGGGAATGAGATGGCCCGCAGCTGTGCGATCTGCGGCAAGGGATCGATGGGCGGCTTCAACCCCCAGTCGTCGGGGATGAACCGCGTCCGCGTCCATCGTCGCTACGAACCGAACCTGCAGCGCCTGCGCTTCGAAGAGGACGGCGCGGTGCGCTACCAACTCGTGTGCACGCGCTGCCGGCGGAGCCTGCAGAAGACCGCCTGACCGTCACTCGGCGGTATCCAGCCACACCGTCATCGGCCCGTCGTTGACGAGCTCGACCTCCATCTCCTCCCGGAACCTGCCTCGGGCAACCGACACCCCGTTCTCCTCGAGCGCCCGCGCGAACGTTTCGTAGCGCGCCTCCGCGACCTCGGGCGCCGCCGCACCGAGGAACGAGGGGCGCCGTCCCTTGCGGGTGTCCGCGAAGAGCGTGAACTGGCTCACCACCAGGGCCATTCCGCCGACGTCCAGGAGCGACCGGTTGGTGAGGCCCTCCTCGTCCCGGAAGATGCGCAGGTTCGCGACCTTGGCCGCGAGGCCGCGCGCCACGACCTCGTCGTCGCCCGGGGCCACCCCCAGGAGCACCACGAGGCCCGGTCCGATGGCGGCCATCTCCTCACCGCGGACCCGGACTGCGGCCCTGGTCACGCGCTGCAGGAGCGCCCTCACCGTGAGCGGATGCCGCTCTGCCCGCGCGCGCCGCTGGCGAGGTTCGCCTTGACGGGAGGGGGCAGCAGGTCGGGCAGGCGCGCCCGCACGTAGCTCTCCGCTGGAGCGGGCACGAGCACCTCGCGCCGCCCCGTCGCGGGTCGCTCCTCGCTGGCCACCACGATGGCAGGGATGCCGATGGCCCCGAGTTCCGCGCGGATCGGCTCGGCGCGCTCCCGCTCCACGACGACCACCGGCACCCAGCGGTCGCGTGGCACGCGCGGCGCACCGTGGCTGATGGCCCACCCCTCGTCCGCCAGGCTGCGGATGAGGCGCACCTCCCGGCCGAGGTCACGGCCGCGGCGATAGAGGGCGCTGCCCGCCACGAGGATGTCGACACCGGCGGCGCCGAGGAGCTCCGCGTTGTCGCGGTTCACGCCGCCGTCGATGTGGACCTCGCCGAGCGGGCGGTCGACGAGGAACTCCCGGGCGCGCGGGATCTTGGCTACGCACTCGGTGATGAGGGCCTGCCCGCCGAAGCCAGGGTTGACACCCATGACCATGACGATGTCGACGAGCCCGCGATACGGGTCGAGCGCCTCGATGGGGGTCTGCGGGCTGACCGCCAGCCCGGCCGCCCGGTCGGCGGCCCGGATGGCTCGGAGGGTCGGCTCCTTGGGTTCGTCCACCTCGACATGCACGGTCACCGAGTCGGCCCCGCCGCTGATGAACTGCTCCACGTAGCGCGACGGCTCGCTGATCATGAGGTGGACGTCGAGCGGCAGCCGGGTGACCCGCCGGACGGCCGCCACGGTGGACGGCCCGAAGCTGATGTTGGGCACGAAGTGGCCATCCATCACATCGAGGTGGAGGCGGTCGGCGCCGCCCCGTTCCCCGCGCCGGATCTCGCGGCCCAGATTGGCCGCGTCGGCGTCCAGGATCGAGGCGGCGACGCGGGCATGGCCGGCCGCCCTCCCGCCCTGGGTCCCCATCGCCGGCCGAGTATAGGGCTAGGGAAGACGCTCCCCGACGATGCGGGGGTAGCCGTTACGCAGGTCGCGACCGCTCATCCGGCCACGACCGGCGAGCTGGACCTCCGAGAGCTCCAATGCGCCTCCTGCGCACACGACGGCCAGGCCCCTCTCCCAGGGAAGCACCGTGCCCGGCCGTCCGGAGATGGCTCCCCCGGCGGCGTCCCGCCGGAGCACGGCGGCACCCCACAGCGTGATGGTCCCGAACGGCGAAGGGGCGAAGCTCCCGGGCCACGGCTGGTAGGCGCGGACCTGCCGCTCGAGCACCTCGGCATCCCGGGTCCAGTCGAGCCGTCCGTCCTCGCGGCGCAGCAGCCGTGTCACGCTCGCGCCCTCGGCCGGCTGAGGCAGCGGGACGATCGCGCCGCCGAGCCACGGTTCGAGCACGTCGGCGAGCAGCCGAGCACCGAGGGCGGCCAGGCGCTCCTCGAGCCGGGGCGCGGTCTCGGATCCGGCGACCGGCACACGCGCCTGGGCGACGATCGGGCCGGTGTCCACGCCGGCGTCCATGCGGATGACGGTGACCCCGCCTTCACGGTCGCCGGCCAGGATCGTGGCCGCCACCGGCGAGGCGCCCCGGTGGCGGGGCAGGAGCGAGGGATGGACGTTCAGGGCACCGTGGGCCGGCGAATCGACGAGCGCCGCAGGGACGATCTGGCCGTAGTCCGCCAGGACGAGCAGCTCAGGTCGCAGGGCGAGCAGCCGCGCCTGGGCATCGACGTCGCGCAGGCGGGCGGGCTGGTGGAGTGGCCACCCGCGCTGGCGGGCCAGCGTCGCGACCGGCACGCCACGTGGACGATGCCCCCGCCCGGCCCGTCGATCGGGGGCGCTCACCGCGGCGACGAGCTCGACGGCCGGATGCGTGGCGACGGCCTCGAGGACCGGGACCGCAAAGGTGCCCGAGCCGAGGAACACCGTTCGGACGGAACGTTCGAGGTTCATCCCGGCTGCGCCGCTCCCGCCGACCCGGCGGCCGGCACTAGGCCAGCGGAGCGGTGAGCACTCCAGCCTCGACGGCGTCGCCGGTCTCGCTGCGCGCCACCAGCGGGATCAGCTCATCGAGGGTCTCGAGGTAGTCGATGTACAGCTTGCCGTGGAGATGGTCGATCTCGTGCTGGAGCGCCCGCGCGAGTAGCTCAGCACCGGCCACGCGGATGCGCCGCCCGAAGCGGTTCTGTGCCTGGACCCAGACACGCTCACGGCGAGTCACGTAGGCCACGAAGCCGGGGATCGACAGGCAGCCCTCGAGGTCCCGATCCTCGCCCGACGCGCGCACGATGCGGGGGTTGACGAGCTCATGGAGATGGCCCTCGACCTCGACGACGCACACCGCGAGTGGCTCTCCCAGCTGGGGCGCCGCGAGGCCCACCCCGGGCGCATCGCGCATGGTGTTGGTCAGGTCGTCGAGGAGTTCGTGGAGGGGCTTCCCGAAGCTGTCGACCGGCCCGCCCTTGAGGCGCAGCCGGGGGTCGCCGAGGGTGATGATCGGGCGAACGGTCACGGCGGGGAGTATCGCACAGGCCCCACCACGCTCAGAGAAGCGACTCCGGGTCGACGTCCACCGACCAGGGTGGCGATACCCCGCCCTCCAGCAGCTCGCCCGGACGCGCGCCGCGAAGGATGACGTTCCAGCGCCACCGGCCGGCCCGCCGGGCAACGTAGGCGGGGGCGGGACCGACGACCTCGACCGAGGCACCCGAGTGGGCGGCCCGCTCGCGCAGCTCGCCGGCGTATCGTCGGGCCTCGGCCTCCGCCGCCCGCGCGTCGGGAAGTGCGACGATCAGCTTCACGAGCTCACCGTAGGGCGGCGAGGAGAAGCGCCGGCGGGACTCCAGCTCCGCGTCGTAGAAGGCGGACGACACGCCCGTCGCGGCGGCCACGATGACCGGATGGTCGGGCAGGTACGTCTGGATGATCGCGAGCCCCGGCCGCTCCCCCCGACCGGCCCGGCCGATCGCCTGGACGAGGAGCTGGTAGGTCCGCTCGGCGGCGCGCTCGTCGGGCAGGTTGAGGGCCACGTCAGCCGAAACGACGCCCACGAGCGTCACCTCCGGGACGTCAAGCCCCTTGGCCACGAGGCTTGTCCCGACGAGGACGTCGAGGCGGCCCTCGATGAACTCGTCGACGACCCGCTGCGCGGCCCCGCGACGGGCCACGACGTCACGGTCGAGCCGCCCGACCCGGAGCCCGGGGAAGCGGATGCGCACCTCGCGCTCGACCCGTTCCGTACCTCCGCCCAGGTAGCGGATGCGCGGCGAGCGGCAGGCGGGACAACGCGAGGGCGCCGGCCACGCGCTGCCGCAGTGATGGCAGCGCAGGGCCATCGCCGCCGCGTGGAACACGAGCGGGCGGCCGCACTCCGCGCACGCCTCCACGTGCCCACAGTCACGGCACAGCACGACGCTCGCCGAGCCCCGTCGGTTGAGCACCAGGATGGCCCGCGCTCCGCCGCCGATATCGAGGGCGGTGAGGGCCTGCGTGAGCCGCGCGGAGAGGAGGCCGCGGTTGCCGGCTGCCAGCTCGGCCCGCAGGTCGACGACCTCCACGCGCGGCCGGTCCCCGCGCGCCCGATCGGGCAAGGGCACGTGACGGTACCGACCGAGGAGAGCATTCCCGTAGCTCTCGACCGAGGGCGTGGCGCTCCCCAGCACCACCGCGGCACCCGCCAGCACGCCCAGCCGAACGGCCAGGTCGCGCGCCTGGTAGCGCGGGAGCCGTTCCTGCTTGTAGGTCGACTCGTGCTCCTCGTCCACGATGATCAGGCGCGGGTCGCCCAGCGGGGCCAGGATCGCGATGCGCGTGCCCACGACCACGTCCACCCGGCCTGCCCGGATGCGTCGCCACTCGTCCGCCCGCTCGCCCTCCGAGAGACCGCTGTGCAGGAGCGCCACGTCGGCGCCCAGGTCGTGGCGGAGCCGGTCCACGAGCGGCAAGGCCTGCGGGATCTCAGGCACGAGGACGAGCGCCGTGCCGCCACGTGCCAGGGATGTCGCGATGGCCATTGCGTACACCGCGGTCTTGCCCGCCCCCGTCGCGCCGTCAAGGAGGAGCGGCGTGGCGTCCCGTCGCCCGATCGCGTCCTCGATGGCACGAAGCGCCGTCTCCTGCTCGGGCAGGAGCGACGCACCGGGAGGTCGAGCCCCACTGCGTCCCGGTGAACGACCGGCAAGCGGACGGCGTTCCACCATCGCCAGGGAGATCGCGATCAGCCCGCGCCGGGCGAGCGACCCGAGCGCCCCGTAGCCATGGCGCGCGGCCAGCCCCGCGGTCGCGGCGGTCGCCCCCTCCGGGAGGGTCGCGAGCTCGCGCAGGATGGCCGCCTGGCGTTCGCCGAGCCGGCGAACGGGTGCCTCGATCCCCGCGGCCGCATCGCGCCCGGCCGCGGTCAGGGAGACGCGCCGTTCGACCCGCGCCCGCGCCTCTCCGGCCAGGATGCGCCATTCGAGCCGGAGGCGGCCTTTCGCATGGAGCGTGCGCAGGCGGCGCAGCAGCGCGGTGCGTCCCTCGTCGTGCGGCAGCTCGGCAACGGGTATCCCCGTGGCGGGCCCCTCGGCGACGGTCCGCTCCAGGGCGTCGTGGGGGTCGCCTGCGTCGGTCATGGGCACGGCGACAAGCTCGAGCCGCTCGAGCAGCCCCGGCGGCAGCATGGCCCGTACCACCGCGGCGGGCGGCGCGAGATAGTGCTCCGCGATCGCACGGGCCAGCGCGACCTGCAAGGGCGGGAGAAGCGGACCGTCGCTGCGGACGAGATCCAGGACCGGCTTGGTCTCGACGCCCTCGGGCGCACTTTCCTCCCCGAGCACGACCCCGACCGCCTGGCGGCGGCCGAACTCGACGAGCACGGCCTCGCCAGGCTGGATCACGGTCAAACGCTGCGGCACGTGGTACGTGTACAGCCGGTTGCCTCCCGGGCCGACGGCGTCGACCGCGACCTGGACCACGCGTCGGCGGGTCGCGGGACCGATGCTCTCGCGCTCGGCCGCCGGCGGCTGCGCCGCGCTCACCCTCAGACGGCCACGCGGCGGTCGGGGTACGCGCGGTACTCGGCCTCGATGATCTCCTCGATGCGCGCCGCGGTGCGGTCGACCAGCCCGGTCTCGTTCACCACGATGTAGTCGTAGTCGCCCTGTCGCGCGAGCTCGCGGAGCGCGTTGCGCTGGCGCAGCGCGAGCTCGTCGGCCGACTCCGTCGCGCGACCGCGCAGGCGCGCATCGAGGTCCTCCGTAGAAGGCGGCACGATGAAGATGAGGAGCGCCTGGGGGACGCGCTGCCTGACGATCCGCGCACCCTGAACGTCGATCTTGAGGATGACGTCGCGCCCGGCGGTCAGGCCGTCGACGACCTGGTCGCGCGGCGTCCCGTACCAGTGTCCGTGGACCTCACTCGCCTCGAGCAGCTCGCCCGCAGCGCGCATGGCCGAGAAGCGGGCCGGGTCCACGAAGTGATAGCTCACGCCGTCCGTCTCGCCAGAGCGTCGCGACCGTGTCGTGTACGTCACGACGTAGTGCGCGGCGCGGCGCTCGGGCCGCCGCTTCAACGCCTCGATGACGGCATCCTTGCCCACACCCGACGGCCCGGAGATGACCACGAGCATGGCCCCGGAGGCGCCGACCATCCGGCGTCTGCGGCGCGGACGGACCACGCCCGCGCGCGGGTCCGCGACGCTCACGCGAGGGTCCGCCGGCGCAGCCCGGCGAGCACGGACTCGAGGCCCTCGGGCAACGGAGCCTCGGCGCGGACCAGATGTCCATCACTCGGGGAGAGGAACTCGAGCCGCCAGGCGTGCAGGAAGAGGCGGGCCAGGCCGGCCGGCCCCATGCGTGCCGCCCCGGTGGCATAGATCGGGTCGCCCGCGACGGGGTGCCCGATGGAGGCCAGGTGGACGCGCAGCTGGTGCGTGCGCCCGGTCACCAGGTCGAGCTCGAGGAGCGTCCAGCCCGGGAACCGCTCGCGCACCCGATAGCCCGTTACCGCCGGCCGCCCATCGGGGACGACGGCCATCCGCGTGCGATGACGGGGGTCGCGCCCGACGGGGGCCTCGATCCGTCCGACCGTCGCCGCGACCGCACCGCCGACGAGGGCGAGGTACCGCTTCTTCATGCGCCGGCCCTTGAGCTGGGCCATCAGTCCGGCCTGGGCTCGGTCGTTCCTGGCGACCACCAGCAGACCGCTCGTGTCGCGGTCGAGGCGATGCACGATCCCGGGCCTGGTGACCCCCGCGATGGTGCCGAAACCCTCACGCCCGTCGCGTCCGAGGAGCGCATTGACGAGCGTCCCGCCCGGATGGCCCGGTGCCGGATGGACGACCATCCCGGCCGGCTTGTCGACGACGAGGAGGTCGGCATCCTCGTAGACCACGGACAGCGGGATCGCTTCGGCCTCGACCGTCGGCACGCGAGCTTCCGGCACCTCGAACGCGAGCTCCATGCCCGCGGTGACCAGTGCGCTGGCCCGGATCGCGCGTCCGCGGGCTGTCAGTCTCCCCTCGGAGATGAGCTTCTGGACATGGCTTCGACTGAGCCCCGAGCGGTCCGCCACGAACCGGTCCGCCCGCTCGGGCGGACGCCCCATGGGGACGGCGAACGTCATGCGCGGCACGTCACGGGCGTGAACCGGCCGACAGCCGCCCGCTCAGGACCGCCACCAGGAGCAGGAGGAGGATCGACGTGGAGATGGCAGCGTCGGCCACGTTGAACGTGTACCACCGTAGCGACCCGATTCCCATGTCGACGAAGTCGAGGACGTAGCCGAAGCGGAACCGATCGATCAGGTTCCCCACCGCGCCGCCAAGAAGGAAGCCGAGGGCGACCGACATGATCGGCCCGGCCTCGGCGCTGCGGGCGTGGTACGCGACGATGAGCACGAGCACGCCGACGCTCAGCGCGCCGAAGAGCCAGCCCTGGTCGGGGAAGAGGCCGAAGATCGCCCCGCTGTTCGCGCTGGGGGCGAGGCGGATGAGGTCGCCCACGATCTCGGTGGTGCTGTCCAGTGGCAAGGTCGCCGCGATGACGGCCTTGGTCAGCTGGTCGGCCACCACGACCGCCGTGCCCAGCCCCGCGAAGATGCTCCAGCGTCGGCTCGAGACGGCGGG
>Ga0209002_10004714_pt1 | contig 10674 bp, 8 predicted proteins | sample Rifsed16ft2_FD_184010 | JGI IMG/M metagenome (GOLD analysis project Ga0209002, IMG submission 184010) | Soil microbial communities from Rifle, Colorado, USA - sediment 16ft 2 (version 2) | ecosystem: Environmental > Terrestrial > Deep subsurface > Rock core/Sediment | place: Rifle, Colorado...
CTGAAAGGCCCTAACTTTGACGGCCACGCATTTATAAAGGATGTATTCGCGAAGGGCGCGGCCGCTGCCGTAGTCGAAGGGACGGAAGGCCTCGGAGAGCTGCCTGCTTCCGCGGTTTTCATTGTAGTAAAGGACACTCTCAAGGCACTCGGCGCTCTGGCCGCCTATTATAGAGGGCTTCACAAGATACCGGTCGTGGCAATCACCGGCAGCGCGGGCAAGACAACGACCAAGGAGATGATCGCGGCCATACTCTCCCGCTCCCGGTCTGTGCTCAAGACCGAAGGCAACAGGAACAACCTCATAGGCCTTCCGCTTACGCTCTTGAGGCTCGATGAGACGCACGAGGCCGCGGTCGTGGAACTTGGCATCAGCGAGGACTGGGAGATGGAGATGCTTGTAGCCATCTGCTCTCCCGATGTCGCGGTCATAACCAACATCGGCAGGGGGCACCTTAAGACCCTCGGCTCTCTTGACGGGGTCGCAAAGGCAAAGGGGCCGCTCTTTACGCTCCTGCCGCAGCACGGTGTCAGGGCAGTAAACCTCGACGACCCGTGGGTCGTAAAGATTGCGGGCACCGGTTCAGCCGTGACATACAGCCTTAAAGAGAAGGCTGACGTCATGGTCGAGGGCTGCGAGGCCCAGGGAGGTTTTGCAGGGACTTCGGTTGTTTATAGCGTCAGGGGAAAGAGGGTCGAAGTCCGTTTCTCAACCCCGGGCATTACGAATGTCATTAACGGCGCCGCCGCGATAGCAGCGACGCTGCTGCTGGGCGTGCCGCTCGACGATATGGCGGCCGGGCTCGCCGCATACTCGCCTGTAAAGGGCAGGATGTGCGTGCTGCGCCTCCCAGGCATAACGGTGCTTGACGATACTTACAACGCCAACCCCGAGTCAATGGCTTCCGCGTTGAAGACGCTATCTCTCACTCGCGGCAGAAAGGTCGCGGTCCTTGGAGACATGCTCGAGCTCGGGGATGCGAGCGACGCGGAGCACCTGGCCTTAGGCAGGCTCGCAGCCGAATCAGGCGTGGATGCGCTCGTTGCCATAGGCGCTTCCTCCGGGAAGACGGCAGAGGGCGCCCGCATGGCAGGTCTTAAAAAGGCGTCGAGCTTCACCTCGAAAAAAGAGGCGCTCGAAACGCTCAAGTCCATTCTCAGGGAGGGCGACGCGGTCCTTGTGAAGGGCTCCAGGGGAATAGCGCTCGAAGAGATTGTCGAGAGTTTAAAGGGTATCGCGCCCGCAAGGGCCTGCTAATATCCTGGCGGTCTGCGGATAATTAGTTATCAAGGCTGCTCAAAAAGTTCCATATGCGAGGCCCCAGTTAAACCGGGGAGCGAGGAACGAGGCGTACTCTTCATGTACGTCGCAGTAACGAGCTTTGAGGCCAACAAAGCAGATGGACTTTTTCAGCAGCCTGTAGGAAGAAAAGGAAAGCATGCTCTATTATTTTCTATATCCGTTAGCCAAGTACCACGCGGTCTTCAACCTGTTCCAGTACATCACCTTCAGGACCATCTACGCGGCCATAACCGCGCTGGTCCTGAGTTTCATATTGGGGCCGTATCTGATAGAGAAGCTCCGGGCGTTGAAGCTCGGAGAGGTCGTAAGGGACTGCAACCCGGCCGGACATCAGGGCAAGGCAGGAACGCCCACAATGGGCGGGGCGATAATCCTGCTCGTTGTGCTGGGCTCCGTGCTCCTCTGGGGCAACATCACAAACAAGTACGTCTGGCTCCTTATGTTCGTGACGCTCGGCATGGGCGCGATCGGCTTTGTCGACGACTACAGCAAGGTCGTGAAGAAGAAGGGCGGAATGAGGGCAAGGACCAAGATCCTCCTCCAGATAATAGTGGCTTCCATTGCCGCGCTCTTTCTCTACTATAACGGCGCGGACACGGTAGTGACCATCCCGTTCCTTAAGGACACGGCAGTCGACCTGAAGGTCTTCTACATCCCGTTCGTGGTCTTAGTGATAGTGGGCGCTTCGAACGCGGTGAACCTCACCGACGGCCTCGACGGGCTCGCGATAGGCCCGATGATAATCGCCGCAGCCACCTATATGCTCCTTGCCTACCTGGTGGGGCACGTGAAGATCGCGAACTACCTCAATATCCTGTACGTGCCTCAGGCGGGAGAGCTTGCCGTATTCGCCGGGGCAATGGTCGGCGCGTCTCTCGGCTTTCTCTGGTACAACACCTACCCGGCGCAGGTCTTCATGGGGGACGTCGGCTCGCTTTCGCTCGGAGGCGCGCTCGGCACTCTCGCGGTCATAACAAAGAACGAGATAATCCTGCTGCTCGTCGGCGGCATATTCGTGATGGAGGCGCTCTCCGTTATATTCCAGGTCGCCTCCTTCAAGCTCACGGGCAAGAGGGTCTTTGCGATGGCCCCGATACACCATCACTATGAGCTAAAGGGCTGGCCTGAGCCAAAGATAATAGTCAGGTTCTGGATAATTTCTATAATACTCGCCCTCGTGGCGATAAGCACGTTGAAGATCAGATGATGATACAAGGGGCAATGAGAAAAGGGGAGTGCCTGACGGCAGCCAGGGCCGCGCTCAATGGAAAGAGCGCAATCGTAGTAGGCCTGGGCTCGACGGGCATCTCGGTCTGCCGTTTCCTCGCCAAATGCGGGACAAGGGTCGTTGCGACCGACTCCAAGAAGGCCGAGGCAATTCCCGGCATTGACGCGCTCGCCCCAATGGGCGTCGAGGTAATGGCAGGCGGCCACTCCGGCATTTCTGTTAAAGGGGTAGACCTTGTAGTAGTAAGCCCGGGCGTGCCTTATGAGCTTCCGTTATTTGTCGAAGCCCGGGCAGCCGGGGCCGAGGTAATAAGCGAAGTCGAGCTTGCGTGGAGGTTCATGGACGCCCCTGTGCTGGCGGTGGCCGGGACAAACGGCAAGACCACGGTCACGACGCTCCTTGGCGAAGTATTGGAGAACTCGGGATTAAAGGTGTTCGTGGGCGGCAATATCGGCACGCCCGCGATTGAATACATAGAGAACGGCGGAGGCGCTGATGAGTGCGTGCTCGAGATATCGAGCTTTCATCTCGAGACAACGAGGTTCTTCAACCCGCATATCGGCATACTCCTTAATATCACGGAAGACCACCTCGACAGGTACAGGGACTTCGGCCATTACGCCGGGACCAAGTTGAGGCTCTTCGAGAACCAGTCTGATGACGACTACGCGATTATTAATATAAACGACCCTGAGATAACAAAGAGAAAGATACCGGGCAGGGGCAGGCGAGTGCCCTTCACGATGGAGGGCAAGGCCGAGGGCGGCCTCTTTCTCGAAGGCGGCTCAATCGTCCACCTCTTCAACGGATCCAAAGAGGAATATCCGGTCGAAGACATAAAGTTAAAGGGCATACACAACATAGAGAACGTGATGTCTGTCATCGCTTCGGCGAGGCGCGCGGGCGCACCGAAAGAGGTCATCTCAAAGACCTTATCTGTCTTCTCAGGCCTCCATCACAGGATGGAGCTTGTGAGGGAATTTAAAGGCGTCAGGTATATCGACGATTCGAAGGGCACGAACATCGGCGCGCTCATGATGGCATTGAAGGGGCTTGTTGGGCCGGTAGTGCTCATAGCCGGAGGCGTTGACAAGGGCGGGGACTACAGGACGCTCTCAGCGCTCGTAAGGGAAAAAGTAAAGTTGATGGTCCTCCTCGGCGAGGCCCGCTTCAAGATAAACGATGCGCTCGGCGGCCTTGCGAAGACCGTTTTAGCGGATTCCTTCGAAGAGGCCGTAAAGACGGCCCACAACGGCGCGGCGCCTGGAGATACCGTTCTCCTTTGCCCGGCCTGTTCGAGCTTTGACATGTTCAGGAACTACAAGGAGAGGGGCGAGAGGTTCGCCGCCCTCGTAGAGGCGCTTTGATAAGGTTCAAGGACACCGACAGAATACTCATAATATCTACTCTCCTCCTCGTCGTGCTCGGCGTCGTGATGGTCTATTCGACAAGTTATGTCGTTGCCATGAAGAGGTTCGGGGACGAGTATTTCTTCGTGAAAAAGCATCTGACATACGCCCTTGCCGGCGTGGTCATGATGATAGTGGCCTCGAGGCTCCCGTACGAGTTCTACAGGAAGATGGCCTACCCGATACTCATCCTGGCGGCGCTCTTTCTCATATGCATCTATATACCGGGAATAGGATTCACGGCTGGCGGGGCCCGGAGATGGATAAGGCTCGGCCCCCTGGCCTTCCAGCCCTCAGAGCCCGCGAAGCTCGCCGTCATATTCTTCCTCGCCTATTCGCTCGCGGCAAAGAGAGAAATGATAAAGACCTTCTCGCCGGGCTTTCTGCCGAACGTCATCATACCCGGTGTCATAGTCGGGCTCATCATGTTCGAGACGGAACTTGGCACCTCGCTCGCGCTGGCGGCTATCGTATTTTTAATGAACTTCGTGGCAGGCGTCAGGAAGAGATACCTCTTCGGCTCTCTCGCGATTTTGGGCGTCGGCCTGTGGTTCGTGGTGCATAACTTCAGCTACATGATGAACCGCATACTCATATTCCTGGACCCGTGGAAAGACCCTGAAGGCAAGGGCTTCCAGATGGTCCAGTCGTTCCTGGCCTTCGGCTCCGGCGGCATCTCGGGCGTAGGCCTTGGAGAGGGCAGGCAGAAGCTATTCTTTCTTCCAGAGGCGCATACGGATTTCATACTCTCTGTCATAGGGGAGGAGCTTGGGTTGATAGGCGTTGGCGGCGTGATAGCCTTCTATGTCCTTTTTCTTGTCTGCGGCATAAAGGTCGCGCTCAAGGCAAGGGACCTGCACGGGCAGTACCTGGCGCTCGGCCTTACGTTCATGGTGGTCATGCAGGCCGCGATGAACATGGCTGTCGTCATGGGCCTTCTGCCGCCAAAGGGGCTGCCGCTGCCCTTCATAAGCTACGGCGGCACCGCGCTAATGGTGAACATGATAGCGGTTGGCGTATTGCTCAACATCTATATAAGGGAAAATGAGGCCTGATAATGCGAGCGCATACGCGCCTCAGGAGAATAAGGGTGCGAAGAGGGGGCTTAAGCTTATCTTCGCGGGCGGCGGCACAGGCGGACACCTCTTCCCTGCCATAGCCCTTGCCGAGGAGTTCAAGAGAAGGGACCCGAACGTAGAGATAACCTTTGTCGGCGGCGCGGGGGGCCTTGAGGAGAAGATAGTCCCGAAGTACGGATATCCGCTAAAGGTCTTCAATGTGGAGGGCATAAAGAGGAGGCGCGGCTTCACGAGGGTAAGGGCCCTTGCGAAGGCGGCGAAGTCGACCATGGAGGCGATAGGCTTCCTGAAGTCGACCCGGCCCGACGCGGTGATAGGCTGCGGGAGCTATTCGTCAGCCCCGGTCGTAACTGCCGCAAGGCTCTTAAAGGTGCGCACCGCGATACTGGAGCAGAACGCTCTGCCGGGCCTCACGAACAAGCTCCTCGGGAGGTTCGTCGACAGGGTCTATATATCATTCGAGGAATCGAGGAAGTTTTTCCCGGGAGGCCGCACGATCTTGAGCGGCAATCCGGTGAGAAGGGACATCATAAGGAAGCTCGAGGATGGCAGGGTGGCTGACAAGTTCACCATCCTGGTCTTCGGCGGCAGCCAGGGGGCGACGGCTATTAACGCGGCCTTTCTCGATGCAATAGAGTTCCTCACCGACATCTGGAGCGGCTTGAGGGTAATGCACCAGACAGGCAATGAGGGCTACGAGATGGCGGTTGCAGCGTACAAGAGGAAAAATCTTAAGGTCGAGGCCTTCAAGTTCATAGAGGACATGGGTACTGCCTATAACTCGGCGGACCTCGTGATATGCAGGGCTGGCGCTACATCGCTGGCCGAGATAACGGCAGCGGGGCTTGCGGCCATACTGATACCGTACCCGTTCGCGGCCGACGACCACCAGGCCGTTAACGCCAGGTGCCTGGAAAAGGCCGGGGCAGCGCTGATGATAAAGCAGGACAAGCTCACGGGGGCGTCGCTGGCAGAGGCTATAAGAAGGCTCTACAACGACAGGCAGGCATTGAGGACGATGCGCGAGAAGTCGAAGGCCCTTGGCAGGCCCAGGGCGGCGCAGGAGATAGCGGATAACCTTTTGCGGATTTTGAATTAGGAGTGATTAGTGTATAGAGGCAGAATAAAGCAGATACATTTTATTGGGATCGGGGGCAGCGGCATGAACGGCATTGCCGAGGTCATCGTCAACATGGGTTACAAGGTCACGGGCTCTGACCTCTCCGAGAGCGAGACGACCCGGAGGCTCAAGGGACTCGGGGTCACCATATTCACGGGACACAAGGAGGAGAACGTAACAGGCGCCGATTGCGTCGTCTACTCTTCTGCCGTGAAGAAGGATAACCCGGAAATAAAGGAAGCCACCTCCCGCCAGATACCCATCATCCCCAGGGCAGAGATGCTCGCGGAGCTGATGAGGATGAAGTACGGGATAGCCATAGCAGGCACGCACGGCAAGACGACTACCACCTCGATGGTATCGATGATACTTGCCGCGGCGAACATGGACCCCACGATCGTCACCGGAGGAAAGCTCAACAGCCTGGGAGCCAACGCCAAGCTCGGCACCGGCGACTTCCTCGTGGCAGAGGCTGACGAGAGCGACGGGAGCTTCTTGAAGCTCTCCCCGACCATTGCGGTCGTCACGAACATAGACCGGGAGCACATGGACCATTATCAGGACATGGAGGACGTGAAGGCCGCGTTCCTGAACTTCATGAACAAGGTCCCGTTCTACGGCTGCGCCATAATATGCCTCGACCATCCTGTCATTCAGGGGCTCATCCCCAGGATAACCAGGAGGTTCAGGTCGTACGGCCTCACGGCCCAGGCCGACTTCCACGCCAGGAAGATCGTCCACGACGGCATGAAGACGACCTTCGAGGTCTGGCACGACAAGAAGTGCCTCGGCCAGGTCACGCTCAACCTCCCCGGAGAGTACAACGTATATAACTCGCTTGCGGCCATTACGGTCGCGAGGGAGCTGGAAATTCCGTTCGACAGGATAAAGGCAGGCCTTGAGGGCTTCACCGGCGTCGAGAGGCGCTTCCATATAAGGGGGGAGGCAGGCGGCATAACCGTGGTCGACGACTACGGCCACCACCCCGAGGAGATAAAGGCGGTATTGAAGGCGGCGAAGAAGGGCTGGCCCAACAGGGTCGTGGCAGTATTCCAGCCGCACAGGTATTCCAGGACAAAGGACCTCTTCAACGAGTTCCTCTCCGCCTTCAACGACGCGGAAAAGCTCATCCTCACGGAGATATATGCGGCAGGCGAGGAGAAGATACCGGGCGTCTCCGGCGAGGCGCTCTATAACGGGATAAAGGCATACGGCCACAAGGACGTCTCGTACGTGCCTGAAACCGCAAAGATACCGGGCTATCTCGCGGGCGTCATACAGCCCGGCGACATCGTGATAACGCTTGGAGCAGGGGACGTCTGGAAGGCCGGGGTGGCGTTCGTGGAATCGCTCAAGACAAAGGCAGGGGCCTGAGGCCTATGACCAAGGCAAGGAGCAAAGGGGAAGACAAGTCATCCATGCAGTATTCGCTTTTTTTCATTCAGCGCTTCAAGGGCAAGGTGCTCTTTAACGTGCCCATGTCGGATTACACTTCTTTCAGGATAGGCGGTCCGGCCGATGTCATGGCCTTTCCGCAGGACGAGGGAGACCTGAAAGACCTCATTGCCTTTGCCGAGAGCAAGGGCTTCCAGTTCCATGTGCTCGGCGCGGGGACGAACCTCCTCGTGAGGGACGGCGGCGTAAGGGGCATAGTAATTAACATGTCCGAGGGTTTCAAGGACATAAGCTGGCTCGATGAGGGCAAGGCCATCATAGGCGCGGGCGTGCGGCTCACCGAGCTTGTATCAGAATGCAGGGACAGAGGCCTCTCGGGGATAGAGTTCGCGGTGAACATCCCCGGCACGATCGGCGGCGCGGTCATCATGAACGCCGGGGCATACGGGTCGGAAATGAAGGACATCGTCGAGGGCGTGGAGATAATTGGCCGCAAGGGGCAAAAGGGCTTTATCCCCAGGAGCGAGCTCAACTTCTCGTACCGTAAGTCCGAGCTGCCGAAGGGCGCGATTGTGACGAGGGCGCATATGCGCTTCGAGAAAAAGGACGCCGAGTCCGTAAAGGAGCGCATAAAGGAGCTCCGCGAAAAGAGGAGGGCCGCGACCGGCGGCATACATTTCCCGAACGCGGGCTCGGTTTTCAGGAACCCCGATGGCAGGGCAGCGGGCATGCTCATAGACGAAGTGGGCCTCAAGGGCGAACGCTCGGGAGGCGCGGAAGTCTCCAGCGTGCACGCCAACTTCATAGTGAACGCGGGCGGGGCAAAGGCAAAGGACGTGCTCGCGCTTATGGCGCTCATAAGGGACCGGGTCTTCAGCCTCAAGGGCGTCGTGCTTGAGCCTGAGTTAAAGGTAATAGGAGAGGATTAAGAGTTGAAGATTTCGCAGTTGAAGAAAAAAAGGATAGGCGTGCTCATGGGCGGGATCTCCGAGGAGAGGGAGATCTCACTCAAGACAGGAAAGGCCATACTCGACGCCCTGAAGGCAAAGGGCTACAAGGCCATTCCCATAGACGTGGGCCGTGACCTTGGGCGCGATCTCAAAAGCAAGAAGATAGACGTCGCCTTCCTCGCTCTTCACGGCCGCTACGGCGAGGACGGCTGCGTGCAGGGCCTCCTCGAGGTCATGGGCATTCCCTATACGGGCTCCGGCGTAAAGGCATCGGCAATGGCGATGGACAAGGCGACAGCCAAAAAGGTGATGCTCCACCACGGGGTCTCGACGCCCGCCTCGACGGTCTATGACGGAAAGCGCGCACCCAGGATAAAGCTGCCGGTGGTCGTAAAGCCCGCTTCCCAGGGCTCTGCCATAGGCGTAAGCATCGTGAAGAAGGCGGCTGGCCTTAAGAAGGCGCTCGCGTATGCAGAAGGCTTCGGCGGCAAGGTGCTCGTAGAGAAGTTCGTCGAAGGCAGGGAGCTCACGGTCGCGATACTTGACGGCAGGGTACTGCCCACAATAGAGATAAGGCCCAAGAAGGGCTTCTATGATTTCAACGCCAAGTACACCAGGGGCATGACCGATTTTATCGTGCCTGCGCCTTTAAGTAAGTCAGTTGACCGCAAGGTCGCTAAAGAGGCGGTTGCGGCTTACGCAGCGCTGGGGTGCAGCGGCGCTGCCAGGGTGGATGTGATACTCGATGGGAAAGGGATCCCGTACGTCCTTGAGGTGAACACGATACCCGGGATGACAAGCTTAAGCCTCTTCCCGAGGGCCGCGGCCGCAGTCGGCATGGACTACCCGGCCGTGGTCGAGGAGATGCTCAAGGGCGCGGGTCTGGATAAATTCTGATGATGAAAAGGGTAGTAAAACCCAAAAAAAGGAATAGAAGGTTCAAGGAACCGTTGCGCGTCCGGGCGGGAAGGCTCTTCAAGGGCGTGGGCAAGGTGCTTGCCATCGTGCTGCCGCTCCCGGCCATCGGCTACGGCGGTTGGTGGGTCTACGGCCAGGCCACCGGAAGCGAGTACCTGTCGATCAAGGGCATAGCCGTTTCAGGCGTCGAGAGGGTCGCGAGGGAAGACATTGTAGATCTCTCCGGCATAAAAGAGGGGCAGAACATCCTTGCCTTCTCAGAGGACGCTGTAATAGCGAACCTGAAATCGAACCCCTGGATAGAGTCCGCCGAGGTGGACAGGAACTTCCCGGACACGGTGGAGATAATCGTAAAGGAGAGGGCGCCGGTCGTGCTTGTAAAGCTCGAGGCGCTCTACCTGATGGATTCGCAGGGGGTCATTTTCAAGCGGTATTCGGCAGAGGAGGACTCCCTCGACCTGCCCGTTGTTACCGGCCTCTCTCCCCAGAACCTGGGCCGCAAGGAGAGGGACCTGGAGGCAAGGCTCCTTGAGCTGATATCGGTGTTGACAAACAGGAACGGATTTAACATAACAAAGGTATCCGAGATAAGCATAGACCCGAACCACGGGCTGAGCCTCTTTACGCTCGAAGAGGGCGTGAGGCTTGACGTGGGCACCGGGGGGTTCGAGGAGAAGCTTGTGTCCTTTGAGAAGATACTCGACACCAGGGACGGGGTGCTCCGCGGCATAGAAGCCTTTGACCTCAATAACCATCGCGAGGTCATTGTTCGGTTTACCACAGACATAGTGAAGAGAGGCGGTGAGGCTGATGGCCAAAAGGGATAACATAATCGTCGGGCTCGATATCGGCACGACCAAGATCTGCGCGATAGTCGGGGAGAGGACCAGGGATGGGGTGGAGATAATAGGCATAGGCACCCATCCTTCCAAGGGGCTCAGGAAGGGCGTGGTCGTCAATATCGAAAGCACGGTCGAGTCCATAAGAAAGGCGGTTGAAGAGGCCGAGCTCATGGCAGGCTGCGAGATAAACCGGGTCTACTGCGGCATAGCGGGCGGACATATCCGGGCCTTCAACAGCCACGGCGTCATAGCCATAAAGAACAGGGAGATAACCAGGGCCGACATCGACAGGGTAATCGAGGCGGCCCAGGCCGTGGTGATACCTCCGGACAGGGAGGTAATCCATGTCATCCCGCAGGAGTACATAGTAGACGACCAGGAGGGCATACAGGAGCCTCTGGGCATGATAGGCATCCGGCTGGAGGTGAAGG
>Ga0209002_10004716_pt1 | contig 10670 bp, 5 predicted proteins | sample Rifsed16ft2_FD_184010 | JGI IMG/M metagenome (GOLD analysis project Ga0209002, IMG submission 184010) | Soil microbial communities from Rifle, Colorado, USA - sediment 16ft 2 (version 2) | ecosystem: Environmental > Terrestrial > Deep subsurface > Rock core/Sediment | place: Rifle, Colorado...
GGGCGAGACCGCGCTGGCGGAGGTGGTCGGAGGAGCCGCCAAGGGCGCGGCTGGCTGCGAAGGCGGCGTCGAGCGCCCTCCCGTAGAACAGGCCCGAGCAGAGCGCGTCCCACACGCCGAGCTCCTCGGCGCGCGAGAAGGCGCGCTCGGGGCTCTCCTCGGGCCACCAGCGGTCAAGCTCGTGCCGCAGCCGGTCGCCGGAGATGGTGCCGAGGTACGGCAGGTCGCGTCGCAGCCAGCGCTCCGTTTCGGCGGCAAGGGTGAAGCCCAGGCGCTGCTCGTAGCGGACGGCCCGCAGGACGCGCGTGGCGTCATCTTGGAAGGAGTGGTCATGGAGCACGCGCACCAGGCCGCGGCGCAGGTCGCCCAGGCCGTCCAGCGGATCGATGAGCTGTCCCCAGCGAGTGGGCGAGATGCCCAGGGCGAGCGCACTGATGGTGAAGTCGCGGCGGCGCAGGTCGTCCTCGATGGTCCCTGGTGAGACCTCAGGCAGCGCCCCGGGGCGCGGATAACGCTCAGCCCGCGCGGTGACCAGGTCGAGACTGACGTCATTCCAGCGGACGGTGGCCGTGGCGAACTGGGCGTAGCGCACCATCTGACCACCGACAGCGGAAGCGAGAGCGGCGCCAACGGCGATAGCGTCGCCCACGATGGCGACGTCCAGTTCACCGATGGGCCGCTGCATGAACAGGTCGCGCACGGAGCCGCCGACGAGGTAGGCCTCATGGCCGGCCTCGGCGGCTAGGCGGCCAGCCAGCGCGAGGGCGTCCCGCGGGACGGCTGGCAGCCGCTCGAGCGCCGCGTCAAGCTGCTCCATGCCCGTCATTATAGCCGTCGGCCTGCCCGGAACGCAGAAGACAGTCCCTTGACACGTCTGACAATGCAAGACTAAGCTTACGGACTGAATGACAGGGCCCTTTCAATGAGCCAGGCGCTCATCCCCGACCTCGGACTCCTCCAGGAGCGCCTCGGGCTTCGCTTTCGCGCATCCGGACTACTGGCCCAGGCGCTGGTACACCCTTCGTACCTCAACGAGAACCCGGACTTCGCTCTGCCGTCCTATGAGCGCCTGGAGTTCCTGGGCGACGCGGTCCTAGGATTGCTCGTGGGTGAGTGGCTGTACCGGCGTTTCCCCGATCTGCCCGAGGGGCCGCTCACTCAGCTGCGGGCGGCGGTCGTCCAACGGCGAGCGCTGGCCCGGTGGGCGCAGGACTGGGGCCTGGGTGCCATGCTGCTGATGGGTCGTGGCGAGGAGCGCGGCGGTGGTCGTGAGCGGGCGCGGAACCTGGCGGCGGCGCTGGAAGCAGTGATCGGCGCGGCGTACCTCGATCAGGGCCTGGAGGGGGTGCGCCCGCTCGTGGAGCGCCAGGCTGAGCAGGTCCTGGCCGGCAAATCATGGGAAGCGGTGGTTGGAGACCCGAAGTCGCTACTGCAGGAGCGGCTCCAGGCCGAAAGGCACGTGGCACCGACGTACGAGGTGGTCCGCGAGGAGGGGCTGCCGCACGCCCGGCGCTACGTGGTGGGCGTGTCAGGCGCGGGCGAGCACCTTGGCCAGGGCGAAGGCAGCAGCAAGCGGAGCGCCGAGGAGGCCGCGGCGCGCGAGGCGCTGCGCCGGCTCGAGGGACTCCCTTTGAAAGCGCAAGGCGTCTCCTGATGACCCCGGGAGGAGGGTTCCTGAAGCGGCTCCGGCTTCACGGGTTCAAGAGCTTCGCCGGCGCCACGGAGCTCGAGTTCGGGCCGGGCATCACGGCCATCGTGGGGCCCAACGGCAGCGGCAAAAGCAACATCGCCGACGCGCTGCGCTGGGTGCTGGGCGAGCAGAACCCTCGCCTCCTGCGCCTGCGCAGGCTCGAGGACCTCGTGTTCGGCGGGACGGCTGAGCGCGCCGCGCAGGGTATGGCCGAAGTGACGGTGGTCTTCGACAACAGCGCGGGCCGCTTTCCTTTACCACATGCTGAAGTGGCGCTGACACGTCGGGCATATCGCTCCGGCGAAGGGGAGGTGCTGGTCAACCGGAGCCCCGCGCGCCTGCGCGACCTCCAGGACCTGCTGCTGAGCGCAGGCATCGGTCACCACTCGTATCTCTTCGTCCCGCAGGGCATGGCGGAGGCCTTTTTGACCTGGCGGCCCGAGGAGCGCCGGGCGCTCATCGAGGACGCCGCCGGCGTGCGACACCTGCGCGTGCAACTCGCTGAGGCTCAGGAGCGGCACCGCGCGGCAGTCGACAACATGGAGCGCATTGACCTCATCCTGGCCGAGCTAGCGCCGCAGGTGCGTCGTGGCGAGCGCCTGGCCAAGCGCGCACAGGAGCGCGGTGAGCTGGAGCGCCGTCTCGGCGAGGCCCTCGGTGGATGGTACGGGCGTCTCTGGCATGACGGGCAGGTCGTGTTGAGTGCGGCCGTGGAGCGGGCAGCCGGCGCCCGCGAAGAGGAGGAGCGTCTGCAGAGCGCACTCCAGGCCGGCGAGAGCGACCTGGAGGCGTCCCAGGCCGCGCTGGGCGACCTGGAGCGCCGCTACAGGACCCTTGAGCGAATGGTTTCGGAGCATCGTGAAGCGGCTCGCCTTGCACGCGCAGCTGGTGAGCGCGAAATGGAGCGGTCGCAGGCGCTGGCCCGGGAGCAGAGCTTGTGGCGGGAGCAGATCGAGGCGGTGAGGAGCGAACGGAGGGCGCAGGAAGCGGAGCTGGCGGAGACGACGGCCCGGCGGGCGTCGACCGCGGAGAGGCTCCGGTCCCCCGGACAGGTGGATCGCGCCGGTGCGGCCGCGGGAGACGAGGTCGCCGATTCCCTCGGCCGGCTCGCCAGGGAGGTAGAGGAACGGCAAGCGGCATATGACGAGAGTGCCCGTCAGATTATGCGTCTACAAGTAGAGACCGAACAGACCACGGCGCAACGTCGGCGTCTGGAAGACGAGCTTGTGGAGCGTGCCTCAGACCGTCAGCGCCTCGCTTTACCGCTGCTGCGGGCGCATCGAGGGCGGCAAGCGGCAGAGCGGCGCCGGCAGAGCGCCGTCGCCGTCGCCGTGGATGCCTACGCGACACGAGACCGCCTGGCCACGCGGCTCACGGAGGCGCGGACCAAGCTCGCGGAGGCGGAGCAGGCCGCGCGTGCGGCGCGGCAGGACGTGGCCTCGGCACAGGCGCGACGCGCTGCTTTGGAGGCATCGCACGTCGGCGTGGCAGACGCTGAGGAGCGAGGCCAAATCGCCGTTGCTCTGGGCCTCGAGGCGGACACGCTGTTGAGCCTGATGGATGCCATCGTCGTCCCGGAAGGTCTGGAGACCGCGGTCGCGGCGGCGCTGGATAGCGCGCTCCATGCTCTGCTCGTGCCACGCCGCCGCGGCCTGGTACAGACGGCTGCGGCGCTGACGGAACAGGCTGCCGCGCGGACGCTCCTCCCGCTCGACGCTCGGACAGCCCAGCGGCCGCCGGTGCCTAGCGCTGTCGGCGTGCTGGGCCTGGCCGCCGACCTCGTGGAGTGCGCCGCGGAGCACCGTGCCGCCGTTGAAGCGTTGCTGGGTGGCGTGCTCGTCGTGGAGGGTTGGCAGGCAGCCAACGGATGGCTCGAGACCTATCCCGCCGTGGTGGTGACCCGCGATGGCCAGCGACGCTATCCCACCGGCGCCGTCACCGTTGGCGCCGGAGCCGCGACGGGAGCGCCGCTTCGTGACCGGCGTGTTGCACAGGAGTTGGAGGCTGCGCTACGAGAGACTGAGGCGAGGCAGGAGACGGCCGTCCGCGACCAGGAGGGCGCCGAAGCGTCGCTCATGCGGAGCCAAAGGGCCTTGGCCGACGCCGAGCGGGGCATGGCGAATGCTCAGCGGGCAGTGAGAGCGCAGGATGCGGAAGAGACAGACGCCCGCCGCCGCGAGCTGTCGCTGGCGGAGCAAGCGGCAGCGCTGCGCGCGCGGAAGCGCGACGCGCAGCGCCGTCAGGCTGCTCTGGCGGCGACTGAGGCCGCGTTGCTGCCGCGGCTTTCCGAGACGCGTCACCGCCGAGAACAACTGAGGCTGAGCCTCGAGGCGGTCCGCGGCGAATGGGTAACGTTGCAGGAGGCCGAGGTTGGTCGGCAGGCCGCTGAGGCTGAGCGGGAGCTTGAGCGTCGCCTTGCTGAGGAGGCTGTGGCCGCGGCAGAGAGGGCGTTGGTGAGCCTGAGACATACGGTGGCCCGGCTCGATCAGCAGCAGGAGGGCCTGCTGCTGCGCTTGGCGAACGCGCACGCCTCTGAGGGAGAGTGCCGCGCCAACGCCGAGCGTCTCTTCGGCGAGGCCTCGGATGCCCAAGCGCGGGCCGAGGCGTCGGCCGCCGATGAGGCTGACCTGACAAGTCGACTGAGGGACCGCGCGGAGAGGCTGGCCGGACAGCAGAGCGAACGGTTGGCCCTGCAGAAAGCCCTGCCGGACGCGGCGCGGCAGCGAGCGACGGCTGACGGCGAGGTCGTGCGCTACGAGCACGAGGTGCGACGGGTGGAGAGCGACGCGCTGGCGGACGGCCTCTCGCTGCCGCTCCCCGCCCCGGCCGGCGATGACGTCGAGGCGAGCCGCCGGCAGGTCGAGCGTCTGCGGCAACAATGGCGGACGGTCGCGGCGGTTGACGCGGAAGAGCTGGCCGCCTACGAGGCCATCAGGTCGCGCTGGGAGGAGCTGACAGCGCAACGCGAGGACCTTCGGGAAACCGAAGTGCAGTGGCGGGAAGCGGCGGCTCTCTTGGAGAGGATGCTCAAAGAGCAATTCAGCCAGTCGTTCGAAGCGGTCAACGCCGCCTTCGGGCGGCAGTTCCAGAGGCTCTTCGGCGGCGGGCGGGCCACACTTGTCCTGAGCGAGGGCGAGGAAGGCGCAGGCATTGACCTGATGCTCCAACCGCCCGGGAAGCGCGCGCATAGTCCAACGGCGCTTTCAGGCGGTGAGCGCGCCCTTGCAGCGGCGGCCTTGCTGCTGGCGCTGCTCTCGGTGCGGCCGACGCCCTTCGTGCTGCTCGACGAAGTGGATGCGGCCCTCGACCAGGCCAACCTGGGCCGGTTTCTTGAAGCGTTGCGCGAGATGGCGCAAGATACTCAAATCATCCTCATTACGCACCAGCCGGCGTCTATCGAGGCCGCCGGGCACTGGTACGGCGTGGTGCGACAGGACAGAGGTGTCGCGCAGACGCTGTCTCTGCGGGCCAATGGTGCTGCAAATGCAAACGAAAGCGCCAAACAGATGGGCAGCGTTGACGGCTGGATGAGAGAGGTTCGTGCGGGTTGACAGCGCGTGGTATATTGTAAGCGCGAAAATCACGGGCGTTTTCCACAGGAGGGATAAAGCATCGCCAGGGAACAGCGCATCAACGAACAGATCCGCGCTCGAGAGGTGCGGGTCATTGATGAACAAGGCGGGCAACTGGGCATCATGCCCCTGCCGGAGGCACTACGGCTGGCGCGAGAACGCATGGCAGACCTTGTCGAGGTCGCCTCGCAGGCCGACCCTCCGGTTTGTCGTCTTCTGGACTACGGGAAGTGGAAGTACGAACAGTCGAAGCGAGATCGGGAGGCCCGGAAGCACCAGAAGACGGGCGAGCTTCGTGAGGTGCGCTTGCGCCCCAAGATAGATCCCCACGATGTGGAGTATCGTCTCCGCCAGGCGCAGGAGTTCCTGGGCGAGGGCGATAAGGTCAAGATCTCTGTGCTGTTTCGGGCCCGCGAGCTGGGCCATCTCCAGCTCGGGCGCAAGCTTTTGGAGCAGGCGCTCGAGCAACTCAAGAACGTCGCGACCATTGAGCGGGCACCGATCATGGAAGGACGCACGATGTACGTGGTCCTGGCTCCTGGCAAGTCGGCGGCCGCGGCGCGGGTACGGACTGTCACCCCAGAACCCCAGGCAGTGACCGCAGAGGCTTCCTAATGGCAAAGAAGTACAAGCTCAAGACGCACAAGGGCGCACAGAAGCGGTTCCGCTTCTCGGCCAACGGGAAGATGCTACGGATGCATGGCCTGCGCAGCCATCTGCGGCGCAGACGCTCGGCCCGCGTCAAGCGCCTGTTCGACCAGAAGGTGGCGGTCCACCCAGCCGACCAGGCACGCCTCAGAGCACTGCTTCCGTACGGCGCCAGCTAGCTCAGCCAGCGCCTCGCGCCGGCTTAAGCTGGCTCTCGGCGGGCTTGGATCCGAAGGTGAGCCGCCGCGGTCAAGCACGATGCGCTGTCTAGTCTGCGGCTCCGAGAACAGGGAAGGGCGGCGCTACTGTGGCCAGTGCGGCGCGGCGTTGCGCCTCCGCTGCCCACGTTGCCGAACGATCAACGAGCCCGACGAGCGCTTTTGCGGGCGATGCGGCGTGCCGCTGGCCGTTGAGCTTCTTCCCCCCGTTACTCCCGCAGCCTACACGCCTGACCACCTCCGAGAGAAGATCCTCGCCTCTCGCGCGGCTCTTGAGGGCGAGCGCAAGCGCGTCACTGTCTTGTTCGTCGACATTCAAGGCTCCACGGCGCTGGCCCTGGAGCTGGGGCCGGAGGAGTGGCGGGAGGTGGTGGAGGGGGCCTTCGCGCATATGCTGGAGGCGGTCCACACGTACGAAGGGACCGTCGACCAGCTGACGGGTGACGGCATCATGGCGCTGTTCGGGGCGCCCATCGGCCACGAAGACCACGCCCAGCGCGCGATTTACGCTGCCCTCGCCATCCAGCGCGAGGTCGGCAGGTACGCCGACGAGTTGAAACGCAGACGTGGCATCCTGCTGCAGTTCCGCATCGGGCTCAATTCCGGTCTGGTCGTCGTCGGCACCATCGGTGATGACCTCCGAATGGAGTACACGGCGCTCGGCTTCACTGTGAACATGGCCGACCGCATGCAGAAGCTGGCGAGCCCCGGCTCTATCTACGTGACGAAGGAGACATTCAGCCTCGCGGAAGGGTATTTCGCGTTCAGGGCGCTGGGCGAGTTCAACGTGGCCGGCGTCGTCGAGCCGGTGCCGGTCTACGAGGTGCTGGGTCTCGGCCCGTACCACTCGCGCCTTGAGATAGCCGCCGCGCGGGGGCTCACCCGTTTCGTCGGACGCGACGAGGAGATGGAGGCCCTGCGCCTGAGTCTGGAAGAGGTGCGAGCGGGCAAGGGACAGGTGGTGGGGGTGGTCGGGGAGCCTGGGGTGGGGAAGTCGCGTCTAGTCCTTGAGTTCAAGGTCTCCCCCAGGACTCACGACTGCCTGGTGGTCGAGGCGGGGTGTCTCTCATACGGCAAGGCGATGCCGTTCCACCCGATCATCCATCTCCTCAAGCAGTATTTCCACATTGAGGAGGGAGACTCGGAGACACGGTACCGCGAAAAGGTCACCGGTAAGGTCATCACGCTCGACCCGGCGCTGCAAGGGGCCTTGCCCTTCCTTCTGGATGCCCTTGGCATCAAGAGCGACGAACTCAGCCGTAGGCATCTCGACCCCGAAGTGAAGCGCCTGGAGACGTTCGAGGCGATCAAGCGGCTCTTCTTTCGAGAGGCGCGGAGACAGCCGGTGATCCTGATCATCGAGGACCTGCATTGGCTCGACGCCTACTCGCAGGAGTTCCTCGAATCACTGGTAGAGAGCCTCGCCGAGGTCCGCCTGTTGCTCCTGATGAACTGGCGTCCGGAGTACGAGCACACGTGGACCGATGAGACGCACTTCGCGCTGCTGCGCCTCGACCCGCTGGACGAGCTTCAGGGGCGTGAGCTCCTCGATGCGATCCTGGGGCTAGACGTTGCCCTGGAGCAGCTCAAGGACCTGGTGTTGGCTCGTACCAAGGGCAACCCCTTCTTCCTTGAAGAGGTGGCCCGCGACCTCGTCGAGACGGGCATTGTGGAGCAGCGCGATGGACAGTACGTGCTGGCCAGGCCTCTCGGCGAGATGGAGGTGCCGGCCCGCGTCCAGGCGGTCCTGGCGGCACGGATCGACCGGCTGGATGCCTTCGAGAAGGAGGTACTCCAGATCGCCTCGGTGATTGGCAAGGAGTTCTCGCTGCCCCTGCTGCAGGCGGTGTCGGAGTTGCCTAGGGAGCCGCTTTCCTCCGCGCTGTCCGATTTGGTGCGCGAGGAGTTCCTCTACGAGAAGGGCCTGTTCCCCGAGGTGACGTACACGTTCAAACACCCCCTGACGCAGGAGGTGGCCTACGACTCCTTGCTGCAGGCGCGGCGCAGAGAGGTGCACCGCCAGGTGGCAGACGCCCTGGAGGCGCAGTACGGCACGGAGGCGCCGGAGCAGTGGAAGTCCCTCGCCCACCACTTCGAGCGCGCGGCCGAGTGGAGCAAGGCGCTGCGCTACCTGGAGATGGCGGCGCGTGAGGCGGTGGAGCGGCACGACTCGGTGGGCGCGGAAGCTCTTTATCTACGGGCATTGGCGGCACTCGAGAACCTACCAGGAAGTCCCGAGCTACTGCGTAAGAGGCTGGACTTCACCTTCGGCGCACCCGGCGAGGCACAGTACAGCCTGCTCACTCCCGCAGGGTCGGCGCCATACGGCTACGAGCCCCACACCGCGGAGGCGGCCGATGCGGCCGCGCTGGCCGAATCGCTGGGCGACGAGGAGCGCTTGCTCTGGGCCGAGCTTCGGCTAGCCCGCGCCTATCAGTTCCTCGGGCGCCCGGAGTTGGCGGCCCCGTGGGTGGAGAAGGCGCGACACGGTTGGCGTGAGGGCAGGCACCTCGGCGTCGACGAGCTGGCGTACCCGGTCTTCGGCGAGGAAGCTGATCTGAGCGGCGACGTCGAACGGGTCGCGGTGTACTGGCGGAAGCAACTCGAGCTCTTCACAACCGGCCGCGTCACCAGGGGCCTGGTCCTGCCGCTGTTCACGGCGGTCGCGGGCTTGGCATCGCTCGGCGACTTCGCGCAGGCGAAACGCTACGCAGAGAGCGTCTATCGGCTGCTGGTACAGCAGGGCGATCCCCGTGCCTACCGCGTCCTCGCCTATTACCAAAGCGCGGTGGGTGACTACGACCAGGAACGGCGCCTCCTTCTCACGCCCATGGGGACCTCCGTCCTGCGCGAGCAGGCCGGCCTCCTCGGTCAGTGCCTCGTACGCATCGGCGAGTACGGGCCAGGGCTGGCGTTGCTCGCCGAGGCGGGCGCGTCTCGTTCGCTGCTCTCAGTACGCGGCGTCTACGAGGCCGTGGCCCGCGCCGGCCTCGGTGAGGTGGAGCCCGCGCTCGCGGCTGCTGCCATAGCGGAGCATGAGCTTGCTGAGCGGACGCCGGCAGTGCTGGTCGAGAGCGAGGCGCGCTGGCTTCTTGCGGAGGCGTATCGCCTCCTCCCCTCGGACCGTTGGCCTCAGGCGGAGGAACACCTCAAGACCGGACTTGCGTTCGCGCGCAAGCACGGTCGTCGTCCCTGGGAGGCCCGCCTTCTTTTGACGCGTGGGCTGCTGCGACAGCGTCGGGGCGAGGCCGAGCGCGCTCGGCGGGACATCCAGAACGCGATCGCCCGCTTCGAGGCCCTCGGTATGGTGTACCACGACCTCGCGGTGGCGCGGGGCGCGCTGGCTGCGATGGAGGCTGCAGCCGCTCGCGTGGAACCGGATGGCCGCGGGCCGGGAGAAGGCTGAGCCCCCGTGGCGTACGCCGCGGCGGCTGCGTACCTCGAGAACCTCGCGCACCTGGAGAGGGGTGGGGCGCCGGCCATCGCCGCCGCCCACTTCGACCTCAGACGGGTGGAGGCGCTGCTAACCCGGCTGGGCGATCCGCATCGCCGGCCGTTCGTCATCCACATCGCGGGCACCAAGGGGAAGGGGAGCACCGCCGCCATGATCGCCTCGGCGCTGCAGGCCGGGGGCTATCGCGTCGGCCTCTACACCTCGCCGCACCTGCACACCGTCCGGGAGCGCTTTCAGGTGAACAGCGCGCCCATATCACAGGAAGCCTTCGCGGCTCTGGCGACGGACCTCCGGCCGCATATCGAAGCGATCAACGCTGAGGCCGCGTACGGCCGTCTCACGACGTTCGAGGCCTGGACCGCGCTCGCGTTCCAGCATTTCTTCCAGGAGCGCGCCGACGTGGCGGTCCTGGAGACAGGGCTGGGCGGCCGGCTCGATGCCACCAACGTCGCGCCGGCGAAGGTCTGCGTCATCACTTCGATCAGCCTCGACCATACGCAGGTCCTGGGCGATACGCTGGCTGCCATCGCGGCAGAGAAGGCCGGCATCATCAAGCGAGACTCGACGGTGGTGACGGCGCCACAGGCGCCGGAGGCGATCGCCGTGATCGAAGAGGCCGCGCGGCAGCGAGGCGCAGCCCGCCTCATCCGAGCGGGCGACGATGTGCTTTGGGACCGCGACAGTGCTGACCTCGAAGGCCAGACGTATACCGTCCAGGGGCGCCTCGACATCTACCGCCCGCGGCTGCCGCTGCTCGGCCGCCATCAGGGAGAGAACCTGGCGGTGGCGGTCGCCGCGCTGGAGGCAGCGGGCGAGGCGGGCCTGCCGTTGCCAAAGGACGCGCTGGTTACTGGTATCGGCGCCGTCCGCTGGCCCGGACGTCTCGAGGTGCTGCGGCGACGGCCGTTGGTGGTCGTGGACGGCGCCCACAACCCCTATTCGATCGAGACACTGGTGGCTGCCTTGGCCGACCTGCCGCATGAGCGGGCCCACCTCGTCTTCGGCGTGTCGCCGGACAAGGACATCCCGAGCATGATCGCGGGTCTGAATGGCGCTTTTGCCAGCGTCACCGTGACCGCGGCCCAGGG
>Ga0209002_10004717_pt1 | contig 10668 bp, 6 predicted proteins | sample Rifsed16ft2_FD_184010 | JGI IMG/M metagenome (GOLD analysis project Ga0209002, IMG submission 184010) | Soil microbial communities from Rifle, Colorado, USA - sediment 16ft 2 (version 2) | ecosystem: Environmental > Terrestrial > Deep subsurface > Rock core/Sediment | place: Rifle, Colorado...
AGCAATTCCACGCAGGGCGCGTGGCTGCAAAACCGTCTGGCCGCTTCGGTCGCCCCGTGGAAGTTAGTGTTCCTGCACCACGCGCCGTATTCATCCGGGTCAGTTCATGGGTCTAATCCTACCTTGCAATGGCCGTACGAAGCGTGGGGCGCAGATGCCGTCCTGGCCGGACACGATCATACCTACGAGCGGATCGTCCTGAACGGTTTTCCCTACTTCGTCAACGGTTTGGGGGGCAGGAGCATCTATTCGTTCGGCGACCCGGTCGCCGGGAGCCTGGCCCGCTACAACGCGGACTACGGCGCCATGCTGGTCACTGCGGATGAGACCCGGGTCACTTTTCAGTTCATCACGCGGACGGGCGTCGTGATTGACACTTACACGATCTACGCGGGCGGCCTGACCGATACGCCGACGCCGACGGCGACCTGGACTCCAACAGCCACTGAAACGCCCATGCCGAGCGCGACTCACACAGCGGGCGGCGGGGCAACGCCGACGAGCACGCCAGCGCCTGGCGCGAGTCAGACATCCACCCCGACCGCGACTCAGGAGCCGGACGGCACGGCCACGACAACGCCGACCCGCACGCCGACATCCACGGCCAGCCCGTCACCCACCCCGACCACGGCTCAGGCATCCAGCGGCACGCCGCCGGCGACGAACACGCCTAAGCCGACCACAGCTCCCTCCGCCAGGGACTCAAGAGTTTACCTGCCTGTGGTCATCCGCTAGGAGACTGCGCCAGCCCCTGCTTCTCCCTCGCCGGGGGGCCCCCACCCGTCGAGGCAAGGCCCGCTGAGCATTCCGCAAACCGGGGGGCACGGCTTGCTACTCGACCGCCGCCAGCGGGCTGACCAGGATGTACTCGACGGCGGCCTTGCGCTCAATGGTGCGGATATCCGCCCGCAGCTTGTCCATGGGGATCATCACGTTGTCCACCGCCACCAGGTGGGAGGCGTCGGTCGTTTGAACCACCCGGATCGTCGCTTCGACCCAGTCGGCGCTGCCCTCGGGCGGCTCAATGACGCTTACCTTGAGGCCCTCGCCTTTCAGTTCTTGCACCACCCGATCCACGCGCGTTTTATGCGCCAGGTTGAGTGAGAACACATTCTGTCCCGGAATCACCGTCACGCCAAAGTGCTTGTCCGCGCCATCTGTTTTGAGCGGGCCAAAGTCGAGCAGATGCACGGGCGCATTGTAAGCCTGCGCCAGGCCGATCACGGTCGGCAGGGCGGGGGTGGTGTCGTAGCGCGGGCCGATGGGCAGGAGGATGGATTTCTTCCTGATCTTGCCGTACAGCGTGAGATACTCGGCAGATTTCTCGATCAACTCGTCGTGCGTCCCCACGGCTTTGATCACGCTGAAACCGAATTGGTCGGCGCCCAACACCACGATTTTGTCGGCGTTCTTGATCGTGTTCAGGCGGTGGGTGACGACCAGCGTCGTGCGCCCGCGACTGAGCGCGTCGAGCGATTTGGCGACCTCGGCTTCGCTCTGTGCGTCGAGCGCGGAAGTCGCCTCGTCGAGGAGCAGGATGGCCGGGTCCACGAGCGCGGCGCGGGCGATGCACACCCGCTGTTTCTGCCCGCCGCTGAGGCCCTGGCCGCCCGCGTCCAGCGCCGTGTCGTAGCCGTCGTCCAGTTTGCCGACGAACTCGGTCACGTAACCGATCCGGGCGGCGGCCTCGACGGCCTGCTCGTCCGCCTCCGGTCTGCCAAACCGGATGTTGTCGGCGACCGTCCCCTCGAACAGGATGACGTTCTGAGCGACCAGCCCGAAGTTGCGGCGCAGCGCATTGATCTGCATGTCGCGCGCGTCCAACCCGTCAATCGTCACCCGACCGCCGGTCGGGTCATAAAGCCGGGCGACCAAATTCATCAGCGTGCTTTTGCCCGAGCCGGACCCGCCCACGAACGCGACCTTCTCCCCGGGCAGGATTTCCAGGTTCACGCTGTTCAGCTTCCACGCCAGCAGGTCTTTGGGATCATAACCGAAGCTGACGTTTTCAAATTTGATGTGCCCCTTGAGCCGCCCGGGGTCGCGGGCGTCTGGTTTTTCCTGGATTTCGGGCGGGGTGTCCATTACGGCGAACACCCGGTCGGCGGCGACCAGCATGGACTGCACCTTGATCGCCGCGCTGCCGAGGGCTTTGACCGGGCTGGTGAAGTTGGAGAACAGGCCGACGAAACTGGCGAGCTGGCCGCTGGTGAAGCCGGACCGGAACAGCCCCAGGATAGTGACCAAGACCCCCAGGCCGTAAATCAGCGACTGGCCCAGCCCATCCACGATGTAGAACACGGAACTGTTCCAGTAGGACAGGTTCCGCGCGCCAACCAGATAATCGCCCAGGGTTTTGAGCGCGGCGCGGCATCGCCGGATGATGCGTTCCTGCTGAGTGAAAATCTGGATGTCGCGCACGCCGCTCAGCGTCTCGTCCAGCACGGCGTTGACCCGCCCCAGCTGCTGGCTGTAGGCCGCCGCCAGCCGCCGGGTGCGCGGGACGATGAGGCGCAGGCTCAGGCCGTACAGGAGGCCGGTAAAAATGATGCTCCCCGCCGACAGCGGCAGGCTGCGGTAGAGCATGGCCCCGAGGGCGAAGACGAATTGGGCCGCGTAGTTCAGCAGGCCGGCCAGCTCGTCCATGAAGAAGCTGCTGATGACCTCCGCGTCGTTCATGCCGATGGACAGGAGCGCGCCGACCTCGTGCTTGCGGTAGAACGTCATCCCCTGCCGCAGGAGGCTGGCGGCGTAATCGGCGCGCAGGTCCACCATCATGTCCTGCGCCAGGCGGGCGACGAAGGCGTTGGATTGGCGGTTGATCAGGTTGCCCAGCAGGGTGAGGCCGACCATGGCGAGCAGAATCTGCGCCGCCTGTCGCAGGCCCGCCTCGCGCGTGGCGGGGTTCAGGCCGTTCGGAAGGGCCACGTCCAGCAGCGGCGAAATCAACAGGTAGACGACCATCAGCATGAGCGTCGAGACGACGATGCCCGCGATGGCGAGGTACCAACGGTACTTCCGCCGCCCGGCGTAAGCCCATAAACGCCGCCAGAGGTAGCGGCTCCGTTCCGGCGACAGCAGGTTAGGTTGCTGCTCGCCGCTGTCTTGGGGTTGAGAATTATTCCTCACACTCAAAGCCTCCAGCCTGAGGGAACTGTTCCTGAATTCTTAGCGGATGATGACGTATTGCAGGGATTTCGCATCGTAGTTCGCGATCCACAGCTGCTTGCCGTCAAAGGCAAAGGCGAACGGCCCGATGCCCACCGGGATGGCAGTCCCCGGCCGGCCGGTGGCCGGGTCCACCGCCTGCACGCTGTTGCTCCAGTAATTCGCCACCCACAGGAGCAGGCCATCGTAAAACAGAGCCTGCGGGTTGTTGCCGACCTCGATGGGCGGCTGGACCTCGCGCGCCGCGGTGTCAATCGCCTGAATGGTATCGTCCTCCCCGTTGGCGACCCACACGCGCTGCCCGTCCCAGGCCAGCGCGCTGGCGCCATAACCCACCGTGAACGTGACGCCGTCGGTGTGCTGAGTTCCGGCCTCGATCGTCTGCACCGTCTGGTCGCCTTGATTGACGACCCAGATGAGCCGCCCGTCGAAGGCCAGCGCCGAGGGCCTGTTCCCAACCACAACCGTCGCGACGACCTGCTGGGCCTCGCCGTCAATGGCCTGCACCGTCCCGCTGACGTCACTGGCGACCCACAGCCGGTCTCCATCCCAGGCCAGCGCCAGCGGCCCCGGGTTCACCGGGATGGGACTGCGGAGGCGGTTCGTCTCAACTTCGAGCGCCTGCACGGTGTGATCGTCATAGTTGCTCACCCACAACCGCGTCCCATCAAAGAGCAGCCGCCGGGGATTCCGCCCAACGCCGATGATCGAGACGATGGCGCCTGTGTTTGGGTCAATGGATTGGATGACGTTCCGGTTCGGGTACGCGATCCATACCCGGCGGCGATCAAAAGCGAGGGCGACCGGCGGGTCAGAGACCGGGCGGGCCGGGAGCAGGTCCCCGGAAATCGGGTCGAGGGCCTGGACCGTGCTGTTTTGCCGGTTTGCGACCCACACCCGCTGTCCGTCGAACGCCAGTCCGTCTGGGAGCGTGCCGACCGGGATCGGCACCCCGGCCTGCTGCGCCGTCGGGTCAATCGCCTGGATGAGGTTGTCGCCGTAGCTCGACACCCAGATGCGCTGCTGGTCGAACAGCAGGCCGATGGGGTTGTGGCCGACGGGGATGGGCTTGCCCGTAAAGTCTTGCGCCAGGTCAATCGGCGTGACCGTGTGGGCGTCGTAATTGGCGACCCACAATTTCCGGCCGTCGAAGGCCAGCGACCACGGGCCGGGGGTGGAATAGACTTTTCCTGTCAAGCGCGTGCGAGGATCAATCGCCTGCACGGTGTGGCTGAAATAATTGGCGACCCACAGGCGCGCGCCGTCGTACGCCAGCGCGATGGGGCCGCCGCCGACCGGGATGGGGTCGCCGACGAAAGAATCATCGCTCAGGTCAACGGTATAGACGGCGTTGCCGGTGTAATCCGCGATCCACAGATGATTTTCCTCGACGGCCAGGCCGCGCGGCTCGTCGCCCACGTCAATGACCGTCTCTTTCAGGCCGGTCTTTGGGTCAATAGCCATGACCGTGCCATCTTCTGAGTCGGATACCCACAGGCGGCGCCCGTCATAAACGATGGCGCGCGGTTCTTGCCCCACCTGGATTGGATTGCCTGCCTTGCCGTTGACGGGGTCAATGGATTGAATGGCGTTGTCATCCCGGTTAATGACCCACAACTGCTTGCCATCAAAAGCAAGCTGGGTGGGGAGGTGGCCCACCGGGACCAACCCGCTCTTGTCGAACAGCCCCTGGACGACGGCGTTGGCGAGATCGGCGCGGGCGACGGCGGTCGCCTCGGCGGCTTCGGCTTCGGTCTGGTTGGCGACGGCGGCCTGCGCGGCTTCGGCAGCTTTATCCTGTTCCTGTTTAGCCGTCTGCGCCGCCGCTTCACTCGTCGCCCGGTCGTAAGAGGCGGAGGTGGCCGCGGCCTCCGCCGTAGTGCGCTGGCGGCCGGCCTGCGCCGCCTGCGTCTGCGCGATGGCCTGTTGATTCCGGCTGACGAGCATGGCGCCGAAGGCCAGCGCGCCGAGCAAGACCAGCAGCACTACCGCCCCGATGCCCAGGCGCTGGTATCCCCGGCGCCGCCGGACAGCCTGTTCGCTCAGGTCGAGCAGCTTCCTGGCCGAGTCATTCAGCGCCAGTTCGTCCCGGCGGGGCGCGAGGATCGCCAGCTTGTCGTCGCTCAAGAGCGTTTTGAAGCGCTCGAAGTTCTGCGCCTCCTGCTCGATCAGTTCCTGCGCGGCTTTGCGCGCCTGCACCGCCGGGTCAACTTTGATCTGCTCCAGCAGGTAGTCGTGCGTCAGCTCAAACGAGAGGCCGGAAGTCGTCTCGTATCCCTGTTGCGCGCTGGAGGTGATGTCGTGGACGCGCAGCAGGTGGCTTTCCACCAGCTGATCGAGCACCTTGTCGAGCTCGGCGGGGGCGACCGGCTGGCCCGCGGCATTGAGCTCCACCATGATCTTCATGCGGGAGCGGATCAGGCGCCGCCCGTCGGCGGACATGAGGGTCTCCAGGATGCGTTGAGCCACCGGGCGCTGTTCAGGGGAGCGGTTGAGCACGCGCTGGAGGTGGCCGCCCAGGATGCCCGCCGCCCCGCCCAGCGAGTCGTAGAGCTGCCGGGTGATGGTCTTGTCCCCGGCCGGGAGTTCCTCGTACAGGGCTGAGCAGACGAGTTGGATCTGCGGCGGCTGGATGGTCTTGCCGCCGAGGTCGTCGAGCATCGCGTCTACCGCCTCGGTTTCAAAGGTGATGCCGCGCCGCGCCGTCGGCTGAAGCGCCACTTCGCGCGCTTCCTCGCGCGTCAGGCGGCTCAGGCGCATGTCGTTGTCGAACGGGTTGCGGATGGTGGGGCGGAAACTGGCCAGGCTGCCGAAGAACTCGGTGCGCATCGCCAGCACCCAGTGGGCGGAGAGGCTCTCGTCGTCAATGCACTCCGCCAGCTCCCGGATGAACTCTGCGCGGGCCGGCTCTTCCAGTTGGGTGAAGAACTCTTCGAACTGGTCAAGGAAGATAAAAATCCGGCACTGCTCGCCGAGCAGAGCGTCAATCTGCTTGAGGAAATCCCGGAGCGGGCCAGTCGCCAGCAGGGGCGTGTTGCCCAGGTCCGAGATGAACAGGCGCTTGAGCGCCAGGGACGGCTCGACGTTGTAGGGGCGCAGGTAGACGGGCAGGTGGCCGGAACCGATCAGGCGCGGCATGACGCCCGCCTGGACGAGCGAGGACTTGCCCGCGCCGGACTCGGCGTGCAGGACGGTGAGCGCGCCGCGCTGGAGGTGGCCAATGAGCGCGGCAATCGCCTGCGAGCGGCCAAAGAAGATTTCGGCGTCGCTCAGGCGGTATTCGAGCAGGCCCTTATACGGGCTGGCCTTGTCGGCGGCGTCGCTCGCGCGGGCCTGCAGGCGCTCGGCGAAGGTCTTCACGCCCTGCGCCAGGTACTTCGTCTCGATGGCCTTGTCCTGCTCGGCCTCTTCCGAGGCCGTCAGCGCGCGCTGGACGATATTCTGGATGTTGTTGATGATCTTGTCGCGCCCGACGACGTCGCCGCCGACCGACAGACTGCCCCCCCGGACATTAATCTCAATGCTCACGCTTTCGTAGCCTCCTTAGCGACCGGATGCTACGATTGTACCCTGTCTGCTGATCTTGAGTAAATTGGTTCGGAATAGCCTGCCTCCTCCTCCCTGGCGTAAGAGGCGGACGCGACTAAGGCCAGAAGATTCTCGCCAAACTTCTTCTGATAGTAGCAATCAGCGGTTCTATAACGCGCGCCAAGATCGGCCCCAGCACAGCCATGAATAATACGTAGGCAGCCGACAACGCTCCCAACTCTGGTTCGAGGCCTGCACTGACGCCTAAGCCAGCAATCACGATAGAGAACTCGCCTCGCGCTACTAAAACTGCGCCTGCTCGAAATCCCCCTCGTGTGTCCACGCCAGCATGACGGGTCGCCCACCAACCAGCAAAGAGTTTAGTCGAGGCAGTCACCACACCTAAACCCGCAGCCACCAATAGAACCGGCGGTAAGGTCGCCGGATCGATTTGCAAGCCGAAGAACAGAAAGAATATGGCGGCAAATAGGTCGCGAAGCGGACCAAGCAATTTATGCGCTCGCCCGGCAATTGGCTCCGATAACGCGATGCCTACTAGAAAGGCCCCGACCGCTGCTGACACCTGTAAGCGTTGCGCCACGCCTGCCACCAGTAGAACCAGACCGAACGTGGTGAACAGAATCACTTCATCCGACTGGTGAGCGATCAAGCGGCTTAACCCTTGGCTGTAGCGCACAGCTACGAACAGCACGGCGCCGACTGTCACGAGCGCGATGAGAATCGAGACAGCGGCAGCTGCCAGACCTTGACCGATGAGGAGGACAGCCACTAATGGCAAATACACCGCCATCATTAAGTCTTCCAGCACCAGGATCGAGATGAGGGTTGGTGTTTCCGGGTTGTTCAGTCGGCCCAATTCTGCTAAAACCTTAGCAATCACGCCCGAGGAGGAGATGTAGGTGACGCCACCCAGCAACAACGCAGCCAGTGGACTCCAGCCCAGCCACAGCCCAGCCACCAACCCGGGTGGAAAGTTGAGCACGAGGTCAACGATACCTGCCAGCAATCCGGAGCGCAGGTTGCCGCCCAACTCTTCGCCTGTATATTCCAAGCCAAGCATGAAGAGCAACAGGATAACGCCAATCTCTGCGCCGATATGAACAAAATCTTCGCTAAACTGAAGCGGAAGCAAGCCGCCGGTGCCGAAGGCGAGGCCGGCCAACAAGTACAGCGGAATAGCTGAAAAGCCCCATCTGTTCGCCAGCCGGGTTAGAAGCGCCAAGCCAATAACCGCGACTCCTAGCAGTTTGTCGGAGAGCCGCCTGAGAAACTGGTAAACTCTTGGTATGGCCAGAAAATTCAAAACCCCAGATTATGACGCTATGCTCCAGGAAACCGTGAGTTTGGGCGACGCCTTGCCGCCCAGCCATTTGGCGCGTTTTATCGTGGAGGTGATCACCCAATTGGACTTAAGCGGCATCTATGGACGCTACGCGCCTATGGGCGGTGAAGCGCTTGCGCCCGAAATCTTGTTGGGCCTATTGTTTTACGGCTATGCCACTGGGGTCTTCAGTTCGCGGAAGATCGAACGTGCGACGTATGAGAGCTTGCCCGCTCGCTTTATCGCCAGCGGACTGCATCCGGACCACGACACCATCGCGACCTTTCGCAAGACGTTCTTGCCGGAGCTCCAAGAACTGTTCGTGCAAATCTTGTTGTTGGCACAGGCCGTGGGGGTCCTGAAGTTGGGGAATATCAGCTTGGATGGCAGCAAGGTTCATGCGGATGCGTCCAAGAGCAAAGCCGTGAGCTACAAACGGCTGGGCGAACTGGAAACGCATTTGCGGCAGGAAGTGCAGCGCTTATTGACGTTGGGCGAACAAGTGGATCACGGGGAACGGGCTTTGCCCGAAGGCCTGGTGTTGCAAGAGGAGATCGCGCGACGGAAAGATCGGCTGGCGCAGTTGGCCGAGGCCAAGGCCGTGTTGCAAGCGCGTGCCGCTGAACGGGAGGCGGTCGAAAAAGCGGAGTATGAGGCCACAGTCCGCGAACGAGAAGAAAAAGCTCGGCGCCGTGGCCGCAAGTCGGGAGGGCGCGCGCCGAAACCACCCGAAACTGGCCCGCGGGACACAGATCAGTACAACTTCACGGACCCCGATTCGCGGATCATGAAGAACAGCACGGATGCCGGGTTTGACCAGCATTACAATGTGCAGGCAGCGGTCGATCAAGACAGCCTGTTGATTGTGGCCTCCGCGCTGTCGAATCATCCGAATGACAAGGCCGAAGCCGAGGCGACCTTGGCGGCTTTGTCGCCGGAACTGGGCTCCCCAACAGCGGCTGCCCTGGACAATGGCTATTGGAGTGAACCCAATCGACAGGCTTGCGAACAGCGGGGCATTGAAGTCTACATTGCCACGGGACGCGAACCGCATCATCCGAGTTGGGAAACCTTCTTTGCGGAGCAACCCGCGCCGCCACCCGCCGATGCCAGCCCCAAAGAGAAGATGGCCTACAAACTAAAAACGGAGCTGGGGCGTGCGATTTACCGGTTACGCAAGTGTACCGTCGAACCGGTGATCGGCATTATCAAAGAAGTCTTGGGGTTCCGACAATTTTCATTGCGGGGTTTGAGGGCGGCGACGGGGGAATGGTGTTTGGTCTGTTTGGCCTTCAACCTGAAGCGCCTCCATGTGTTGTGGCCCGCGTGAGGGGATGTTTCCGCACGCCTGCTGCCGGAAAAACACCTGCGGAAGGCGAGAAAACCTTCCGCAGGTGAAAGAGAAACTGGGCGCATGCCCGCTGACAGAGCCGAAAACCGTCGCTGGATCAGCTTTATGTGCAGAGCGGTTTTTCTCTCCGACAAACTGCTAGCGTAACTTTTGCGCAACCACAGGGCAAATCGTTGTTGCAGATGAATTTCTGCACACCGCCAACTGGCTCTCTGAGCACCAGAAAGTCGAACCCTGTACGAACTCGCGACATAAGGATAGCAAGAAGCCGAAATTTAGCCCTGCAGCCTGTTGCAACGAGCCAAAACCGGATTGCCTGCGGTGCAAAATTGCAACTGACTCAACGATTCGGGCGCTGATTGCGCAAAACCTACGCTAGATGCAACATCGAGCCGCTATAAAGATGCACAGCTACGTACTCACGCCGGGGCGCTACGTCGGTGCAAAGGAAGCCGAGGATGACGGCGAGCCGTTTGAGGCGAAGATGAAGCGGCTGACGGAAATGCTGGAAACGCAGTTTGCGGAGAGCGCGCGGTTGGAAGCCGCAATCCGGGAAAATCTGAGACAATTACGCCAATGACCGGCACAGACGCTTCCCGTTGGATGGAGATACAGTCGCTCGCCCGCGACGAGCAGTTGGTGGCAGAACTGCATCGTCTGGGCGTAGAGCATCTGGCGCGCTTTCAATCCGATGCGGCCCACGCGTCTCTAGCGCCGGATGACGTCATTGGGGCGCTGGCCGCTCATCCGCAGGCGCGTTTCCGAAGCTCGCTGATCCTGTTGTTTCTGCGCCGCCCATCTTTTAGCCGCCTGGTCCCCCAGGCGCTGACGCGCCTCGACCTCGCCGCTGCAACGGCGCTGCGCCTGTATTACCAGGCCGCCGTATATCTGCGCCCTGAACTGGAAGACGAATTGCGCCAGCACAGCGATGATGTTGCGCCGCTGCCCGATCTGTTCTCGGCTGAGCTGGGCCTGCCTGCGCTGGGCAGCCTCCCGGCAGGCGCAGCGCTGGACGCGCTGGGCGACTTGCATCACCGCCTCTCCGGCCAGGCCTATAACTGGGCTGGCTCGTATCGCCAGCATATTCCCCTCTTTCTCCGTCAATTGAAGCGCCATGCCCGCCCAAGAGAAACCACGCCGAAGCAAAAATAACCAAACGAGGCGAGCGATGAGCGACGAAACCGTGATTGACTTCCTCCGCTCCGGCAATCCCTCGGTCGTGATGGAGGACGGCGTGCCGATGGAACACCGCTACGCAGGCGAACTGATGCTGGCCGCC
>Ga0209002_10004724_pt1 | contig 10661 bp, 9 predicted proteins | sample Rifsed16ft2_FD_184010 | JGI IMG/M metagenome (GOLD analysis project Ga0209002, IMG submission 184010) | Soil microbial communities from Rifle, Colorado, USA - sediment 16ft 2 (version 2) | ecosystem: Environmental > Terrestrial > Deep subsurface > Rock core/Sediment | place: Rifle, Colorado...
CGCTTTCCAGCCAGATCAATCCCCACTTCTTGTTCAACACCTTGAACACCGTGGCGTCGGCCATTCGCACCGACCCGGAAGTGGCCAGACGCCTGATCCGAAAGTTGTCCAGCATATTGCGCAAGCTCCTCCAGGAGCCGGAGAGCTTCATTCCCTTACGAGAGGAGCTGGAGTTCATCGATTCCTATCTGGACATCGAGTCGGTACGCTTCGGAAGCGGGAAGCTCATCGTCGAGAAGCAGATCGATGGGGCTGTCTTGGAATCTTTCGTGCCCTCGATGATCGTGCAGCCCCTGGTAGAGAATGCCATCAAGCACGGGATCTCCAAGCGACTCGAGGGCGGTCGCATCATCATCCGCGCCCACCGCGACAACCGGCTCGCCATCATCGAGATCGAGGACAATGGTACTGGCCTGCCCCAGGAAGCGCCGGAGGGCGGTGGGGGGGACGGACTGGGCATCGGCCTCACCAACGTGAATGAGCGACTGAAGGTGATCTACGGCGAGCGATGTCAGCTGGGCCTGACGAGAATTCCCGGCCGCGGAACCTTGGCGCGCCTCGAGATTCCCGAGGTGGATCTCTCCTATTTGAGAGCGAGCTGAAATGGCAATTCGGGCGCTAGTGGTGGATGACGAGCGGCTGGCCAGGGACGAGCTGTGCTTTCTTCTGGAGTCCTTTCCCGAAGTGGAGGTGGTCGGACAAGCGGGCAACGGGCTGGAGGCCGTCTCTCAAGTCGAGCGTCTGCGACCGGAGCTCCTGTTCTTGGACATCCAAATGCCGGGACTGGATGGGTTCCAGGTGCTGCGGGAGCTGGTGGGCAAAGACACACTCCCTCCCCGCGTGGTTTTCGTGACCGCCTACGACCAGTACGCCATCCAGGCGTTCGAGATCAACGCCGTCGACTACCTGCTGAAGCCGGTGGAGAAGGTGCGCCTGGCGGAGGCGATCGCACGTTCAAGGCGAGAGATCGGAGAAGAAGGCCCTCTAGCCAACCACATCGAGCGCATCCTGGGTGCCTTGGACAAACAGAGCTCCCTCCGGCGCATGGTGGTCAAAGTGGGCGAGCGGTTCATGCTGGTGGACTCGAAGGACATCATCTACGCCACCGTCGAGGACGGGATCGTCACCCTCGCAACCGACGAGTGGAGGGGAACCTCCAACCTACGTACTCTGGACGAGCTCATCGCCAATCTCGACCCGGCCGTTTTCTGGCGGGTCCACCGTTCCTACGTCGTGAACCTGCGGCGCATCAAAGAGGTCATTCCCTGGTTCAATCGTACCCTCCAACTCAAGATGGCCGATGACGGTGAAACGGAGATTCCGGTCTCGCGCTCGCAGACTCGCCGCCTGAAGGAACACTTCAGACTCTAGGGGTCACTCCTTAAGAAACAAGAGATAGCGTGAGGTAGGTCCCTCAGCGATCCCCGCCCTGGGACTCTAGCCGCCGGATGCGGGCCAGGTAGGAGCGTGCCACGCGCTCGTCTTCCAACCCAAGGAAGCGGGCGTATTGCTGCACGAAGTTCTTGAGGTAAACGGCAGCCGGCAACCGATCGAGCCGTTCTTCTTCGATGTAGCCCAGCATGGTGACGCCGATCTTGGTTTCCTGAGAGATGGAGCGCAAATCGACGCCCGCCGCCTCGCGCGCCTTTCTGAGAAAGGCACCCGATGCCTCCTCCTTCACTCCCAGGGTCACTTTGGGTCGATCCGAGGTTTCCGCCGAGCGAGGCGGAATCTCCACCAAGCGAGGATAAGACGGAGATGGAGAGGGAGAGGTGCCGGCGATGAAACGTGGGTAAGACTCGGTGCCGGGAGTCTCGGCCTCCCCACTCGACCGGGTGCGTTCGGCAAGGCTTCGATCGTAGAGGCGCCGGCTCTCCCCGGCGATCAGAGTATGGTAAGCCTCGGTCACCCGCTCCAGAATCTCCCGGCGTTCTTCGGGAGTTAGGATAGAGCTCGAGACCACCGAATCGCTGCCGTAAATCTCTTTGGCTCGCTGGTAGGCGCTTTGAACCTCTTCCGCGGTGGCAGCTTCGCTGATCTCTAAAACCTGATAGTGATTCTGATCCGAAGGGCGGTCCAGCATGTCGACGGACTAACCCTGAGACGGGCGGAGCAGATTCACCGCGGCACGCTCGAGACTCCGGCCCGCCTGCGAATCCGGAAAGACCAACATGAAGGGTTTCTTTCGACGTTGCGCCTGCCACACGACGTCCTCGTACTGCACGCTTCCCAGGCAGTCGATGTCGATACCGAGATGTTTGCGACAAACGCTGGCCATGGAAGGCCCGAGCCGCTCGTCTTCGGGATAGCGGATCTGGTTGATGATGAGTCGAGGCCGGAACGTCTGGGCCCGCGCCTTCAGGGACCGACCGGCCTCCGCGTCCTTGCGCTCGACCGCCTCCAGCAGGTCGAAGGGGGTGCGAATCCCCTGGCGGTTCTTCTCATCCATGGCTTGCTCGATGACGGCGCGCGTCCCGTTTCCTCTCACCGCGGACCAGAGGTGGCGATAGAAGCTCATCTTGAGAAACCGGTACGCGTTCTCCACCGAGCTCGGCTCGGGGACGACCACCAAGAGTCCCGCCTCGGCCAGGAGGAAGAAATCCACGATGTTGAAGGAGATGCCGGCGCCAATGTCCAAGAAAATGAAGTCGGCCTTGATGTCTCGGATGCGGTTCAGCAATCGCGTCTTTTGGAAGTACTTGAGGTTCGAGGCGGTCAGATAGTCGTGCGCCCCACTGATGAGACCCAAGTTGGGAATGCCAGTCTCCATGATCACGTCATCGATAGAGGAAACACGGCGGTTGATGAAATCGGCCAGGCTGAGTTTGGGCGGCGCAAGGCCGAGCGCGGTGTGGAGGTTCGCTCCCCCGAGGTCAGCGTCGATGAGAACGACACGACGGCCTCGACGCGCCAGGCAAATCCCCAGGCTGCTGGTGATGAGGCTCTTACCGATGCCTCCCTTACCGCCGCCCACCGCCACGATGGAGCGACCGACCGGCAGCGGCCTGGCCTCCGCCGGGCGCGGGATGCTCACCGTCGATAGAGCAGGCGCCACCGCGATACCTCCTCCGCTGAAGCCGGCGCCGTTCAGCGCCTCAGGTTCGACGCGAGGCCCCTCGAACAGGCTCGGGGACACGCCACATGCCCCATTCGACACTTGAATCTTCGGGTTGGAGCCCAAGGTCTTCACCCCGCGACAGATTTTTAAGGTAAAACCGCACCCCAGCGGCTCTGGTAAATTCCAGATTGAAGAGGATTAAGCGTGTAAAAACAATAATATCAGAGCTGGCGGCGAGCGTCAAGCCCAAGGTGGGGGCTCCGCCTCTGGCGCGGGGGCTATTGGATGCCCTGGCCTCCTGGCAGAGACAGCACGGCCGGTACGGGGACTCCGTTGACCGCGGCAGGCTCGAAGTTGGCGCGAACCATGGATATCACCATGAACGGCATCGGGCCGGTGCTGGAGCTGAGCTGAGCAGCCACCACGTTCCCTTCGTGGTCAATCAGAACGGCCAGTGAACCCTGCTCCTCCTCCGAGCCTCGTCGCGATCTGAGCCAGCGGGGAGGATCAATGTTCTCCTTGGGGGTGGGCGGCTGGAAACGCGCCGACCGGGACTCGATGGCGCGGAGGGCGACCAGGAAGGGTGCTAGATCATGAAGGAGGTAGTCGGTGTCGTCGCGGAAAGCCGCTCTGAACGCGGCGGCGGATCGAAGCGGGTCGGAACCTATGGCGTACAGGTAACCGAGCTGCAGGTTCACTTCGGTGTCGTCGGGGTAAATCTCGGCGAGCGCCTCAAAAAGAGCCTGGGCATCTTCCAGGTTGCCATTCAGCGCATGAGCGCGCGCCAAGAGGCGAAGAGCGCGGGTCGTCCCCGGCTCCGCCTGGAGCACTTCGCCCAGCCGCTCGATGGCTTCCTCATACCTCGAGTCTCCCAGCAGAGCCTCCCCGATGAGCAGCTCCGCTTCCAGCCTCTCCGCGTCGGATGCGGGCAGGAAAGTCGCCAGCCAACTGATCGCCGACTCGTACTTGCCCTCGGCGATGTACTGTCGGGACTTGTCGATGGGATCGTCGACACCAACGAACTCCAAGGCCGGTTCCGGCTGGCTAGGTTTAAGCACGAAACTCCTCAAGGGCTCGATGCTGCGCTGGGCGAGACTAGCGGCGAACTGAGGATAGTTCGTCTTCAGCCGCTCCATGGTCTTGTCGTACTCGTCCAGGACACGCCAGAGGTGGCCCTTGTAGACAAGGCCGTCGGACTCCGCGCTGGCGCGGATAGTGCCAATATACGTGGGACGATCGGCGGGAACCTCGAAGGTGGGGACTGCCTGGCCGTTCTGCGGGTTTACCGCAAAGCGCTGTTTGACGGGCCGGTATTTGGTCGGATCGATCGCGGTGCCGACGAGTGGGAAATACGTTGCCTCGACGCCAATGAGGGCATAGCGCCCGGGGGGAAGGAGCTCTTCGATGAAGCCCAGTCCCTCCACCACGTCGAGAAAGAGGGTCTTATCGTTATGGATATCGAGAACTTTGAGCCGTATCTCCTTGAAATCCGTCCCGCCGAACTGACCTTCGAAACGGCCCAACACGACCGAGCGGTTCTCGGAAGAAACCTTGTCCCAGGATTTATCATCCTTGAGATCTTGAGCAGAAGCGCGGCCGGTCACGGCCGCGGCTAGAACCAGCGCAAAGCCTACCCCCCGCCCCAGTCGGTTTCGCATGTTTTCTCCGTAACCTCTTCGTATCACTCAACTGGCCGGGGACGCAAGTGGATTCCGTACGCAGGACACTAGCGGCCACGAATGGCGCGGAGCTGGTTCAGAGTGCTCGACGTCCTCTGTGCCTCGGGATCGCCTTTGTCCGGGAACATCTGATAGGCCTTGGTCAGGGTCTGCTCCGCCAGAGAGTAGTGCTTTTCTTCGAAGTACTCGTGCCCGATGCGGCTATAGAGAGCCGCGATCTCTCGCCGGAGCTCGGGATCGTCGCCGCGAACCATCTGCGCCAGCTCCAGCTGATCGATCGCCTCCTCGGAACGGTCACCCTGCGACGCCAGAAACCGTCCATAGGCCGTGTAATACTCGGGAGCGATATCGGGATTGGGCTTCGCGGCCTCCACCGCCGCTTGGTATGCTGTCTCGGCCGCCTGCGCCTGTCCCACCCTCTCCAGGAAGCGGGCATAGCGCCGTTGCGCCTCCGGTTGTTTCGGGTCGATGGTGACCGCGTGCTGATACGCATCGAGGGCCAATCTCTCTGCCTCTTGTTCTTGGCTGGCTCGACGGCGTCGGCTGCCGGCCGGCACCCGGCGGGCGTAAAGGTCACCGATGCCCATGGCGGCATCTGCATGGCGGGGGTTCAAAGTCAGCGTGGTGTTGAAAGCTGCTAGACTCTTGTCTTCCTCGGCGGACAGAGGCGAAGACGGATCGGCGCTGTCCCCGGCGAGATCGAGATAACAGAGCCCCAGATAATAGAAGGCGTCGACCTCGCCCGGCTCCACCACGGTGACCGCCTCAAGCTTTTCGGCGGCGGCGCGCGTCTGGCCGGCCTGGTACAGGTCCAGCGCGGCCTGGAGCTGCGGCGAGTGCCGATCGTCGCCTCCGGCGTCCTCACTCTCCAGAAAACGCTCTCGCAGGGCCTCTATCTGATCGCAAGCCGACAACAACCCAATCGCGAGAAGCCACGCCGGGACAATCGCCTGCCGCATAGGCCCCATATTAGCCGGGAGTGGCGCGCCAGGCTACGTCGTGGGACGGGTCGGTTCGCTTGCTGGCTCCACTGCCGCCCCCACGCGCTCCAGGTGGGCAATGGCTCGATTCGCCCAATCCGCTACCTGAGGATCCGGATCGGAGAGAAGCGGTCGCAGGTAAGGTATGGCGTTTGGATCCCCGATCTGTTCCAGCACGTAGGCCATTCCTTTCTTGACTTCGGCCACCGGATCGGAGAGATACAGCACGAGCTCCGCCATAAAGGGTCCGCCCAGCTCTACCAGATAGCTCATCGATTGCTCTCGAAGCATGGGATCGGAAAGGTTAAGCGCCAAACGATCGATGAACTCCGGCCTGCCAATCAGCGAGAGCGCAAAACAGTAGGCCGACTGGACGGAGGCGTCCGGCTCGCGGAGGAAGTCCTTGGTGAGACTGGTTCTGAGGTTCTCATCCCGAAGCCGTCCCATGCCCTCCACCGCCCAGCGCCTCCGTTGGCTACTGACGCTTGTCATGTTTTGGAGAAAGACTCCCCTTGACTGCGGCGCCCCGATCAAGGCCAGGGCGGTGAGGGCCTTGTCGCCGAGCTCCTTGCCTTGCCAGCCGTCGTACACCACCAGGAGTTCCTCGGCCGCCGGTCGGTAACGAATGCGTCCCAATGCTTCGACGAGCTGCCCCTGAATCTGGCGGGAAGGCTCGGACAGCCCAGCCACCAGTTGGGCCCCCGCCTCCTCCCCTCCAATCAAGGTCAGAGCCTCCACCGCCTCGGTACGAACATCTTTGGACGGATCGGCCAGGGACGTGCCGAGCGAGTCCACAGCCTGCTCGGCCCGGAGAACCCCTAGGGCGTAGGCGGCCTGCCTTCGCAGGGAGGGCTCGTCATCCTGCAGCCTCGCCTCGAGACCCAGAACGACTCTCTCCGCAATCGGCATGGTCGGCCTGGGCGGCGCGGCCGGCCGAGGCCCCTTCTCCTGGAACACGCTGAGGAAGCGAGTGATCGGTCGGCGCTGGTCGGGGCTGACATAGATCTCCACCAGCCCGGCCAGACCCTCGCTCCTCACGTCCTTCTCCTCATCGCGAAGGGCCATGAGAAGACCATCGATCGCGTCCGGGTTCTGTTGAGCGCGCAAGGCTTTCGCCACCGCCCGGCGGACTTTGACCTCGGGGTCCCGCATCGCTTCGGTGAGAGGCTCGATCGCCTCCGGTCGCGCCGTCTGCGCCAGGGCTTTAGCGGCATTCTCTCGCGTACCGGTGTTAGGGCTACGAAGATCGGCGATATCGTCGTGGAGGGTTTCCTGGATGGCTTTCGACTCGCTCAAAGGTCCGCCACCGACGAAGGCTAAGACTAGAAAAATCCGCAAAAGACGCGTCATGACTCTGTCTCCCTTTGGAAAATCCGCTCGGTTTTTAAGGAAATCACAACAGGTGGTATGTTAACAAAAGCTCCACCCCAGGATCTAGTGGATTCGGGTAGCGCGGAAAGGAGATAACGGGCGCTGGGCCTTGCTTAAACCGTGCTGGGGCACCGACTTACGTGGGCTTACCGGTTCAGGTTCGGAACCTCGCCGCCTGCCATCCGGGCAACAAATCCCTTCGGGTCTTTCAGTAGCTCGGCCGCCTCGGGAAGCGCCTCGATGGCTCGCCGCACCTGGGGATCCTTGGTAATGTACACGCGCTGCGCCGCCTCCATTCCCCAGACGGAATTGACGATCTCACCTTCCAGCACCAGGGCAAGGCGGTCACGATGCTGCAGCAGCTCCTCTCTGGAGAAAGGAACTTCCTCCGCGGTAAGGAACTTGAAGAAGTCCTCGAGCACCGCGTCATCGACCGAGAAGCTCTGGTCTATGAGACGCACGTCCTGGGATCGCTTGGTGCGTATCTCGTCGGGCTGCACTCCGGCGCCCGCCAGATCCGGTGTGCGTCCATCCTTGGCGGCAAAATAGGCCGAATAAGCGGAAATCGCTCGGTGGCTGCCCAAAGCCAGAATGGGCTTGGGAGCCTGCGGGTAGGCCACGTGGATGTCGGGAGCAATGCCTCCTCCACTGAAGACCTCCCTCCCGGCGTCGGTGTACTTGAGCTCGCCGCGTGGGGCGGGCGGCTCCTCGCGACGAGCGGAGAAATAGTAGTCGTCGAACGAGCCGGAGTAGTCTCGCTGAATGCTGCGACCGCTGGGAGTGAAATACTTCGCGGTGGTCAAGGCCAGGCCGTTGCCTTCACTGATGCGATAGATCGACTGTACCAGGCCCTTTCCGAAGGTGATCTCCCCCACGATCAATCCGCGGTCGTGATCCTGGATAGCTCCCGCAACGATCTCGGAAGCCGAAGCACTGCCGCGCGACACCAAGACGACCAGGGGTACATCGTCGTCAGAGCTGGGACGGTTGGCGATGTACTCTTGATCCGAGCCGGGGGTGCGACCTCGCGTATAAACGATCAGCGAGCCTTTCTTGAGAAACTTGTTGGATACCGACACCGCCTGATCGAGCAGGCCACCGGGGTTGTCCCGCAGGTCCAGCACTAGCCCCCGGGCCTTCTGCTCTTTGAGACCCTGCAGGGCCTCCTCCAGCTCGTTCGCGGTAGTTTCGGTGAAGTCGGCGATGCGGACGTAGCCGACTCCGCCCTCGAGGTGGAAGGCATAGGGGACGCTTCGCAATCGGATCTCGTCCCGCACGATGGTGAAGTCGAGCGGCTGGTCGTATCCGGCCCGCGTAATGGAAATGGTCACCGAGCTCCCCTTGGGTCCGCGAAGCCGCTTGACGGCCTCATCGAGGGCCATCCCCCGGGTCTCCTCGCCCTCGATCTTGGAGATGACGTCCTCGGCTCGGATCCCCAGCCGGTACGCCGGAGTGCCCTCGAACGGTGAAACGACGGTAAGGTTGCCGTCGATCATCTGCACCGAAATGCCGAGACCGTGATAGCTACCCTTCTGCCTCTCTTGCAGACTGACGTAATCGCGCCTCTCCAGGAAGTTGGAGTGCGGATCCAGGGTCCGCAGCATGCCACGGATGGAGGCGTGAACGAGCTCTCCCGGCTCGACCTCGGTCGCGTATTCCTGCTCCACGATGCGCAGAACGTCGGTGTAGCGTCGCAGGTACTCTGTGTATCGGCTGGCGGTATCCTGAGCACGCTCCCCGAAGAGGCCGCCCACCAGAGCCCCCGAAGCCACCAGGGTCAAAACCATCGCCACAACTGGCCTTTTCATCGTGCTCTCTCTTTGGCAAGACCATCGTAACAAACGGAGGGGGGCAAGTAAAGCCAAATGCAGACATAAAAGGGGTTGCAGGCTTGGTTTTCAAGGGGACGCAACATATAATGAGACGTTCTCAGGGAACTCAAGGAGGCAGCCATGTTCGGCCCTATCGGGATGCAGGAGCTGATCATCATCTTCGTCATCGCCCTCATCGTCTTTGGCCCTCGCAAGCTTCCTGAGCTCGGAAAGTCGCTGGGCAAGAGTCTGGCGGAGTTCAAGCGAGCCAGCAACGATCTCCGCCACACGCTCGAGGAAGAGATCCGGGTCGAGGACGTGAATCTCGAAAAAGAGAAACCTGCTGCCAAGACTGCCGAGCCTGGCAAGAAGGACGAGCCCTCGACTTCCAAGGAGGACCTATCGAAGAAAACGTCGAAAGCTCCTGAGGCCACGTGGCCCGACTAGGCACCGTACCGCGGGCGTCAATTTGCGGGGTTGCCTCACTCTGCGTGGTCAGACGCCGGATACCCCGCAGGCTCCGGACGAGGCCCGACCGGGCCAGGGAAAACTCTCGAGACGGCTAGCTAAGGATGTCGGAACCCGGGAGCTCGCCCGACAAGATGACCTTTCTGGAGCACCTCGATGAGCTCCGCCGTCGCATCATCGTCGCGCTCCTCGCCGTGACGCTGGCTTTCGGCGTCTGCTTCACATTCGCCCGACAAATCTTCGATTTTCTGATGGGCCCGCTGAGGTCGGCCCTTCCTCCGGGAGGGAAGCTCATCGCCACCGCGGTCCCCGAGATCTTCCTTCTCTATCTCAAGATGTCGTTTTTTGCGGGGATCTTCCTTGCCTCCCCGGTGGTGTTGACCCAAGTTTGGCTATTCATCGCTCCCGGCCTTTATCAACGGGAAAGGCGTTACGCGGTGCCCTTCATTTTCTTCGGCACCGGTTTCTTCCTCGCCGGTGCGGCCTTCGGTCACTACGTGGTGTTCCCTTATGCTTCACACTTCCTCACCACATACGGTGGCGAAGGGATTGAGGTCCTCCTCACGGTCTCGCAGGTGTTCTCTTTCTACAGCAAGTTCATTCTGGGAATGGGTCTGGTGTTCGAGATCCCCACCGTGGTGTTCGTGCTGGCACGCATCGGTCTGGTAACGCCTCACTTCCTCTGGTCCAAGTTCAGATATGCGGTGCTCCTTATCTTCGTGATCGCGGCCGTCATCACCCCCACTCCCGACGTGGTGACCCAGAGCCTGTTGGCCCTGCCGATGATCGCGCTCTACGTCCTATCCATAGGGGTCGCTTGGCTTTTTGGACGAAAAAGGCAGGCGCCGGAAGATCCGTCCCAGGACTAGCGGGGTGCTGGGAAACGCATGCGCACCCCGCGCGAGCGGAGCGAGCCCGGCCCGAATCGTCCGCATCGGGCTCCTTCGAGGGAATCAGATGTTCCGGGCCGACCCACGGAGGGCGACCCACCGGAAAATGGGCCGACGACACCTAAGCGCCGAGCGAAGAGCGAGGCGCCAGGCGCGCGAACGAAGAGTGAGCGCGCACTGATGCAGGGGGAAACTCACCTCCTCCAAGACGGCTGGCGAGGCCCGTCCCCAGGGTATTCCGTTGACTCCCGGTCCCCTTGCCTGTATATTGGCGGCGGTCGCGAACCCTCGGGCTCATCGCGCCAAGGGTTCCATTACTAGTGTTGACTTCATATGCGCGACACAAGAGATAGATAGCGGGAGGTCGGCGCCGGGCCACCCGACACCACCGGATGCAGAGAAGG